>OFFG01000002.1_pt1 | contig 339718 bp, 307 predicted proteins | sample 1521331 | NCBI WGS metagenome assembly OFFG01 (sample SAMEA3504129, study PRJEB24116) | mouse gut metagenome | biome: mouse gut; feature: mouse-associated habitat; material: faeces | place: Denmark | collected 2011 | reverse complement strand
ACAGCCGACTTTATTTTGTCGCAAACCGATTACAGAAATGTTAAAATTAAAGTTTCCGCATTTGTTTTATTGCTTTTCGGAATTTTATACCTATTTTTGAATCCGTTAATAAATCAATTTCCCGGCCAGCCCCCTGTCCGGGACCACCGAACAACCCTAAATTTCTACACAAATGGAAATGCTTGACCATGATGCGGACGCTACATTAGCCACCGCTAACAACACCCCCGACAATACAACCGAGACAACAGATTCCGGCAGCAGCCTGACAACAGAACGCCACATTCCGACAGAAGACGAACTGATTGCACGGCTAAAAGAAATTGCTGATCTTCCGGACGAAGAAATAAACATTGACGAGGTCGGACGCATCAAGCAGCAGTTCTATCACGTGCGTTCTCTGGCTAAATCCGCAGGCGAAGCCGACGCGGAAAACGCCGCAGAGACCGCCGACACAGACTCAGACACCGAATTCAAGAATGCTCTGCTCGCCATCAAGGAGAAGAAAGCAGCCATGCGCGCCCGTATCGAAGCCCAACAGCTCAGAAACCTTGAGCAGAAACAATCCATTATCAACGAGATCAACACCATGAGTGCCGACACCGACAATGTCAACCGGCATTATCAACGTGTGAAAGAGCTTCAGGCTGAATTCAAGGAAATAGGCGAAGTGCCACAGCAGAACACGACCGACACATGGAAGGCATATCAGGACGCAGTAGAGCTTTTCTATGACCAATGGAAAGTCAACAAGGAGCTCCGCGACTATGACTTCAAAAAGAATCTGGCCGAGAAACAGCTACTGATCGACGAGGCCACCAAGCTGCAGGACGAAGAGGACGTGGTGACCGCATTCCGCCGCCTGCAGGAATTGCATGACAAATGGCGCGAGACCGGCCCTGTGGCAAAAGAGTTCCGCGAAGAAATATGGAACACGTTCAAGGACAGATCCGCCACAATCAACAAACGCTATCAGGAATTCTTCGAAGAGCGCAAACGTCGCGAACAGGAGAACGAAAACGCCAAGACCGCCTTGTGTGAGAAAATAGAGGCCATAGATCCGGAGCAATTGAAAACCTATGGAGCATGGAACAAGGCAACCCAGGAAATCATAGACGCTCAGGAAAGCTGGAAAAATCTCGGATTCGCATCGCGCAAGACCAACAATGCGCTGTTCAGCCGTTTCCGCGCCACATGCGACCGCTTCTTCGCCGCCAAAGCCGAATTCTTCCAAAATCAGAAAGATGAGCTTTCACGCAACCTTGCGGCCAAGACCGAGCTATGTGAGCAAGCCGAGGCGTTGAAAGACAGCACCGATTGGAAAGCGACAACCGAGCGCATCGTGGCGTTGCAACAACAATGGAAAACGATCGGTGCCGTTCCCAAGAAACAATCCGATGCCGTATGGCGCCGCTTCATTGAAGCATGCGACCATTTCTTCAATCAGAAAAAAGCGGCCACATCGGCCACACGTAAAACCGAGCAGGCAAATCTCGCCATAAAACGTGAAATCCTTGCCGAACTGACCGCACTCAACGCACCGGAAGCGTCAGAGCCTCGCGAAAAAGCGATAGCACGCATCCATGAACTCAGAGCCAAATGGCAGCAAACAGGCCACGTTCCCTTCCGCGAGAAAGAGCGTCTTGCCGAAAACTACCGCGAGACCGTGCGCCAGCTATTCGACAAATACGACATCCACGAAAACCGCGCCCGACAGGCATCTTTCGAAGCGTCGATCAACGATATGTCGGCCGACCGGCAGAAATTGTCGCGCGAACGCGAACGCCTGATGCGAACCTACGAAAACCGCCGCGCCGAACTGCAGACCTACGAGAACAACCTCGGATTCTTCAACGCCAAGACAAAATCCGGCAACTCCATGCTCGCCGACCTGCAGCATAAAATCCAGCGCATAAAAACCGACATCGCCGATCTTGAGAACAAGATAAAACTCATTGACTCAAAACTCTGATGACAGGTATCAACCAACGAGGACGATACGGGCGCTACATCCATCTGCTTTTGACGATAATTGATTTTATAATAATCAACATAGCGTTCTGTATCACAGCATGGATCACGCCCGAATTCGTCGTCGAGCGCACACGCACCGTGTGGCTGCTGGCCAATCTGGCATACATCCCGGCAACCTATCTGCTTGCCCACGCTCAGACAGCACGAACCATCGGCATAGAGCATGTCATAACCAACTCGCTCAAAGCCGTACTCATGCATGCCACACTGTTTGTGTTCGGACTCTATTTCCTACAGATAGAACACATCCCGTTCCGGGCCTTTCTTGAGTTCTACGGGATCATGCTGATACTTTTCCCGGCATGGTGGACTCTGTCGCGCATCATAATCAAAGCATTCCGCCGCCGAGGCCGCAACTTTAGCAAAATAGTCATCGTCGGATCCAACACGACAGCCAACCATCTGTTCGAGACCATATCTTCCGATGTCGGTTTCGGCTACCACATCATGGGTTTCTTCGCCGACGAGATCCATCCTGAAACCCCTGCCGACCTGATCCGTGGATCTCTGGACTCTCTTGAAGCCTACGTCGCCGAGCAAAACATCGACGAGATATTCTGCGCGCTCCCAGGCGATAACGTAGAAGCCATTACACAGACTCTCCGCATCGCAGAGACCCATGTGGCGCAGTATTACTATGTCCCCCAAGTCTCGCGCTATGTCAGCCGAAACTACGACATGTATGCCCTCGGCACAATACCGGTCATGTCAGTGCGCCACCAGCCATTGACACGACTCACAAACCGGATAGCCAAACGCGCATTCGACATAGCCGTATCGACGATCTTCCTTGTATTCTCTCCGCTGATATTCATACCCGTCGGGATAGCCATAAAGCTATCGTCGCCCGGACCCATATTCTTCAAACAGAAACGAACCGGATACCGCGGACGTGAATTCAACTGCTACAAATTCCGGACAATGCGCCCAAACGCCAACGCCGACACTCAGCAAGCGACCAAGAACGATCCCCGGAAAACGCGACTCGGCAACTTCCTGCGCCGCACATCAATCGACGAACTTCCTCAATTCATCAACGTGCTGCTCGGCAACATGTCGGTCGTCGGTCCCCGACCCCACATGCTCAAACACACCGAACAATACTCCGCGCTGATCGACAAATACATGGTGCGCCACTATATCAAACCCGGCATCACAGGATGGGCTCAGATCAACGGCTACCGCGGACAGACCGAAGAACTATGGCAGATGGAACGTCGAGTGGAATGCGACGTATGGTACATCGAGAACTGGTCAACAATGCTCGACCTCAAAATAATATTCCGAACCGTCTACAACGCCATCCACGGCGAAAAAAACGCATTCTGACCAAACCACTATCCTCTGACACAATCATCCTCATCCACAACCTATTACCATATTCCCGATTACAATCCACAAGAAATCCCGGAATAAAAAACGCTCACAAAACACAAAAAACCACCCACAGGACTTGCACAAATCAAACATTTCCCCTAACTTTGCATCGCAAAAGCCCAGGTGGCGGAATGGTAGACGCGCTCGTTTCAGGTGCGAGTGCTGCGAGGCGTGCAGGTTCGAGTCCTGTTCTGGGCACGAAATAAACCCCTTAACTCATTGAAGTTAAGGGGTTTATTGTTTCTCGGGTATAAACAGGGTATAAACAAACAACACTACCCCTCATTTTTGAGGGCTGTTGCCGCTCCTGTCGGTGTGGTCGGCTCGGCCTGTCGGGTTGAGGTGTCGGCCATCATTACCAAATCGGTAATTGAGCGGTAGAGGTGTCGGGCTTACTCGGGGCGGTCGGTGGCGTTGCCCTCATCGGGGCACTCGTTGTAATACCGTTGTTTTTTGAGCCTCACTATTTCCTCACGTTGTTTTACCGTGGTGTCGGTGAGGTTGGCAACCATCGTGATAAGGCGGTTAATCTGCTCATCTTTTTTGCCCAACAACCCATAATAAAATTGCTCGCTCTTTTGGTACATCTCGGCTTTTGATTGGGTGAGGTTGAGTTGTTGGGTGAGGCCGTTTAATTGCCGCTCCTGTGAGCCTACAAACTCAAAAATAGGGTCACAGGGGTTTGTGTCGCTGTGCTCGGCCATCCACTCGGTGAAATCATCCCACAAACCACGCTTACTAATGTAGAGGTAGGCAAATTCTTTGAGGTGGGTTGCTGTGTCGCGGTCTGCTCGCGCTCGGGTGAGCTGCTTTTTAAGCCGCGCCCATCGGTTGGGGCGGTGGCTCGGGTCGGTGTTGGGGTTCATTACTACAATGTTGAGGAATAAAAAAGCCCTTTGTTTAGGTGTCCTCGGTCATTGTAGTAACCGTGTGGGTGTTTCCACTTCCACCACCGTACAAAGGGCAAATAAGGTACTTACAACCGCTTTTGGCGGTCGCTACAATGTTTAGGGATAGCAAAGTTAATAATTTTTCCTGTCATTTTTGCCTCGGGGCTTTTTATTGGGTGTGAAAAAAGCGACTTTTCAAAGAAAAAGAGGCTCAACCGCTCGGGCTTGCCTCTCTTTGTCGGGATGCATTTGCATTACTCTTGCAGTGCATTTGCATTGCTTTTGCTCTTTTTATGCTGAAAAAGTTACTTTTATTACTTTGGGTTGTGTATTATAGTGATACACTCGGGGCGTTTACACTCTCACCTGTTTACACCCTCAACCCTGTAAACCATCGGGGCAACCTCGCCCCACGGCTTTATCTCGGCTCGGGTGAGTGGTCTTATTTTACCCCACGGCTTGGCGGTGAGTGTTGCCGCCTGTGTCAGTGGCTTAATTTTGAGCCGTGAGAGGTCGGCAATTTTACACCTCATCATCTCTCAACCCATAACGTTTTAACTCGGCTTTATACTCGCGCTCATTCAACACGTTCAAATCATCCCAGCCGCTCGCGCCGTGGGTGCATTGCTTTTTCAAAGCCTCTTTAATTCTCGTTTCACCTATCGCCACACCTGCCACACGTTCCAACAACCACATAGAGGCTTTTAGCCGCGTGTTCTCGTTGCCGTTGGTGAGTAAGTCGGTGAGGGTGTCAACCGCTCGGCTGTGTAAGCCAAACAGGGCGTTTTTCACCGCTTGTTGGTGGTCTTGGCATTGTTGGTTGTAGAAACATTGAAACGCTGTGTTAGCTTGCCATTCATACAGGGTTGAGCGGTTGAGGTTGAGTTGACGTGCCACGGCTGTAAGGTTTTCACCGCTCGCCAACATCATTGCCGCCTGTTCCTGTTGAGGCGTTAACCCTGTGAGGGGTGAAAGTGTCGGTTTTTGCTGTTTTTTGTCGCTTGCCATTGTAATGTAAATTTAATCGTTGTTGTTGGTGCTGTTGAGGTGGATTATTACCAAAACAGGAATTTGTGACGTGTTACTATACGCGCGTGTGCGTGTACGCGTGAGGGCAACAGCTTTTAGAGTGCAACAATTAGCGGTAGTACCTCACCGCCTCGGCAATCTTTTTATCGAGTTCACTTATTGCCTCGGTGGGGGCTGTTAGTCCATCTTTCACCTTACAGGCACTTTTAACGGCTTGTCTTAGGTCAAACGCTTGCTTGGCGGTCAAATCGCCTCGCTTTTGAGCCTCGTTAATGTGAGCAATCATTTCAACCTCACCGCCCACGCGCTCAACCATCGCCAACACACCCATAGTTTGCAAATCTCGTTTTGTTTTCATCGCTTGGAAATTTAGTGTTATATCGTTTACTTTCCTTATTGCTCGGTACGCCTCGCGCCATCGGTTCAACAGGGATATATAAAAGTCCTCATCATACAACATCGCGCCTGTAACCTGTGCCACGCCCAACAGGGAGGGCAACCGCGCCATATACCGTTGCTCATACCTCAACACGTTCACACCTCGGTAGAGGTCGGGTATTGCCTCGCGGTTGTCGCGCTGCTCGCGGTTCTTGTCATAGAAACACAATCGCTCGGCTTGGCTGTGTCGGTGGTAATACAGGCTATTGGGTTGTTGCAGTCGTTGGGCATAGTTCAACACACCCAAATGATTGAAATAATTTACACACGGTTGTTTTACAGGGATAGACAAACCGACATCAAGGCGTGTTATTATCGCTCTTTCCATCGGCAAATGCAGGGTATCGCTCAACTGCTCAATAGCTCGTTGGGTGTCGGCTCGCCCCATTGCTTGGTAATTATCGCCCAACATCCATTTGCAGAGTGAGCCGCCTTTTACTCTCACTTGGTAAGGGCTTATTGATACGCTCAAATTGTCAATATGCCCTGTAACAACAGATGTGCCGCTGAAATCGTGAAACGCCACACCCTCGGGGTTGAGGTAAGGTGCAATCTCGTTAATGAAATCCACCCCCTCAACCTCGGCTCGCGTTACTTTCATTTCTACCGTGTCATACATCGGCTCATTACTGAATTGGTAATAATTCTTGTCTTACTATACGCGCGTGAGGGCTTCACACGGTCGGGGCGTTGGTCGGCTTGGCCTGTTGTCTTAAACACTCCATTTCATCGGCCAACTCGCCATCAACAAAGAGTGCAAACAGCCCTTTGGCGTGATTTTTCAACCCTCGGGCAACAAATATTTCTATTTGTCGGTAATCCTCGCTGAATAGGAATAACAGCGCGTCACCTGTGCCCACGGTATCGCCATAGCCCAACAAAGGGTTGTCAAGGTCGGGAGTAAAAACGCTGCTTATGCTTGTAGTGTCGGTTATCACCCTGTCGGCTTTCCTTTGGGCGTTGGCTGTAAACGTGTCGGGAGTGCCGCCATAGTAAAACTTAAATCGCTTGTCACGGCCTCGGGCTGCTCGTTCCTCAAAGGGTTCATAACCGCCTGTTGAGGTCACACAATCAAACCTCAACTTTGATTTACAAGTGGGCAATTTCACCATCTTGTAGTAGTCGGTAAGTTTCATATTGCACCCCCTTTCATTGCATAGCGGTTTGCACGGTCGGCAATCTCGGTGGCGGTGACACATCGGTTTTGCTGTAACCACGCCTCTAACTCGGTACGGTTGAAGTAACACATTTTGCCCATCGGCTTATAGTGGGGTATCTCGCCCCTCATCGTGAGTTTGTACAGGTAGCTTTTAGATATGCCCATATAACGTGCCGCCTCATCGCTCGTTAATACCTCTTTGGTGCAAAACAGGGTGTTGGCCGCTATAAGGTCGGCAACCTCTTGTAATTGTTCTTTGCTCATTGTCGGTGAGTTTAAGATTTATAAAGAGGCTCGGGGTGTGGGCACGTCTGCCGCCCTTTGCCTGTGTTAACTTTGTTCTCGCGCTGAAAACATTGGCAAAGGTAGAGGGTAAAAGAAACAAAACGCCCCAATATCATAGTTACATCACCGTGATATTGGGGCTTGTGGGATTGTGTTTTAACTACTTACAAAGGCGGTCTATTTCATCATAGCCCGTTGGCTCGTTTTGCTGTTTATTTTTCACCTTAGAGGTGGCGTTTTTAGCGGTTCTTATTTGTCGGTCGGTCAGAGTGAAAGCGCGTTGAAATATATCCCACGGTAAGCGGTCGTTGTCGTGTCGTATCTCCAATTTATCGCTCACTTTCCAAACCATATAACCAAACAGGGCGTTTGTGCCTGTCCATTGATACACCGCGCCATCACGCTTGCAGTAATTCAGTTTCACCAACTCATCAAAAATCTTTTTTGCCTCGGGCGTGTCAAATTCACTTGGTAAACCCATTGTTGGTGCATTTGTAAGCGTTGCCCCATCCTCGGGGGCGTTGTCGGTGGGGCGTGGCAATAACTCGCCTGTATTGCTGTTTCTGCATACACCCTCAACGCTATTCACATAGTAAGTGCAATTCTCTATATCCTCATTTGACACACCCCATATCGTTGAGAGTGCATAATTGTGGATTTTCCATAAACAACGCCTAATCAACAATAAAGCCATCCCCATAGGGTCGCGGCGAGTGCCCATAAACCTATATAGTATTGCACGATTGATTTTACAACAATCAATCATTACTTTTTCATCGTTGTTGGCTCTTATGTATGCCAAAATTTCCTCGGCATACTCACCCAATTTTACATCATCGGGCATAAAATCGGGTTGGCTGTCGTTTTCATAGCACAATTTCAAATCATCGGCCAACATCTCAATACGATTGAGTTTTACATATATTTCCTCGCGTGTCATTTGTTCGCTTTATATGTGTTCGGGTTGAGGTACTTATAATTCTAACTCGGGGAGGCTGTTTATTGCCTCGGCTTTTAGGCTGTCAACGGCTCGGGTGTATTTCTCGGTGTGTTTTAGGCCGCTGTGCCCCAACAGGCTTGCAACGGTCTTTATATTTGCACCGTTGTTGAGTATGTTTACAGCAAAAGAGTGTCGGGCACAATGCCACGTTATATGTTTTTCAATCCCTGCTCGGGCTGTCCAATGCCTCAACGCTTTCAAGCACATATTGTGTGAGGGCAAAGGAAATATAACCTCATCGCGGTTGCCCTCGCCTATCAATTTCAACAACCCATCATTGAGTGGTATTACAACGCTGCTCGCGCTGCTGTGTCCTTTGGTCTTGGCTTGTTCAAATTTCAACAGGCGGTTGGCATAGTCCACGTTTGCAAATGTGAGGTCTTTAACATCACACCACCTCAACCCACAATAGAGGCAAAAGATAAAAGCGCGTCTAATATTGACGCTCTCACCGTGATAGTGGGTACTTATTAGGCACTTAATCTCATCCATACTCAACACGTCTTTTTTGAGTGAGCCGTTATCAATCTTAATCACAACGCCATTACAGGGGTTTTTCCTCATCACATCTTTTTCAACAGCCGCTTTAATGATTTTTTTAAAACGTGCATAGAGGGTGTGTGCGCCCTCGCCTACAAAGCGGTGTTGCAGATACTCTGTAAAAGCCACAATCATATCTTTGCTAATCTGCTCGGGCTTTACTCTCTTGGAAAATTTGCTATACTCGGGTGTGGCGTTGAGGAAATCAATAAAGCAATCGTGAGCGCGTTTAATGTGGCGTTTATCGCCCTTTGTGTATGCCTCATAATAAGCCCACATCCAATCAAGGAAATTTATATCTTTATCCTTTTTCAGTCGGTAGCCCTCAACATCATTCAAAAGCTGTTGCCCTCGCTCAAACCGTATCTTTTTAGCGAGTTCCAATGTTTCTTTGTTCTGCTGTCGCTCTATCGGGGTTCTCGGGGCTTGCCATAGATAGAGGCTCAAATACTCGCGTTTGTTGTTCACACGCTTATACTCGCGGCCTGTCTTACTGCTCACCGCCATATCATAGCCCAAATAGAAATCCAAAAACAGGCTCTCGCGGCCATCGCTCAACACCTTTGCCCCCAACTTTGGATTGTCGGTGCTGTCGGTGCTGATTATATAAGTATTGTCGGCTCGGTAATTCTTTTTGAGTGCCATTTTCTTTTGCTCTTTGTTTCCTTTGCTTGCAAAGATAGCAATTATTTTTCACTCGGGTATAAACAGGGTATAAACTTTTAGCAAAAAAAGGGCTTATTTTTGTAGTCAAGAGAAAATAACAAAACACTAACATGCTGATTTATTGGGTTGTTAATTTCTCTTGTTTTCCTTTGAAAACTCGGGTTTGTGCCTGTTCTGGGCACAGATTAATCCCGTAACTCATTTAAAATCAAGAGTTGCGGGATTTCTCTTTTATTTTTGTCTACCATTTGTCTACCAAAATCTTTGGCGCATAATAAAAAAGGGCGCATAGTAAAAAAGCTGTGTTTAGGCATAGAGATTGCAGAGGCGGAATATGAAGAATTTCGTATCATTCACACCATGCAGTTTAGCCCGGAACGCGGCTCATAGTAAAAAAGTCAGCGATTCGACCCAGCTGAACCACCGCAAACCCAACTGAATAAACCTAACTTGAATTTATCAACTTTCTTTAATACACACGTAGCAGTAGCATTACCTCTCACTCCTGGACTCCACCTCCTCGACCTCCCTATCCATAGGCAGCACAAGCCATCACAACAAGGCAACAGCAACGTTATTCCACTTGCCAGCCCTTTTCTCATTGGCAATTTTTCTTTTCAGTGGTCTATATCTAAGTTTGGTTTAACTCGGGTATATCCTTCCCGACTTAAACCAAACCATGACCTTGTTTCTTTTCAAGAGTCATTTCTTGTCAGTTGTGATTTAGCGTATTCAAGGTAACTCATGATTTGGGTACACTCTACGCCTTGCATATATTCGTCCATCAATTCCCAGTTTATTTCATCTCCATCATCAACGGGGAGCATTATTTTCATGGATTTGATTCGATTGCCGTTAATAGAATAGCCGTGCCCAAACATATCACCTTGGTTAGTTATACACCGGGAAATGAAAAGCATTTGATGGCGTGTCATTTTCCTTCGGGGAGAAAGGGCACCAACATGGCTATCAAGCGCCATCTTGGACGGTTGATAGTAAGCTATACCAGCACCCCCGTCACCATCCAAATTTAGCGTTATGATATTTCCCTCAAATAGTTCCTTATTGTTTGGCGTGATGAATCCCTTATATCCATTTTCTACTTTACGAGCTGACACAAGAGGTATATACCCATCACAAAGCGAGGACATGTGGTTTTGGTTTCCTTTTGTGAAGTGAAATAAAGATTTAAGAGAAATCGGCTTCCATTTTACCCCCCCCTAATTTACATTTATTAACATTTATGCGATTCTTGAAAATCTCAATTGTTGTTTCAAGCATTTGCGTTTCAAGTTTACGCATAAACATTTCCATGAAATGCCAATCAGGATTGCCAGAAGAGTCAACGGGCAAAAGGATTGTTTGCCGTAACATTCTTTGCTCGTTAAATTTGTATCCATATTCATACTTGCACTTTTGTTGCAAGATGATTGTCTTAAGAAATAGCATTACATATTTAGAATCAACACCACTCTTAAGATGTAATCTCTTCACATCATCAGAGAATATACACTCATACGGATGGAAGAATGTTTCACACACGCTCCCATTATAATTTACGCCGAGCACATTGGAATCAAGACTCTCGTTGGTATTACTTACCCATGCAGTAACCCCGTTATTGGAGTCAGAAGCGCCAATAAATGGACGTGAGCCATCCGTCATGTCACTTTTTGTCAAGCGCTTACCCGGTAGTATTGTGAATATTTCGGATAAAGGGAATGGTTTCCAATTCGGATGTATCGAATTACCCCCCCCCGATATTTCGTTGTGTATCAGACGAATACATAGTTTGTCAATGATTGGTTTTAATAGTTTTTGTTCTTTTTCCCGCATAAAAGTTTCCATGAATTCCCAGTCAGGTTCAGAATTACTATTTACGGGTAATAATATTCGCTGTCGTTTAAGACGACCCGTACCCATTTTGTACCCATATCCATACTTCTCCCGTTGCATAGTAATGCACCACGAAAGAAATAATGCTACATACTTATTATTAATCTTAGGGCGCAACTTTCTTGTATCGTTTCCGTATAGGGCTGCGTATGGATGATAGAAACAATAGCCTACAGAGCCATTTCTATTAACAGATAAACAATTTCGCTCTAATGTTTCATTACTATTTCCGACAAAATAACCAATTCCATTATTGTTAGCTGTCGCCGTAACATAAGGAATGAAGCCTTCTTTTCGCTCACGTTCGTATATATCTTTACCAGATACTATTTCAGCAACATCTTCAATGAAAAATGGTTGCCATTCATGTCTTTTATAGTCCATCATAAAGATTCCTCCCTCCTAAGTTCTTCAAATAAGTATCCACGTCCATGAGTAAGCATATTGAATTCAAATGTCAGATAATCGGCCATTGTCTTTTCAAAGTCTTCTTCAGAAGGAATTTCATCGTTGAAATAGTAAAATGAATGCAACCATTCGTCGTCAGCCTCAACAGTACTGCGGACTATGAAAGAATTTGGTGCAGATTTACCTTGAAACCAACAATCAAGAAGATGTTTTCGTAACTCTTCTGCTTTAGGGGTAGGCATCAGTCCGATGTGCGCAAAGACTTCATAGCCATCATTCTTAAAGTCAACAAATTTACTTAGTTTGTTTGCCGGATGAGGCTGATGAGCTGTGAACACAGCAATAACAGGATTCGTACCTACATTGTAAAATGTACTGGTGTTTAGCGTAATTACACCTTCTAAAGTATGATTAGCTAAAATGTACTGTTTATCCGCCTTATCTTCTTTTGTCTTCCCAACCATTGTGCTTTGAGGAACGATTACGACACATCTTCCCCCATCGGCTAACGAGTCGAGGAGATGACAAATAAACTTTAATTCCGTAAGATGTGCATTTGTTTTATTTTTTCCCTGAGAGTAAGGAGGATTCATTAACCCTACGGTATAATTATTCTGTCGTAGAAGTTCTGCATCACGTTTCAAGAAGTCTTTGCAGATTAACTTACTTTGGCCGTCACCACGCACTACCATATTTGTGGTGGCAATTGCAAACATTTTATCGTTCAGCTCTATGCCATGCAGATTGTTTCGTTTTATATATGCTTTTTCTTCTTCATTTGATACAGAAGAAAGCATCTCATGCATTGCAGCAATTAAGAAACCACCAGTTCCGCAGCATGGATCAAGGACTTTATCAGATGGCTTGATTTCTGCCAATTTTACGAATAATTCGGTTATATGCTTTGGAGTCAGCACAATCCCTAACGTTTGACCATCGCCGCCACTATACTTGATAAATTCTCCATAAAAACGTCCTAACACATCTTCTGGAGAATTGTTACATATTGCAGTCAGTATCTGAGAATGAAGATATTCGGCATAATATCTTAAAGGCGACTTCCCTAATCGCGCATCAATTTCAGAAAGATTTGGTTTATCTACTATAAATCTGAATTTATTGATTACCATCTCCTTCTTTGTTTCAGGCAGCACTTCAACTCGCGTCATATGCGTACATAAAGCCGCGAATATTTTCTTTCCATCTGTTTCTACCTTGTCACCAGTAAGATTTTCTGTTGAAAAATTATTGTATTTTTCTTCTTGTAGCGCAAGTAAAATAGCGGAAACTACAAGTGGCTTTTCATCATCTCCAAGCTGTCCATAGTTTCTTAAGTCTTCATGAAGTTTTTGTGCCCGCCCTAATATTTCTCTTAGTTCAACCTTTTCAATTGGTTCTTTTCCACATACAACCTCTTCATAATAACGGCTAATATTTTCCGATGAGAAAGAAGCAAAGTCCTTAACTTTTGGTAAAAGCCTATAATGGGTAGGACTAACAAATATTGGACGAATGGTCATTCGTTTACTATCCGTACCAGAGCAACCAAACGCAAATACTTTCTTGAAATTAGTATGCTCAATTATATGAAGAGCATAATGTAACGCTCCATTTTCAGCGTAATCTGTAACGCTTTTTAAGTCCATCAACAGAGTCTCCTTATCAGATTCGTTGATGTATTTAACTTGATTTGTTGCAGATGCCTTGTCCTCGATAACTATGATAAAGTCTCCAGACTGACCAACAAATTCTGGAAAGCCAACCTTTCCAGTCCCTCGTTTAGATGCTGATTGGAGTGCTACCTGAATTTCATGTATGGCACACCCCTCAGCTTGACACTCAATACCAGCCGCGTCAAGAAGTTTTTTTATTATGAAATCCGTTTCTTTCTCTTTTGCCATCACAAAAAAACGAAAATTCCCTTCTGGCATCTGAAGGCCGACCAAAGCCTGTAACGAACCATAAGGGAATTTTCAAATATGAATATACTCACTACAATGAGCATTATTCTTCTTTATGTATGGAGGTCGTTTTCAGAATGTATTACATTCGCGGTGTAAAATTACTAAAAATTTTGCAGACTACAATGATGATATGCTGCGTAACATATCATCATTGGCGATATTTAGCGCAAAAAAAGCCGCCGAGAGATGGGACTCTCGACGGCTTGGGATTAGTGGTGCATTTTGGGGCCTTTGCGCGGCTGGGCTTTGAGGTTGCGGTGAACATTAATATCTACGCTAACGCATACCGGCTATGCCGACCAATGCTTCAATCTCACTCGCGAACGCTGTTTTTGCTGTTCCTTGAACTTGCGTTTGGCTTCTTCGTCGCCATAGGTCAAAGTATATTTTTGAGAAAAGAGTGCAAAGTAATGTTTTATGAGATTGGGATGCAGGGGCGAAATCGCGTATTATAACTTATATTATATGATATGGGCGCGATAGTGGCACATGCGTGCTGTAACTTTGCAGTAGAAATCAAACGATTAATACAAATAAGTTATGGCAACAATTCTTTCCTCCGACGAAATTTTCGCAACCGTGAGCCAGCGCGGACGTGTGATGTCGAGCCTCCGCCTCAGCGGCATTACCTCTCTCGCCGATATTCTCCGTGCGATCGGCAATGAAATCCGCGGACTGGCCACCATTGAGCTGCGCAACAGCACTCAGGGCTGGCAACGCCGCCACACGATCATGTTCGCCGCCTGATCACGTCCCCAACGGACAGACAACCTACGGGTTGAGCAGATCGGGGTTAAAGAATGCCTCGATAGCCCGTGCCTGCTCCAATGCCTGCACGGCCGGACTATCAGGATCCAACGCGGCTGCCGCGGCATAATCCGATGTCGCCCGAGAGCGGTTACCCAGCCGCCAATATGCTTTTCCCCTCAGGAACAACGCCTGCGGATCATCCGGTTCCACAGCCAATACGTTGTCAAGCAAAACCAAAGCCTCGCCGGGCTTGTTTTCATCTAAAAGGGCTTGAATATCCTGATATTCCATAACTTTATCATCTGTTTAAGTCCTGCAAATTTAAAACAAAAATCAGCATGCACCGCATCCTTTCACATCTTTTCGCATGGCTTGTGGCCGTTTCTGCTTTTGCCGCCGATCCAACTGCCACGGCATACTCTTTTTCCGATTGTCAGGGCAGCGCCAAGCCTTACCCGGTTCCGACTCGCGCAATAGAAGTCCCCGACTCGCTCACCCCCGTGATGATCAACCATGTGGGACGCCATGGAGCGCGGTTTGCCGCCAGTCCATCCCATATCTCCCGTCTGCGCAAAGCCCTTGAAGATGCGACCCGTCGCGGCACGATAACTCCACTCGGAAAAAGACTGACCGAAACAGTAGTTACAATCGAAAACGCCACTGCCTCACGATGGGGACAACTCGATTCACTCGGTGCCGCCGAACAGCGAGGCATCGCCGCACGCATGTATGCCTCCTTCCCGGAACTTTTCGCCGGCAAGAGCGTCAATGCCATCAGCTCCTATGTCCCACGATGCGTGATGAGCATGTACGAATTCACCCATCAGCTCGCGCAGCTCGACAAAAAAATCGAGCTGACCGACGCCTCCGGCCGACGCTTCTCCACTCTGATGCGATTTTTCTCCGACAACCCCGACTATAAGACCTTCGTCAAATCCGAGCAAGCCGAAACAGAGATCAAGCAATTCACCGACTCACGCATCCCAATGTCGCCCCTGCGTCGCGTATTAGGCAAAAGCTATCCCCTGTCAGCCGATTCCGCCGAGATCGCCATGGCCGAATATTCCGTTCTCGCCGGCATGGAAGCCATCGGGCTCACCTCTCAGGCAAGCGACTATTTCTCTCTTCAGGAATTCAACACACTATGGTCCATCTTCAACCTCCGGCAATATATCGACCGGACGGCAACCACGCTGTCGACCGTTCCTGCCGACATTGCCTCACCGCTGCTCACCGACCTGATCGAGACCACCGACGCATTCATACGCGATCCACAGGGCAAACCGACGGTCAACCTACGCTTCGGCCATGCCGAGACGCTGATGCCTCTGCTCTCACTGATGAAAATTCCCGGATGCAGCTACCTGACACGCCATTTCGACACCGTGGCACTCCACTGGCGCGACTTCGACATAGTACCCATGGCCGCAAATCTGCAAATGATCCTCTTCCGATCCGACACCGGAACCTACTACGTCCGCGTCGATCTCAACGAACGCCCCGTCAAGCCAATCCCCGGATCAGACTTGATCTACGTTCCGTGGAACGCCTACCGCCAACAGCTCATCTTCTGCCTCCCATGATCCCGGTCAGGAATCAACCTTCAGCTCCCGTGCGGCATGCAGTCCCGGACGGTTGTGAAGAGTCAGCGACGCCGCCAGCGAATACACCTCACTCCGATAAATGACATGATAGCGCTCATGGCCTAAAAAATCGAGCGTAAACACGGCCGCATCAACCGGATTACCCATTCCCCGGCCCTTAGCCACACGCTCCTCTATCCGCACGTCAAAGCCTATCACCGTTATGGCCAGGCTGACAGCATCCGCGTCCGTAAGCCCGGTCAATCCACGTCGGAGCAGCAACACGTTGCCCGACTCATCGCAATCAAAATCCACCGCCGGTTCATCCGCCGACCCATTTTCCGACAGCGAACACAGCCTGCCTCCGAGCAGATGCTCGATAGCCTCTCCACGCGACGCCGGCTTGACACACACCGCCACCACCGCCGCCGCTGCAACAGCCAGCAGAACATAAATCTCAACCTGAGAAAGGACAAAAAGCGCAATCATGAGTGCAAAAATATCAAAATTAATCCGCAAAAACATTCCCCATCCGTTCTTTTTACGTAATTTTGCAGCATTATAACACCTTATACCGATTGAAAAATGAATGTAGTTGACCGTTTCCTCCAATATGTCAAGTTCGACACTCAGAGCGACGAACTGACCAACATGACCCCATCGACACCCGGACAGATGATCTTCGCGCAACACCTCGAAAACGAGCTCCGCGAACTTGGTCTCGACGACATATCTCTCGACGACAACGGCTATCTCATGGCCACACTCCCGGCCAACACGGATAAGGCCGGAATTCCAACCGTTGGATTCATAGCCCATCTCGACACATCGCCAGATCTTACCGGACGCCACGTATCGCCGCGAATCGTTGAAAACTACGCCGGTGGCGACATAACCCTCAACGCCGAGAAAGGCATAGTCCTATCCCCATCCGAATTCCCCGAGCTCAACAACTACATAGGCCAGTCACTCATCGTTACCGACGGCAACACCCTCCTCGGAGCCGACGACAAAGCCGGCATCGCTGAAATAATCACGGCCATAGCCTATCTCAAGGAGCATCCCGAGATCAAGCACGGCCCCATCCGCATCGCATTCAATCCCGACGAAGAAATCGGTCAGGGAGCCCATAAATTTGACGTGAAACGCTTCGGTGCCGACTGGGCCTACACCATGGATGGCGGAGAGATCGGCGAACTCGAGTACGAAAACTTCAACGCCGCCGTAGCTAAGGTGACATTCACCGGACGCAACGTCCACCCCGGATATGCAAAACACAAGATGATCAACTCAATCCGCATAGCCAACCAGTTCGCCATCATGCTTCCGCGCTGGGAGACACCCGAACACACCGAAGGCTACGAAGGATTCTACCACCTCATCTCCATCGAAGGCACGGTTGAGAAAACCGTCCTGACATACATTATCCGCGACCACGACCGCGACCGCTTCGAACGCCGCAAGAAAGAATTCGAGCACCTCACACGCAAGATCAACAAAGAATTCCCCGGTGTCGCATCGCTGGAGATCAAGGATCAGTACTACAACATGCGCGAGAAGATCGAACCCCTCAGCCACATCATCGACATTGCCATCCAGGCTATGAAAAACGCCGATGTGACCCCCAAAGTCGTTCCCATCCGCGGCGGCACCGACGGCGCACAGCTATCATTCATGGGACTCCCCTGCCCCAACATCTTCGCCGGAGGTCTCAACTTCCATGGCCGCTATGAATTCGTACCCATCCCATCCATGGAAAAAGCTACCGACGTAATTGTAGAAATAGCCCGACTCGTAGCCGAGCGCTGATGCCCACACTCATTGTCATAACGGGCCCCACGGGCTCCGGAAAAACAGATCTCGCAATCGATGTCGCCACGCGCCTCGGTTGCGAGATCATATCTGCCGACTCCCGTCAGCTCTACCGCAGTCTGCCGATAGGCACAGCAGCCCCCACACCCGACCAGCTTGCCGCCGTCCGCCACCACTTCGTCGCCACGCTCGATCTCGACCAATACTACAGCGCGGCCCAGTTTGAAGAAGACGTCATGCAGCTCCTGCCCCGGCTCTGGACTAAAAGCGATTACGCCGTCATGTGCGGAGGCTCGATGATGTATGTCGACGCCGTGACACGCGGCATCGACCTGCTCCCCACCATCACCCCCGAAATCCGGGAATATGCCGCCTCACTCTACAGCCAACATGGCATAGAGCGCATCCGTCAGGAACTTTTGAGACTCGACCCCGACTACTATCAGCAAGTCGACCTCAACAACCACAAACGCCTTGTCCACGCCGTAGAGATCTCCCTGCAGGCCGGCGTACCCTATTCATCGCTCCGCACCGGAACCGTCAAGCAGCGTCCATTCCGGATCATCAAAGCTGCAATCGACTATCCTCGCAATGAACTCTTCGACCGCATCAACCGCCGCGTCGACAGAATGATAGCCGACGGACTTGAACAAGAGGCACGGTCAGTCTATTACCTGCGCCATCTCAATTCCCTCAACACCGTGGGCTACAAAGAGATGTTCGCCTATTTCGACGGAACAATGGATCTCCCCACCGCCGTTGCACGCATCCAGAAAAACACACGCGTCTACGCAAAGAAACAGCTCACATGGCTCCGCCGGCTTGACGACACAACCATGCTTCAACCCTCGCAAGCCACCGCCACCGGTATCTTATCCATGCTCTGACCGCCAGCGCACGTAACTACGGATTTTTTTTGTCCGTCACGCTTTTTTTCTGTAGCTTTGCCATATAAAAACATAATACCCGATTTCCATGCAAAGACCACTAATAGAATGCGTCCCAAACTTCAGCGAAGGGCGCGACAGGAATGTTATAAAAGCAATCACCGACGCCATTGAATCAGTAGAAGGTATCCGTCTGCTCGATGTCGATCCGGGCGAAGCCACCAACCGCACCGTCGTCACATTCGTCGGTGAACCGGAAGCCGTGATGGAAGCCGCCTTCCGCGGAGTGAAGAAAGCCGCCGAGCTAATCGACATGTCGCGCCACCATGGCGCACACCCACGCATGGGAGCCACCGACGTACTTCCGTTGATCCCCGTCCGCGACATAACGCTTGAACAATGCGCTGAACTTGCCCGTCAGCTCGGGAAGCGAATCGCATCCGAGCTTTCCATCCCTGTCTACGCCTACGAAGCATCCGCTTTCACCCCCGAACGCAAGAACCTTGCCGTTTGCCGCCGCGGTGAATACGAAGCCCTTCCGGAGCGCGTAAACTCCGACAACGACGCCCCCGACTTCGGCCGGCAGCCCTTCTCCGAAGCCGTAGCCCGGACAGGAGCGACAGCCGTAGGCGCACGCGACTTCCTCATCGCGGTCAACTTCAACCTCAACACCACTTCCACACGACGTGCCAACGCAATAGCATTCGATGTCCGCGAGAAAGGACGCCCCAAACGCGAGGGTGGCAAGCCCAACGGAAAACCGATGAAAGACGCCGACGGAAATGTCATCATGCTCCCGGGAACACTGAAAGGCACAAAGGCCATCGGATGGTTCATCGACGAATATGGCATAGCCCAGGTCTCCATGAACATAACAGACATCGCCGCCACTCCTCTGCATGTAGCATTTGATGAAGTGTGCCGTGCCGCCGCTGCGCGTGGAATCCGCGTGACAGGAACAGAGATCGTCGGTCTCGTACCGAAACGCACTCTGATCGATGCCGGACGCTACTTCCTCCATAAACAGCAACGCTCGTCAGGCATAGCCGAAAGCGAGATCATACGCATGGCTGTCAAATCCATGGGGCTCGATGAACTTGCCCCGTTCCGTCCCGAAGAAAAAATCATCGAAATGATGATCGAGGACTCATCGGCAAAGAAATTGACCGACCTCACATGTACCGGATTCGCACTTGAAACCGCATCGGAAAGTCCGGCTCCCGGCGGCGGTTCCATCTCAGCCTATATGGGAGCTCTCGCGGCTGCCCTCGGCACTATGGTAGCCAACCTCTCCGCCCACAAAGCCGGATGGGACGACCGCTGGGAAGAATTCTCCAACTATGCCGACGGCGGTCAGCTGCTGCTGACACACCTTCTCGACCTCGTCGATGAGGACACCGAGGCATTCAACCGTGTCATGGCAGCGATACAGATGCCAAAATCCACCGAAGAGGAACGTGCCGCACGTGCCGAGGCCATGGAAGCTGCCACACTATATGCTACACAAGTACCACTGCGGACAATGGAAGCGGCTATCGACGTTTTCCCCCTTGTTGAAGCCATGGCCTCAACAGGCAATCCGGCTTCAGTCAGCGATGCAGGCGTAGGTGCGCTTGCAGCCCGTGCCGCAGTCCATGGCGCCGCTCTCAATGTCCGTATCAATGCAGCCGGTCTTACCGACCGCGCGACAGCGGAATCCCTTGTGGCCCGGGCAGCCGAACTGACACAGCGCGCCGACACGCTCGAACAGAAAGTGCTTGAAATCGTAAACTCAAAAATCTAATCTCCAATAGACGACATTTATGACCACGTCCGATATATCAGCCGCCATCATCGCCGGCATTCCCGACACACTCCCGGAGCATCCCGGATATGACACAACCGTAAACCATGCACCGCGACGCAAGGACATACTGACCCCCGAGCAGAAAAAGCTGGCATTGAAAAACGCTCTGCGCTATTTTCCCCAGCATCTGCACGCCGAACTCGCGCCAGAATTTCTCCGCGAGCTTCAGGACTACGGACGCATCTACATGTACCGCTTCCGCCCAACCTACCCTATGTATGCACGTCCGATCGACAGCTATCCGGCACGTTCACGTAAGGCTGCGGCGATCATGATGATGATCCAGAACAATCTTGATCCGCGTGTGGCTCAGCACCCCCACGAACTCATCACCTACGGCGGAAATGGAGCCGTGTTCCAGAACTGGGCGCAGTATCTGTTGACAATGAAATACCTATCCGAAATGACCGATTCGCAGACACTCGTCATGTATTCCGGCCATCCACTCGGGCTCTTCCCCTCCCACCCCGGCGCACCAAGAGTCATTGTGACCAACGGAATGGTGATACCCAACTACTCCAAACCCGACGACTGGGAACGCTTCAATGCACTCGGAGTGTCGCAATACGGACAGATGACTGCCGGATCCTACATGTATATCGGACCGCAAGGCATTGTCCATGGCACAACAATAACCGTACTCAACGCCGGACGCAAACGTCTGCCGGCAGGACAGACATCCCTTGGCGGAATGCTGTTCGTGACAGCAGGTCTTGGCGGAATGTCAGGCGCACAGCCTAAAGCCGGCAACATTGCCGGAGTGGTCAGCGTGACAGCCGAAATCAATCCCCAGGCCGTGGCAAAGCGCAAGGAGCAGGGCTGGGTCGACGAAGTGTTCACCGAACTCGATCCGCTGATCAGACGTATTGCCGAAGCGCGCGAGGCCAAAGAGGCCGTATCGCTTGCCTATCAGGGCAACGTGGTCGATCTCTGGGAGCGTCTGGCCGCCGACGGTATCAAAGTGGATCTCGGATCCGACCAGACCTCGCTACATAATCCTTGGGCCGGAGGTTACTACCCGGCAGGCATCGATTTCGAGACAGCAAAACGCCTTATGGCCGACGATCCGGAAAAATTCCGGTCACTTGTTCAGGAATCGCTCCGTCGCCAGGTCAATGCCATCAACCGTCTTGCCGAAAACGGCATGTATTTCTTTGACTACGGCAACGCATTCCTGCTCGAATCATCTCGTGCCGGTGCCGACATAACACTCCCGGACGGACGCTTCCGCTACCCCTCCTACGTACAGGACATCATGGGACCCGGATTCTTCGACTATGGCTTCGGCCCATTCCGCTGGGTCTGCACATCCGGCGATCCGGCCGACCTGAAACGCACCGATGAGATCGCAGCTCAGGTTCTGGAAGAAATTCTGCGTGAAGCGCCGGAAGAGATCCACGGACAGCTGCTCGACAACATTCACTGGATCAAAGAAGCCGGAGCCAACAATCTTGTTGTCGGCTCTCAGGCACGCATCCTGTATGCCGACTGTGAAGGGCGCACACGTATTGCCCGTGCATTCAACGATGCCATAGCCCGTGGCGAGATCTCCGCGCCCATTGTACTCGGACGCGACCACCACGACGTTTCCGGCACCGACTCACCCTACCGCGAGACTTCGAACATCTACGACGGATCGCAGTTCACAGCCGATATGGCCGTCCACAACGTGATCGGCGACAGCTTCCGAGGGGCAACATGGGTTTCCATCCACAACGGAGGCGGAGTAGGCTGGGGCGAAGTGATCAACGGAGGTTTCGGCATGGTTATCGACGGATCGGCCGACTCCGCACGTAATATCGACGAAATGCTCCTGTGGGATGTCAACAACGGCATTGCACGCCGGAGCTGGGCACGCAATCCCGGAGCCATGTCGGCCATTCGCCGCGAGATGAAGCGCACTCCCGGTCTTTGCGTCACCATGCCCTCCCTCGCCGACGACTCTCTAATTGACTCTTTATTCTGAATACCAACATAATCATTCCTAATTTATGGTACACCATATCAGCCCGGCGCGGCTCACGATCGACCGTGTCGGGGAAATTCTTGAGAAGAAAATGACTCTCGCCCTGAGCGAGGAATCCATCAACCTGATCACACGTTGCCGCGAATATCTCGACAACAAGATCGAGACCTGCACAGAACCGATCTATGGAATCACCACAGGCTTCGGTTCGCTCTGCAACATCTCCATCGGCCCCGACGATCTGGCCACCCTTCAGGAAAACCTTGTCAAATCACACTCTTGTGGTTGCGGCGAGACCGTTGATCCGCAGATTGTCCGGCTTATGCTTCTGCTGAAAATCGAATCGCTTGCATTTGGAAATTCCGGAGTCCAGCTTTCTACCGTCCAACGGCTCGTCGATCTGTTCAACGCCGATATAATACCTGTGGTCTATTCTCAAGGATCGCTCGGCGCATCCGGCGACCTTGCTCCATTGGCAAACATGTGTCTCCCGTTGCTCGGACTCGGTGAAGTTTACCATAAAGGGATCCGCCGTCCGGCATCGGAAATCATGGACGAAATGGGATGGCAACCCGTACGCTTTGCAGCCAAGGAAGGCCTCGCGCTTTTGAATGGCACCCAATTCATGTCGGCCCATGCTGTGTTCGCCATTCTACGTGCACGTCGTCTCAGCCGTCTGGCCGACAAGATCGGAGCGCTTTCGCTCGACGTGTTCGATGGTCGCATAGAGCCGTTCGGCGACGAAGTCAACGCCGTTCGCCCCCATCCGGGACAGCTGGAGACCGCCCGTGCCGTCCGCGCTCACCTCAAGGGCAGCGAAATGATCCGCGGCCATAAAGTCCATGTGCAGGATCCCTACTCTTTCCGCTGCATGCCTCAGGTGCATGGCGCGTTCAAGGACACCCTCGCCTACGTGGGACAGGTGATCGAGACCGAAATCAACAGCCCCACCGACAACCCCACTATCTTCCCGGAAGAGGACATCATAGTGTCCGCCGGAAACTTCCATGGCGAACCCATAGCACTGCCAATGGATTTCCTGACACTCGCGCTTGCCGAACTTTCGAATATATCCGAACGCCGCATCTATAAACTGATCTCCGGATCGAGAGGCCTACCATCATTCCTTGTTGCAAAACCGGGACTCAACAGCGGATTCATGATTCCGCAGTATGCCGCCGCATCGATCGTGAATCAGTCGAAATCACTTTGCTGGCCCACAAGTTGCGACTCCATTCCCTCGTCGCAAGGACAGGAGGATCATGTTTCAATGGGCGGTAACTCTGCCACCAAGCTCTGCCGTGTAGCCGACAACACCGAAAGGGTTCTTGCCATCGAGCTATTCAATGCAATGCAGGCTCTCGACCTCCGCCGTCCGGCTACAACATCACCCGAACTTGAAGCCTGGCACGAAGCCTACCGCGCCTATGTGCCTTTCATCGTCAACGACACCGTAATGTCGCCTCTGATCCAGCGATCTGTTGAATTCTTACGCGAAAACCCATGATCATATCAAACATAGGACAACTTATCGGCATCGCCGCGCAAGCCACATCGGCTCTGCGTGGCGATGCCATGAAACACGTCGGCATCCTTGAAAACGCTTGGCTCCGCATTGACGGAGATCAGTTTGCCGAATGGGGAACAATGGACCGGTTCCCTGCCACCGACGGCTCGGAAAAGATTATCGACGCGGCTGGGGGTGCTGTGCTTCCATCTTTCTGCGATTCCCACTCCCATATTGTCTACGCCGGATCTCGCGAGCAGGAGTTTGAGGACAAGATCCGCGGACTATCCTACGAGGAGATCGCTCGTCGTGGCGGTGGCATCCTCAACTCTGCCGACCGGCTCCAGGCCACATCGGAAGATGAGCTTTTCCGCCAATCGATGATCAGAATCCGGGAAGTGGAGAAGATGGCCACAGGCTGTCTGGAAATCAAGACAGGCTACGGCCTCACAACCGAATCTGAACTCAAGATGCTCCGTGTGATAGCCCGTATCGCAGAGGCAACCCCAATGCATATACGAGCCACATTTCTTGGAGCGCATGCCGTAGGCCGTGCCTTCAAAGGCCGTCAGGCAGATTATGTCGACATGCTTTGCCGCGAGATGCTTCCGGCAATAGCGGCGGAAGGTGTGGCCGATTTTGTCGACGTGTTCTGCGACGAAGGCTTCTTCTCGCCGCAGGAAACCGATCGGATACTGCTGGAAGCGGCTCGCTTCGGAATGAGACCGAAAATCCATGCCAACGAACTTGCCGTCTCCGGAGGCGTGCAAGTCGGGGTAAAACACTCGGCTATATCAGTTGACCATCTTGAACGGATAGAAGCTGACGAGATCAGCCTCTTGGCCGGATCAGAAACCATCGCCACAGTCCTTCCGGGTGCATCCTTTTTCCTCGGCATGCCATACGGCAAAGCCCGTCAACTGATCGACAATGGTGCCGCTGTGGCTCTTGCGTCCGATTATAACCCGGGATCATCCCCTTCCGGGAATATGCGTATGGTAATGTCGCTCGGATGTATAAAGCTGAAGCTAACCCCTGAGGAATCGCTCAACGCCGTGACCATCAACGGAGCTGCAGCTATGGATTCTGCCGGACGCTACGGATCCATAACTCCCGGCAAAGTGGCTAATTTCTTCATCACTGACCCGATCCCATCGCTCGCTTTCATCCCCTACGCCTACGCCACCCCCATCATCCGCACAGTCTTTCTCGCCGGACTCCCCCTCTCCTGACTACCAATTAATAGTTCAATGTCAAAGGTCTTTTTGAAATTAGGATAGAATCCGGAGGTAATATTTTTCGCATTTTCTGCTGCTTTGATAAAGGATGTCTTGTAGTTTTATTTAACGCATTCCAAAAGAAAACGCAGAAAACACCTCAGAAAGAAATTGAAAGAGCTGAACGACTGATGATTGAATATTTCAACGATAAGAAAGATGGAAACAAATAATTATAAATTATTAGAGTCATGTGACACTTTGGATCAGTTACTCGATGTTGAGTATGGTCCAAAAGGGTCAATTCAAAGGGACAAATTCGACGAAGAAACGCGTTCTTTCTGTCTCGCTGAAACACTTAAAGAAGAACGTATCCGCGCTGGTCTTACACGCCCTATTTCGTATATTTGAAGGTCCTGGCCGACGTGTAAGCCTGACTATTCTTTAATTTTCTGTCAGTTATAAAGCACCTCTCGAAATACTTACCGCAGGAACTTGGGAGCCTGGAGGAACAGCCCGAACGTCAAGCCGAAGTTCCATCGCCCTGATGGGACTCCGGCATAGTGGGTATAAGCCGAGACATTGGCAAACGGCAATGTGACAATGGCTTCTATCTGTCCGAAGAACGACACCCGGGAGAACCAGTCACCATATCGCGCCGTACCGTCGGCCTGCGCGAATATCGGACGCATCGGAACAAACACATCAGCACGTCCTCGCAGCTGCATGATGCCTGACATTTTCCAGATCGGAACAATGCCGCCGACGGCATAGCCATTGCCACGGAACGAAGGCGTAAACACATTCGTATACGATGCCGCCGGATTATACGAGGGGGCATCCAGTATTGACGCAGCATACGTAGGTAGCAGCTTTCTGGTTGATGCAAGTAGATTGACCTCTGTGCCTAATGCGAACCGCGACGACAGGTCGAAGAAATTACGAGCCGTAAACTCCACCTGCCCCCAGGTGCGTGATCGGCGGATGCGGTCGCCGCTGTTAAATCCCGGATCCTCTATGTATGCGTGGCCGGTCACACCCATTGCTGTCAGCCGGTAATTGGCACCCGCTGTAGGCACCGACTCCGAATTCAGCGTATTGTACTCATAGTCGGCTCTGACCTGCGCGAGATTCTGCCACAACAGGTTGTATCCTTCACTGCCGGCTGTTGTCATCGAATAACACTTGTCGGAAAGATGTCCGTATCCCACACTCAGCTCCCCTTTTCCACGTCGGCCGAGAGCGACGCCGTACGACAAGCGGCCGAAATATTCATTAGCCACAGCGAATGTAGGTTCGCTCATCTGGAAAAACAGCTTGTCCTTGCCGAAATATTTCTGTCGCGATGCCACTACTTTCAACTGTAGGCTCGATGGTCGGGAGCGAAGCAAGCGGATATGGGCATTCCCCTCAGCAGCCAGATAACTCTGTCCTATCCAGCCGTTCATCCGAAGATCAAGAGAATTATAGCTCAGAGTCTTATATCCGGCGGTAAGAAAAAGCATCGAATTTGTCGAGGTGGACAAATAGCCCCCTACACCTACCGACAGATTATCCTTGAGCGTCGATTGCAGATGGAGCGCAAACAAGCCCGTCGAATCATTATAGCTGGCCGTTGGTTCAAGATTCTTGAACTTTCCGGGGGTGATGGCCCGATAGAACGCATCTTTCGCACGCTGAAGCCCGAAAGTGTCGGCCTCATTATGGGTGAACAGCGATCTGACGTATGCATTCTGTGATGCTGTGCCGCCATCAACGCTGACCGTGTCAAAACGCAGATAAGGAGTCTGCGATTTGAACACATCGCGTCTCAACGTTCTGGCCTCTGCCGGGATCCGTGAATGTATCCTCCCCTTGATCGAGTCCATCATCGACATTGCCTTGTCATAACCTATCTTGTAGATACTCTTGGCTTTATCGAAGTCGAGAAGGCCGAATTCCTCCAGATGGACGCGGATCTTCACTCCCTGATCCTCAGGCAGACTGTAATCACTGTGCTGCATGATCATGGTCTCAAGCTGAGACACAAGATTCTGGTTTTCATCCGGAGCATCCGCTGTCGAAACGTCAACGCCGATCATGATCTGTGGCGCGAAATTGTCTCGCATCACGTCAACAGGAAAGTTATCGTAAATACCACCGTCATAAAGCAATGCTCCGTCACGGCGGATCGGGTGAAACACGAGAGGGAAACTCATCGAGGATCTGACGGCATCGCCGAGCGAACCATGTGAGCTGACAACCATCCGCTTGTTTGTCATATCCGACGAGACCGATCTGAACGGAACGAACAGCCGGTTGAAATCTCCGCCACACTGAGCGGTATATGGAGCAAAAAGCTCCATGAAAGCGAAATTCATAGGCAGCGGATTGATAACACTCGATGGCAGGACAGATTTCCAGCGGTTGGCATCGTTGTCGCCGAGATTGAGTGTCAGCAACGTGGGAAGCGGTTCATCCTGCAAGAAATAATAAGTCAGTTTCTTATCGATAGTTCCGGTCGACCAGTGGGCAAAACCGCTTGATCCGATCAGTTCCATCATCTCCTCAGTTGTGAAACCACAAGCATACAGGCTGCCCACAATAGCACCCATCGATGTTCCGGTGATATAGTCGATCGGTATGTCGTTTTCTTCAAGAGCTTTGATCACACCGATATGCGCTATGCCCTTCGCACCGCCACCGCTGAGCACAAGACCTACCGACTGGGGCGCGGCAACTGTATCCGACGCAACAGGCGCAGCCTCCGCCAGGAAGGCCACGACAAAGAAAACCACTGTCAATATCAAATGTTTCATCGCGGCAAAGATAGCACTAATTTAGCTCAATAGTTTGCTTTTCTGCGCTTTTTTACATCGCCTACCGCAACATTTTTGTAACTTTGCACTACTAATCTATTCCATCGACATAAGAAGAAAATGCCTAATAATCAATTTGACTCGCTCGACTGCAAGATACTCAGCCTTTTGTCACAGAATGCACGTAAACCATTCCTTGAGATAGCGCGTGAATGCGGCGTTTCAGGTGCTGCCGTCCATCAGCGTATTCAGAAACTTTCCGCCCAGGGTGTGATACAAGGCTTTGAATCCCTCATCAATCCTTCGGCAATAGGCTATGAAACATGTGCTTACATCGGCTTCATGCTCTCTGACCCGACCAAAGCCAGCGAAGTGTCCGAAGAACTCAGAAACATTCCTGAAGTGGTGGAAGTCCACTACACCACAGGCAAATACGATCTATTGGCAAAACTCTATGCCCACAACAACCGCCATCTCCTGCAAATTATCCACGACAGGCTCCAGAGCCTGAATGCAGGACGAACAGAAACGCTAATATCGTTCAAAGAAGAATTTCGCCGTCCGGTGCCCACCGATGGCTACACCCAATAAATCCAATCAATTGAACACCCCACCCATCATCGCCGGACTCGCCTCATCAGAGGCCATGCGCAGTATTGCCGAGTGCGCGGAGACTCCATTCCTGCTGCTCTCGCTTGATGCAGGATCCAAGATCGACATCACGGCTTCAGGCCTTGACCGAATGGCCTCGATAATGGCCGACTCAGGTGCATCTGTCATTTACTCCGACTTCCGGACAATAAACCCCGACGGTTCATCGGTCATCACACAATGTATTGACTACCGCCCCGGTTCAGTGCGCGATGATTTCAATTTCGGCACTGCTGTTCTCGTCAACACAGAAATGTTGAAGCAAGCCGTCGCCGAGATGCCGCATGGCTATCAGCATGCCGCATGGTATGATGTCCGCCTCCGTTTGTCGGAAAAAGGGCCGATACTCCATCTGCCGGAAGTGATCTATTCGGTTCTCCCGGCTGAAACCGGCAACAGTGATTCCGAGCAGGTTCACTTCGCGTACGTCGATCCACGCAACGCCGGAGTCCAGACGGAGATGGAAAAAGCGTTCACCGCCTATCTCAAACGCATCGGAGCATGGCTTCCGCAACAGACTGCAACAGCCGATTTCGGACAGGATTTCCCGGTAGAGGCCTCCGTTGTAATTCCGGTTAAAAACCGTGTAGACACAATAGGTGACGCGATTTTCAGCGCTCTCGATCAGCAGGCCGATTTTCTGTTCAATGTGATCGTAGTCGACAATCATTCCACCGACGGGACAACAGACGTTATCCGACGGCTTGCCGACGATCCGCGGCTCATCCACATAATCCCGGAAGAGACATCCCTCGGCATTGGCGGATGCTGGAACCGCGCCATAGCCGACCCACGCTGCGGACGGTTCGCCATTCAGCTCGACAGCGACGACATCTACAGTTCATCTTCAACCCTGACAACAATCGTCGATTGTTTCCGTCGCGAGAAATGCGCTATGGTTGTCGGTGCCTATAGCCTGACCGATTTCAACCTAAATCCGATTCCCCCCGGAACAATCGACCACCGCGAATGGACTCCGGAAAACGGCCACAACAATCTCCTGCGTGTCAACGGTATCGGTGCGCCACGGGCATTCGCCACAGCCATTGCCCGACGCTTCCCGTTCCCCGATGTAAGCTATGGCGAGGACTATGCCATGGCTCTGCGCATCAGCCGATCCTACTCCATTGGCCGCATATTCGACGTACTCTATCTCTGCCGCCGCTGGAATGGCAACAGCGACGCATCGCCTTCCGCGGAAAAAATCAACCGCTTCAACAGCTACAAAGACTCTCTCCGCTCATGGGAAATAGCCGCACGCAAGAAGGGACTCTGAATCTGAGGGATTTTATCGACTCACAGCTTGCCACATGGCCGCTTGCTGCTGATAACTTCCGAAAGTTGGCTCAGGTTGTGACCCGACGTATTGCAACCTCAGATGGCTGCATATCTTTGCAACATAATCCGGCTCGTGCCGTCTCCACCGGTGCCGACACCACCGCCACAGCCATCGCTTCACGGCCATGTTTCCTCTGCCGCACCAACCGCCCGGGGCAACAGCAAGCCCTGACTTTCGCCGGGAAATACGAGATTCTGGTCAATCCATTTCCAATCTTTCCCGACCACCTGACCATTGCTGCTATCGACCATGCTCCCCAGCGGATCCGGAACCGCATATCCGACATGCTCTCCATGGCATGCCGGATGGATGGCTTTACCGTGTTCTACAACGGACCGGCATGTGGTGCATCCGCTCCTGATCATGCTCATTTCCAAGCCGTGCCATCCGCATGCCTGCCTATATGGGAAAAGCTACCGGATCGTCAATCCAAACCGGTTGAGATCCACGACATCCTCCCCCCATGCATCTCAATTGTGACTTCAACAGCCGAGGATGCGGAAAAACATACACGCCACGTGCTCTCCTGTCTTCCGACCGACACGGACACAGGCGAACCGAAAGTGAACATATTGACCCGATTCACCGGAAACCGCCACCATATCATCATCATTCCGCGACGTCGCCATCGCCCGACATGTTTCGGACGCGATAATGATCTACGGACAAGAATGATCAGCCCGGCATCAATCGACATGGCCGGTATGATCGTCGTGCCTCGCCGTTCCGACTTTGAGGCAATCACATCTCAGGAAGCAGAAGATATAATCACCGAGACCGGTATGCCGGCCGAAGAAATAAGAAAACTGATGACTCCAACACTGAAGATAGGAATTGTCGAGGCCGAGGAACTGACCATATCGTTCTCCGTCCCCTACACCGATAATTCCGGAAATTCCATAAGCGGAACCGTTCGTTTCACTAACCTTGATGCGCCATTGCGCCTTATCCCGTCAGACACCGATGCCACATTCACCATCCGCGACGTGACAATCGGGATTGACTTCCACTGGCAACGTCACGAAAACCAGACCTTCCGTGGAGCACTATCACTTATTCCGGACAACGGACGGATTCTGGCCGTAAACGAGATCGACGTTGAAAGCTATCTTTGCAGCGTCGTATCATCGGAAATGAATGCCTCCGCACCGGAAGAGTTTCTCAAAGCCCATGCTGTTATCTCCAGAAGCTGGGTGCTCGCCCAGATCAACCGCCAGACCGGCTCGCAGGAGTACCCATGCAGTGTCACGGACGACGAGATCATACGCTGGACCGACCATTCAGCCCACTCGCTGTTTGATGTCTGCGCCGACGATCACTGCCAACGTTATCAAGGCTGCACACGTGTCACTTCCGAGGCTGCCATTCGCGCTGTAGAGGCTACCCGGGGATTGGTACTGACTTTCGACGGCCAATTGTGCGACACCCGGTTTTCAAAATGCTGCGGAGGAATCACCGAACAATTCTCCACCTGCTGGCAACCGGTGGATTATCCTTATCTGCAATCTGTCACCGACACTCCGGAAGCCATAAGTGCCGACATATCATCCGAGGAAGCGGCCACAAGATGGATCAGCACAATGCCTGATGCCTTCTGCGCCAATCCTCCGGCAGAGGTTCTGGAAACAGTATTGAACGATTATGACCGATCTACACCTCATCTCTACCGCTGGACAGTGGAATATACCGCCGACGAACTGGCAGCCATAGTAAAGCGTCGCACCGGCACAGATTTCGGGCAGATCCGAGATATCCGACCGCTCCATCGCGGACCATCGGGACGTATAGACCGGCTTATGCTCGCAGGAACAAAAGCAGCACGAATCATCGGTAAAGAACTGGAGATACGACGCACACTATCAGAATCGCATCTCTACAGTTCGGCCTTCATCGCCGAGGGATCTGACCGGAATGAAGCCGGGGTGCCTCGCCGCTGGGTTATCCGCGGTGCCGGATGGGGACATGGTGTCGGGCTATGCCAGATAGGCGCAGCCGTCATGGCCTCCCGGGGATATTCCTACCGCGAGATCCTCGCCCACTATTTCACCAGATCAGAACTGACAGAGCTATACCGATGAAGCGCGTATCAACAAATCCATGGTGCTGGGTTCCATCCCTGTATTTCACCGAGGGACTGCCAAACATCATAGTGGCCGCAGTGGCTGCAATCATGTACAAAAGGATGGGGCTATCCAATGCCGATGTCACATTCTATGCCTCCCTGCTGACGCTCCCGTGGGTAATCAAACCGCTATGGAGTCCGTTCGTCGACATATTCAGCACACGTCGCCGCTGGGTAACGGCAATGCAGTTTCTCATGGCCATCGGATTCGCAGCTGTCGGATTCTCCATGCCGGGACAACTGTGGTTTCAGTTCTCCACCGCCTCATTCATGGCTGTCGCCTTCCTGTCAGCCACCCACGATATTGCCGCCGACGGTTTCTATATGCTGGCACTCTCTCAGGAACGGCAATCCTTTTTCGTTGGCATACGCACCGCGACCTATCGCCTCGCAATGATTGCCGGACGCGGACCGCTCGTGATGCTTGCCGGCTATCTTGAAACAACGATGGGCGACATTCCCGAGGCATGGGCAGCCACATTCTACATCGTAGCCATCGCACTCACCATCCTTGCGGCCTATCATTCACTGATCCTGCCACATCCAGCCTCCGACAAGCTCCATCAACGGAAAACACCGACAGAAGTGTGCCGCGAATTCATAGCCACATTCCGCGAATTTTTCACAAAACCCGGGATTGTCACAGCAGTACTGTTCATGCTGTTCTACAAATTGCCCGAAGCCATGCTGACGAGCATGATCAATCCGTTCCTGCTCGACCCGGCAGAAGCCGGAGGGCTCGGTCTCGACACTGGGGAAGTAGGCATAGCCTATGGGACGGTGGGCGTTGTCGGGCTGATGCTTGGTGGGATAATAGGCGGCATGGTGGTGTCACGCAACGGGCTTCGCCGCTGGATGATGCCTATGGCCTGGGGCATGTCGCTGACCTGCGCCACCTTCCTCTGGCTCAGTTATGCCCACGCCTCAGGACTGATCGAAGTATGCGTATGTGTGTTCATCGAGCAGTTCGGCTACGGATTCGGGACAACAGCCTACATCCTCTATCTGATCCACTTTGCAAAAGGAGCCAAAGCCACCTCTTTCTATGCCATTGCCACAGGCATCATGTCACTTGGGATGATGCTCCCCGGCATGATTTCCGGATGGCTACAGACAATGATCGGCTACGGCCCGTTCTTCATAGTGACCATGGTCTGCTGCGTGGTGACAATTCTTGTTGCAAAAGCGGCAAGGCGGCATATTGAGTCAGGAAAATAATCCTGTCGGCCGACCTTATACACGGGAAGAGTGTTATAATGTAAATCCAAACACTCACTTGACCCATGAATACAGAGACTAAATCATTGTTCGACCTTTCAGGCAAAGTAGCCGTTGTGACAGGTGGCGGCGACGGGATAGGAAAAGCCTGTTGCAAACTTTTAGCAGCTGCCGGAGCGAAGGTTGTTGTCAGCGACCACAAGATAGAAAAAGCAGAAACCGTAGCCAACGAGATCATATCTGATGGAGGAACGGCTGCCGCCACAGTCTGCGATGTTCTGTCGGACAGCGATCTGACCGCACTTATCGATTTCACTATACAGACCTTCTCCACCGTCAATATCCTTGTAAACAATGCCGGAATCGGAGGGGGCGGACGAGAGAATCCGTTTAATATCGACAGGGCATACGTTGAACGTGTCTATGCCATCAACTTGTTCGCACCATGGCAGCTATGCAAACTTGCAGCTCCCCACATGCAACAGTCCGGCTACGGCAGCATCATCAATATATCGTCGATGAGCAGCATAAACAATGATCCCGGAATGGCCATATACGCGTCATCCAAAGCTGCCCTGAACCATTTGTCATCCAACCTTGCCCACGATTACGGACCAATGGGGATCCGCGTCAATTGTGTGGCTCCCGGTGCAACGCGGACAAAGGCACTTGCCTCTGTGCTTAACGCGGAGATAGAAGCACGCATGCTTTCCCACACTCCAATCAACCGCCTTGGTGAGACCTCCGATATAGCAGGGGCGGTACTATATTTCGCGGCCCCGGTCTCCGGATGGGTCAGCGGACAAACGCTCATGGTCAATGGCGGTGGCACTCAAACCCTTGATTGATCGACAGGCACTGATATCGGATTTCACAGATCTATCACGGGTGTCAGTTTTTCCCCCCGGGAATTGCAATCGATATTAATATTCATTAACTTTGTGATCTATTTGATCTGTCCAACCTGATTTATAATAAAATCCGCCATACCCCATGAAATCAAGCACACTCGCCATCCTGTTGATGGGACTCATAATAACAGCCTGCGGCAACAACAGCTCCGATGGATCGGTTACAATCGACGCCGCTTCCGTAGCCAACGGGCCGGATTCCGACGCTTCGGCAATGCCTCGCGACACATCCGACCTTATCAACCCTGCCGACACTGCATCCACTCCCATAGAGCGACAGGAAGATAAGCCGGCGTTGAATCTGAAACTGACGAGTGTGGATGATGTGAAGAATTTCATGGCGTCCTCTCCGCATGCCGATGCCTACTCCAAGGGTATCCTCCCCAAGATCGCCGACGATAATCTCGACTACGCTATAAAATTGCTTGAGAATCCACATGACTATTTCATTGTTGTCGACAAGCCGTCGATGTATGTCGTGCTCTACGATAAATATGGCCGCGAACAACAAGCCTACAAGATGGCCTGCTCAAAACGCTACGGGACAAAACACAAACGCCGCGACAACCGCACTCCGGAAGGGTTCTTCTCGGCAGAAGGCATCTATGACTCCACCGACTGGCTTTACACCGACGACGACGGAAAGACTCACCCACAGAAAGGACAGTTCGGACCTCGCTTTATCCGTCTGAAAACCGATGTGACCCGACAGATCGGGATCCACGGCACCTGTGCGCCATGGGCTCTCGGAAGCCGTGCAAGCCATGGGTGTATCCGCATCCACAATGATAACATCATGGAGTTGATCAAATACGTTGAAGTCGGTACTCCGATCATAGTCAACCCATCTGAACGCGACCAGAAAGTGAACCGTGAGGAAGGCTATACGATTCCATCAATAAATATCGGAAAGGCCAAACCGGCAGCCAAATCAAGCAAGCCCAAAGAGGAAAAGAAAGCGGACACGGCGGTAAAGAAGGAGGAAACCAAAGAGTTGAAAGCATCCGAGCCAGCGCCAGAGCCGGAAAAGACTGTTGAACCGACCACAGTAGAAGCCGATCCCGATCTTCTTGACTGATGCCACACCCGAACAAGGACTCCGGATCTCCACGCGGTCTGATACTCAAGACCATGTTACCTGTAGCCATCGGAATTGCCGTGGTGATATGGCTGTTAGGGCGTGAGTTCTCGGTCAGTCAACTTCTGAGCATTCCATGGAACACGGCTACAATCGCCGCTCTTGTCTTTGTAGCCGGACGCGAATGGGGCATGATGTGGCGGTGGCGCGTGCTCACCGACCATAAGCTTTCATGGCGACAGACATTCCGCATAACCATGCAGTGTGAATTCACATCCGCCATTACCCCAACAACAGCCGGAGGATCAGCCCTCAGCATGATTTTTCTCCACCGGGAGGGCATACCTCTCGGAAGAGGGGCATCGCTGACCATGCTGACCCTGATGCTCGACGAGCTGTTTGTTGTCATAGCCTGTCCGATCATATTCCTACTCATTCCGGGAGGTGAGATCTTCGGATTCGCTGCCGGCAAAGGGTTCACTATAGGTGTGCGCACAGCTTTCTGGATAGTATATGGAGGTATCTGTCTCGTCACTCTCATCCTATATCTTGGCGCACTGGTCATGCCTCACAGAATAGCCGCTATAATCTCCGGAATATTCTCATGGCGATTGTTGCGAAGATGGAAACAGCAGGCCGACGAGACAGGCCAAAGCATGATAGAGACCGGTTCCGATATCCGCACCAGACCGCTTCTATGGTGGCTAAAGGCCATGGGAGCCACAATAGTCACATGGATATGCCGCTATCTTGTTGTCAACGCATTGTTCTGGGGATTCGCAGCCGCCGCACCTCAGGCCATAGTTTTCGCACGTCAGTTCATTGTCTGGACACTTCTGACCATCAGCCCGACACCCGGCGGCAGCGGAATCAGCGAATGGCTCTTCACAAACTATTACGGAGACCTCATAGGCAATCTGTCGATCGCATTGGTCATTGCAATCATCTGGCGTCTTATCTCCTACTATATCTATCTTGCAGCCGGAGTCTTCATGTTGCCCTCATGGATCCGCAAAAGCCACAAAAAATCCGCCCCCTGACAGGAGCGGATCCGTTTGTTTCTTATTTATCCGGATGCGTTATCCAAGACGGTCGATGCCAAGTTGGATTCGACGGACAGTCTCGTCGCAGCCGAGAAGCTCGGTGATATCGAACATGTGGGGTCCCTTGCACTCGCCTACCACTGTCAGACGGAAAGCATTCATCACGTTTCCAAGATGATAGCCCTTGTCGGCAATCCATCCGAGCACAACCGGTTCAGCTGCTTTGCTTGAAAAATCCTCAAGACCTTTGAGCACCTCGATCAGTTCGCCCATGATAGCCGGCATCTCTGCATTCCAGCGTTTGCGCACTGATTTCTCTTCATATTCCTCAGGTTCTACAAAGAAGAACTTGCTCTGATCCCACAGATCGCCGACGAAATTGATGCGTCCTTTTACAAGTCCGACCACACGGGTTATATATTCGTCAGTCCAAGCCGACGGATCAACGCCATGCTCTTTCAATACAGGCTTGTACATCTGCGCCAACTCTTCATCCGACATTTCCTGAAGATATTTATGATTGAACCATTTCCCTTTCTCGAAATCGAATTTGGCTCCGGAACGAGAGCAATGGTCGAATGAGAATTTCTCGATCAGTTCATCCATCGACATGATTTCCGTGTCATCGCCCGGATTCCAGCCCAGCAGAGCAAGGAAATTGACAACGGCCTGCGGCAGATATCCGCGCTCGCGATAGCCGGATGAGATCTCTCCGCTCTTGGGATCGTGCCATTCGAGGGGGAACACCGGGAAGCCGAGGCGGTCGCCATCGCGCTTGCTGAGTTTACCCTTTCCGTCGGGCTTCAGAAGCAGTGGGAGATGTACGAACGAAGGCATAGTGTCGGCCCATCCGAAAGCTTCGTAAAGAAGAACGTGGAGCGGAGCCGAAGGGAGCCATTCCTCGCCACGGATCACGTGGGTAACCTCCATCAGATGGTCGTCCACGATATTTGCCAGATGGTATGTGGGCAGATCGTCGGCACTCTTGTAAAGCACCTTGTCATCGAGAATCGAAGAGTTGATGGTCACCTTTCCGCGGAGCAAGTCGTTGACCTCCACATCGCGTCCGGGTTCGATCTTGAAACGCACAACATATTTCTCTCCGCCGTCAATCAAGGCCTTCACCTCATCGGCCGGCATCGAAAGAGAGTTACGCATCGACATTCGTGTCGACGCATCGTATTGGAAATTGGGCGTTGCGGCACGGGCAGCCTCAAGCTCGGCAGGAGTGTCGAAAGCAATGTAGGCTTTTCCTGCATCGAGAAGCATCCTGACATGGTCGCGATAGATGTCACGACGTTCACTCTGCTTGTAGGGGCCATAGTTGCCACCTTCGCGCACACCTTCATCGATCCCGATACCGAGCCAAGCGAGAGCCTCGTTGATATAATCCTCGGCACCCGGCACAAAACGCTGCGAGTCGGTATCCTCGATACGCAGGATCATGTCTCCGCCATGCTGACGTGCAAAGAGATAATTATAGAGGGCTGTGCGGACGCCTCCAATATGCAGAGGTCCGGTGGGCGATGGTGCGAAACGCACCCTGACTTTTCTTTCCATATCTTATGTTATGTTCGTGTTTTTTTATTTTACGCGCAAAATTAATCAAAACCTACCGATTATCCCAACCTCCCCATCCCAAAATGTCATTCGCAGGAATCAGGTGAGGGGTTGGTGAAGATGTGGCGGATGACGGAGGGATAGTGGAGCATTTCGAGGCGGCGGACTTTGGCTTCGATGTCGGCGGCGGTGTCGGTGGGTTCCACGGGAATCCGTGCCTGAAAGAGGATCTCGCCACGGTCATATTCCTCAGTTACGCGGTGGATGGTAATGCCGGTCTCGTTGTCGCCTGAGGCAATAACCGCATCATGGACATGACGGCCATACATACCGGGTCCGCCATGCCGCGGCAGTAGCGATGGATGTATGTTGAGGATCCGGCCGGCATATCTCTGTATGATAAACCCGGGAATCAAGAGCAGGAATCCTGCCAGAATGATTATATCGGCATGCAGGTCGTCCAGGATACCGGAGATCAGGGAGCTGTCAGCAAGCATAGAGCGGTCAACAACCCTCACCGGGATCCCCATGGACTTTGCTTTTGCAACGACTCCGGCATCACTGCGGTTAGTGACAATGGCTGTCACTGTCAATCCGCATCCTGCTCCGGGGCCATTATTGAAATATCCGGCTATGTTTTCCGCATTGCTACCGTTTCCGGATGCAAATACCACAATATTCCGAATCGCTGAGTGGTTAGAAGATTCCGTCATATCTCTTTATCGCTATATTTTTCGCAAAATTACAAAAATAACCGGTGCAAACCGCAATCTGGAATGCACCGGTGCTATTAATTTCTATGATCTGATCAGGCGAGGGGTTTTGCTTCCCAACCGAGGGCACTTGCACCAAGCACAGCGGCATCGGCTTCCTTGAGTTCAGAGAGGAGGATGTTGACTTTGCCTTTCCAGATGCTGAGCATGTTCTTTTCCATAGCTTCACGCATGGGCTTGAGCAGCAGTTCGCCGGATTTGGCAAGACCGCCGAAGAGGACGAATGCTTCGGGAGCTGAGAACACGGTGAAATCGGCAAGAGCCTCACCAAGGATTGTTCCGGTGTATTCAAAGACACTCTTTGCGAGTTCATCGCCGGCCATAGCCGCATCGTAGACATCTTTCGATGTGATATCCTCAATGGCTATGTCGCGCAACAGCGACGGTGCGTCGGTGATCTCCAGATATTCGCGAGCGGTGCGTGCCACGCCAGTAGCGGAGCAGTAGGTCTCAAGACAGCCGGTGCGACCGCAACCGCAGAGACGTCCGTTGTTGCGTTTGACGATTACGTGACCAAGTTCTCCGGCGAAACCATCATGACCATACACGAGCTGACCGTTGATTACGATACCCGATCCCACACCTGTTCCGAGGGTGATCATGATGAAATCTTTCAGTCCACGTGCTGCACCATAGGTCATTTCACCGATTGCAGCTGCGTTAGCGTCGTTTGTAATGGCAACGGGGATGCCGAACTTGTCGCTCAGCATCTGCGCGAATGGTATCGGAGTGGGCCAAGGGAGGTTGACACCATCTTCAATCATTCCGGTGAAATAGTTGGCATTGGGCGCTCCTACACCGATGCCGAATATCTTGTCCTCGGCATTGATCGACTTCATCAGACGCGTACATTCTTCATACAGTTCGTCGATATAATCGTTGATGTTTGAATGTTTACGAGTCTTTATCGAGTTGCTTGCAAGCACGATACCACGGGCGTCGACGATACCGAACACGGTGTTTGTGCCACCCATATCGATGCCTATAACATAAGGTTTGGAGTTATTCATCTGATATTGATTTATGTAAGTTTGATTATGCCACAAAGATAATTAAAATATCCAATCCATTCATCCAATTTTGATTTTTTATTAATTGGCATGGCATTAATCTTGTGTCAAATCAGTAATTTTGCATCATGAACCTGAAACACATAGTATTTTTAACACTATTTTTTTGTCTGACGGCATGCTCGTCGGATGAGCCGGCTGTCGGGACACCACCGGTGGGGACCGAGAAAGCCTTGAAGACCGTCCTGGTCTACATGGTTGCCGATAACAATCTCTACGGCTACAGCCTCGACGACCTGAAGGAGATGAAAAGCGGAGTGTCCGCATCTGATTTCCCCGACGATTGCCGATGGATTGTCTATTTCAGCGGACGCGACAACAATCCCCGGCTGATGGAATTTGACGCTGATGGCAAAGAATCGGTGCTGGCCACTTACCCCACCTCGGAGTCGTCGGTCACAATTTCAAGGATGCAGACCGTCCTGTCCGATGTTGAACGCCTCGCACCTGCGCAAAGCTACGGTCTGGTGCTATGGAGCCACGGCACGGGGTGGATCAGCGACTCCGGAACGCTTGATGAACCATCCACCGCCACCGGATCAGCGATAACGCCCTATTCGTTCGGCTATGACGGCAACTCCGGCAAGAAGATGAAGATAACTTCTCTGGCACAGGCACTTGCCGGACGCCGCTTCGACTTCATCTACTTCGACTGCTGCCACATGGCCACCGTGGAGATAGCCTATCAGCTGCGCAAGTCAACCGACGTGATGATTGCCTCTCCGACAGAGCTTGGAGTGGAGGGTATGCCCTACGATGTCAACATTCGTCCGCTGCTCTTGGGGCAATACGACAGGGCTGTGGACAACACTTACCGCTACTATCTCTCCCAATATAATTCCGGCGAAGGATTTGGCTGCGCTATCAGCCTGCTTAACCTTGCGACTATCGACGATCTGGCGGATGCTACCCGTGATGTGCTGTCGGTCAATGCCGAACTTCCCGAAAGCTATTCGCCGGTCTACTATTTCCGCAGAAACGTAATCGACGATGGGGTCTACGAATTCGACCACTATATCAAAGCCCTATGCGGCAGTGACACAGATCTCTACAGCCGCTGGCGCGAGGCATTCAACAAGGTTGTCAGCCTCCATCTCAAGACCTCACGCGTCTACATGCTCGACTCCTCCAAATTCCAGGGTCTCGGCTCCCACATACTCCGCTCAAAAGATGAGCTGGAGGTCACCGGCGATCCCTACGGCTACCGCGAGACTGCATGGTGGGCCGACGTAGTATCAACCGTATTCAATTGATCCACAAGATATGATTTTCAACCAGATACCATTTTTCGACACAACCGGTTCAGAGGCAACAGAACAGGCTGCCAGCAAGCTCGCTTCGGATGCCGAGGCGTTCAAGGCCCTGTCGCTCGAGGATCTGATCAGCAAGCTGGCCCACTCGATGGTGGATTTCGCCTTCCATCTGGCCATAGCGATCCTGGTGTTCTACATAGGTAAATTCGTGATCCGCCGCATCTACGTGGTGCTGTCGACGATCATGATCCGCCGCAAGATGGACAAATCGCTCTCCACGTTCGTGCTCAGCCTCGTCAGGATGGTGCTCTACTTCATCCTCGTGGTCACCGTGATCGGCATTCTGGGTATCAACACCAGCTCATTCATCGCGATCTTCGCCTCTGCCGGCGTGGCCATCGGTATGGCGCTGAGCGGTACATTGCAGAATTTTGCCGGTGGCGTGCTGATCCTGCTGCTGAAGCCCTACAAGGTTGGCGACTACATCGAGGCACAAGGTTATGCCGGCACGGTCACCGAGATCCAGATTTTCTCCACCATCATCTGCACCTACGACAACAAATCGATCATCATACCCAACGGCGGCCTCTCCACATCGTCGATCAACAACTGGTCGCGAGAAGCCTACCGCCGCATAGACTGGACCATATCGATGGCCTACGGGGATGATTTCGACACGGCACGCAAGGCTATAATCGGAATGCTATCGAGCGATGACCGCATAGTGAAGACCACCCTTGCCTCCGACATAGAGCAGCGTGCGGAAACCAAGTCGGCGGACACAGACGACGAAGCTGACGAGACACCCCGTCGGCGCGGATTCATCTACCGTCTGTTCCACCGCAGCCACAAGCATATCCGCCGTCTCGACGAGGTTGATCCTGAGGCAGCGTCTCCGGTGGCCGTGGTCAAGCTCAACGCCGACCGCGCACCCCAGGTGTTTCTCTCCAACATGGGAGAAAGCTCCGTCGATCTCTCAGTCCGCGCATGGGTTCTGGCCACGGATTACTGGGCTGTTTATTTCGACTTCAACGAACGTTTCTACCGCGAACTTCCGGGTCACGGCATCCACTTCCCGTTCCCTCAGCTCGACGTCCATCTCAATCCGTCGGACAACTGATCCTATATAATTTTTTAACATCTCGCCGTCCCATATTCCAAGGCCGCGATCTATGACTTCTGCCTTTTTTTTGCTAACTTTGCATCATCGTGCGCAGACCATAGTTCAGCGGCAGCAACGTGTTGCTTGTCATTCACTGCAGATGCACGACCCGGGGCTTCCGGCCGCCACTCTCCTCCTCCAGGCGGGATAAGCGTTGCCCCTCCCCGACAGGAACCGGCTCACAGCCAACATCTTGTCCGTGATCGCGAAAAATAAAAAAATAACATAAATGACAAGTAAATGGAATTATCTACCCCTTACTTCCGAAGAGCAAAAGTCAGAGTCAGAGTTAGCTAAGAAATTTGATAATGTGCCGCCTGTCAGCGAATTGCTTGCACAGCGCGGCATCACATCCGTGGAAGAAGCAGAGAAATTCTTCCACCCCTCCCTCAAAGACTTGCACGATCCTTTCCTCATGCCCGACATGGACAAGGCGGTGGGACGGCTCAACAAAGCTATGGGTAAGAAAGAGCGGATCATGGTCTACGGCGACTACGACGTGGACGGCACGACCGCTGTCGCGCTGGTGTACAAATATCTCCAGCAGTTCTACTCCAACATCGAGTACTACATCCCAACGCGCTACGACGAGGGCTACGGCATATCACGCCGAAGCATCGACATCGCGGCGCAAAATGGCATCAAACTCATCATAATCCTCGACTGCGGCATCAAGGCGATCGACGAGATAGCCTACGCCAAAAGCCTCGGCATAGACTTCATCATCTGCGACCACCACGTGCCCGATGATGCGCTGCCGGATGCCGTGGCTATCCTCAACCCCAAGCTTGAAGGCTCCACCTATCCGTGTCCCCACCTGTCGGGCTGCGGCGTAGGCTTCAAGTTCATGCAGGGGTTCGCCATCAGCAACGGGATCTCGACAACGGAGCTCGAGGGACTGCTGGATCTGGTGGCGGTCAGCATCGCCGCCGACATAGTGCCGATGATCGACGAGAACCGCATCATGGCCTATCACGGGCTACGGCGCATCAATGCCAACCCCAACATGGGTCTGCGCGCCATAATCCGCATCTGCGGTCTGACGGGCAAGGAGATCACCATCTCGGACGTGATCTTCAAGATCGGTCCGCGCATCAACGCTTCGGGACGCATGCAGAGCGGACGGGAGGCTGTTGAGCTGCTGGTGTCACGCGACGTCAACGAGGCCTATGAGCTTGGCAAGGCAATCGACCAATACAACAAGGACCGCAAGGAACTCGACAAGCGGATCACCGATGAGGCCAACGACATCCTTGAGTCGCGCGGCGAGATGGTTTCCAGCAAGAAATCCATAGTGATCTACAATAAGGACTGGCACAAAGGAATCATAGGGATCGTGGCATCGCGACTGACGGAGCTGTACTATAAGCCGTCGGTTGTGCTTACGCTTGCCAACGGACTGGCCACAGGGTCGTCGCGCTCCGTACAGGGCTTCGACATCTACAAGGCTATCGATGCCTCACGCGACCTGCTTGAGAACTTCGGCGGCCATCCCTATGCCGTAGGGCTGTCGCTGAAAGAGGAAAACATCCCTGAGTTCACGCGCCGCTTCGAGGAATATGTCAAGGAACACATCCAGCCCGAACAGCTGCAACCGCTGCTCGACATCGATGCGTTCATAACATTTTCCGAGATCACACCGGCGTTCATCTCCACGCTGCGGAGGTTCAATCCATTCGGTCCGGGCAACAACAAGCCTGTGTTCTGCACGCGCAATGTGATGGACTTCGGCACGAGTAAGCTCGTTGGTAAAAATCTGGAGCATATCAAATTCGAGCTTGTCGACGATACGTCGGGCAAGGTGTTCAACGGCATAGCATTCAACATGGCCGAACACTTCCCCTACGTCCATGCACGCAAGCCGTTCGACATCTGCTTCACCATTGAGGACAACAAGCACCAGAGCGCGACATCCTCGATCCAGCTACTGGTCAAGAGCATCCATCCCAAGAAATAAAGCCCGGTGGCCACCCCGGAGGACATACTCAGGCAATACTGGGGCTACGACTCGTTCCGCGAGCTACAGCCCGAGATCATCGGGTCGGTGCTTGACGGCAACGACACTCTCGGCCTGTTGCCTACGGGTGGTGGAAAATCGATCACGTTTCAGGTTCCGGCGCTGATGCTTCCGGGGGTTACGCTCGTGGTCACGCCCCTGATCTCGCTGATGAAAGATCAGGTTGACAATCTCCGCACACGCGACATCCCGGCCGCTGCCGTCCATTCGGGTCTCTCGCGCGCCGAACAGCGGCTGGCGCTCGACCGCTGCCGGCTTGGGAAGCTGAAGATCCTCTATCTGTCGCCGGAGAAACTGCAGGGCAAGGCGTTTATCGAGCAGCTTCATCAGATGGAGATCAGCCTGATAGTGGTCGACGAGGCTCACTGCATATCGCAATGGGGCTATGACTTCCGCCCCTCCTATCTGCGTATCGCCGACCTTCGCCGTCACTTCCCCGACGCTCCTGTTCTTGCCCTCACCGCCTCGGCCACTCCGGAGGTCACGGCCGACATCATGGACCGTCTGGCCTTCCGCAGCCGCAACCTCTTTGCCAAAAGCTTCTCCCGACCCAACATAAGCTACATAGTGCGCCACACCGACAGCAAATCCCAGATGCTGTTGCGAGTGCTGCGTGCCACGAGCGGTTGCGCCATTGTCTACGTTCGCTCACGCCGGCGCACCAAGGAGACTGCCGACTATCTGCGCCAATGCGGCATTTCAGCCGAACACTACCATGCCGGTCTGTCGGCTGAGGAGAAGAACGACCGCCAGAACCGCTGGAAAGACGGCACGGTGCGAGTGATGGTGGCCACCAATGCTTTCGGCATGGGTATCGACAAGCCCGATGTGCGCACCGTGGTCCACATCGATCCTCCGTCGTCGCTTGAGGAATATTATCAGGAGGCCGGGCGTGCCGGACGCGACGGATTGCCATCATATGCCGTGATGATCACTTCACCGGGTCCCGACAAGTCGACCCTCACCCGTCGGCTCAACGATTCTTTCCCTGATAAAGACACCATACGCCACGTCTATGAGCTTGCATGCAATTTCCTCGGCGTGGCCGTAGGCTCGGGCTACAATCAGCTCTATGAGTTCAATTTCGCCCTGTTCTGCGACCGTTTCCAGTTGCGTCAGCCTATTGTGCGCAGCTCGCTGACGCTGCTGACCCGTGCAGGATACATAGAGTATGTGGAGGAAGTGACCACGCGTTCCCGAGTGATGGTGACAATGAACAAACGCGAGCTCTATGACCTGCGTCTCGATGCTACAGCCGATGCCGTGTTCCAGCTCATTCTGCGCACCTACACGGGGCTATTCGCCGACTATATCTACATCTCGGAGGAACTGATAGCCTCGCAGCTCCACCTGTCGGGGCAACAGGTCTACGATGCGCTGCTGGCGATCCAGCGGCAGCATGCCATCCATTACGTGCCGCGCAAAACAACTCCCTATATCTTCTTCACTACTTCGCGTGAACTTCCGCGCCACATCACGATTCCCCGTACCGTCTACGAGGATATGCGCCTGAGAATGGAGCGCAGGATCGATGCGATGCGACGCTTCATGTTCGACGACAGCCGATGTCGGGTGGCCACGATGCTTGAATACTTCGGCGAGAAGGATCCTTTGGACTGCGGAACATGCGACGTGTGCCGTGGCCGCCGCAAGCCATCGCCGGAAAAAAGCAAGAACCTGCGCGAGAGCATCCTCTATCTCACCTCGCGGACAACCCCCGTCAGCGTAGGCCACATAGCCGCACAGGCCTGCGTGAGCATAGAGACGGTGGTCAGCACTGTTCGTCCGATGCTCGATGAAGGGATACTCCGGCTGACCCCCGACGGCCTGCTGACGCGGCTCTGAATGCCCACGGTTCACACTTTTTAATCTCTTTTAGCTGACAGGCATGCGACTATGCCAGCCCCCATTTGTTCTACTATCGAAGCAAGAATAAGACTTCGATCATATAACAACATCCCTCGTCCTTATTGACGGATAGTGATTATTAGTCTATAAGGCTCTCATAAATAAATAGTTGAAACGGCAGGGCGGTGTGTCGGCACAAAAGCGGCACACCGTCCTTGTCATTTGCCGGTTCTCCGATAGTTCACCAAGAGTAACCATAGGTGCTAAGAGGATGCTCCTTAGATCGGGGTGGCGGATCTCCGAGACGCCTACCGGGTATCGGCTCATAAGATGACGGTTCTACAGCACGGAGTGCTGTGACCCCGAGAAGGATCAGACGTTGAAGAGGAAGTGCATTATGTCGCCGTCCTGCGCCACGTATTCTTTGCCCTCGATGTTCATTTTTCCGGCTGCACGGACGGCGGCCTCGCTTCCGAGGGTGACATAGTCGTCGTATTTGATCACCTCGGCGCGGATGAATCCTTTCTCGAAGTCGGTGTGGATGATTCCGGCACATTTCGGAGCTTTGCTGCCTCGCATGAATGTCCATGCCCTGACCTCGTCCTCTCCGGCAGTGAAGAATGTCTGGAGATCGAGCAGAGCGTAGGCGGAACGTATCAGTCGCGACACGCCCGATTCCTCCAGCCCTATTGATTCGAGAAATTCCTTGCGGTCCTCGAAGGTTTCAAGCTCGGCGATCTCGGCCTCGGTCTGTGCGGCCACTATGAGTATCTGCGCGTTCTCCCCCTTGACGGCCTCACGGACGGCTTCCACGTAGGCATTTCCGGTGGCTGCCGAGGCATCGTCGACGTTGCAGACGTAGAGCACCGGTTTGTTTGTAAGCAGGAACAGCTCGCGTGCGAATTTCTGTTCGTCGGGGGTCTCGATCTCTACCGATCGCGCCGGCAGACCGCGCTGCAGGGCTTCCTGGTATTTCACGAGCACTTCATATTGCATCTTGGCCACCTTGTCGCCGCCTGTCTGGGCTTGTTTCTGCGTCTTTGCAATGCGGCTCTCGACGGTCTCGAGATCCTTGATCAGCAGCTCATAGTCGATGATCTCCTTGTCGCGGACGGGATCCACCGTGCCGTCGACATGGGTTATATTATCGTCGTCGAAGCAACGCAACACGTGGATAATGGCATCTGTCTCGCGGATATTGGCCAGAAACTTGTTGCCGAGGCCTTCGCCTTTGCTAGCGCCTTTGACCAGTCCGGCGATGTCGACGATCTCCACCGTGGCCGGAACGACGCTTCGCGGATTGCACATCTCGACAAGGCGTGTCAGGCGGTCGTCGGGGACGGTGATGACTCCCACATTAGGCTCTATGGTGCAGAAGGGGAAGTTGGCCGACTGCGCCTTAGCGTTTGACAGACAGTTGAAAAGGGTCGACTTGCCTACATTGGGCAGTCCGACAATACCGCATTGTAATGCCATAATATTTAATGTATGATCTGGTTCGTTACTAAAAAGTTAGGCAAAGGTAGCAAATAATGGCGGCATTTCAAAAAATAGCCTTGTTGCAGATGCGCGGCAGGGGTTATTTGCGGATAAGGGAGCGCAGAGTTGTTCCGATCCCGTTGACCATTGCCATCATCGGTGTCAGCAGGGGGCGTATCTCCGCGTCAGGTCCGGGGGTGAACACGGACAGGGAATGCTTGTTGCAACGGATGTCGATGGTGTCGGGGAGCATCATTGGCTCTCCGTCGAGGTGAACGGCACCGGCCTGACGGCGGCGTATGCGCAGCGAGTCGGCGCGGAAAGTATTGATGAGCATGTTTTTCTCTATGGTGCCGGCCATCAGGTCTATGCCCACGAGCGCGGTTGTCAGCTTATTGCCGTAATGGATTATGGTCACGTCGAGCAGTCCGTCGTTGATCGAGGCATGGGGGGCTATATAGGCGTTGTTGCCATATTGCGAGGCGTTGCAGACGGCGACCACGAAAGCCCTTTCGGTCAGCACCTGGCCGTTGGCTGTGATCTCATATTCCTCAGGCACGTAGTTGCGGTATTCCGAAAACGTCGTGCTCAGATAGGTCATCAGTCCGCGTTGCTTCGACTGAGCGAACTTGTGACCTACGGTGGCATCGAAGCCCATGCCGAATGTGCAGAAGAATTTGCGTCCGTTGGCCTCGCCGTTGTCGCATATCTCGCTGCGTCCGGCGGCTATCACGTCGAGCGACGACCGTATGTCGACCGGAATGTTCAGGTGTCTTGCAAGCCCGTTGCCTGATCCGCAGGGGATTATGCCGAGTGTCACTCCCGTGTTGCAGAGGGCCATGGCCGTTTCGTTGACGGTTCCGTCGCCTCCGGCGGCAATTACAATGTCGTATCCGTGCAGGGCGGCATTGCCGGCAAGCATCGTGGCATCGCCGGCTCCACGGGTCAGAGCCGTGTCGACCGAGATCCCGGCATGGGCGAGATGGTCGGCGACACGCCGGTCAAGCCCCTGTTTGCGGCCTGTCCCGGATATTGGATTGATGATCAACAGTGCTTTTTTCGGTTCCATTGCCCGGCAAAGATACGAAACAATGATTAATTAACAAAACATAACACTCCGAATCCCCGTCACTGACCGAGCCGGAAGTCCATGGCCACGGCATCGAATCTCACATTGCGTCCGGCAAACAGCGAGGGAAGGCTGCCGTCGGCCAGGAGCGTATCTGTGGTTCCGGCTATCAGCCTCCGGTTGCCGGGCATGAGCCACAGGCGCGAGGCCACGGTCAGCGCCGAGGCCACATCGTGGGTGCTCAGCAGAACTGCCGTATTGAAATCGCGTGCCAGCATCCGGAGCAGTTCCATGATCTCCAGACGGCTCGCCACGTCGAGAAACGAGGTCGGCTCGTCGAGGATCATCACCGGTGTGCGCTGCGCGAGGGCACGGGCTATCATCACTTTCTGACGTTCGCCGTCGCTGAGCGTTGCCATGTGGCGACGGGCCAGCGCCTCCACGCCGACGGCTCGGATGCTCTCGTCCACGATCTGCCGGTCGCCGTCGGACAACCGCCCGAAGAACCCGGTGTAGGGTTGGCGGCCAAGCCCCACGGCCTCTCTCACGGTCAAGGCTCCGGCATTGGTGCGATCCGTGTAGACCACGCTCATCCGGCGTGCCACCTCGCCAAGGCTCATTGCCTCCAAAGGGCTGCCACCCACGAGGATCTCGCCGGCCAGGGGGCGCTGCTGACCGGAGATAGTGCGCAGTAGCGTGGACTTTCCGGCTCCGTTGGGACCCAGCAGACAGGTCACCGATCCCTGCGGCAGATAGACGTCGATCCCGGTGGCCACTTCCACGGCCGGTCGCCGTCCATCGCGGTAGCCTATGACGAGCCCCCTGGCCGAGAGTGCCGGGGCGAGAGCCGTATCCTGAATGTCGTCAGTCAAAATAGTGAAGCTTTTTGCGGTTGAGAATAACGTAGATTATCACTGGCACTCCGATCACCGGGGTTATGGCATTGATAGGCACTACCCCACCGCGACCTGCCGCCACGGAGATATAGGCACATAGCAACGCCGTGGCCGCGCCGCAGAGAGCCGTGGCAGGAAGCAGCACGGCATGGTTGGAGGTGCGGAGCATCATCCGGGATATATGGGGCACGATAAGCCCCAGAAAACCGATCGGGCCGCAGAAGGCCGTCACGGCGGCGGTGAGCAATCCAGAGACTATGAGCAGCAGCAGACGCGTGCGGCGCATGTCGATGCCGAGGCTGGCGGCATAACGCTCGCCAAGCAGCATGGCGTTAAGGGGCTTGACGAACAGCATCGCGACTGCCACCACCGGCAGTCCGAAACACACAAACGCCAGCACTCGCCCCGATGAGCCTCCGGCAAAGGAGCCGAGCCCCCATATAGTGAACGAATAGACGCTCTCCTGCGTGGAATAGTAGTTGAGCAGGGAGATCCCCGACGAGGCGAAATAGCCCACAAGGATCCCGACGATAAGCAGCATGGCCGCCGATCGGACCACCCTCGCCATCAGCATGAGAAGTCCCAGCACGACGGCAGCTCCGGCTATGGCTCCGATCACCACATTGAGGTACTGCCCCCACTGCTCGGCCACCATGCCGCCGAATGCGAGCACAACGATAGCCACACCCAGCGATGCCCCGGACGAGATGCCCAGTATCGACGGACCGGCCAGAGGATTGTTGAAGCAGGTCTGCAGCAACAGTCCGGCCACGGCAAGCGACGCTCCGGCCACAGCCGCCGTCAGCATCATAGGCACACGGGTCTCCGTCACGATGACACGCCATGTACCCTTGGCAACGTCGCCGCCGGTCATGGCACCCCACACGTCGGCAGCCGGGATATCTACCGACCCCGTCAGCAGACATCCGGCAGCACACAGCAGAGCGACGGCAGCCATCACCGCCATCGCCATTGCAACTCTCCGCTCGCGCCATTGCTTCATCGCCGGCAAATGTAGCATTTTTTTTCAACACAGCGAAACATGCCGTCGCAAGATTTCACGCAACATTTATGGCCTGACTTCCGTTTTAACGATGTCGAATCATTAACTTTGCCAACACTATGATGTCCGATATAACAATTAGCGCGCTCGCACTGGGTGCCGCCTCACTACTGGGATCGCTGGTCGGATTCTTCTTCCGCCGGATCCCCCATAAGCTCAACGATATCTTCCTCGGCTTCTGCGCCGGAATGATGCTCGGAGCCGCCATCGTATGCCTCATCCTCGAAGGACTCGAGACCGCCGGCAACAGCGGATGGTGGCAAGTGGCCGCCGGAGTCGCTGCCGGGGTGGTCCTGATCAGCTACATCGACATTCTGACACCCCACCTCCATTCGCTGACCGGACTCGGAGAGATGGAAAGCCACCCTGCCGGCAACCGCACCACAGGCAGCGTACTGCTCTTTGTCACCGCCATCGCCATCCACAAATTTCCCGAAGGCATGGCAACAGGCATCACATTCGACGGCCACGACATTGACAACGCATGGGCCGTCACCATCTCCATAGCCCTGCAAAACATCCCAGAAGGCCTTGTTGTGGTCACTCCGCTGCTCCTGATCGGCGTAAGCCGTCTGCGCACCATGATGGTGGCACTCGCCATCGCCGCCATCGAGATTGCCGGAGCCTACACAGGCTATTGCATCGGCGGCATATCCACAGCCCTGCTCCCCTTCCTGCTCGGCCTCGCCGGCGGTGCCATGCTCTACGTCCTCTCCGACGAGATGATACCCGAAACCCACGCCCACGGATTCCAGAAACAAGCCACCTACGCCCTGGTAGCCGGCGTGATGCTCCTGCTGATCATATGCCAGCTCACCGACTGACCCCACCCCCATCCACATCCCTCAGTCACCTTAGTCACCTTAGTCACTTTAGTCACCATGACTAACATGACTAAAGTGAATAACGCGAATAAAATGACTAAAGCACAACCACCCTGTCGGGACTGCCGCATTGGTGATTTGCATCCGGCTTCACTCGCCCCATCCATCAGCCCTGTCGGGGGCTCCCCTGTGGCGCGTCCAGCCTTATCTGGAATGTTTTTTCCTGCGTTTCTTATCAAGCCACGGCAGGACTTTGGAGCGCGAACTACGAGTGTACGACTTGCGTTCCACCTTGCATCCGGATGTCGGTATCAGCGATAGCATCAGGATAACAACTCCTATGAATAAAATCAAGCCCATACTGTAGACTTCTTTTCACAAATATACAAAATAATTAGTTATACGGCAATTCCTGTTAACGGTACATACAAGTTCATCATTTCATCGATAATTCGCATCAACCGATTGTGTCCGGCTTCACTCGCCACATTCATCAGCCCTGTCGGGGGACTCTCCTGTAGGGACTGCGCCATGGCGCGTCCGACCCCGTCCAGCCGTGCAAATAAGTTGATTATCCGGGTGTTATTCTGACATTATCCGGAACGCGGCATGCCGCAGTCCCTACAGGCAACGGGGGAAATGATTACGGCTCCCGTTGCTGATGCTTCCGGCCTACCGCACGGAGTGCGGTGACCCCGACCAATCCCGACAGGCATGGGTGATTTGCAATTATGGCGTAGCAGGGATATATGGCGGTGGCAGTGATTGTTCGTAGCCGAGGTTTTCAGCGTTGTCCGTGTTTCACTCCAGTTTTGCCTACGCTACTTGATAACACTCAGTTCAGCCTACGCCACTTGATAATACTATGGCTGACCAACGCTACTTGTTTCTGTCAGCATTGCAAAAAATCATAATAGGGAAATATTTAGCTATGCTAAATTATTGAACACTCTCTCCCTCTTCCAACTCTCTCCTATATATAATATATACGGAGGTGGCTGTCAGTAACGCCGGAGCTGTTGGTTATATGGCTCCCTGTATGTCTGTGACACAAAGTTACGACACAAAACTGCCCTTTGTGTGCTTTTCTGCGTTTTCGATTCAAAAAAATTATTCAACCTAGTCAGTCTAGTCACTCTAGTCACCTTAGTCACTCTAGTCACGGTGACTAAAGTGACTAAGGTGACTAAGATGACTAACATGACTAACATCACTAAGGCATATCCACTCTTGCTTGTAGGGACTGCGCCATGGCGCGTCCGGCTTCGTCCATCCGTGCAAACGAATTGATTATCCGGGTGTTATCCGGACGCGGCATGCCGCAGTCCCTACAGGCGTGGGGGATGATGATTTCGGACACCGAACGCTCCCGTCGGCGATGATTCCAGTCGACCACACCATCCCGTTGCTGATGATTCCGGACAACCGCACGGAGTGCGGTGACCCCGACCAATCCCAATATGGCGTTGGTGATTTGTATCCGGTTTCACTCGCCCCATTCATCAGCCCTGTCGGGGTAACGGCTCTCCGAGCCGTATACCGAATCGTCAGCATTGGTGATGATACCGGCTGACCGCTCGGAGGGCGGTGACCCCGAGCAGTGTCGGCAATGCTGAACGTAGCCCTGACACCAGTGGGTCTATTGCTGCCAACCGCCGCCGAGAGCTTTGTAGAGGGTGACGAGGCTGAGCTGTTTGTTGCGTGTGGCATTGCTGAGTCCGATCTGTGCATCGAAATAGCTACGCTGGGCGTCCAGCAGATCAATGTAGCCAATCACGCCATTGATGTATTGCAGGCGTGCGAGATCGATGTTGGATTTCGCAGCCTGTTCAAGCCGCAGCCATGCCTCATAGATCTCCTGCACCTTGCGGAATGTGATGATGGCCTCTCGGACATCGTTGAAAGCTGTCAGCACCGCTTTCTCGTAGCTGATGACCTGACGCTCATATGCCGCCTGCTTGGCACGGTACTGGCTCTGACGCGTACCCATGTCGAACACCGGGCCGAGGATGCTGGCACTCAGGAAGTGCATCGGCGAATTGAAGAAATTGCGGAACTCATCGCTCTCAAAGCCACCGGTTGCCGTAAGCGCAAGCCGGGGGAAGCGGTTGGTATAGGCCACACCCATATCCGCATTGGCGGCTATGAGCTGCTGCTCGGCTTGCCTTATATCCGGACGACGCTCCAGCAGATCCGACGGCAATCCGACAGGAAGAGCTTCCGGAAGATGTATCTCCGAGTTGAATTTCGACCTGGGTATTGCCGTTGGGTATTCGCCCAACAACAGGGATATCTGGTTCTCCTTCAATGCTATGTTTCGCTCCAGCTGCGGAATGTATGTGGCCGTGTTGGCATACTCCACCTCAGCCTGACGGTAGGGTGTTTCAGATGTCAGACCTCCTTCGAATCTGAGACGCGCTATCCTGACACTCTCCGAGCGAGCGGCAAGTGTCTGCTTGGCGATGGCATACTCGTTGTCGAGAGCCACGAGCTCAAAATAGGCCTGCGCTACGCTTGCTATCAGGCTGATGCGCAGTCCACGCATATTCTCCACTTCCGCAAGCATCTGCGCACGGCTTCTGTCATTGGCCCACCGCAGATTTCCCCACAGATCCAGCTCCCACGAAACGCGTAGCTTGAACCCGTTTTCAGGATCATTGGCATAGCTGTCGCCCCCGTAATTCAGACCCTCTTTCTGGACGTATATATGCCCGTCGACCGATGGGAATAGATCGGCCTTCGACACCCGGTTGAGAGCTGCCAGTTCGTCGATGCGCTTGTCGCTCATCAGCAGATCCTTGTTGTTATCGAGAGCCTTGTGGATCAACGATTGCAGGATAGTGTCGCCATATAGTTCCCACCAGTCCAGTTCGGCAAGCGACACCGAGTCGGCCGGCTCATGGGTGAAAACCGCCGGCAATTCCACACATGGAGCCACGTATTTGTGTCCGAGCTTACACGATTGCACCAGCACAATGCAAGCCATCAGGCATATTGCGAATGTTATCTTCTTCATTTTCTCTTTAGTCTGAACGGGATCGGTAACCGGAACTTCCAGTGGCCCACAACCCTATAAATCAACACATAGAACAACGGCACAAGCACAATGCCGAATGTAACGGCAAACAACATGCCGAAAAAGACACCCGTGCCTATCGACTGACGGCTCGCCGATCCGGCACCCGAGGCTATCACCATAGGCACCATGCCGAGGATAAATGCCAGAGAGGTCATCATGATCGGGCGGAAGCGCAGCCGCGAGGCATGAAGCGCAGCTCTCAGCGGCGACATTCCACGGTCGGTCTGCTCCTTTGCAAACTCCACGATCAGGATGCCGTTTTTAGCAGCCATGCCTACAAGCATCACCAGTCCGACCTGAAAATACACATCGTTTTCCAATCCGCATATCCATTGGCCGAGATAGGCTCCCAGCGCAGCCACCGGCAACGACAGCATGACTGCCGCCGGAACCGTCCAGCTTTCATACAGGGCGGCAAGGAACAGGAACACGAACAGCCCCACCAGAGCAAGCACCATGCCGGTTTGTCCGCCGGCCTGCTTCTCCTGATAGGACAGACCGCTCCACTCGATCCCTATATTGTCGGGCAGATGCTGCGCCGCAATCTCTTCCATTATCGCCATGGCCTGTCCGGAGCTGTAGCCTCGGGCTGCCTCTCCGCTGATTGTGGCAGCCGTGAACATATTGAATCGCTTCACACTGCCCGGACCCGTAGTGTAATAGGCATTACCCAGAGCCGTCAGCGGTATCATCGATCCGTTGGCACCGCGCACGTAGAACAGCCCTATGCTCTCCTTGTGTTCGCGGTATGGGGCTTCGGCCTGTATGTAGACACGATACACACGGTTGAACATATTGAAATCGTTGACATAGACGGCTCCGGTGTAGGCCTTCATGGTTGAGAACACATCGGCCAGCGGCACACCGGCAAACTTCACCTTGTCGCGGTCCACATCGAAATAGAGCTGCGGAATCTCAGCCTGCAACGACGATGCAAGCCCCGAGATCTCCTTGCGCTGCGAAGCATAATGCATCAGAGTGTCCAATGCCGCCGACAGCTCATCCATCGTGGCATCGCCCCTGCCCTCCAGTTGCAATTCGAAACCACCCGAACTGCCGAGTCCGGGTATAACCGGGGGCGTCGAGAGATTCACACGGCATTCCGGATATTCGGCCATGTCCTTCTTCACCTGAGCCATGATGCTGCTCACAGTCTCGCCGGAGCGTTCGCCCCACGGCTTGAGGATCACAGTCAGTTCGCTTCGGCTCTGGCTGCTGCCCACACGGGAGCTGCTGCCTGCCACACTCTGAACATATTCCACAGCCGGATTGTCCATCAGATACCCCACGGCACGCTCCGTCACCACTCTCGTGCGCTCAAGTGTCGCACCCTCGGGCATTTGCAGCTCCACCTTGAAATATCCCTGATCCTCTACCGGGAGGAAGCTCGACGGCATGAGGCGGTTGATAATGAAGATAGCTATGAGCATGAAGCCGAAAGCAGCCAAAACCCTGCGGTGGTGGCGGACGGCTTTACGCACTATCCCTATATATCTGTCATTGCCCGTTGCCAGCCACCGGTCAATGCGGCGAAACACGGCATTCTTCTTTCTGTTCTCATCCTCCGGCCTCAACAGCTTGGCACACATTACCGGGCTGAGGGTCAAGGCCACAACCGACGACAGCAGCACAGATACAACGATCGTGATAGTGAACTGCCTGTAGAGCAATCCTGTGATGCCCGGCAGGAAGCTTACGGGGAGGAAAGCTGCGGCCAGCACGAGCGATGTAGCGATGATGGCACCCGTCAGGCTCTCCATGGCCTTTTTTGTTGCCTCATAGGCTCCGAGTCCCTCCTCGCGCATCACACGCTCGACATTCTCGACAACGACAATAGCATCGTCGACCACAATGCCTATCGCAAGCACAAGTCCGAGCAACGTCAGCATATTGAGCGAGAATCCGAAAAGCAGCATGAAACCGAACGTGCCTATCAGCGATATCGGCACGGCCACGAGCGGTATCAACGTGGCACGCCAGCTCTGCAAGGCGAGAAACACAACGAGGATAACCAGCACCAGAGCCTCGAACAGCGTGTGATAGACTCCGTGGATCGACTCGGAGATATAGGTCGTCATGTCGAACGGTATGTTATAGCTCACGCCATCCGGGAAGTTGGCACTGATCTCGTCCATAGCTTCCTTGACGCGCTCAGCAACCTCCATGGCATTAGCACCCGGAAGCATATATATAGCCAAAACGGCCGCATTCTCTCCGTTGATCGAGCTTTCGGTGTTGTAGCTCTGAGCCTCCAGAGACACCCGCGCCACATCGCGCAACCTGATCAGCGATCCGTCGGCACTCGCCCTTATGACTATCTCTTCAAATTCGCTCACCGACGACAGACGTCCTCGCGTGGTTATAGGCACCGTTATATCAAGCCCCTGCACCGGCTGCTGTCCGAGCACACCGGCCGCCGACTCCCGGTTCTGATCCTTGAGAGCTTTCTGGATATCGGCCACGGTCAGTCCGAGATTCGCAAGTTTGTCGGGTTCAAGCCATATCTGCATGGCATAGTAGCGGCTGCCGATATTCGACACACGTCCTACACCGGGAATGCGGCGCAGAGGGTCGAGTACATTCAGCGTTGCGAAATTACTCAGGTAGATCTCGTCGAACTTCGGATCGTCGGATGTCAGGCAGATGGTCAGAAGCTGGCTCGGCGACTGTTTTTCCACCGATATACCGTTCTGCACCACTTCCGCCGGCAGACGCGATTCCGCCAGCTTGACGCGGTTCTGCACCTCGACGGCTGCCAGATCGGCACTCGCCGAGATATCAAACGTTATGGTTGCCGAAAACGACCCGGAATTGGAACTTGATGATTCCATGTAGAGCATTCCGGGTGTGCCGTTGAGTTCCTGTTCGATAGGCGTTGCCACGGCTTGCGACACAGTCATTGCACTCGCACCGGGATATGACGCGCTGATCTTCACCACCGGGGGCGTGATCTGCGGATATTGGTCGACAGGAAGCGACGACAATCCTATTATGCCGAGTATCACGATCAGTATCGAGATTACGATCGAGAATACCGGCCGGTCTATGAAAAAGCTGACTTTCATTCTGCGGCTTCCTCCCCGTTGCCCTCGGCTACTCTCACTTTCATTCCAGCCGACAACTTATGATATCCTTCATCGACAATCTTCTCACCGGCCACGAGTCCACGCTCGACCACAACGTTGTTGCCCACCTCGGGACCAAGTTCTATGAAGCGGCGTTCAACGGTTGAATCCTTGCGCAGGACGAAGATGTAGGCACCGCCCTTCTCAATTATGACGGCTTTGGCCGGAACCACAACGGCATTCTCGCGGACATCGAGCAGCAGCTTCACTTTTGTGAACTGTCCCGGCAGCAACGCACGATCGGGGTTTGGCATCTCGGCTCGCACGGAGAATGTGCCGGTCTGAGGATCGACCTGCGGCTCGGCGAAATCAACCAATCCTTTGAACGGATAGACGGTATTGTCGGCAAGAGTTATGGTCACGTAGGGCTGCCACGAGCGGTTTTCCACCTGCTGTCCGAGATCAACATTGCGCTCCTTGCTCTTGAGATAGTCCAGAGAGGTCATGGAGAAGTCAACAAGCACCGTGTCGCTCTTCACTATGGTTGCCAGCAGCGACTTGTTGCCCGGCCCTACGAGAGTGCCTATATCGACATGGCGTTCGGAGATCTGCCCCGACAGCGGCGAGGTCACGGTGGTGTAGCCCAGCTCAAGTTCGGCCTGGGCGAGATCGGCACGGCTCATCTCGACGGCGGCTTTGGCCGTCTCGTAGGCAGCCACGGCATTGTCAAGGTCAAGGCGCGAGGCGGCGTTCTGCTCATACAGAGGGCGTATGCGCTCCAGCTGCCGCTTCGTCTGCTGTTCCATGGCTTCATCCTTCTGAAGCTGCGCCTTGGCCTTGTCGGCACGTGCCTTGTACTGTCCGCGGTTGATCACGAACAGGGTCTGACCTTTCTGCACATAGCTGCCCTCATCGAATGTCATGCTCTCCAGATAGCCCTCCACACGTGCATGCACTTCGACAAACTGCTGGGCGCGGACACGGCCTACGTATTCACCGTAGATCTCAACATTGTCCGTGACCACCGGAGCCACATGCACAACGGGAAGCTCCGGCTCCGGCTCCGGCCAGTTCTTGACTATCAACCATGCGGCTACAGCACCCAAGGCCAACACCGCAAGGGTTATCACGAGTGTACGTTTTCTTATGACAAAAAACTTACTGATTTTTTTCATTACTTGGAAATGTTAATGTGATGAAGTCCCTTTCCGGGACTATCGCCGACAAAGGTAGTCAATAAAGCGTGTCGCGATAGCCGGATTTGTATAACTTTAACACTTGTTCCACCCCCGTTGTTTCGGCCATTTATAAATATTAACTAATGAAACGGAATCGCCTCCCGACCCTGTTCTGAGCCGGAAGGCGATTCGCCTTTGATTCTATGTCGTTGACACCCGTTTATTTCTTCTGGGCGAGATATTTAGAGTGGTACTCGTCGAGAAGGTTACGGATGGCGGTGCCTATCTTGAGATAATCGTCCTCGTTGAGGTTGGCAAGCGAAGCACGAACCGACCATGCCGGGCCGTCGAAGCCATCGCCGTTGAGAAGCACCACGGCGGTCTCGTTGGCCAGACGGATCACGAAGTCGAGCGGCACATAATTGTCCTGCAAGTACTTGGCAAAGTCGTCGCCATAGAATTTCTTGGCCCACACCATAATGTCGATCTCCGAATAATAGCCGGCACGCAGCGGATCGACGAGCAGGGTGAATCCGGTGGTGCTCCACAAAGCTTCCAGACGATCCTTGATGGTGTTCATCATAGTGGTCTTGTAGGATCCGTCGTTATGGAGAATGAACGATGCCATAAGCGCCATCTGCATCTGCTGCGGCGTTGACAGGCCTGCCGTGTGGTTGAGAGCCACCAGACGGCTGTCGGCGACCATACGGTCAATGAACTTGATGCTGTCGGGATCGAGCGACAGGGAGCTGTAACGCTTGCGCAAGGCTGCTTTCTGCTCTTCGGGCAGACGCTTGATCTTGTCGTCGAACACGTTGTCCTGACGGATGGCGTTGACGGCCAGACGCCAGCCCGTAGCACCGAAATATTTCGAGAACGAGTAGACGCACATAGTGTTGTAGGGCAGCTCATACATCAGCGAATGGAAGTCCTTGACGAATGTGCCGTAGACGTCGTCGGTAACTATCATCAGCTCTGGATTGTCGGTCTTGACAATATCGATCAGCTGCTGACGCACTTCGGGAGCGAGCGTATAGGATGGCGGATTGCTCGGGTTGGTGATGCAGAGCAGTTTGATCGACGGATCGCGGAGCTTGTCGATCTCTTCGGGGGGATACTGCCAAGTGTGATATCCGTCGTGCTGCACTTTGTTGGCGTTGATGTTGATAACATCGAACGAGAAGCGTTCGAGCTGCGGAATCTCTATGTAGGGGGTGAATGCCGGCACCATCAGAGCCATCTTGTCGCCCTTGCCTATCAGGAAGTTCTCCTGAATGGAATCGAAAGCATAGCACATTCCGGCCGTTCCACCCTCGGTGGCAAACAGGTCGTAGACGCTCTTGTCGTCGGGAGATCCGCCCATGGCCAGGCGCAGATAGTCCTGCACGATCAGCTCTGTGGAGCGCAGGATGCGGTCGGGCGTGGGATACTGGTCGCCGATCACGGCCTCAGCGAATTCATGCGCCAGTGCGTCGGGGTCGTAGTTGTGTTTATTGATAAGGTAGTCGAAGGTCTGTCCGAGCAATTCCGCTCCGGCGCGGTCTTTGTTGTCGGCAAGGAACGTGCGGAAACGTGCGCCGCAGTCCTTCACCTCCGGGATGCCGGCTATGCCGATCGGGTTATTTGCCACGCGACGGCACTCCTGTAGGCCGAATTCACCCAGCAGGAAGAATGCCTCACGGGGTTTGGTGGCTATCCAGTTGGGGTTGCCGCGGCCTGCATTCAGGAATGTGGAGGTCGAGGTACGCGCATCGGCCTTTGCAAATTGTATAAGCTCGTTTTTGACTTCAAACGGACTCATTTTCGACAGCCGCTCTTCATATTCGCGGTTTTCGGGATTAAACTGATTCTGGTTGTTCATATCGGGATTTTATTTAGGAAAAAGGGAAAGTGTTTTCATATATCATGTCTCAGGCCATCACCAGGACTATCACCACACCCCAGAGGATCAGGAGCGTGTTGCCGATAGCATATGTCACGGTGTAACCCATGGCAGGGATTGAGGATCCAAGCGCATCCTGAATGGCACCGAGCGATGCCGTGGTTGTTCGCGAGCCGGCACAACAGCCAAGGTTGATGGCCGGACGGAATTTAAACAGCTTGGCACCGATGATCACGCCGAGCACCAAAGGCAATGTGGTGCAGATGATACCCATCAGGAACATCGACAGACCCACCTGCGCTATGCCGCTGACAAACGACGGACCTGAGGTGATGCCGATAACGGCGATAAACATGTTGAGGCCTAAGTTGTTGAGCAGCCATGTGGCCGACGACGGCAGCCCCCCCATAGAGGGATATCTCGACCGCAGCCATCCACACACGAGGCCGGAGATCAACGCACCGCCACTCGTCGAGAGGCTCACCGGGACATTGCCTATCTTCAGCGTCAGAACGCCTATGATACAGCCTATCGCTATACCGAACCCGACGAGTATCAGGTTGGTCTTGGTCGATGGACGGTCGGCATATCCCATTTCAGGAGCCGCCGTAGTCACATCCTGCGGCAAGCCTACGATTGTCAGCGTGTCGCCGGGCTGCAGCTCGGTCTTGGCCATCACTGGGATCTGCGTGCTGGCGCGTTCGATGCTCTTGATCGTGACGCCATACATGAACTTCTTGCCTCTCAGCTCATCGACGGTGATGCTCCTGCCTATCTTCTTCTTGGTCAGCATCACACTGATCTGCTCGGCTGGGAAGTTGAGCAGCTCCGGATCATTGACCTCAGGGCCTATCCAGCTCTCATCCTCGATAATGAACTCGCGGCGACCGCTCAACACGATCTCGTCGCCTTTAGATATGGCCATCGATGCCACCGGATCGGCAACCTTGCCGTCTTTGCGTACACGCTCCACAAACAGTCGCCGGCCCTGCGAGGCCAGATGCTGCTCGATCTCCGCAACCGTATGATCGGTGTCGAAGAAATCGGCCGTAGCCTTGTAGGCACGGAACGCCACGGGGCGGTTGGCATTGAAATAGGCCGGATCGTCCTTGAGCGAACTCTCGTTCATCTCCTTCTCAAGCTCCGCCGTGTCGGCCTTCACCTTCTTGATGCCACCCAGCAACGCCGGTCCGAGGTTAGCAAGGATATAGGCCGAACCGATCGTACCGAACACGTAGGTCACAGCATAACACACCGGAATCATATCCGTCATCCGCGCCTTCTCCGAGGCCGACATGCCAATAGAAGTCATCGTGTCTGTGCCTACGCCGATCACTGCCGAGATGGTCTGCGCTCCTGAGAAAAGGCCTATGGTCTCGCCCACGTTATAGCCCATGATCTTAGCCGTGATGATAGTCACTATCAGACACAGCGCACAGACAACGACGGCGAAAAACACCTGCTTCAACCCCGATCCCCGTAAAGCACGGAAGAATTGGGGACCCACACTATAGCCTATCGCAAAGAGAAACAGCAGGAAAAACACATTTTTAATCGGGCCGGGGATTTCAATATCCATCTGCCCTACAAGCACACCGACAAGAAGCACCGACGTGACGGTGCCCAGCGAGAATGTCTTGTACTTCAACTGTCCGATCCAGAAACCGAGACCTATTGTCAGGAACAGCGGTATCGACGGATTGTTGCGCATTGTTTCAAGAATCCAATCCATAATGTTGAGACGGGGGGTTAGTTTTATAGTTTTGTTTTAGTTTTATATTTCTAACATCCCACAATGCATTATGGTTTGACCCCCAAAAAACTTTCCCCACCCTTTCATCCTGCAAGACATGCAAGGAGTGCGGCATGGTCACGAGTCACCGCACTCCGTGCGGTTAGCCGGAATCATCACCCTTGCCGTTGGTGCGGTTGGCGTCTCGGAGATCCGCCACCCCGACACTGCTGCAACCAATCAATGATTTCCCAGGCAAATTCGTGGACAAGCCATCAGTCGGGGTCACGGCTCTCCGAGCTGTCTGACCGCCACCGGAAAAACAGGTAACACCCGTTGGCGCGGTTTTGACGGCTAATAATAGCGGTAATAACGCACCCAGTCCACTTCCATCTCAACGGGGAGCTGCGACGAATCAACGTTGCCTACCCACGATCCGCCAAGCTGCATGTCGATGATCAGATACCATTCCTTGAAAAATGGGAACTGGCCGTCGGCGCCGTCATTCACCTTGGGATATGTGAGCGATTCCACTCCGTCGATATAGAACCGCACGCGATCCGGCCACAGCTGCACCTCGTAGATATGATAGTCCGAGGAGACAGCAACCCTTTTCAGAATCGAGTTGACAGGGTCTTTTTTCCCGAGAGTGTAGGAGTAATGGGAATGCAACGTCTGATACACGGCATTATCGTGGTTGAGACGCTCCATGATGTCGATCTCGCCGCATTCCGGCCAGCCCTGATCCTCGGCAAAGGGCATCATCCATATTGCAGGCCATGCTCCGGTGGCACCATTGTCAAGACGTGCCTTGACCTGAATGCACACGGGCGATGCGTCGGCCTCTCCCGGGCCGAATGCCTTCTTCCCTTTCGACCAGATGCCTCCGGTGAGATATGGCGATGGATCGGTCGATGTGTCGGGGTTGACAATGCCTTTGAGTTTTATGGAACTGCCGGTCATTTCATAGCAGCGGTCGTCCTTCGACTGGGTGTTCTGCCAATCGGGGGTGCCGCGGTCGGTCCGGCTCCATGTGGACTCATCCAGACTCTCGCCATTGAAATCGTCGCTCCATGCCAGATGCCACTTTGGACTATCCACAGGTGGCACCACCGGTGCGGCAGGTTCTTCCTTGTCGTCGCTGCATGCGGCCAAAGCCAGCATACCGAGCATCAATGCAGTGATTTTTTTCATGGTTCTTATGTTTTATAGATTTAAAGTTTTATAGATTTAAGAGATGAACGAGTCCTTGAATCCGAGGAAATAGAGCAACCCGTCGAGACCGATTGTCGAGAGCGACTGGTCGGCATTGGCCTTCACCTTCGGTTTGGCATGGAAAGCGATGCCGAGACCGGCTGCCGACAGCATAGGCAGGTCGTTGGCTCCGTCGCCCACGGCTATGGTCTGCTTGATATTGACATTCTCCACCTGCGCTATGAGCCGCAGTAACTCGGCCTTACGGCGTCCGTCGACAATCTCGCCCACATAGCGTCCCGTCAGCTTTCCGTCGACAATCTCAAGATCGTTGGCATAGACATAGTCGAAGCCGAACCGCTGTTTCAGGTAATTGCCGAAATATGTGAATCCGCCCGAGAGAATAGCCGTCTTGTAGCCTGTGCGCTTCAAAACGGTCATCATACGGTCCACGCCCTCGGTTATTGGAAGATTCTCTGCTATCTCGCGCATCACACTTTCGTCCAGCCCCTTGAGCAGAGCCACGCGCTCGGTGAAGCTCTCGCGGAAATCTATCTCGCCGCGCATGGCACGTTCGGTGATATCACGCACCTGCGCCCCTACTCCGGCACGCTCGGCAAGCTCGTCGATCACCTCAGTTCCAATGAGCGTCGAATCCATATCGAAGCACACCAGACGGCGGCAACGGCGATACATGGTGTCCTCCTGCAAAGAGATGTCCACTTCCTCCTCCGAGGTGATCTGCATCAGCCGCTTCTGCATCAGGTCATAGTCCTGCGGAGTGCCTCGGACGGAGAACTCCACGCATGATTTCTGCAATGCCTTCTCAGGCTCGTCGAGAGGCTGACGGCCTGTCAATCGCTGTATGCCGTCGATATTCAGGTTCTGGTCGGCTATCACACGGCTCACCAACGCTATGTGACGTGCCGTCAGTTTGCGCCCGAGAATCGTGATGATCCATCGGTTCTTTCCCTGCATACCCACCCACTTGGCATAGTCCTCTTCCTCCACCGGGGAGAACCTCACCTTGATCTGGAGCTCATACGCTTTGAAAAGCATCTCCTTCATGATCTCGCCGGACACAGAGCTGTCGGTCTTGATCAGCAGCCCGAGCGTCAGATTATGGTGGATGTCGGCCTGACCGATGTCAAGGATCTGAGCGTCATACTGGGCGAGAATTTCCGACAGAGCGGCAGTCACGCCCGGGCGGTCGGCACCCGAAATATTAATCATAATAAGCTCCACGGCAGGAGCCTCATCGCGTTTTATCATCATATCCTTATTTATTTTCGCTTGTGATATTCAATAAGTCCCGGGATCGGATCGTCGATGATCCTGCCTGCCGTCATGCCGCAACAGCCGAGAGCCCGTAAGAGCTGCGGTCGGAAATGACATGCCACTGATCCCATGAAATTGACCGGCATATTATCCGCCGCAGGATTGTAGGCGGCCACATTGCGGCGCAGAAACCTACAGAATTCATCAACCACAAGATCTTCGACAGCAGGCTCACAGAGGCATTCCCTGACAATAGGCATGAACGAGGCCAGAAAGCGGCTCGGAGCCGTACTGCGATACACACTCCGGATAATATCCTCGCGGCTATGCCCACAACGCTCCCGGAATATACGCCCCACCGTCTGAGGGAGCTGTCCCTTCAGCAGATCACCAAGGAAACGGCGTCCTATAACGGCTCCCGAACCCTCGTCGCCAAGAATATAACCCAGCGGAGCGACATTTTCCACAATAGCCGTCCCGTCATAGAGGCAGCTGTTTGATCCGGTGCCGAGAATACACGCTATGCCGGCTTCATGGCCACAAAGAGCACGTGCCGCTCCAAGCATGTCGGAACAAACCTCCACACCCTCGCAGCCCAGAACCGAACGGAATGTCTCCACCAGCGGTTCCTTGAACTGATCGAGACAACCAGCCCCATAGAAAAAGACCTCATCGACCCGTATCCGCTCAAGTCTCAACGCCACATCGCGCACCACCGACTCTATCTCGCTGCCCGGCATCACAGCCGGATTCAGACCATCGGTCCTGAACATATCCATAGCCTCCCAACCGGAGTCCATCAATGCCCATTTAGTCTTTGTCGCGCCGGCATCGGCTATCAGTCTGATCATATCATTGCAGTTTCTTCGATGGCAAATTTAATCAAATAAAAGATAATTCAAGCCAATGCGCTCCAAAAAACTCAAAATGGCCCCCTATATGCCTGTCGGGGCTCCGTTCAGCACACAAATCATCGCCTGTCGGGACTGCTCGGGGTCACCGCACTCCGTGCGGTAGGCCGAAATCATCAGCGATGGGATGGTGACGATTGATGCGGATTGTCACTTTCGCCTGTCAATGCTCAGGATCGGTCTCAGCGATCAGACGCGGTTTTGTTTCAGCTGGCTTTTGCGTGAGATACTGAATATGCCTGCAAAGATTGCGAATGCCATCGACGTTGCAAGGCAGATGTGGACAAGATGGTATGTGTTGCCCTGCATCACGGCAAATACAATGGTGACGAGGGTCGCACCAAGCGTCTGCCCGACAAGACGTGCCGTGCTTTGCATGCCTCCTGCGCCACCGGTGCGCTGTACAGGGGTTGAGGATACCATCACTATGTTGTTGGGGGTCTGGAACATGCCGTAGCCAATGCCGCAGACGGTCATACGCCAAATGATGTCGAACTCCGTTATGTTGGTGGCCGGCAGGAAGATGATCAGCAGCAGACCAATGGCATAGACCGCCATCCCGGCAGCCGCAGTGGCTCCGGCGTTATGCCGTTCGACGAACCGGGCGGCAAAGGGTGATATGATCATGGTGGCTACGGGCCATGGGGTCATCAGGAGTCCCGTGGTGATGGAGGAGAATCCGTAGGAGTTGAGGAACAGGAACGGCAGCGATACCATTACAAGCATCTGAGCGATGAATGAGCAGACAGAGGTGATGATGCTCAGGGAATAGGTGCGGATCTTGAACAGGTCGACAGGGAGCATAGGGATTGGCCGACGGCGTTCCCGAAAAATGTAGAACACGCCAACCGTCAGAGCGGCAAGCACAAGAAGTATCATTTTGGGTTCATCGTTGCGGCCTGAATAGCCTCCGAGACCAAGAAACAGAAGTCCGAACATCGCCGCATTTTCTATTGCGCTGACAAAATCGTATTTTGGCTTTCTATCGCGTGGCGGATTGTGTGGGAGATATCGAAGTCCCACCAGAAAAGCGGCTATACCGAACGGAATGTTGATGAGAAACAGCCAGTGCCACGATGCAACCGACAGGATGGCACCTGCCAATGTGGGGCCGGCAGCAGTGGCACTCGCCACAACCATTCCGTTCAGCGCAAGTCCGCGCCCAAGCACTTTTGGCGGATAGATCAACCGTGTCAGGGCTATGTTGACGCTCATCACACACGCCGCCCCTATGCCTTGTATGGCTCGGGCCACGAGTATTGCGACAAAGTTGGGCGATGAGGCACACATGATTGATCCAAGGGTGAAAACCACCACGCCGGTCAGGAACGTACGCCGGTAGCTGAACAGATCGCCAACCGACGATAATGGAAGTATCAGCATGGTGATCATCAGCTGATAGATCGTGACTATCCACACGGTCTGGGAGTCCGTGATGCTGAACTTGTCAGCGAGAACCGGTAATGCCACATTGACAACCGTGACATCAAGAACCGTCATTACAAGTACGATCAGTATGGCAATGACGGCGGTGTATTTTTTCAACGATAATTTATCCGATCTTTCTTCCATCTGGCTGTATGCTCTTTTGAAACAAAATGCAAGATTGCACGGTCAGTGCAATCTTGCTGTATGAAAATATGTTTGTAAGTATTGATATTTCTACTGATTTAGATCCGAACCTCCGCCAAGGGCTTTGTAGAGGGAGACCACGGATTGAAGCTGACTCATTTTATCAACAACGAGATTGAGCCGGGAGTTCAGAAGATCCTGCCGTGAGGATAGGAGTTCAAGGTAAGTGGCATTGTTGGTGCGGAACAGTAGTTCGTTCGACTTCACAGCTTTTTCAAGAGCTTCACATTGTGAGGCGTGGTATTCAAGGTTGCGGCTGTGGGATTCGATTGCGAATAGTGCGTCGTTGACCTCCTGTCCGGCATCAAGAAGTGCCTGTTTGTAGTTCAGCAGTGCTATCTGTTCTTCATCTTTCGATATTCTCAGGTTGGAGATGAGCTTTCCGCGTTGGAATATGGGCTGGGTCAGAGATCCGAGTGCTGAAAGTATCCATCCACCGGGATTTGACACGGCTTGACCGAGAGCATTGGTCCATCCGGCCGATCCGCCAAGGGTCAACGAAGGATAGAAAGCCGCTCTTGACTGATTGGTAGAGTAATATGCTGCCGCAAGAGCCATTTCAGCACTGACAACATCGGGACGCATTGAAAGCAGTTGCAGAGGCATCCCCACGCTGAGATTAGCCGGCAGAGTCTGAGCTTCAAGGTTTGTCCGCGCTATTGGGTGATATGTGACTCCAAGCAGGGTGCAGATGGCGTTTTCGGTCTCACGTTGTTGGCGGACAAGGTTATTGTTTGTGGCAAGCAATCCGTTCAGATTGGCACGTGCCTGACTGACAGCATTCTCGCGTATATCGCCAACTTTGAGCTGAAGCTCCATGGTGCGGAGCTGCTCTTTCCATAGTTCGATCGTCTGATTGCTGATCTCAATCTGCTTGTCGAGCATAAGAAGGGTGTAGTAGCTGTTGGCTATGGAAGCTATCAGCTCCGATCTGACAGCCTGGCTGTAGGCTGTCTGTTGGAGCAGCATGGCCTGGGATTCCTTCTTGGCGTTGCGCAGCTTTCCGAACAGATCTATTTCCCAGCTCAGATTGACCGGAATTTCGTAGGTCTTGTTGGCTTTGCCGCCATCCACGCTTGTTATCGCTCCGTTGGGCGAGAATGTGAGTGATGGCAGATAGGCCAGCTTGGCGGCTGTCAGTCCTGCCTGAGCTTCGTCAATGCGCAGCAATGCCGTTTGCAGATCAGTATTGGAGTTCAATCCTTCATTGATCAAGGCCTGAAGATTGCTGTCGGTAAACAGCTCTTGCCATGGCATGCTTCCGAGTGATGGGAGAGTGTCGGATTGTTTCATTGTGTCCTCATCGAACAATGAATCGATGGGAAGCCCGTCCGGGCGGCTGTAACTCTTGTATAGGTTACAGCTGCTCAGACCAAGGCATATTATTGCTAATGATGGTAGGAGTTTCATTTGGATTCTTCTATTTCGTTTTCACGTTCTTTTTTGCGGCGACCCATCACTTTTTCTTCAATGTACTGGAATGTGATGAAGAATGCCGGGGTCACAAACAGCAGACCGATTGTGCCGATGATCATTCCGCCTACCACGCCTACTCCAAGAGATGTGTTGCCATTGGCACCGACGCCGGTGGCGAACATCAGAGGCAGAAGACCGAATATCATTGTCAGGGCAGTCATGAGGATCGGGCGCAGACGCACTGACGCTGCCGACATCGCTGCCTGTGTCAGCGACATTCCTGCTTTACGACGCTCGGTGCCATATTCTGTCAGAAGGATTGCCGTCTTGGCCAGAAGACCGATAAGCATGATCAGACCTGTCTGGAGATAGATATTGTTCTCGATCCCCCATAGTTTAGCGAACAGGAAGCTGCCGAGCAATCCGAACGGAACCGACAGGATCACGGCCAACGGCACGAACAAGCTTTCATAGAGAGCACACAGGATCAAGTAGATGAACAGCACGCATATACCATAGATGATAATCGTCGTGTGGCTGTTGCCGGTCTGTTCCTCTTCTCGCGACATGCCTGAGAACTCAAAGCCATAGCCTGTGGGCAGTGTCTGTGCCGAAACCTCATTGATAGCGTTGATGACATCGCCGGAGCTATATCCTGCTGCCGGCATTCCCTGCACGTTGATTGCGGAGAACATATTGAAACGCATCAGCGATTCAGCTCCATAGGTCTTTGTCAGTGTCACGAACTGGCTGATTGGAGCCATGCCGTTGCTCGTCTTCACGTAGATATTGTCCAGTGCCTGCATGCCATCCCGATAGTTGTACGGTGCCTGAACGATCACACGGTATATCTTGGTGAATCGGTTGAAGTTGGAGGCATAGATACTGCCGAAGTAACCCGAAAGCACGTTCAGGATCTCGCTTGTTGTAGTTCCGGCGCGTTGTGCCTGAGCCTCATCAACATCTATGGTGTACTGGGGGAAATCGGCACTGAATGATGTACGGGCCATCTCAATTTCCGGACGCTTGTTGAGAGCTTCGATGAAGTTGTTGGTCACGGTGCTTAGTTCGTCGTAGCCTTTTCCGGCACGGTCCTGGACATACACATCGAAGCTATTGCCGGAGCCGTAGCCCTGGATCATAGGTGGTGCGAAGATGAAGAGTCGTGCGTTCTTGATATGAGCCGTGCGGCGATATATCTCGGCTCGTATGCCATCCACATTATCGTTTTTCCCGGTTCGTTGATCCCAAGGCTTGAGCTTGATGATGAACATACCATGGGATGCGCCATTTCCGGATGCCATACCGAAACCTGCCACCATATTGAAATTCTGGATCTGGGGGATTTGTTTCAGTTCCGCCTGAATCTCCTGCATGATGGCCTCTGTCTCAGCCAGAGTGCTGCCGGCAGGGGAGTCGAAGCTCATGAACATGGCTCCCGTGTCCTCATTCGGGACAAGGCCCGTCTTAGTGGTGCTCATCAGCCATACCAATGCGCCACATGCAATGGCAAGGGTTGACCATCCAAGCCATTTATGCTTGATGAAGAAGAACACTCCACCCACATATTTCCGGACAATCTTACTGAAGGTGGCATCAAAGGCCAGACGGAATCTTGTGGAGAATTCCAGCTTCTTACCCTCGATGATCTCCTGATTGGGGCGCAGGAGCATCGCACATAAGGCCGGCGACAATGTAAGAGCGTTGATTGCCGATATACCGACTGATACCGCCATCGTGATACCGAACTGGGTGTAGAACACACCCGAAGTGCCACCCATAAAAGATACCGGCACGAACACAGCCATGAAGACAAGTGTCGACGTTACCAGAGCTGACGATACGCCACCCATGGCATCCACAGCCGCTTTATAGGACGACCGATAGCCCTCGTCGAATTTGGTCTGCACGGCCTCGACCACGATGATGGCATCGTCGACTATTGTTCCGATTGCGAGCACAAGGGCGAATAAGGTAAGAAGATTGATGCTGAATCCGGCTAAGTAGAGTATGGCGAATGTTCCGATCAGCGAAACGAAGATACTGATAGTAGGTATTAGTGTGGAGCGCGGATTCTGGAGGAAGAGATAGACCACGAGAACCACGAGGATGATGGCTTCAAGCAGCGTCTCGATCACTTTGTTTATTGATGCGTCGAGGAACGTTTTGGTACTCATCAGCTGAACCAGCTCAATGCCGTCGGGAAGGCTCTTCTCTACCTGATCAAGATATTTCTCTATATTGATGATGATCTCGTTGGCATTTGATCCAGAGATCTGGTTGATCATACAGGTAGCTCCCGGCAGACCGTTGACGAAGCCTTTATATGAATAGCTTTGTGCGCCGAGCTCAACATCTGCGATATCCTTGAGACGGAGCACACGTCCATCGTCGTAGGCTTTGATTATGATTTCCTCAAATTCGCTTTCCTCTTCAAGACGTCCGCGATATTTGAGGGTGTACTGGAACACGTTTTCCGAATCTTCGCCTATTGCACCGGTTGATGCCTCTATGTTCTGGCTCGAGAGTGCGGCTGTCACATCGTTGGGCACCAGGCCATATTGAGCCATGACATCCGGTTTCAGCCATATACGCATGGCATATGCGCCACCCATGACGTTGACCTCGCCGACGCCCGATATACGCTGGATTCCCGGCTTGACATTGATGTTCATGTAGTTTGTCAGGAACGTTTCGTCGTATGTCCCGTCAGGGCTGTAAAGGCCGAAGACCATAAGAGTACTGTTCTGACGCTTACGGGTGGTCACACCGATTTTTGTTACCTCGGCAGGAAGCAATGCCGTTGCTGTCGATACGCTGTTCTGTACGTTGACCGCAGCCATATCGCCGTCGCTTCCCTGTTTAAAGTAGATCGTGATCTCACCGCTACCCGTGTTGCTGGCTGTCGAAGTCATGTAGGTCATGTTCTCCACACCATTGATAGCCTCTTCGAGCGGTACTATCACACTCTTCTGCACGGTCTCGGCATTTGCGCCGCTGTAGGTGGTGGACACTCGGATTGTTGGTGGTGCAATATCCGGATACTGCTCCACAGCCAGACCGAAAAGACCGATAAGCCCGGCCACGACAATCACCACCGAGATGACTATCGAAAGGATGGGACGGTCTATAAATCGTTTGATATTCATTTCTTAGCCTCCTCGTTCTGATTTTTCTTTTCTTTCATCGGGGTAACCTTTGTGCCGGCTTTCAGAAGGCCTGCGCCTTCGGCAACGATTGTATCACCTTCGGATAAGCCCGACAGAACGATATACTCTTTTCCGTCGTTGATCTTGAACACTTCGATCGGAGTTGAAACAGTGGTTCCGTCAACAACTTTGTATGTGAAGATCTTGTTCTGGATCTCGTAAGTGGCCTCCTGTGGAATGACGAGTGATCCCGGACGATCGTACGACAAAATCACATTTGCTGATCCTCCGCTCAAAAGCTGTCCACCCTCATTGGGGAAGTTGGCACGAAGGGAAACCGTTCCTGTTGTCTTGTCGACCATGCCGCTGATCACATCAATGTGGCCTTGTTGCTGATAGATCTGTCCATCCTTCATCTCAAGCGAGATAGGCGGGAACGATTTGATGGCTTCCTCAAGCGATCCATACTGAGATGTGAGTTCAAGCGCTTGCTTCTCTGCCATCGAGAAATAGGCGTACATATCGGAATTGTCCGAAACATTGATCAACGGTTCGCTCATTGTCGGGCCGACCAATGCTCCTATGCGGAACGATGTCATACCGGCTATCCCGTCGACGGGGCTTTTCACTTCGGTATAGGAAAGATCGTTTTCTGCCGAACGCTGTTCCGCTTTGGCTTGAAGAAGGGCGGCTTCGGCACTGCGGTAGGCGTTCTGGGCGGTGCGCAGCTCAAAATCTGAGATCACCTTTTCTTTGAATAATTCCTCTTTGCCTTCAAGCGAGAGTTTCGCATTCGCAAGATTGGCTTCTGCTGTTGCAACGGATGCCTGAGCGCGTTGCAATGCAGCGCGATAGGGCACCTGATCAATTACGAAAAGAACCTGGCCTTTCTTCACCTTCGCCCCTTCTTCAACATTGACCTTGGTTATCAAACCGGAGACCTCAGGCCGGATTTCAACATCCTGCCGTCCCTCAAGGACTGCGGTATACTTCACCGATAGGCTCTTGTCTTCCGGCTTTACTGACATTAACGGGTACTCTTGTGGCGCTTCTGCCTGATTCTCACTCTTTTCACCTCCGCATGAGGAGAGCGTGAGGATGGTGAGTGCCATTGCGAAAATCTTAATTTTGTATGACATAGATTGTGATAATGAATTTTTCATGCAAAATTAGTTTATAGTTCCACTTGCTTGGTTGTACGCGTTGGACGTTATATTGTCCATTTGTCGCATAAAATGTAAAATAATCATAATAAATGGTTATAATCTTTTCCAAATTGCGCATTAGACTTATTTTTGCATGCATTATCCAAGCGCATTTGATCTTATGATTCATTCCGAGCTGATTGATTTTTTCCCTGTCGGTTGTTCCATTCCAAGCCGTGTTGTTTTGGTTTCTCCGGTGCAGTTTCGAGATCTGTTGGGGCAATCTGTCCACGAATGTCGAATGTTTCTTCTGGTTGTCCGGGGAAATATAACCATACGCAAACACGATCTCCGGCTCGACGTGGGAGCCAATCAGTTCATTGATATTCTCGCTTGGGAGCCAATCTATTTCGAGAGCATGAGCCGTGATGTCGAGGCTTGGTGTCTTTTGCCTAACTATCTGTTCACCAACGAGGCTCTTAATGGCATGCGACCGGCTGACTCCGAATCGTTCAAGGACCGGTATTCTATCCCGATGCTGAATCTTACGCCATCGGAGACTCGTACTGTTGAAACACAACTTTCCCTGTTGTATCAGTCACTCGGCTCTCATGGTCATGCCTATCGTATTGAACTGTGTCGCTCATATTTCCGCAATTTTATGCTGGAGACAGGTAATATCATTCTGCACAAGAACAGTATCGAGGAACCGGCAACAAATATTGAAAGCCGTCAGGATTGGATCACGCGCAATTTCCTCAAACTCGTATGGCGACACTATAAGACTGAGCGCAATGTATCATTTTATGCAACGGCTTTATGCCTGTCCGACAAGCATCTTGCGCGTGTGGTCAAGGCTAATCTCGGGAAAACACCCTATGCCGTGATCAGAGATGAATTACTCCAACGTGCAACATATCTCTTGAAAGAAACAAAGGTTTCAATTCAGGAGATTTCATCAGAACTTTCTTTCTCTGAGATGGCTGCTTTCTGTAAGTTTTTCAAGAAACATACCGGCTTGTCTCCCACCGCTTTCCGTAATTCATCGCCCACAGATTGACAGATGTTTCCCTTAACTATATTTAACTATTTATAATCTGTTGATACTTACTGATTCTGAAATGCAGGTTACTAACTGAATAAAAGGTAACGTATTGATTATTAGGTTGGCGTGGCCTAACTTTGCCGGAAATATAACACGTAAGAGATATGAAAAAACTTTTTATCACTGCACTTGGCGCGATTGCGCTCGTTGCCTGCTCTCAGCAAAAGGCTAATACAGATTCTGATGCAACTCAGGAAACAGCCGACTCTTCAGCTGTTGCCGGACAATTTGATGTCCGTGAATGCGACGGTTATAAGCTCCACATCTATCTGACAGGTGATCAGATGGCGGATGCAAGTTACATTATCGAAGGCACAGACTCGATTGTGACCCTTGAGCAACCGCTCTTTAAAGTCAATGCAGAAGCATTTGACAAATATCTTGCATCGCTTGGCAAGCCTGTTGCAAAACGTATTGCCGACTTTCATCTCGGAAATACCGGAGCCGAAACTTTGACAATGCCTCAGGGTATGCCGGAAGTAGTCAAAGGTCCGGCATATAGCGGTATGATGAATCATTTTGCCGAAGAGTACGGCGACGCTATCGAACCGCTGCCGACAGGTGCCACCGAAGAAGTCGCTTTTGATTCTACTATGCTTATGGCCGGAGTGCCATTCACCTTCTATAAAGGTGCTGCCAATGATTTTCCCGGTGCTAACATCCTGATTGGTAAGGATGCAGTCTATTCCCACTGGTCACCGGCAAAAACTCATGTCAACAATCTCTATGCTGCAAATCTGGCTGGAGTCAATGACCGCATCTCTGAACTCGAGCAGATTCTTGCAACCGGAGCTTCCATTTTTGTCGGCGGTCACGGAGATCCTGCCACAGCCGACGACGTTCGTTTCCGTATCGGTTATCTGAACAAAGTCCGTGAACTTCGCGCAAATCAGCCCGATGCAGAATCTTTTGCGGCAGCATTGATCAGTGAATATCCCGGTCTGCCCGGAGAAGATGGTGTGAAAGGTTTTGCTGAAGCACTTTATTCTGCGGAATAAGTAAAGAGCATAATCAAAAAATCAAAGGCGATGTGTCACTCTTAACCTTGACACATCGCCTTTTATAATTTTATAATATGTGTGATTAGCTGTTATCTGGACATTGCCTTAGTGCGGTCGAGCAGAATCTCATCCATGTGTTCCTTGGCCCATTGGATAAGCTGATTGATGATCGGAAACAGTGAATGGGCTCTATCCGTGAGCATATATTCCACCCGTGGCGGCACTTCTGCATAGACCTTTCGGGTGACAAAACCATCCGTCTCAAGAGTCCTCAGCGTCAACACAAGCATTTTCTGGGATATGTCAGGCAGTTCCGCCGATATATCACGGAAACGTATCGATTCATGTCCGTTGAGAGTATATAGCACAAGAAGTGTCCATTTGTCACTGATTCTATTGAGTATGTTTCGGATCGGACAGTCGGGGTATAACTCGTTTTTATTGAAATTACGTTCCATAAAGGATGATTATCAGTATTACTTCACAAAAGTAAGGATTAGCATGTTATAATGCAAATTTCCCCGGCTCATCTATGGCTGAACTGAGACATAAATAAGGTTAAAATTCAGAACCTCGCCATGCGTTTTTTCATCTGATAGTCAGTATTACTGATATTTTTGTAAGTAATGGAAAGAATCATGATGCCGATAGCCGGAGAAACATTTTGTGTATATTTGGGGTATATAAAGTATAGTAATTTGAATCACAAATAAATATAATTTGATATGGAAAATAAAAAAGTAGCACTTATTGGCGCGAGCGGTTTTGTTGGCTCGGCAATCCTTAACGAACTTCTCAATCGTGGTTATCAGGTGGAGGCACTTGTCAACAATCCCGGTAAAATTAAAATTGAAAACCCGGCTCTGACTGTGAAGAAAGTTGATGTGGCCGATGAAAAAGCTCTCGAGCAGGATCTGAAAGGATTCGAGAATGTGATAAGTGCCTATAATCCCGGATGGGCAAATCCCAATATCTATGAGGAGACTCTGACTAACTATCCCAAAATTCTTGAAGCTGCAAAGAAAGCCGGCGTGAAGCGTCTGCTCATTGTCGGTGGTGCCGGCACGCTGTTTGTAAAACCGGGTGTCCGATTGGTTGATACCGGCACTCTGCCTGCCGAATGGCTTCCCGGAGTCAAATCTCTTAGCGAATTCTATCTCAATACTCTTATTCCCGAAAAAGACATCGATTGGATCTTCTTCTCGCCTGCCGGAAATCTTGGCGATATGGGTGCGAAAGGCCCTGGAAAACGTACCGGAGTCTATCGTCTCGGAAAAGATGATATGATCTTCGACAAGGATGGCAATAGCTTCATCTCTGTGGAAGACTATGCCAAGGCTATGGTTGACGAACTTGCCGAACCGGCTCATCATCAGGAACGTTTCACAATCGGATACTAAAAATTGGCTATTATGGACGAGAAACTTTTGGAAATATTTCATAAGAACAAGGAAGTGGCCTTCGCCACTTCTGTCAATGGGAAACCGCATGTGCGCATTTTCCAGATCATGAAGATTGATGGCAATTCCATCTATTTCGCAACCTCTCCAAAAAAAGAAGTCTACGCCCAATTGCGTGAAAACCCCAATGTTGCGATCCTCGATCTGAAAGGAGCTTCTTTTGCGCGTGTCTCCGGAACTATCGACTTTGATATTCCCGATGAAATTCAACGGGAGATCTTCGAGACGAACCCGGTGCTTCCCCATCTCTATAAAACCTACAAAGATTTGGTTTATCTGCGGTTGCCGGCAGAGCAGGCGGACTACTTCGACCTCCGGACAACTCCGCCAACACTGATTCACTATGATTTCTGAACAGGAAAGACTCGATACACTGCTCCGGACGCTCATAAATGAACGTCCGGAGTATTCCGATTTGAAGATTCCCGAATCGGTAAGCGATAAACGCAATCTTCTCAGGGCTCTCATGAATGTGCGGAATCCTGCGCCACTGTCCGCGGAGACAATGCGATTGCAGGACGAGGAACTTTCCGCACAGCGTGAGGAAAAAGGTGTGGTGACTCTGGCCGATACCATCCAATCGCCCCTATATCCACATTTGCGTCTTTGGCAGGGTGATATAACCCGTTTGCGTGTCGACGCTATTGTCAATGCTGCCAACTCCCGGATGCTGGGCTGTTTCGTACCGCTCCACAAATGTATCGACAATGCCATTCACTCGGCCGCCGGTATGGAGCTGAGGGAAGAATGCAACAGGATTATGCAGAAGCAAGGCCATCCCGAGCCTACAGGTCACGCCAAGATAACACCCGGATATAATCTCCCGGCTAAATGGGTGATCCATACCGTCGGACCGATTGTCTATGGCGACCACCCAACTCCCGACGACTGTCGTCTACTGGCAGATTGCTACCGCAATTGTCTTGCCATTGCCGGCGATAATGGAATTGAGTCCATAGCGTTCTGCTGCATATCGACGGGGGAGTTTCGTTTCCCACAGAGACAAGCAGCTGAAATTGCCGTGAAAACTGTGACGGAATATTTGCAGGAAAATCCTTCCACTTCCGTTAACGCAATTGTGTTCAACGTGTTCAAGGATTCTGATCTTGAAATATATAAGACCTTGTTAGGTTACAAATAATTTTAAACAGACACTTATGACGGATTTTGATGATAAGATAGCCTTGGCGGCCGACAGGCTGCGTGATGCCCAAGCAATTATAATCGGTGCTGGAGCCGGATTATCTGCGGCTGCCGGACTTGATTATTCCGGGCCTGAATTCAAAAAGGAGTTTGCCGACTACATCGCTAAATATGGATTTCCGGATCTCTACACCTCGAGTTTCCATGATTTCCCTACGGAGGAAGAGCGCTGGGCACGCTGGGCACGCCACATCGACTATATCCGATTCAGGCCGGGTGCCATGCCACTTTACAAGGAGTTGTTTGAACTGGTTAAGGACAAGAACTATTTTGTCATCACAACCAACGTCGATGGCCAGTTCCGGAAAGCCGGATTTGCGCCCGATAAGATCTTTGAGGTGCAGGGCGATTATGGATTGATGCAGTGTGCTGTCGGGTGCCACCCCAAATTATATTCCGATAAGGAGACCGTCGACAATATTCTCGCACATTCCCACAACCTGACCGTACCCTCGGAATATCTGCCCGTTTGTCCGGTCTGTGGTGGAAACATGGATGTCCATGTCCGGAAAAACCGGTTTTTTGTCCACGATGAGGCATGGAATGAGGCTGCCGGACGCTATGAGGATTTTGTCAGTCGCAATGCAACCGACCGCAATCTTGTCATGCTCGAGCTCGGTGTGGGATATAACACTCCGGAGATTATCCGTTTCCCCTTCGAACGCATCGCATTAGCCAATAGCCATAGCACGATAATACGTTTCAATGCCGACTATCCACAAGGCCCTCTGGAGACGAGGAAACAGACAATTGCGTTTACCGAAAACATACCTTCTGTAATTGACAGATTGATAAGTGTATCTCAATAAGGATCTGTTTATGTACGTTAACATTTTAAATTACAATATATGAAAATGAAAATTGCAATGGCTGCGTTGACTGTTGGCGCCGCCACACTGCCTTTGGCTGCGAAATCGGAGGATGCGCTCCGGTTCGATCCGCAGGCGTTCACGCAGCAGTCCCTGACAATGCCCGACGGGCAGCAGGTGAATTATAAAGCCTATGAGGGTATATTTTATGTCCGGAATGTTGAAGACTCTACCTACCAGACATTAAATATCTACGTCCCGGAAAAACTGGCCGACATTCCGGCGGTGCCTGTTTTCCTGCGGACCTACGTCGGTGGATATGCCGCGTCTACGGCCAAATCGCCATCCCCGGCCGATGCTACAGGCCGTGCTCTGAAAGAAGGTTATGTGGTCTGTATCCCGGGGTCAAGAGGCTCTAATTCAACAATCGTACGCGACGGACAGACAATCTACACCGGCACCGCGCCCAACGGACTGCTTGACCTGAAAGCCGCTGTCCGCTATCTTCGTTATAACGATGATTTGATTCCCGGAAGCTCGGAATTGATATTCACTGATGGCACAAGTGCCGGAGGTGCGATGTCGTCGCTGCTCGGTGCTACCGGAAATGCCAAGGACTATGAACCCATGCTGAAAAAGATGGGTGCTGCTGATGTCCGCGATGATGTGTTTGCCGCGATATGCTATTGCCCGATCACGGATCTCAACCATGCCGACATGGAATATGAATGGCTGTATGGATGTACCAACACCGGTGTCCGCGCTCTGTCCAATGCCCAGATCGTAATTTCTGATGAACTCGCGGCTGAGTGTCCGGCCTATATCAATTCTCTTGGTTTGAAAATGTCGGATGGAACGCCTGTCACAGCCGATAACTATAAAGAATATCTGAAAACATTCCTGATTGCTTCGGCCCACAAGGCTTTGCAGGAGGGATGTGAGATCCCCGACACCATCGGATTCTCATTCTATCAGGATCAGTCAGGACCTATGGGTGCTGGCCCGGCTCCTGCCGGACGCAGAGGCACGCGTCCGCAGATCGGTGACGGACGCAATGCGCCATCATTCGGCCCGGGCAACATGCCGCGTTTCAATAAGACCTCCGATTTCGTGACCGGTCTCGATTTGGACAAATATCTGAGCTATGTAGCTTCCGTAACTCCGCTCAAGACACCGCCTGCATTCGATCAGATGGGAGTCCTGATCGACACTCCATCGCCTGAAAACAATGTGTTCGGTAATGAAAAAGGCGAAGCAGCCAACTTCACCGATTTCTCCCTCCGACACCGTCTCGGCAATGTCAAGGCTCAGCTTTCCGATGATATGAAATTCCGTGTGGCTGTCATGAACCCCATGAATTATATCGGATCGGATAAATCGACCGTGGCTCAGAACTGGTATATCCGCCATGGGGCGAAGGATCGCGACACTTCTTTCCTTGTTCCGCTCAACCTTGCAACAAAACTTCAGAATGCCGGTAAGAATGTCGATTTCTTCCTCCCCTGGAATCGTCCTCATTCGGGCGACTATAATCTCGACGATCTTTTCGCCTGGATAGCCGGTCTTGTCAGATAAAGAATCTGTAATAGTCTACATTGTGATCGACAGGGTGACGTTTTTAATGGACGGCATCCTGTCGTTAACTATAATTATGTTTTAATTCGCCATTGGTTCGCTTGCTGTTAAATACAAAATTGGTACTTTTGCGCCGATTTTCGGACTGATGTTCTGTGACATTGTGAGAATGTTTTTGCAGGCTGTCCGGCCTGGAGGTCAGTTCTGGATTAAAAATTAGTTTAAATCTTTTTGAAATGGCAGATTTTAGTAAGAAGTACTACATTTTTCTGGTAGTTTTCCTTGGGATGTTGTCTGCGTTCGGCCCATTTGTGACCGACATGTATCTACCGACACTTCCATCTATGGCAGATGTTTTCAACACCACTCCCTCTCTTGTGCAGATGGGGCTGGCAACGAGTATGCTCGGCCTTGCGGTAGGGCAGGTGTTCTTTGGCCCGTTGAGCGACAAATATGGTCGTAAACTCGTGTTGGTGGCTGCGATGCTGCTTTTCGCCGTGTCGACGGTTGCGAGCATCTATTCGCCCGATATCGAGTTTTTCAATTTTTGTCGATTCCTTCAGGGTCTTGGTGGCTCCGGCGGTCTGGTACTGTCGCGTTCCGTGGCTACGGATTGCTGCTCCGGACGCGAGCTTGCAAAGATGTTGGCAATTATCGGGGCGGTCAATGGCATCGCACCGGTTACTGCGCCTGTTATCGGAGGACTTGTTTCGGCAGCAATCGGATGGCAGGGAATATTCTGGGTGCTCTTTGCCATTGGTGTCGTGATTCTTGCAGCATGTCTTGTGTTCCGTGAGTCACATCCTGTTGAAAAGCGACATAAAGGTAGCGTGCTCAGTTTGATGAAACAGTTCCCCGACGTGTTCAAATTAAAATATTTCGTTATATATACGCTTCTCTATGCCTTCACATGCGGAGTTCTATTCTCCTACATTTCATCCGCTTCGTTCATCATTCAGGAGCATTTCGGTTTCTCGGCATTGCTGTTTGCCGTGATTTTTGGCGTGAATGCTTTAGGAATCGGGCTCGGTTCTGCTATGGCATTGAAATTCCGGCGCATGGCTTCGGCGGCGCTTTTCGGATCGGCAGGAATATTTGTTTCCATTATCTGTCAGTTCGCGGTATCTATCCTGCTCCCGTCATTCTGGCCTTATGAGATCCTGACATTCCTCATGCTCGTCTGTGTCGGGTTCAATCTGACATCCGTAACCACCATGGCTATGGACGAAGGACGCAGAATGGTGGGGACGGCATCCGCTATTTTCGGTGCTTCGGGATTCCTGTTCGGTGGCATTGTAACCCCATTGGCCGGCATTGGAAACATCCTCCTGACTACGATTGCTCTGATAGCCGTTTGCTCAATATTTGCGCTGATGTTCGCTTGGATGTCATTCCGGCGCAAGGAATCAGATCCACGCTGATTTTTAATAAATCCAAACGGAAGGGTCTCACGCCGAATTCAACTCCGGCGTGAGACCCTCCTGTTAATTCAGTCTTGGATCGGGGCTCAATTCTCGAGCATTCCCGACAGCACTTCATCGGCCTTTTCTTGACCCAATGTAGCGGCGATGATCGCTTTGGCGAATTGCAACGTAGTTGCCGGGCCTTCGGAGGTTATCAGCTTGCCGTCTACGACAACCGGCTGCTTCTCATACTCCGCGCCACCTTTTGCAAGCTCGCCTTCCAGGCCGGGGTAACACGTGGCCTTCTTTCCCTTCAACACTCCCAACGGAGCCAGCACAACGGCTGGCCCGGCGCAGATGCTGGCTATTCTGCCATCGTTGGCGTTGTGGATCTGGATTATCGAATTGACCTGTTGATTCGAGTGTAGGTTAGGGGCTCCGGGTACTCCGCCGGGAACAATGATCCAGTCCGCATCTGCGAAGTCAACCTGACTCATCAGGCTGTCTGCGACCAGTTTCTGGCCGGTGGCGCCGGTCACCATCGGGTTTTCGGTTATTGATACTGAGATTACATCCATTCCGGCGCGGCGCAGTGCGTCGATTGTTGCCGTGGCTTCTACTTCCTCAACGCCGTCGGCGAGGAAGATATACGATTTCTGTGCGTACATGTTTGATGATATTAAGGCAAGCATTCCGCATGCCATTGTTTTGATTATTCTATTCATGCTTTAATAACAATTGATACTTTATTAACAATCGACGCGGACTTATGTTCTGATCCAACCGCTGTCTGAACCTCATCACCTCGCGATGCGTTATTATGTCAGAATCTAAAAAAACAAAAAGATCATGAACAGAGTAACTTATTTGGATCGACTCGGATTCGCGGTTACGACCGACGACGTCATAATGGTATTTGATTATTTCACCGACCCATCCCACGCGCTTCATCGCATTCTGGAACAGAATCCCGAAAAGCCTGTCGTTTTTTTTGTGACACACTATTGCCACGAACACTTCAATAAGTCAATCTACGAGCTCGCGCAGAACCATCGTCGCGTATATGTTATGTCAAACGATGTCCATCCGCAGAACGTGCCCGACACTATCGCCGTCGCAGGTATGAGCAAAGGAGATGTCATTGAGGATCTGCCAGGCATTTCTTCTGTTCGTGCTTTCGCATCCACAGGTAAAGGTGTCAGCTTCCTTGTGACGGCTAAAAATGGAGAAACACTGTTCCATGCCGGAAACATGAGCGACGATCTTGAGCAGCCCTCTATCAAAAAGACCGACGAGGCCGATGCCCGATTCCGTTCAATGGTGGATCGTATTGCAGAGCAGCAGCCGGCAATCGACATCGTTTTCTTCCCCATGGATGCCGATGCTGGCATTGATTTCGAACAAGGCGCACGGGATTTCCTTGCAGCTGTCAAAGTCAAGGATTTCTTCCCTATGGTTATTGGCGGACACGCTAAGGAAGTATGTGCCACAACGGACTATATTCCGGCAGGAACCGCAGCCCACTGCATCCACACCCCCGGGCAGTCAATCGAACTCTGATATCGCAAACATAAAACAAAGCCGGGACAATCACCCATTCGTGATTGCCCCGGCTTCATTCCATCTACCCATAAATCAGCTAACCCATCATTAGATTCCATTAGCCTTGTCGGGGTCACGGATCTCCGAGCCGTTGATCCGCCCGTTTAACCCTCCTATATCTCTCCTCCTTTCCCGAAAACTCCTGACATCTTGTGCCGCAGACGGCATTGTCTGCCGGACTTATTTCTCATCTTTCGTATAGCTCTATCGGAAGACCATCCGGATCTTGGAAGAATACGAACCGTTTTCCTGTATATTCATCTACTCGTATCTGTTGATGGACCACTCCCTTTTGTTCAAGATCACTTACTGCATCGTCCAGATTGTACACCTCAAATGCCAGATGGCGAAGTCCTGCCGCTTCGGGATACGATAGACGGGTAGGTGGATTGGGAAAGGAAAATAGCTCAATTGTATAATCGCCGTTGAGACACAGATCCGTTTTGTAAGAATTGCGTTCTGGTCGATAATTCTCAGCCATAATCTCCAGTCCAAGGACATCTGTGTAAAAACTCAAGGACTTTTCGTAGTCCGAACAGATTACGGCTATATGATGTACTTTGTTCAACTTCATATTCAGGTAGAAAAATGGCTGTTCAGAACAAGAAGATATGACTCCTATAAGAATTTTACGGACATAAATTTAAACAGACCTTATTCTACTCTGTTAACGATGAAAACTGCTCAAAATTATGCCAAAAATGTTCTGATCTGGATTCAGATACAATATTGCTGCCTCCCGGGACCCACCTCAAATGCTCTGACTACTCCGTAATTCATCAAAAAATGTTATCTTTGCCTATCTTGCAAAAAGATATGGACGAAATACTTGTTTTTATATTCATTACTATAGGTCTGCCATTGATCATTTGTACTGTTTTCAGATGGCGCAAATGGTGCGTGTGGCTCTATAAGTCGTCATGCCTGTTGCTCGATATGTTTTTCGTAGCTTTGATTTATGGTTTTTCGACGGTCTATATATCTTTTGAAGGCATGTTGAATACAGAATTGCATCCATGGGAGCGCGTTCAAGGTTGTCTTATATTTGCAATAATCGTATCTGTATTCTTTTATATTGGATCCCAGATTGCATTTCTGATTACGAGATCAAAATACTACAACCGTCGTCAGCGAGGCCGTATATTGATCATAGAGGGTGCGCTGTATTTATTGATTTGTGGCGCAGGGTGTCTGTTATGCTATTCGGATATCGTATCCAGATATAAAGGATTCGCTGAGAATGAGGTCGTATACAAGATTAAAACATATCAGGAAATAACTGGGCATCTTCCACAATCATTATCAGAAATTGGCATTGATGATTCTGTTTCTGTTGATAATTATAAATATCGCGACAGATACTTCATATACACAAATCATGCAGATCAATTCACCCTTGAGAGTGATAAGTGTGACATCGATAGTGTGCTTCGCTATAAAGTGACTTATAAAAGCCGGAATGAGGCATGGACAGGTCCAGATGTTAATTGATCAGCCATAGAACTCCGGGCTGTCTACCGTAAATCAGTGCGAATTATTGCTTGCGGATCAGCAGCAGTGAATGCTGGGATCTCGACCGGATTGCCCTCTGGCTTCACTCGCTCTGCATTCATCCATGTCATTCTCCCCCGGCAACATGCCGCCGCATGAAAATATAATCAGTAATTATCAGCAGCAGCGTCAATGACTCAGAGGCTGGTATTGCAAGCCACATTCCGGCGATTCCAAGCACATCAGGCAGAAAAAGAAACATCGGAACAATGAATACGATGCCGCGTAAAAGAGTGAAGATCGTGGCGCGGTACGCTTTCTCAAGACTCTGATAATAACCTATGAATGCTATGTTTAATGCAAAGAAGATCCCACACAGTGCAAATTCCGGAAGACCTTTGATGGCAATGGTATAGGCTTGAGAGGAGGGCGATAGGAACATGGCCACTATCTGACTGGCACACACCGCTACAAATATCGTGACCAGACTCCCGGAGATAATGGCGGCGATAAGCGACGTTTTAAGTGATTTCGCGACTCTCCTGCTGTTGCCTGCGCCATAGTTGAAGCTTATGATCGGTTGTGCCGATTGAGCCACGGCATTGCTGATGGAGAAGATGACAGGGAAAAGATAGCAAGCTATGCTGAAGGCCGCCACTCCGTTTTCGCCAAGAGAGGTGATAAACACATAGTTGCCCGTCAGCATCATCACTGACATGGCAAGCTCCGTAAGGCATGCGGCAAACCCTATTTTTGCCATGTATAGCGTGTTCCTGAGCGTGAGCAGCAGACTTGTGAGCGAAGCCTTGAGCCTGTGGAATTTCAGCGTCTCCGAAAGCCTGATGAAATAGAAAAGCACCATTAGGCCGCCAAGAGCGCAGCTCATGGATGTGGCTATTGCTGCACCCTTCACCCCCATTCCCATAGGGAAAACAAGCGTATAGTCCAGGACTATATTGAATGTGGCGGCAACGACATTACACCACATGGCATATCTCGGTGACCCGTCAAGACGTATCAGCATCATGCCGATGCACTCGATCAGCAGGAAAATAAGTCCGGGAATGAGCCATACCAGATAATCCGTAGCATGCGGAAGCAGAACATCGCTACTGCCCAGAAACCTTGCTGTCGCAGACGGAAACAGCAGACATGGTACCGAGATCAGCAGCGTCAGCACCGATCCGGAAAGAAATGCTTGCGTCGTTATGATATTTGCTGCCTTGATCTCATTGTTGGCAAGTCGGATGCTGGCTATAACCGATGATCCGATGCCGAACATCAGGCCAATTCCGGTGATAACCATAAATAGCGGTGCTACAATGTTGACTGCCGCTATTCCGTTTGCTCCGACTCCCTGTCCCACGAATATACCATCGATGATGGTCAGAACAGCGTTAAACACCATCCCAATCAGCGTTGGGAAAAACAATGCGCGGAAAAGCTTCGGAATATCTCCATTTCCGAAATCAAGGCTGTCGCGGTCAAGATTCCTTTGTTTTTTCATCTCCTTTGATGAATAATCCTGTTTATGTGAATTTGCCTCTGTTTTCATAATCGTTATAAAAAAACGGATAAGGTGATTGGTTTTACCCAGTCATCTTATCCGGCAATATTGTTTATGCCCTCCGATGAGGATTACAAAACTCTGATATTTGTACTGGACCTACACGTATGTTTAGCCCAAAAAACATGAAGACCCACACACACTGTAAATCACCTACAAATTTACAAAAATACCCCTGATTCTCAAAATCCCCCATCATCCCACTCCGCCTCTCAGGACAAGCCCCTCCCATTGGCTTATTCACACCATTGAAGGAACTGCTGCCGCGTCCGGCTCCTTTCGCATAATCATTCCATTGATATCCAGCCTCAATCAAGGTTATTTTGCCTGATTTATCCCTCTTATTATCTCAAATGGATCGCATTCATTAACTTTGTATCATTCAATGGCTAATAAAATATTTTGAAGCGAGTGTAACTTTTAGATGCAATTTTGCACCTAACGTTACAAAAAACATCAAGAAAATGGAAAGTCCACCAAAAACAAGCAGGGAGTTCGCTTCTTTCGTCAAAGAGCATTCCCGTATCATCAACAAGGTCTGCTGGGCCTATGCGACCCCGAAAGTGCCTTATGAGGATTTACGTCAGGAAATCCTTACCAACCTTTGGTTGGGTTTAGAGCAATTCCGGGGTGCGAGCAAACTCTCCACATGGGTTTATCGTGTCGCTGTAAACTCGGCTTTAATGACAATACGCAATTATAAGCCGAAAGTTGAAACACTCCCATTTGAAATATCGGTTGCCGATATTTCCTCGGAAGCCGACGATAACAAGGCCGAACAGCTTGCAGCTCTACACGAATTGATAAACCAACTCCTACCCATTGAGAAAGCGATTATCCTGTTATGGCTCGATGAATACTCCTACGAGGATATCGCCGACATCATCGGCATAGAGCGGAATAACGTGGCTACCAAACTTCACAGGATTAAAAACAAACTCATCTCAAAATCTAAATAATATGAACTTGGACGAACTCAAAAAAAGTATGTCAACCCTTGACGACGTACTCGCTCAAAAGAGCGGTGATACATTCACTTTCAACACCACCACTTGCGACACCGCGCAGAAACGTATTGCCAGACTGTACCGCAAAAATATTCTCATGTGCGGTGTGTTGGCTGTCGTATTCCTCCTGACCGGGATCGGAGGTGTCAACGAGGAAATCTTTCCTTCGGGTCTTAAATTCTTTTTGAGCATCTTTCTTGGCGTATCCGCTATTTGGTACACATGCCTGTATTTTAAGACTAAAAAAATCAATGTGTTGACCGATGCACCAATGGAAACGATGAATAAGGTTACAAGCCTCAGGCTCTCTGCCCTTATCGGTGAGATAGTTCTCGCTATATGCCTTACCGTGTTCTTCACTTTACTGCTATCTCACCTTTGGAACCTCGCTCATTATAAAGTATGGCTTATTGTCGGAGCGTTATTTGTCGCTTTGATATACTCGGGTATAGTAATGCGCAAAACTATCCGCGACTTCAAAAATCTAACCGCATTAGACTAATCCATCACATCTCAATAGCAGCCCCTCTCTCCAACTCTCCCAACTCTCCCCACTCTATCTCTGTCGGGGTCACAGCTCTCCGAGCTGTCGATCCGCCTCCTCCGTCCGCCGTCCCCCTCTATAACTTGTCTCTCTAACTCTTAACTCTCCAACTTTATCCCTGTCGGGGTCACAGCTCTCCGAGCTGTCGATCCGCCTTCTCCGGCCACCGTCCCCCTCTATAACTTGTCTCTCTAACTCTTAACTCTCCAACTCTCACAACTCTCCCCCTCTATCATATGCTCAACAAAAAAACAGCGATGAAACTCATCGCTGTTTCTATAATGTTTAAGATTTGTCATTGCCGGAAGCTCTGCAAGATCCCGTCCTCAAACACGAGCATCTTGCCATCATTGTAGGTCCAAAGCTCATGCAGGCTGCTGTAGCCCGGCTGACGGTCTACATTATCCGGCTTTCCGATGGCCAGACGGCATTCATCGCGCGTCATGCCTTGTGCAACTTTCCCTTCAGTGATCAGAGCCCAGTTTGCGTCCGTGATCGCAGGGTAGCGCAGACGCGGATCGCTCAGGGAAAACAACGTGGAAAAGCGTCGTGGCATGATGCTGCCGGAATCAACCGACATGTACAATCGCAGGTGATCACCCAGGTCGTCTGTCAGTTCAAGGCGAATCGGATAATATTCATTACCCGGCTCCACGGCGACTACTTTGACTGGTACAAACCTCCGGCCCGTGGTCAGATTGTCCGATTCGTCATATCGCGATGCTGTGATCAGATAATATGTCTGACCATTCATCTTTCTTCTCACGGCCTCAACCTTGGTTAGATCCACCGTGAATGGAATCGAGATGGTCGCCTTGCGTTGCAAGGCGTTTTTGCTCTGGCTTGTCCTGTAGCGGTGTACCGTCCCATGGTTGTCGGAAAACTCAAGTACCGCCACCTGCTGGCCGTCGAATGTTGTCGCTTCGTCGATCCGGCACAAACGTAATGTATCGCCGGAAACCACAGAGCCATCACTCTGCCCTGGCTCAAACACCAGGCGAATCTTCGGATCAGTGACTATCAGCGGACTCCCGATTGCGAGTGTCGGTTGCAATTCTTCGATCTCCTTGAGATATGAGTCTTCTGGCGTTTCCTTCGGTTGCTGCTTGCGCACCTCGCGGTCGGTTATGGTCGGTGTGCTCTCGATGCCGGTGAAGCATCCGGAGAGCACACTGGCCATTATTACGGCTGCTGATATGCGTGCGGTTTTAGTCATTGTTCTTTGTTGGGTCCTCGCCGAGATTGAAGAAGAGGAACGAATACATGTCGGTCTGCTCGTCGATTACTTTTGACAGCGGTTTGCCCGAGCCATGTCCTGCGTTGGAATCTATGCGTATCAACTTGGGAGCATCACCGGTATTTGATGCCTGAAGCTGAGCGGCGTACTTGAATGAGTGAGCCGGAACCACGCGGTCGTCATGATCGGCCGTGGTTACGAGAATTGCCGGATAAGGTGTTCCGTCGTTCTTAATGTTGTGGAGGGGTGAGTACGACAGCAGATAGTCGGCCATCTCCTTGGAATCGGCGCTTGTGCCGTAATCCGGTGCCCAGTTCCAACCGATGGTGAACAAGTGGTAACGCATCATATCCATCACGCCTACCTGTGGGATTGCGGCGCGGAACAGATCCGGGCGGCGGTTGACGGTGGCTCCGATCAGCAGGCCGCCGTTGCTGCCTCCTTGGATGGCAAGTTTCTCCGGCGACGTCCAGCCCTCTTTGATCAGATATTCTGCGGCTGCGATGAAATCATCGAAAACATTGATTTTCTGCATCTGAGTGCCGGCTTTGTGCCATGCTTCGCCATACTCGCCGCCACCACGCAGACTGGCTTGTGCATAGATTCCGCCATTCTCAAGCCACACCATACGCTGGGCGGAGAAGCCCGGTGTCATGGAGATATTGAAGCCTCCGTAGCCGTAAAGCAGGGTAGGATTCTGACCGTCGCGTTTCATGCCTTTCTTGTAGGTGATGAACATTGGGATCTTGGTTCCGTCGGCTGAAGTATAGAACACCTGCTCTGTCGTGTAATCATCAAAATTGACACCATTGATCTCATTGCGGCCTATCATCGTTGACTTACCGGTAGCCATATCGTAGCTGTAGCGTGTCGAGGGATAGACAAATGAAGTCAGTGAATAGTAGACTTCAGGCCATTTTTTTGATGCCGACAGTCCTACAGAGCCGAATGTCGGAAGTTCGATCTCGCGAACCAATGTTCCGTCAAGATTGTGGACATAAAGATGATCGGAGGCATCCTTCATGTAGGACAGTATAAGTTTGTCACCCGAGATGGTGGCTCCGGTCAGCACATTAGGCTGTTCGGGGACTATTTCCTTCCAGTTGGCGCGAACCGGATTGTCGAGCGATGCCGTAACAAGGCGGTAGCGTTCGGCATCAGCCGAAGTCAGTATGTATAGCTTGCCGTCAACAATGCCGATCGGGGAGATCTCGTACTCCTGGGTCGGTTCTATGACAACCCATTCTGCATTTTTATCCTTCAGGCTCTTGATCATCACCGATGATCCGAAGCCTTCTCCCGATCCGAACACGATCAGATAGTCGCTGCCCTCTGGAACGTATGGTGTGTGGAAATGGAGCGGATGTGCCGGATCTTCATACACGAGTTTGTCCTCTGACTGGGGGGTGCCAATCTCGTGGTAGTAGATCTGATGGTTTTCGTTGGCATTGGAAAACTCTTTGCCGGCTTCCGGACGTGGATATGCGCTGTAGAAAAAGCCGTTGCCCCACCATTGCGGTGATGTGAATTTGGCCCATTCTATGTGGTCGTCAAGCAGTTTGCCGCTTTCGGTGTCGAGGACGAATATCTCAGTCCAGTCCGAGCCGTTGCGTGAGATGGTATATCCTGTCAGCTTGCCGTCAGGACTCTGGACAACTCCGGTCAATGCTACTGTGCCGTCGGTTGAGAGTTTGTTCGGATCGAGAAAAACTTCTGCCGGGCCGTCGGGAGTCGTGCTGCGGTACAGAACAGATTGGTTCTGAAGGCCGTCGTTCTCGTAAAAATAGTATTTGCCGTCATTGTCGCGGTAGGGTAGGCCGGTTCGCTTGAAGTTGTTAAGCTGGGTCAGGCGTTCACGGATCGCGCTTCTGAACGGAATTTTGTCGAGATAATTTCTGGTCAGGGCATTTTCGGCCTCTACCCATTTGGTAGTGGCTGCCGCCGTGTCATTTTCAAGCGGACGGAAACGGTCGGCTACTGTCGTGCCGAAATAGTTGTCGGTTACTGAATTATCCACGGGAGGCTGTGGATAATTGGTTTGCCCGTTGGCTGCCGTAGTCATTGCTACTGCGGAAATTGCCATTGCATAAAGTTTTTTATTCATGATTGCAGATTCAATTTGTTCTATGTGTTGAAGTTGTCCTGATCCGATCATAGGATTGGACTGTGCAAAGTTAATACAAAAAGTTGCCGGTTTTGTGCTTTTCTGCGCTTTTGAAGCAAAAACAATCCCGTTCTTAACATTTATTGTGCCTATTGCCGCTTGTGAAGCCGCTTGTACAGAAGCGTAATCCCGATCGCTGTCAGTATCGCACTGATTGCGATCATAGGCAGATCCTCCATCGTGAGGTTAGGGGTCAGCATCTTTTCTGGATCAATCGCGCCGTTGCTTCCGGCCTTGAGCCACATGAGGATAAACGCAAGACTGTTGTTCATCACATGCGCCGCCACGGCAAGCCACACAGAGCCGCTCCACCAGGCTGCATACCCGAAAAACGCTCCTAACAAAAGCCTTGGAACGAAACCGAAAAACTGCATGTGGGCCGCGCTGAAGATTATAGCCGACACCCAGACTGCAACATGGCCGCTGACAGGTGTGGAGCGGATTATCCGCTGCAAAGCTCCCCGGAAAAACAACTCTTCCGAAAAACCGGCCATCACGCCGATAATCAGCAGGCCCATGATCAGCGACCCTATTCCGCCATCACCTATAACCAACTTTAATCCGGCGTTGGCTGCATTCTCCGATGCTTCCATCCATTGCTGGAGGCTACTCAACGAGTCAGGAAGTACCAGGCTCTTGTTCAGGGCTATTATCCCGTTCATGAGCGGAACGGATGCCAGCAGGATCAGCAGGACAAGAACGATATTGTCGAGCCCGGGACGCTTGGTTATCATCAGGAAATCGCCGGGGCGGCGGCTCACAACAACTGCTGTCGCGATCGCCGGCAATATGAACATCACCACATCCTGCACCACCATTGCGATACGCATTTTTGCCTGGCTGATACCGCCATGCTGGATCAATGCCATGATGAATGCCGCTATAAAAAAGCATAATATACTGGAACAAAGCATCATGACATATCTTTGCCCTGCCGGGACATTGTATCCGATTTTTCCTTTCGTCATTTCAAATGGGTGTAAAATTCGTTGGTTAATTCTTTATATTCAGAGCTGTATGTGTTGTCGGCATTGCGGATGGCAAGCATATCTTCAACACACATTCCGTCCTTTCGGCTCAACTCCCAAAGTGTCCTTACTGCCTTTTTCCCCTCTCGCGATATCACGTCGATACGGCGGCGAGGGTAGAGCCGTGCAAGGGAAGCGGCAAACAAAATCTCATCCCCCCTGTCGGCCGGAGCAATGAAACAGAGTCTCCCTTCATCGCTCAGACATGTTGCGGCAACCCGGATCAGAGCCTCCACACCGAATGCTCCCTCGTGACGCGCCAGTCTCCGATTCTCATCCGGTGCCTGCATGCTCTCCGTGAAAAACGGTGGATTGCTTACAATCAGATCCGGCTTAGGCAGTCCGGCCGGCAAATCAGTCGCATCTGCCTCTAAAATCGCGATCCGGTCGCTCCATGGCGATTGCTCCACATTTCCCATTGCCTCTTCCGCAGCCTGAGGTTCAATCTCGATTCCCAGAATCCGGGATTGGATAGTGCGCTGAGCCAGCATCAGTCCGATCAACCCCGAACCGCAACCGATATCCCAGATCATTTTTTCTGTTCCGCTGACAGGCGTCCATGCTCCGAGCAAAACACCATCCGTTCCCACCTTCATCGCTGCATTGCAATGACTTATGGAAAACTGTTTGAAGCGGAATTCATACAAATTCATCTGAAATAATTTATACGGTTAGATTTTTTTGCTCATAAATTGATGCAAATTTAAAGAAAAGCTTGCACAATTAAAAAAAAACGCATACCTTTGCACTCACAAACGACAAACGTCAACTTTTGGAGAGATGGCAGAGTGGTCGATTGCGGCGGTCTTGAAAACCGTTGAGGGTCACACCTCCGGGGGTTCGAATCCCTCTCTCTCCGCCAACAAAGCCTGTTCATCAGGCTTTTGTTGTATCTACACCCCTCCTTATCTCACAATTATCCGGACATTTGTTATCTATAAATGGGTCAGTAGATATTTCCGGTTGTTGAGGAGAGTGGATTGCCGTATAATGCTTACCGTTGGATAAATTATAGATCTGCTGCGTGAACTACTCCCCTCGGAGATAGTGGACAATTTCGACATAGTCCGGTTCGAGAAGACAAAAGAACGGTTTGACATCTGGTTTGACGAGAAGAAGATCCAGGAGGAAGAGGATGCGGTGAATGAAAATATAATCGCTTACGGCGTCGGTGACTACAAAATCATCCAGGATTTTCCACTGCGAGGCAGATTCACCCATCTTCATCTCCGTAAACGCAAATGGCTGGACAAAAGCACGGGCGAGATATTCAGCTACAGCATCGACACATCAGAATATGAAGGGACACGGCTCAATGCAGAGTTCGTGGATTTTTTTAAAGAGGAGTGTTGAGACCACGACAATACCGATTGTCACGATAGCCAGTACCAACGGTGGCATCGCCCGTCAAGATATGTACATCGGTTCTATTAAAAATGAGGAGGTCTATAGCTACAAATAGTGGCAATATCAACATTGTAAAACTTCCAAATAAGTGCAGTGTATAACAGATAAATCTTCCGAATAAGTGCAGTACGAAGTATTTTGTATATCTTTGCATCAAATTACAATGTTATGAATCTGATAGAACTTGAAACAATACTTCGTGACCAAAAAGCAGAACTTGACCTTTTGCGTGAGGATACTCTCATATCTCGCCCGGAGGAAGATTTGATTGATTTAAATAGTAGACTCGCACAAGTTGTCATCGGAGTGAGAAGAAGTGGGAAATCAACATTATGCTTCAATGCGCTTGAGAAAGCCGAGATCAACTATGCTTATGTCAATTTTGATGATGAACGACTTGCCGAATGCCGTACAGAACATCTGGATTTGATTTTAGAAACACTTTATCGTATCAATGGTAAATTTGAGTATTTATTTCTTGATGAAATTCAGAATGTGGAGGGATGGCCGTTGTTCGTAAACCGTCTTTTGCGTCAACGCATTCACATGATTATAACTGGAAGTAACGCAAAGCTCCTCAGTACCGATCTTGCAACTCACCTAACAGGGCGACATCATAAAATAGAGCTGTTCCCATTCTCATTCAGGGATTGGTGTACGGCTAAGGGTGTAAAACATGACAGTATGACCACCCGTAACAGGGGGTTGCTTGGGAAAGAGTTCGGAGAATATCTCCATGCCGGTGGTTTTCCGGAATTAATTTATGAATCAGGAAATACATCATATATCAGCACACTTTTCGACAATATCATAAATCAGGACATCAAGAACAGATTTAATGTGCGGAATATTGATGAGTTAGTGAAAATGGCACACCACATTCTAAATGAAACACCGGATTGTTTCACCATAGATGGACTAATGGAAGTGAGTGGAATTAGAAGCAATCACACCGTAATGAAATATCTGTCGTATCTGCAACAGACATATCTGATTTCGCAAGTGAAGAAATATTCGCCCAAAAGTCGTCAGCGATCAACAAATGAGAAGTATTATGCTATAGACGTATCATTTATGGACAAGCGTGAAAACGCCTTTGCCGGGGAGAATCTTGGGTGGAGACTGGAAACTATCGTCTATCTGGAATTGAAAAGAAGATATGGCGGTCAAGGTTGTGACATATATTACCACCGTGAAAAGACCAGCGAAACTGATTTCATAGTATGCAATGGAAATAAAACCATCGGCATATATCAGGTTTCTTATGACATATCCAATGAAAAGACTCGTAAGCGTGAAATCCGGGGATGCTTGGCAGGGGCAAAAGTAACTCACTGTGACAATATATGCATCATAACGAACCATCAGCGCGAAGACATTTCCATTGAAGATAAAACCATAAAAGTTATACCAGCTTATGAATGGCTGCTTAATAAATAAAGAGGATGGATTTATTGTGGTCTTGGCTCAGGCATTATTATCGCATTGCAATCTGATAGAAATATTGAGTTCCGTTATTGGGAAATATGCGAATAGGAGACAGTAGGTTTTTCTTCGGATTTCTAACACATTAGGTGGGTTCAATTTCAGAATTAATTAGTAATTTTGAAATCGTATCAGAGAATAGAGCAGACAAACGGAGACAAGGGAAAAACACCTTGTGATAGCCCTGTGCTATACTCGTGCTACACGCAAGATGCAAGCCTATGTAACCATTTGGTTGTCAAAATATTGGATAGAAAGTTCACTATCCTCTCTCTCCGCCAACAAAGCCTGTTCATCAGGCTTTTGTTGTATCTCTACCTCTCCTAATCTCACAAAATCCCACAATTTATCCCCGATATAGAGATAATTTAGTTGAAGAAACTTGATAGGATGTCAATTATACAACCGATAAACATCAGCATAGGAATTAAACTGAGTACACCAACAAATAGCCCCAAAATCCTAATGCCGGATGATCGGCGATATTCACCGTCCTTTTTTTGAAAACAAAATATCAAAAAAAGAATGATACTGAGTGAGTAAAATCCAAGCGGTATCGCCACCATTTCGACAGATGTAAACATATTGCAAATATACTATTTTTTCAAGTTGCCGGCATTATCCGTTCAGTTGTTATCTATAAATGGCGTGAATCCCGTTTGCAATAGAGGCGTATCAGCTATACAATTCCAACACTTCAAGTCGGTTAGATTAATTAGGCATTTTATTATCGGATGCCGTGAGGCGATGCGATTACTGACTAAAATATCATGAATACCATTGCCTAAATTATAGCTTATTCAATGATATTTATTATTTTTGTACTGATTCTCGATGGTAGGCATCGACGGGAGATATGTGGAAGTTTCAGTGGAGTACTAAGGGCGATGATTATCGTTGGATTGAAAAACTCAAATGATATAACTCTCAGATATGTACATGGCATTATTTTTAATATGGATTATTCTTGTTGTTGCGGTTGTCGTTATAATTGCAATACGAATAAGACTAAAAAATAAGTCCAACGCATTGGTGGAAAGGATAAAAAACCTCTCTGCATACAGATCTAAATCAAGAAATGAACTGACTTATGGGAGCCATTCAAAAGTGGGTGAGGTCATGTTTGTTGATATTCCGACAGATTTGAACAATTGCTTTCAGGACACAATTATATCCGCTACACAGGGAATAGATTTTTCAAATTATTATAAGACATACTTTAAAGAAGCGTATTCACTTTCTAAGAGACTTAAAATCTTTAAAATAGTTCCGTCAGAAACAATTTCAAATCTAATACGTGATTTCGAGCAAATAGATAGTCTGATCAAACAACACAATGAGTCGGTTATAAATAACTTGCTTGATGTACATAAAGAGTTCTTTGATCATTGCCTCAGGTATCCATTAGATAGTCAGCAAAGACGTTCCATTGTTTCTGAAGAAGATAACTGTCTTGTAGTTAGTAGCGCAGGTAGCGGCAAGACATCGTCTATTGTAGGAAAGGTCAAGTATCTGACGGAAATAAAAGGTATTGATCCTAAAAGAATTCTACTAATAAGCTATACTAATAAAGCCGCTTCCGAACTAACCGAAAGAATTGCAACTGTTGGATTGAAGGGGTATACATTTCATAAATTGGCCTTAGATATCATTGGGAGAGAAACGGGAATCAAACCATCTATTTGTGATAATACAGATGCTTTGTTTGTCGAAATATATCATAGTCTATTGAATAATTCGAATTTTAAGAAAAGTATATTAGAATATTTCATAGATTATCCGAATAGTGATACGGCTTGTGAACAACGCAAAAATGAAATACGGGAGCAATTATCTGAACAAAAAAGAGTCCGCATTAAAGCAATGTTTCCAGATATGGATGGCAGAACAATATATGTTCGGAGTGAACAGGAGCAGAAGATTTGTTTTGCATTGTCGTCTCTTGGTATAAAATTTCGATATGAAGAGGCTTATGAGTATCCGTTGGCTGATGAAATGCATTCTCAATATCATCCTGATTTTTCTATATATTTTGAAAAAGATGGAACAACTCAACGCATCTATTTAGAGCATTTTGGAGTGGATGATCATGGTCTTGTCCCTACTTGGTTTGCAAAGGATAGAAATATTACATACGAAGAGGCCAACCGAATATATAATGATGGGATAACATGGAAGAAAGCAGCTCACGAAAAGTTCGGAACACAACTGTTGGTAACATCAAGTGCCGATTTTCATTATTCTGATATTAAAGACAAGCTAAAGAATCTCTTAATTAATGCTGATGTGCCAATTCAAGAAAAAACAGATGGCGATTTATACGATTCGGTGCTCCCCAAAGGCAGTAAACAAGAAAAAACATTCATAAGACTAATTGTTACGTTCGTAACATTGATTAAATCCAGTTGCAAAACTTTTGAATCAGTTTTGGAACAGGCCGAAATATCAAATGATGAACGTAGTGCATTTATAATAAAGAACATACTCCAACCGGTGTATATCCGTTATAAGCAGGCATTAAACGAGCGTAAACAAATAGATTTTACTGATGCCATACTTCAGGCAACGGATCTATGCCGCAATAATCATTCAATAGAATACGATTATATTATTGTAGATGAATTTCAAGATATATCTGTAGACCGCTATAATTTTTTGAAAGTATTGCGAGATGGTAAGCCCCCGGCAAAACTTTATTGTGTGGGAGATGATTGGCAATCCATATATCGCTTTTCGGGGAGTGATATGGCTCTTTTCAATCAATTTCCTGAATACTTTGGTCCGACAGAAATAAATAAGATAGAAACTACCTATAGATTTGGAGAGCCTTTAGTTTCCATATCATCTCATTTTATACAGCGGAATTGTATTCAAATACAAAAGAATATACGTTCCTTCAATGATGAAATGAAGACAACCTTAGAGTTTTATTCATACCAAAAACATGATTATTGTAACAGAATAGAACAGATTGTAAACTCTATCCCGTCAGATAAGTCTATATTCCTATTAGGGCGCTATTCTTTCGATGACTATTACTTGTCATTCACGTATAAACCAATTAAAGAGGGTAATAAATTTTTCTATGTTATAGCCGGACGAAAGATTGAATTCCTGACCGTGCATAAATCTAAAGGACTTGAAGCTGATTATGTAATTTTGCTCCAATGCAACAAAGATACATATGGTTTTCCATCGCTCGTCAGCGATGACCCCGTATTGAATTATGCACTGACTAAAAGTGATCAGTTCCCGTATGGTGAGGAACGCAGATTATTCTATGTCGCAATAACCAGAGCTAAGATAAAAACGGTTGTTCTTTATGACATGCGATTTCCGTCTGTATTTGTCGATGAGTTCTTGCATCCTAAAAAAATTTCAGAAAAAAGCTATGAAAAACATCCTAATGCTAACAAAATATGGACTCGCAAAGAGGATAACTTATTATTGCTGCTCCATGGACAAGGGGTAAGCATCAAGAGTATAGCAATGAAGATGGGTAGAAGTCAAACCTCTATTGTGATGCGATTAGGCAAACTGAATGCAAATATTTGATTGTCATATATTTTTATCACATAAGTTATTATGTGCAATAGGTAAAAATGGAATGGGGCTGATTGAACACGAATCAAGATCAGAAGTGGATACGTGAAAATAATGTAGGAATGGGAGTGGAGTCATGGGTTGCTGGGGATTTGGGAGGTGGGGGAGGGTTGGATGATGAAAAAAAAAATTACGATATTTGGGGTAATGATTCCGGCGGTTCATCTGTCTACAATATAAAACAACTTCGCAATGGGATATTCCACAACTGAGTTTGAGACTCTCTACATTCAATGTTTCCCTCCTTCTATGAGGTTGGCGATGAGCCTGCTTCATGATGAGGATGAGGCTCGCGATGTGGTTCAGGGTGTGTTTCTCAAGCTATGGGAGTCGGAGATCCGGGTTGAGAATCCCATGGCATTTATCCTGAGGGCTGTCCGCAATGCCAGTCTGAACAGGATCAGTATGCTTGACACTCGCGACAGGATCCGCCAGCGTATAATGCTTGATCCGCCGCCCGACGATTTCGACATTGACGGGCGCAACGAGGAGGTGAGATCTGCCATACACAGGCTGCTTACGCCCCGGGAACAGGCGGTTGTCGACAGGATTTATGCCGGAGGTATGAGCTACAAGGAAGCTGCTGAAAACCTTGAAGTCTCCGTTGCGGCGATCAATAAGAATATCGTTTCAGCACTGAAAAAATTAAGAATCTATTTCAAAACCGGAAAATCATGACTGAAGAACAGAAAGAAATACTGATAGCTAAGATGCTTGACGCTCCTTCGGCTTTGTCTGACGAGGATCTGGATGCGATACGGCATGATGAGGAATTGCGTGACATATACGATGCATCATCTGCTGTCAGCAATGCCTGTGTCGGTCAGCCGGAGTTGGATGTGGAGGCTGAATGGAAGCGTTTCCGTCCACGTATCCGTCGTAGACCGACGGCAATGCGTTGGGTTATGCGCGTGGCTGCCATATTCTTGGGTGTGGCATTCTTATCGGCTGTTGCCATCAGGATGATGGACAGTTTGTTTACGAATGACCAGCAGCCGGTGATAGCAAAGTTATCCCTTCAGGAGGATATGACGGAAGTCCCGTCGCTACCTCAGAGTCCGCAGGCGGTTGTGACTGAAGATCCGATCCGGGTTGAGCCGACCATTGACAAACGTCGTCATACAGCCCCGGCTCGCCATATTGCCAAGGCAGAGAAGAAAAGGACTGAAACGACGCCCCATCAAGCGGAGACTGACATAGATGTAGATGAATTTATACGCATTCAGCAGGCGCGTATCGACAATGATCTGGCAATGCAGGTCGCTGAATCCTATATGGATGAATTTGATGAACTTCTACCGATCCTTGATGCGGCCGGTGCATATAGTCCGGAATTGGACAATGCAGTCAGAAAAGTAACAATGGAATAATTATAAAAAAATACTCAGGATATGAAAACATCAATTATCCGGCTTATTAGCCTTATGTTCGCTGTCATACCGATGATGGCAGTGGCTCAGAACAATATCAAATCGGCCTTTGATGCCATAATCAAGTGCCCTGAGGCCAAGATAACAGAAAGCCACACACTCGAAAAGGATCCGTCATCCGGCATAAAGACGGGGCAAAGCGACGTGTATCGCTTTGTTCTCCCGGCAAGCGAAGCTAAGCTTCTCGAAAATGTGGTCACTGCTTTTGATCGGGATGTGGATATGGCCTACAGTATCAACCGTGGCAAGTCTGTCAACACAGAGAGTGGCATAGTCTTGACCGTGGGTGATGGTGGATCGGATGGTGTCTATATAAACGATTCGGATTGTGAATACATCTATTCGTTGTTTCTTGCTCCGCTCTCAGAGGATCCCAATGGGATTTTCCGATATGCTTACGGGATGAACTGCAAAGAGGAGAATGGGAAATTGATAGGTAAACTTGTGGTAACCTACGCAACTACATTAAAGTATCGGCAACAGGCGGAACAGCAACGTCAGTACAGTATGTTCCGCAACCTGTCAAATGGGGTATATGTCCTGCAATCCGACAGTTCCGCCCAGCAAACGTGGTTTGATACGCTGATGTCATATTTCCAGAGCATGACTTCCGCCAACTCCCAGACAAGAATTGCCCTCGCATCGAAGGCATATAAGGTGATCAGGGATACATCAAAATATCCTGATGTGACAGAATCTGACAAAGATGCTGTCCGCGAAATACTGGAAGGGATGATTTATGAAAAAAAATACTCGGAGACGGTTCTCAATAGACTTCTGCACCAGTGTCTGACCACACTTAAATAAACAAGCATTTTTTCATACTCGCCTCGACTGCTTGGAAGGTCTGAGCGGTCGAGGCTTTTTAATGTAGCAATTTATGAAACGATTGGCTATAGTGGCTTTTTGTGCCTGTCCGTTAACACCGGTAATGGCTCAGACAACAGTAAATGACTCCATCAAAACTCAGGAACTCAATGAAGTGGTGGTTGAAGCACGCAATCAGCGGCTTGGTTCGGAGGTGTCAATATTCATACCGACATCGAAGCAAAAAAATGCGGCACAGACTGCTGTCGATTTACTCAACCGAATGGCGATACCGCAACTTAGAATCTCCCCTAATGACGAAATAACCGATCCGGCAGGTAAGAGCGTTGATCTCTTTATCGATTTCATTCCAGCATCGAAAGATGATCTGGAAGGCATGCGGATGCAGGATGTGAAAAAGGTGGAATACTACGATTTCCCGTCTGACCCTCGTTTCCAAGGGAAAGCGCATGTGGTGAATTTCGTGATGCAGAAATACGAATATGGTGGATATGTCAAGGGATATGGTCTGGAGAATTCAAGCAATGCCGGACAGATCAGCCTGTATGGTAAATTGAAGTATAAGCGCATGACTTTCGACATTGCCGCAGGAACTTTTTATACCAATCAGAACCATACGGGGAGTGACACATACGAAACATTCCGTCTGCCACAGCCGGATGGCACGGTAAATGTATTTGAACGCAACTCAATCCAGGATAAAGGGAAAATGCGTACACGCACATACTGGCCTACATTCAAGGCTATGTACACTTCCGACAAGGTTACGATTCAAAATATCATTGGCGCGAATTTCGATCATACGCCGGTCAACGGCCAGTCGGGGTACGTGGTGTATTCACCTGAGGTGTTGCCGCGTGCGGATTTCGCGACATTTTCTGCCAACCGGGTCAACTCGCTTTCTTATAGCGGTTATTGGAATTTTATTATAAATGACAGGAATACAATCACATTTTCTCCAAGATACTCATTTTCACATACCAATAGCAACAGTCTGTATGCGGAGGAGAACACCGGGGAGTATCATAATGCCGCAAAAGATGATTCACACCAGTTCAGCGGCGATTTGACCTACACACATTCTTTCGGTAGCTGGGGTAGTATGAATGCAATGTTGCAGACTATACTTACCACAAACAATACAAGTTATTCCGGCACTTCCGATACCAGGGATAACGCTCACACATACCGGATAGGACCGGGTGTGCAATATAGCCTTTCAAAAGGGAAGGTATATGGTCTGGTCGGGTTCGGATTCCATTGGGACAGGCAGGAATATCTTGATCATAGAGAAAACTCCGCGGCTCCCTGGATTGATTTTTCGCTGCAATATTCTCCTAATGATCACCATTACTTAGGAGGCGAATTCCACCACGTGAAATCAATCCCATCTTCGAGCTATCGTTCGGTGGCCGTCATTCAAAGCAATCCTTTGATGAGCTACACCGGTAATCCGGATCTTGTGTCTTATGGAAGCTATGATGCTGATGTGAACTACTCCTTTATCCCCAACAACACATTCAGCATTTCCGCCTTTGCTTCAACCTGGATTGTGGATGATAGGTATGTTTATGATTATGTACCTGCGGAGAATGGAATAATGAGAACAATCAAGCAACCCGGCGGTGGTTATTCCCAGTGGAATTACGGGGCTTATGCCTCTTTATCTCTTTTCAACCGGAAATTGCAGCTGACAGCGCAGCTTGACGCGAGGTCTGTTCACAATGGCGAGCCGTATAATTTGAACAAGACGCATCTTGCCTACGCTCTTCAAGCTAATTATTATCTGGACAGCTGGTCATTCTCCGGACTCTACTCTGCTCCGCAAGGATATCCTGATGGCTGCATGGTGGGCACTTGGCTGTCCTCTAAATCCTATTATCGGCTTCAAGCCGGATGGTCGGACGCAACATGGAATATTCAGCTGATCCTTGCAAACTTCGCACGTTGGAATTGGGAAAGCGATAAAGGCGTGATGCACAGTCAATTCTACGATAAGGTTGAACAGATCTATTCGATTAATGTCCATGCCTCAGCAAGAATCTCTGTGACCTATACTTTCGGTTTCGGCAAGAAAGTGGCGCATGGCGATGAGGCCACCCAGCAATCAGGGATCAGCTCCGGAATCTTGAAATAAACAGCAGCTTATCATACAAATTGCTGCCGGTTCCCGTCGCGATGTCGGGAACCGGTTTTGTCAGTCAGTAACCGCCCATGGCGTTTGTGTGTGCTTCAGAATAACGCTACATTGGGCTTTTCAAAGTCCACATGGGCGTCGGAGGACATATGTGTTTTATAACATATTGAAAATATATGCGGTTAATTGAGAAATTCCTACTTTTGTGAAAAGTCATTCCGAGATGAAGGTTTTAATACTCTTATCGATTCTGATTGTCGCTCTGGCCGGGTTGATACATGTCCTCTTTGGAGTCAGTGAGGAACTGAGTGTCTACTGGGCTTTGGGCGTAATGGTCGTTGCGTTCATATCTATCATGTCGTATTATTTTTTCACTAAAAGGGGGAAAGCTATAGCCCGAGTCTGGAACATTGAACTAATACGGGAGAAGCGTATTTCCGGTGAATGGCATGGAGATCGGGGGATGGGAAATAAACTTAATGGCAATCAATGCAATGAACGACTTAAAATTCTTGATGCGGAGTTGATAAACTGTTACACATCTTTGAGCTGGAAATATAAGCTGATTTCAGATTTTTGTCGCGATTTTCCTGAAGATGTCGAAGAATTGAAAGAAACAGAGCGTTATAAATCGTGGCGGAGAGATGTAATGGACTGGGCAAAGTATAATCTCTACAGGTTGGATAGCTTTTATTTCAGCGATGGTTTCGTTCTGATTATTGACGAATCCACGTCCGGAGTTAGGGAATTAGTCGATTTGAATAAAAAGTTCAATTATCCGTTAAATCCTAAGAACTATATAATTTGTGATGTGGAGATTGGGATTACGCGATTGCCAAAGGATTATTTTGAGTTCCCGAATCTTGTTTGGGAGGACGAAGAAGATGACTATGACTACAACAGTCGGTGCAGCAATGATGATTATGTTTCTGCCGCTGCGATTGCCACGTGGTCTGCGCTGCATGGCGGAGAGTAATCCGTTGCTGCTTGCTTAGCTCCTTGATTCGACCATGTAGATAAGCCGTCAGATGTTAAGCGGTGGCGGTTAGTGATGGCTGGAAAGGATGTTGCAGAAGTCATCGAAGAGCAGATGGTACTCATAGCCTTTCTTCTCGCCCAGAGTGACGAATATCAGATTCTGTTCCGGATCGCAGAACAGGACTTGTCCGAACAGACCCAGCGCAAAAAATCGGTTCGTGACGGTGAGCTTGCCATCCTTTTGGGTCATGATATTGTTCCAGCCATAGGAATAGGCCTCATTGTCAATGTTGGCATGGGTGGAACGCTCGATCCATCCACGGCTCACTATCCGGCGGCCGTTGTATATGCCCCCGTTCAGATACAGCTGGCCTATGTGGGCGAGATTGCGCGCGGTTGTCGCTATCCCTCCATAGGCCTTTGCATGGTTGTTTTTCCTGCTGTCGAGAGCAATGTAGGCATCGGAATCCATCTCAAGCGGATACCAGATTTTTTCTTGGAGATACTGCGCGTAGGGTCGGCCGGTGGCGCGTTCTATTACAACACCTAAAATTGCGGTAGCCAATGAATTGTAGTAATGCTTAGTTCCCGGTTTGGCATTGAATCCGGCATTTTTGATTGACTTCATGACATCTTTTCCGTAATACAGACCAGCCATTTTTGATAGCGGATTCCAGCCATATTCTTCTTTGAAATCCAGCCCGGTGCGCATGTCGAGCAGATGTTCTATTGTCAGCTGCGAAAATTCCGGAGCGGCTGTCTGGAGTTCGGGCAGGTATTTTGTGACTGGATCATTGACGCTTCCGATCAGACCCTCGTCAATGGCAATCCCACAAAGCAGCGATGTCACGGCTTTTGATATGGAAAATATGTTTACCGGTGTGTGATCGTCAACGTTGCCGTAATATTCCTCCAGCAGAATGCTGTCGTTGCGGACTATCAGCAATGCACCGTTGCCACGGACTCTTCTGAAATATTCCCCGATCGTCTCGTTGTGTAGGCGTCCGCCGTCAAATTTAGTGGTTTGGAAGTACGTGTCATGCTCTGGCGAATCGATCAGCATTGTTTTTATAGTGTCGGCGGCATGGATCGTGTCGAGATCGAAATTCGTGTATGTTTCCGTGGATGGAGTTCCGCATCTGATAGCTCTGAGTGCGGTGCAGCCCGATAGGAATATTGCAAGAATTGATACTATGGTCAGTAGCTTTGGCATCTTGAAGAGAATGTTGTTATGTGATAGTTGTACGGCAAATGTATCACAAATATTTTGATTTCGTATTGTTTCTAAAATAATATTTATTAGATTTGCAAAGTGTACAAATGTTTATGAATATGAAAAGGTTACAATTATTGTTCGTGGGAATCGCAACTGTTGTGGCGGTTCTGCTTGGTGCGCAGAGTGCGCATGCTGCCGGTAAAATCATAATTATCGACGGATATTTTTTCGATGAGATTCCCGTTTCTACATCTTATCTCTCCGGTCTTGGAATGATAAAGACTCCGGGGGGAACCAAGGCTACAAAAATCGTCTTGTCGGAGCCGTTGCCTGAGGCGGCTTTGAAATATGCCATTCCGGCCGATCAGATACCGGAGGCGGAGGAACTCTTGCAGCTGGCTGAGACTGCGAGAATCATGCCGATCGCAATGAAGCGCGAGGACATTCTCAACGTTGGCGATCAATTCCCTGAATTCACTGCTACGGATATTGATGGCAGGAAATGGAGCAATGCCGATGTGGCAGGCAAACCGATGGTGCTGAATCTTTGGTTCACAGGCTGTGGCCCTTGTCGCAGTGAGATGCCTGTCATTGCGCCGTGGAAAGACGAAATGCCGGATGTGATGTTCTTTTCGTCGACCTACGAACCGGCGGAGACGGCGCGTCCTGTTATTGAGAAATTCGGATTCAGCTGGATTGCGTTTGTTGGCGATGAGCAGTTCAAACAGTGGATCGGATCCAATGGATATCCAATGACTATTGTAGTTGATAAATCGGGTAAGGTAGCCTATATCGAGTATGGAACGTCGGCTGTGCAACGTGAGGAATTGAAAAAACAGATTGAGGCTGTACGCTGATCTGCGTAAATTTATGAATAAATACCTTTGAATCCGTTCCCGACTTCTGTCGGGAGCGGATTCAAATATGTGTGGGCAGCTGTTGTCATAGCCGGTTCATTTCAGCTTTTGCCGCATCCTCTCCTTTGTATTTGCTCTTCCGGGGTTGGAAATTGTAGGTCATGGAAACTGAAATGCCTCTATGGTCGTAGGTCTGCTGTTTGTTGACGAATACGCCGCAGGTGTTCATCGTCCAGTTGTTGTTTCGTGTGTTGAATATGTCGGTAACCGCAAGTTTCAGTTGCAACGACTTGTTTAATAGTGATTTGCTGACGGATGCATCGAGGGTGAACCATGTAGTGCCGAATCGGCTTGTGTGCATGTCGCCTTTTGTCTGAAATCTCGCGTTGAGAGTGATGAGAAAGCCTTTTGGCAGCGAAATCATATTGTCGAAATAATATGAGAATATCGGCCGGTTGTGAGACGTACCATCTATTTCAAGCCATTGCTTGTGTAATCCGATGGTGAGATTGGGGATCCATATTTTTATCGGTTTGCTCCATGCGAGATACAGGTCGACTGCCGATACATCTACATTGACCGGCTGCATGATGAGTTGCAGGTTTGATGCCGGATATATGCGTTTGATGAAAGCGTAGGTGTCTATGCTTCTTGTGAAATCGGCTTGGAGCATGAATCCTTTCCACATGCCGAAAAGCTGGATGTCGTGCATGTGTTCGTCTTTCAGCGTCGGATTTCCCCCTTCAATCTCGTGGATCCCGACGTAGCTGAGGCTTCCAGTGAGCTGAGAGTAGGGGGGCTTCACGGTCGACATTTTATAACTCAGGCTGATCTGCGACTCGTTGTTGAATGAATAGCCTATCGAGATGTCAGGCGTAAGGTAATTGTAGGTTTTGCTCATATCCCTGTTTTTGATTCCGTTGACGTTCAGCAGATAATCAACGTGTTCGTATCTCAGCCCTGCCGATAGGCTTACTTTTCCGAACATTCTGCTCCAGGAGGCAAAGACAGCTGCCGAGGTCTGCTTCGCTTCTGTGAAAGATGTAGGGATGTATTCACCAACCTCTGGATTTTTCATGAGATAATCAAGTGTGGTGCGAGTGTATGAGTCTTGTGTGCCGACTGAAAACCTTCCCTGAGCCAGCGGAAATGAAAGATAGAGCTTCCCGGCCCAGAGTGTGGATTTGCGGCTGTCGGTGGAATTGACATTTTCGGTGTTTCCATCAGGATAGCTGGTCTGAACGTCGTTGGAAGAGACCGATTTCTTATAGTCTCCGTCGAGATGAATCAGATATTTGCCGGCAAAGGTGTTGTCGTAATAGATAGCCCCACGGTGGCTATGGGCGCGTATGCCGGTAAATATATCCCGGTTGATTCGAGGCTCGTTGTCAAGCCATTCTTCGCCAATGTTACTGAAATGGCCATGTTCGGGGTTGTAGCGGTAGTATCCACCGAATGATTGTTGGCCTGATGAATGGTTGAAGCCTACCTTGGCAACACCGGTGTTTGATGGATAATTCTTGCATTGCGAGCTGCCCACGATGGTTTCCTTGCCGTCATATTCAAGAGTGTTGGTTGTTGTGCCCCTGATCTGGCTGTTGTTACGGGCTATAAGGCCGGACGCAAAGAAGTCCCACGATCCGGCATGATAGTTAAAGTCAAGCATGTTGTTGGCCGACAGTTTCCTACGGGCAACGATCTCTCCGCGTTCGATGAAGGAAAGACCGTCGACAAATTTATGCCGGGTCGTGATTTTCAGCACGGCCTTTGTATCGCTTGCATACATGGCACCGGGAGCCATCTCCAGCTCCACCCGTTTGATGTTGTTCGATTGGAGTTGTATCAGTTCATCGCTTGAACGCATCGGTCGTCCGTCGATATATATTTCGGGAGAGCCTTTTCCGGTTATGGTAACGGCATCGTCCGCAACACTGATCATCGGCAGTTGTGCCAGTACGTCAAGAGCAGTGCAGATGTCCTGGATATTGGAGCCAGCAATGGTCGACACGAGAGCTGTTCCTACGAGTTTTGTTGCCGGTTGTTTTGCGGTCACAACAACATCCTGAAGCTCGCGACTGATGGAGTCGGGCTTTACGTCCTGCCGGCCAAATGCTATTGACGGCATAGCCAGCATAAGGGTGATAATGAGATTTTTCATTTTGCAATCAATTATGACTGCAAAACAAATGGAAAAGGCTCATTCAATCCTCAGAAATTGTCTGACATTTAACTGACAAATACTGACAGCGCAGCAAATCAGCTGTTTATGCGGATCTCGTAAGACTCGCCACGGTTGCAGATTATTTTGATGCCGGAGTCGGCAAGAGCAGTTTTTGTCCGCTTGACAAGGGTGTAAAGCGACTCGTCGGCATTGCTTTTGTTGCCCCAGAGTGTCGCGCACAATATGTTTTTACTGACTTTCCTGCTCGGCGCATCGAGAAGAATTTGTGTCAGTTGCCGCTGCATGGGTGTGAGCTTTATGTTATCGAGGGATATTGCGGCCGCAGGAGTGGCTTTCCGTCTTTCAATAGCCGAGATGCCTGCCATTGAAAGAATGGAGAGGACAAACAGCACTCCCGGCAAAGTCTGATTGGAAGCAGAGAATACGGAAGCCATAGAGCAGTCGGCAAAACCCTGAACTTGGATGGCAAGCCCGTCGGCAGCGTTTTCTGCTACTATCATTATAGAGTCAGAGGCTATCTTGTTGCCTTGAATCTTGGGTGCCGGATTTGTCTTGTCGACTAATGCGAGCGTAAAGTATGCATCATCTCTCAATGCCGCATTTCTGAAATTAAGATCGCATGCCTGATATATCAGTGGCTTGTTGGTTGTTTCGTGCATCTTTCGCAAAGCGGTAATTGTGTCCTGCCGCGCCCACAGTTCGCTGTTGGCACTTGCCAACGCTATCATCGCTTCATTGAGATCGTTTGTAATATCCTGCCGCGCATCTGAGTACGAAAGGCAACACGACACTACAGATGCAATCATCAGCACCAAAGGGATCAACATCCCGTAGCGGAGCATCTTTTTATTCCGTTCTTGAGTAAGATCTTTTTCCATATCTCTATAATCCCTTTAATAATAACGGTTTCTTTTGTGGCAGCACCAGGCTATCCGCAAATATAATCATTTTTCGGCCATATAAAGAGAAAAATCAGAAATATGAGAATTAGTTTGGCATACCGTAATTTATAATGGTGATTATTTATGCCCTACTATTTGAGAATTGCAGAAGTTGAATTTTGTTGTTCTCCAACTTCATTGTTCCGGCTTACTTTCTTACCATATCCAAAGGTATAAGTGACAGAAAAATTAAGGTTGAAGTGAGCGGTGGTTCCGAATGAAGTTACAAATTCCTTATAGATTGGCGTTGCAAATTCCTTGGTGGCTGATACCCATGAAGTTCTGAATGGATTTGATATTCCTATTCTTATATTCAAATCCGATTTACTCCAACCCGCGCTGAATTGCAACTGGCTACGATCCTTGTATATCGTACCTGAATTTGTCCATAACGTTCTGTTTTTCATCTCATAAAATCCTGAAAAATAAAAGTTTCCTATATAGTAAATTGCGGAGCAAGATAAAGCAAATGGGTTATACGTCATGTCGTAATATCCTGTGCTTTTGTATAGGAATTGCGACGGCATAATCTGTAATTGCAAATTGCCATTCAATAAATTCGCGGTAACAGCGACACCTATCTGAGTCCGATAATGGTTGCCGTCATTCTCATAATGGCGAAGTATGGCATCCCCGTCCTTATATGGTGTGTAAATAGGCACATATCGGTCAAAGATGCCGTAGAACTGTGCGAAGGGGGAGAATTGAAGCCAACTGTTCGGTATCCAATTATAGCCAAGATTGGCCATAAAATTGGGAGAATATTTAAGATTTGGATTTCCACAATAATACATCAGCTCATTCTCCTGTAAAATATTGGGACTTTTTATATTGGCGTTCATTGGCTCCTTGGAATAGGACAATGATATATTGAGGGAGTGCTTTTGATTTGGGGACCATCCGAAATTGGCGCTTGCAAATGGATATACTTCTGTTTCTGACTCGGTGTTAGTTGCATTACGCTCTCCTCTGATTCCCAAAAGCAGATCGGCAGTTATCCTATCCGTATAATAGCCATATTGAATGGATGCACCTCCATAAGACTCTTTTATCCTGTCGGAAGAAACGGTCGTGCCGGAATAATCTACTTTATAGTTGGAATGCCCACTAAAACCTCTTATAAACAAGTAATGAACATCGGCAAGTATCTTACGCCCCATAGCCATAACGGAGGCCGCATAACAATCTTCCTTAGCAATGTTGTTGATGATGCTCTCATCAGATGTATAACAGTAATTTTGATTGTTATGACTGTAGCTTGCCTTAGGTGTTATTGTGAGATAATATTGATTGGGAAGATTGAAGTTGAAATTGCCGTTATATGATACAGTCCTTGCCATTGAACTGTTTGTTGATGAATAATTCTGCGGCAGGAAGATTTTGGGTGAAAAGTGGAGTAAACCTTCTGCCGAACTATGCGGGGTCTCTTGAAATGTGAACGCCACAGTATTCTTCATCTGAAAGCCTCTTTTTGAATAGGAAGCTCGGAAAGACATGGGCAGAATGTTCTGTGTATACCGCGAAGCCTCTGGTGTCTGTAAGCGATTGATCCAAGAACGTGAATTTTCAACATCTGTCAGCAAATATTGACTTTCGTTTTCATTGGCAATATGATGATTGTTAAAATTGCGGCTTCCGACGAAAATGTCGTATGTCATCTTTTTGTATGTAAATTTGGAATACACAGATGCCGTGCTTGACAAGCCTATAAAGAATTTCTCACCAAGCGACAACTTTGTATAGCCACCGTAAACATAAGGCTGAACTATGATATTGACAACATTTCTCTCACCCATGAAGCGTTGGTCGGAAGGCGAATAGTAATACTCTATCTTGCGAACATCTGATGTCCTTAGGCCTTCCAGTTCTTCTGCGGAAGCCTTGGTGTAATTGATATAGATTGATATGGTCTCTCCCGTATTAGTGGTTACGTTATCGTCAGCGAGACTAACTTTGATTTGTGGAATAGCCATACGCCGTAACAAGTCAACACCATTTTGTGCGGTGCTCTTTTGCTTACTCGATGGAATGAAGTAAACACCTCCGGCATCAGTTCGGTTCAGATTCGCCTTGACAACAACTTCGTCAAGATGCCGTGGCGCAATACTGTCGTTGGTTTGGGAATGCAAGACCCCTGTGCCCATCCATGTGAGGATGGCACAAATATAAAATAGTTTCATATGGTTAAGAATTTATTTGAAGGCTTTTAACTCTGATTGTACAAAGAGATGGACATATCCCGAGGTTGTCCACCAAACCCCGACATTTATGATACAGCCATTATTAGGTATATTCAGAATAATATACTCTTTACCATTTTTATAGCCTTCCACAACATTGGTGGCTCTCGTTTTGTCTTGTTCAACGAGTTTCCTTATTTCAGAAAGCAAACGAGGATCGCTGGAAGCTGTTACGCTTCTGAAATAATTATCATCGCTTTTGTTGCTTACAACCTTATGACCCTCAGTGCGAATGTCATTGCGTGAGAATACCGTCTCACATGCCAGATGCGGAGGTGTGGCATAACATATTGATATGAAGCTGACGAGAAACAAACTCAATATAAATCTTTTCATGGCTGTCATTCAATTATGGAGTTAATGTATTGTTCGCTGAGTCTTTGTTCATTTTCCGCGTCCTTAATAATATCCCGGAACATATTCATGGTTTCCTCTTCGGTGTCATTAATCACAGATTGGGCTACATAACCAGTAAGCTCTTTGCCGTCAACGTTTACATACACGTCATGTTCATGAACTGCTGACTGGAGATTCATGAAATAATATATACCACTGATTGCTATCATCGCAACACATGCGGCAATTCCGGCATATTTGAATAAACGCCATTTTGTCTTCGTTATGGCCTTGGCTTTAGGATGAGCCATTAGTGTGGTAAGCCCCATTAAAGACCGAGTTTCAGAAATAATAGGTGTTGTATGGTCAGTACACAAGAGCAAAAGTTCCAACTCCTTTTCTTGCAGCAGGGAGAGGTGACAGTCTAAATATGCCTGGCATAATTGCTCAATCTCTTGAATGGTCAGCATTTCTTTTGTTTCCATACTACATTTTATTATAAAGTTCACGCATCTTTTTTCTTGCTCTGCTCATGTTCATCCTTACGGCTTCCACGCTAATATTCAGCCGTTCAGCAATAATATCGTATTCTATATCGTCAAATGCAGCCATATGGAATATCTTTCTTTGCAATGGAGTAAGGGATGCCAATAATATGGATTTGATATTTTCAGTATCATCAACGTTTATGCTATCTGTAGTTTTATCATTATCAGAAAGTTCTACAATATAGCGTTTTCGTTTTAGCTTGTTAATGCAGATGTTTTTTAGAATCGTGAATAGGCGGAATCGCGCTTCATCATAGGTGGCAGGGATCCTGTCGCTCCATAAATTGCAGATAGCATCTTGAACTGCATCCTCTGCGTCCAATTCATCTTTAAGTAGACGACGGGCCACTCGATGCAATTTCTCTTGAAGTTGGCTGTCTATGAAGTTTTCGGCTCTCATGTATTAATTAATACAACCTTGGAGGCTAAAAATAACATCAGAGATCCAAATTTTATATAATAGGGCTTATTAATTGGGGATAATTGTTTCTGATTATGTTCGTTCTAATCATGCTACTCCACCACACTCTCTTTTCTCCCCAATACGTTGTTGAATCAATGTATCAGTCAAAGAGTAAATGTTCATAACGGTTGTATTTTAAGCTGTTATGCTGCAAAGATACTGATAATAGCTTATATTTAAGCTATTTCAAGCGCTTTTTTAAGAATATTATAATGCCGGGAGATATTTGTCGGTCAAGAGCTGGCGGTGTTAGGTAGCCAAAAAAGTATCTTCATGCTGAGATAGTGGTTGACAATGCCACGGTATCTGCTGAGACAAAGGCATTCAAGCCAATTCCGGTAATCCATGAATTTATGATGAACTGGGCAACGACTGTATTGACGAGTGCATAAAAGCCAACTATGATCGTATCAAGCGGAAGTGAAAATTATTGTAGAATCAGAGAAACAGAGAATTGCCTCCAATCCTCAACTGAGCCACCTGCTTAACAAACACTAATCCCAATGAACACGCCACCCCGACAGAAAATGCTCTGCCGGGGTGGTGTATTCTTGTGCTATTGTATTTTATAATACTGCTGCAATCTTACGGATATTTGCAAGACGGCTCATGAAAGTTGAGTCAGACTTTGCTATCTGCATATTGTAGTCTGCCTGAAGTTGCAAAAACATATTAGCGGATATGCCCAATGCCGCTTCGAGCAAAAGAGCCAGTTCTGTATTCACGCCACGTTTGCAGTTGACAACCTCATTCAGCAACGACGGAGATACTCCAATTTGTTCCGCAAGTTTGGCTTGTGTCAAATGACGTTCTTCCAACTCATCGCGTATAAGTTTTCCGGGGTGAGTCGGCTCAAAAGGTGTCAGATTGTTTGCAATCATTGACGGGTCGATGTTCGGAAGTGTTATCATATCAGTCGTAATGGTTTGAGAGTTCGACAATATTGCAGATAGTCAGGATTGGCTCTTTAAGATTTTCAGTCAAAGAAAACTCAATACGATATTGGTCGTTGACTTTTACCGAAAATAACCCTTTCTTATCCCCGTGCAGTGCCTCAAAATGCAAGGACTTGATGGGATAAAGTTCCTCTTTTGAAGTCGCCTTCATCAGATAGTTGATTCTATCCTTGTACCTTTTGACGATACCCGGTTGAAAACGATGTTTCTTATCGGAAGTCTTACCGTTTTCATATAACTCCTTGAGGTAGGTCTGTTCAAAAGTGACTATCATATCAGTTATTTAACGATGCAAAGTTAACGATAGTTTTTCAAATTCACAAATTTGTGAAGAAAAACATATCCAGACAGTTTGGACTGCCGGGATGATGTTGTTATGCTGTGGTTGGTTCTTACTTCTTTTTCTTGTCACACTCAACGTATGCCTCGTATTTGTCAAGAGCGTCGGAAAGGGCGGTATAACCGCGATTGTCGTCCACATTGACCCACGTCGACCAACCGGCGCGGAGTTGCTTTGTAAGCACCTCGATAAGTTCGGCGGCTCGTTTGCGTCTGTCGGTAATCTTCGGGATTCCGTCGAGCATGAATTTTTTACGGCGCATTTTACCGGCTCCGGGGTCGAAGCTCATAAAATCAACGTACCACGATTTTTTAGTATGGAGGCTGGGGTAGGTGAATTGTAGTATTACATTACACGAGGCGGATTTTTGCTGTTGGAACACATTTTTTTATATTCTTTGTGAGTTCAAGAATGTTACGGTTCGTAGATATGTTGCTTTACTCACAAAATCGGTGTCCGAAACTTGTCCGAGTTGTTTTTTAATAAACAAACCCAACGAATTTAAAATCAATTCGTTGGGCCTATTCTTGCGGAGAGGACGAGAGCAAAGTATCATAAAAACAAGCGCGTAACACCTTGAAAATCAGTAATTGTAATATTCGATTTTGTGGCGTATATGTCCGAATTTTGTCCGATACAAATAGGCTGCCAGCGTAAAATCAGTTTTAATAATTATTTGCAAGCAAGGTATTTAATAACCGATTGCACGAAAACAACCTATTTATTACCGGGATTATTTTTTCGTTCTATCACTCATTAAAATCTCGATTGTCCGCTCTTTTTCCTTCAGTAGTTCCTTCAGGTGAGCCACCTCGCGGCGGAGCGCGTCGGATTCATCGGCGGCGAATCCGTCGAAGAAGATACCAGCCGACACGCCTAATTCTTTGGCGATTAGCTCTATTGTCGTCGAGTTGGTCGAACCGCGACGGATTGCACTCTGTATGGAGCTTTCGTCGCGGCCAATGCGTTGCGCTAACTCTCGAATAGTCATTTTCTTGCGCTCGCACAAATCTCTGATTAAAAGAAGATTAGCCATTGTGATTTAATATTTTACAATTTTTAACAGGAATTATTTACCTGACAAAAGGAATTTATTACTACATTTGCAGAGTAAAATTAACAAAAATATTTCAGTTCTACAAATGAAGAATCAAATTAAAGACCTTACGGACTCTAATATTTTGCGCGGTTGGCTGGATTCTCTTCCCCGCGCAGAGTACAACAAGCATAAAGCCGGTTTGGTTGTCGCTTGTGCCGAAAGCAGAAGCAAAATACTGAACTGGATATACGGGCGTTGCAAAGTGCCAAACTCGGCAAAGAAACTAATAAACGCCTATACCCTTCAGGTTTCAGGTAAAGAAATATTCACGATAGCCAAGCCGGAGGAATTGACCGAAGGCGTAAGCGGCCACGCCTCCGACACGGCTATTTAATAACCATATAAACCCGCTCGAAATATGAAAAAGATTATCACCTTCGGACAGCACTCCGCAGAACTCCATGCCGGCGAACATCGTGCCGCTCTCGTAATATCCGAAAAGTGCTTACCGGTTGGCCTCGCCGACGTGCTTAATGAAGCCGGCGACATACACGTCCACAACGTCCAGAAGAATGACGACGGTTTCGGTTGTATCGGTATCACCCACGACCTCTCCGTTTCCGACCTTATAGCCGAGGTTTGCGACGCTATTACTCGCGTGTACGACACTGATACGACCGTTTCAAATGCGCGACCCTAAAACGCTGTATGATTTACGCTATTATGCCCGTCGTCGTGGCTACCGTTTCAGTAAAACGGAGCGAGTAGTCACAACGCCGGAGGCGAATCGTTCCGCCCGTGTGGAGGAACGATTGAAGGCTTTCGGCTATGGGATTCAACTAAATTTATTCAGCGATGAAAAATAATACTGTGTGCGTCCTTCCCCCTCCTTCGGTTTATTTGTCACTTTGCAAAACCGTTACCCCTCAATCTCGAAAAATGGGGGGGGGTAGAAATCGCCCTAAAATTTTGTAATTATGTAATTTGTCACATGATATGGTAACACCTGAACAGTTATACGCCGCAACAGACGACGGCCTCCGTATCATTGCGCTGCATTACCCCGACGCTCCCGAAGCTGCAAGGACTAACAGGTCGTTCAAGGCAAGACCCGACGAGCGCACTCCGAGCGCAAGGGTCAAACTAATGAAAACCAAGGATGGGGCGCAAGTCTGGAAAATGACAGATTTCGGCGACGAAGGCAGAGCCGAAAACCCTATTTCCATACACATGAAGCAAACGGGGTTATCCTTCCGTGAAGCTATCCTCGACCTTTCGGCTATCTTCAATATTACCGATGAAATAAATCGTTCCGTCAACCGGCCGGATGTTCGCCGTCAACCGGCAACAGCAGAACAGGCGGATGGTTCATGGGATAAAGATATTAACCAAGAGTTTACGGCGAAGGAGTGCGAGATTATGGGGCCGCGTGTCACCCCTGACACTCTGAAGGCTCTCCACTGGTACCGGGCTAACCATGTCGTTACAGTCAGGAACCGCGAGGCTGTTTATAAATACTCAAACGAGAACTACCCGATTTTTATCCGCGAATGTTGGTTTACTGATTCCAAGGGTAATCGTGATTGCTTTTATAAGATTTACGAGCCTCTGAACCCGGAGAAACAGTGGCGTTTCCAATACCAGCCAGCCGGGAAGAAACCACAAAGCTACATTAACGGTTTGTTTGAGCTTGCCGCCGCATGGAGAGCGTACAACGATACCGAGGAAGCAAAGTGGACCGCCGACCCTGCAAACGAGCATAAGCCCTACCGAGAACAAAAATTACCCGAAGCGATCATTTGCTCCGGCGAACGCGACGCGGTTTGTGTCCGCTCTCTCGGTTACTACCCTTTGTGGTTCAATTCCGAAACTTATCAAGTAAGCCAAGAGGAGTGGAACCAGATAACGAAATATGTCGAAACCGTCTATAATATACCTGACATCGACGCAACCGGCCGCCTAAAAGGTACGGAACTCGCTTTACGCTTTATCGACATACACACCATTTGGCTACCCGAAAAACTGGCCTCATACCGCGACAATCGAGGGAAACCCCGTAAGGATTTCCGAGATTGGATGGAAATATGGAGCAGTAAGGGCGATTTTCGCGGCCTTCTTAACCTCGCTACACCCGCAAGGTTCTGGGTTGAATCATGGAACGAGAAAACCAAGAAGAAAAAATATTCGATAGACATTTCATGTCTGCACGAATTTTTAATGTTGAACGGATTCTACACCCTTCGCGACAAACACGCACCGGGTACGCAGTTCGTGAGGATTCAAGGCAACATCGTGAAACTTGTTACACCCAAGGAGATACGCGAATTTGTCCTAAACTGGGCGATAGACAGTAAACAAGAGCGAGAGCTGCGCAACCAGATATTACAGGATTCCAAGTTGTCGGCTCAATACCTCGAAGCCCTTCGAGAAATTGACCCGGATTTCACCAACTACACCGAGCGTTCACAGTTCTTTTATTTCCCGAAATTCACCGTCGAGGTTACAGGGCGCGAGATTATCAAGCACGACAACCGCGCCGCCTCTGCCGGTCGCTATGTATGGGAGGAGAATGTTATCAACCATAATATTAAATTCCTTCCTGATATGTTCACGATTACCCACCCCGAAGGGCAATACGAAAGCGAAGATTTCGACATCGAGGTGGCCGAAAATCAAACCTCGAATTATTTCAAATACCTGATTAACTCCTCCCGTATTTATTGGCGCAAGGAGTTGGAGGAGCAAGTTAACGCCATGTCACCGGAAGAAGGCGCGGCGTACCTCGCAGCTCATAAGTTTGACATCGCCGGCCCGGCATTGACCGCCGCAGAGATTCAGGAGCAAAAACAGTGTCTTATCAACAAGATTTTTACAATCGGGTTTATGATGCACCGTTACAAGTCAGAGTCGAGAGCGTGGGCCCCGTTCGTCATGGATAACGTAGTGGGCGAGAACGACCAGTGTAACGGACGTTCCGGCAAATCCTTCATGTTCCGCGCCCTCTCTAATTTCACACGCTGGCTGAAGCTGTCCGGGCGTAACCCTAAATTACTGGAGAATCAATTTGCTTTCGAGCAAGTAAGCAAACATCTCGGTATTGTTGTCGTTGACGATTGCGACGAATATTTACCGTTCAAACAGTTTTACGATAATATCACATCGGACATCACTATTAACACAAAGAACGTTTCAGCCTATACCCTGACATTTCAGGACGCGCCGAAATTCGCCTTTACTACGAACTACGTCCCGAAGGAGTTCGACGGTTCAAGCGTCGGCCGTATGCTGTTCGTTGTGTTCTCCGACTACTACCACCAACGTACAGAAGATAACGACTATCTCGAAACCCGTCAGATTCGCACGGACTTTAACAAAGACCTGTTCGGTAGCGCATACACCGAAGCCGAGTGGGAGGCGGATATAAATTTCGTACTCCAGTGCGTGAAATTTTATCTTTCCGTCGCTCCGTTGCAAGTCAAAATCGAGCCGCAGATGGGTAATATCATATTCCGTAAGTATCTCCGGGATATGTCCGACAATTTCCGCGAGTGGGCCGAAGGTTATTTCTCTGTTGATGAAAACGGGTGCGGTGATAATCTTAACCGCGAAATCGTGAGGGAAGATGCTTTCGAGGCTTACAAACGATTCTCCGGCGTGTCTAAAATCACCATGCAGAAATTTACAAAATCTCTGAAGGGATTCTGCTTTACGTGTGATTATATCGACTGCCTCAATCCTGAAGAACTACACAATTCAGGTTCGCGCATAATGCGCCGTATCGAGGACCCGATAACACACAAGAAGGTACAGAAAGAAATGATTTATCTCCGCACCAAGAAAGAGGCCGAGCGTCTGAAGAATCCCCCGCCGCCCCCTCCAACCCAGCAGGAAATGCCCTTCTAAACCGTTACAGTTATGAAAATAAGAATATTCGAGGCGTTTGCCGGTTACGGCAGTCAGTCGATAGCCCTCCAGCGTCTGAAGGAGGATTATCCCGGATTCGATTACGAGGTGGCTGGATTCTCCGAAATAGACCGTTTCGCGGTCCTGGCATACTACGCAGCTCGTGACGCCCGTTTGCAAGGGCATAGTATCGACCGTCTAAATCTGGAGAAATACGAGCCGTCGCCGGAACTCCTCGCCAAATACCCAAACTTTGGAGATATTACCAAGATAGAATGGGCAGAGGTGCCGGATTTCGATTTATTTACCTATTCGTTCCCGTGCCAAGACATAAGCACAGCAGGGAAACAAAGAGGTTTTGATGAAGGCAGCGGTTCGCGTTCCTCATTACTTTGGGAGTGTGCGAGAGCTATCGAGGTGAAACGTCCTAAATTCCTACTTATGGAGAATGTCAAGGCGTTGACCTTCAAGAAGCACAAAGATAATTTCAAACGCTGGCGCGACACACTCGAAGCCCTCGGATATTCCAATTACTGGGCTATTCTCAACGCGAAGAATTTCGGCGTTCCGCAGAATCGTGAGCGTGTTTTTATGGTAAGTATCTGGGGGGGCAAAGTTACGAATTTCCGCAGCCTTCCGAAACGCTGACGCGGAGGTTAATCCACGTTCTCGAAGAAAATGTGGCTGATTCATGGTATCTAAACGAAAAGCAATTACACATGATTATCAACCACAACGAACGCAAACAGTCTGAAGGGTGCGGATTCTCTACGAGTTTCAAGACGGCCGACGGTATTTCTTGCGCCGTTACTACGCTTTGCGGCAGTCGTCCGACTGATACCTACCTCGCCGAGCCTGTCGCGTGTGCCTATCGAGGGAGAAACCCGGACAACCCCGGCGACCGCCGTTCCGGGATTCCAACCGTTCAAAGGCTGGAGTTAGGCGGTCCGGTGTCGAATTGTATAACAACAGTTGACAAGGATAGCCTTCTCGCAGAACCGAAAGTATTAGGCTACACGCGCGACAACAAGGGCGTGGTGGTAGCCCGACACCTCAAAGACGTAGCCGGGACGGTATGCAGCTCAAACAGACGTTACACAGGCTCAACGGCTGAATTTATTGTTGAACCCACGGTTATACAGCTTCCGCACGGTTTCGCCCGTGGGAACGTCCTCGATATTGCCCCGGCTGTCACCGCCTCGGCTTATACCGATAACAATTTGATTTGCGTCGGCTACCTCATACGTAAATTCACACCGCGCGAACTGTTCCGCCTCATGGACTTGCCGGACATCTATATCGACGCGATTCAAGCCGCCGGATTATCAACGACCCAACAACGCAAACTCGCCGGCAATTCTATCGTTGTCGAACTCCTTTACCGCATTTTCAAAAACCTATTTATCCAATGACAACCGATATACTTAAAGAGCGTCAGTCGTGGACGCTTGCTCAAAAAGTCGACCACTCTCTCGCTACTATCGACGTATTTATTTCCCGTATGGGCGGTATTGACAAAGTGTATTGCTCATTTTCAGGCGGAAAGGATAGCACGGTTTTATTACACCTTTGCCGAGTTCTTTATCCTGACATTCTGGCGGTGTTTTGCTCTACCGGCAACGAATACCCCGAAATAATACAATTCGTCAGAGAACAAGCGAAGAAGGGCGCAAATATACAAGTCATACGGCCGGAGATTACACCGCGCCAAGTCTGGGCGAAATACGGCTTTCCTCTTGTCGGAAAAGAAACCGCACAAAAGGTTCACAAAGTAAGATTCAACCCGAACACCGCAACCGCGTCTATCATTATGGGAACCGGCTTTTTCTGTCTGGCTAAGAAATGGCGATACCTATTAACAGAACCTTACGAAACATCATCGCAGTGTTGCGATATACTGAAGAAACGCCCGTTTCATAGGTTCGAGAAGATAACCGGGCGTCGCCCAATCATTGGAGTAATGGCGGACGAAAGCGACCTACGAAAAGGCCAATATATCAAGGCTGGCGGTTGTAATGTGTTCGGAGAGAAAGCTGCTTCCCGACCGTTGTCAATATGGACGGAGGCAGACGTGTGGCAATATATCGAGGAGCAACGGCTGGATATTGCCGATATATACCACAAAGGCGCAGCGCGTACCGGCTGCATGGGTTGCGGATTCGGCGCACAGTTCGCAGACGACCGCCGTTTCTCTATTCTCCTCGATAATCACCCGAAGGCTTACGATATGGTAATGAACTACACGAACAACGGCGTAACCTTCCGCGAGGCTCTACGCAAAGCCCTCGCAGCAAATGGGCGATACTTGCCTGACGAGGAGCCGGAGAATCTATTTACCGCATTTTCAAAAAACAATTTAACCAATAAATTATGAAAGCAAAAGTAAAAGCAACAGGAGAAATAATCGAGGTTGAAAAAATCTCAAGAGGCATTTATGGCCGCGTTGGAATCGCTGAAATATACGAGCGCAGAAGCCTTGATTTTCGCGTAAAGAAATCCCAAGGTAAAGAACTCCGCACCGATGAACGCACACCACACGCATAAGGTATTTTATTTCGAGCCGGGAGCCGGGTCAACTCGTAACAAACGAGGCGGCCCGGCTCCTTCTTTTTACCTCCGGCCTCGTCCGGCTCCTTCCTTGCCTCCCCAATACCCCCTCCCTATTTTATTATAAATCTTTGTTACCTTGTAACAGAATGTTTGCAAAGAGTGTAACAAAGTAAAAATCAATAGAAAATAAAGAGGGGGAGGCCGTAACAAAAGCGGTAACAAAGGCTATAACAAAAAATTTTCGGTTTGTTACGGCTGTCAGCAGGGGTAAAGTGTGACAAAATGGCGAGGGCTGTCACAAATTGCGGTTTCGGTTTGTTTCGGTCTTACTTTGTTGACTTTCAAAAGGTTGGTAACGAATAACATTGTAACAAAAATTTCTAATGATTTTTGAACTTATAGGGTAAATAAATCAATACTAATGGAATATATTACCCGTATGTCGTGAAATTTATGTACCTTTGCGCTATAATAATCAATCCCCTCTCACATGATTACCGTTAAAATATCCGTGGAACAACACGTGGCCGAGTATATCCGAGGGAAATACTACGACCACGAAGCCGGAGCCGTCCGATTTCCGTCGGCTCTCGATATTTACATATTGATTTACGACCTACTGAAGAAACGCCCCGCGGGTTGCCCGGTAGATTCCGGCAATCTTGAATTTGCCTTACCTGAACGCCGCGAGGGTAAAGACCCGGAATATTACAACTACCTATCGGAGAGAGCGCAGAAGGTTCTCGGTGATAAATTGCGCCTGATGATGTGGGCGGAGCTGCACGACTTTATGGACGAGAACAAACATATAAACGGGGTTCAGTTCAAAGATTCCGTTTTCCTGTTCATGTCGAAATATGGAATCGAGGGAATCACCGAGGATGCCCTGTTGAAAAACTACCAGAGGTGGCGCGATAAGTTGCGCCGTAAGAAAAAACGCGGATATAATCGAAAATAAGTTCATTTTTATAGGGTATTATTTCCCCGACATTATGCTCCGTTTTGTCCTTTTTTTGCGGTATTTTTGTCGGAAAAGTGTCGGAAAAATGCCGAGTGATTGATTTACAACATTTTACAGCTCCAAAATATGACCCGTTCCACTGTTTCAAGTTGCCACAGCCTTAAAATTATTCCGCTTTCGCGTGTATCGAGGTTCGCCCGGATAAAATCGCGTGTCGTTATGCTTATTCTCGGAGGTGAGGACGACGCGGTGGCGGTGCCGGGCAGCGTCAAGGTATCGACGACCTCCGACAACGGTATAATAAAGAAAAAAATCACCTTTGAGCGTTCCGATGTTTCGGACAGCACCGCCGACGCTCTCGAAGGTTATAAGGTTTCGAGGCTGATAGCTACCTACGTCGATGAATCCGGCAAACGGAGGGTGGCCGGTTCTCCTGATTGGCCGCTCTCGCTTGATTACAGTATCGGCGACGGAGTTTTCTCCGTCACCCTTCAAGGCGAGGACACCGCGCCCGACGCTTTCCTTATGGATTAAAGTCCTTCCGCGCCCGCGCGATATGTAGTTATTTTGCTGCAAAAATAGCTACATGAATAAGCTACAACGATTTTTCTCCGACAACTGGACTATCCAGCGGCACGACCTCGAAAACACCGTGTCGCTCCTTTTGCCGTGCATACTCAACGGCAATATAGAAGCAGCCGTGGCGCAGCTCTCAAAAGCGAAATGCACCGTCAAGGCTACCGCCGCGCCTTATATGGCTAAATGGTACGAACTCGACGACATCACCCTCCCCGTTGATTCTATCGCAGTGATAACGCTAACCGGTACCCTCTATTCGTGGGAATCGGAATGGGTAATAAAGCAGATAGAGGCGGCGGAACTGAATCCGAATATTTGCGGCGTGGTGTTCGTTATCGACGGCCCCGGCGGCATGGTGTCGCACCTCGACATGGCAGCCGCAGCCGTAGAGAATTGCACCAAGCCAACCGCCACAGTAGTAACCGGCATTATGGCCTCCGCTCATTTCTGGTTAGGCACTGCAAGTGACCGCACTTTTATAGCCTCGCCACTTTGCGAGGTTGGTAGTGTGGGTATCGTCTGCACTCATACCAGTTTCAAAGAATTTTTCAGACAGAACGGAATCGACTACCGCGAAATTTACCCGGACACCGCCGACCTGAAAAATAAGGAATACCGCGCCATTGTTGACAACAACGATGAAACCCTTATAAAGCAGAAAGCCGAAAAGATTCACAAGGTATTTGCCGAAACCGTGGCGCGTAATCTCGGAATCACCTACGACCCTGAACTCCCTCTTTTCCGTGGCGAAATGTTCAGCGGTGACGAAGCAGTCGCCGCCGGATATATCGACCAGTTCGGCGGATTGAAAGACGCGGTTACGTGGGTACTTGCACAGGCAACGAGCCGGAAGGCAGAACAATTATACAAATAATTTTAACAACCAAACAGTTACAAACATGAATTTTGCGAATTTAATCCCCGCGATTCTCGGTATTCTCGGCCTTACCTCCTTCAGTAAGGTGGACGGCAAGGAGTGCCTTTCGGACGAGGAACGCGCAGCGTTGAAGGGCTACGGTTTTAGCGACCGTTTCCTCGACGACTTTAACGCCTTCCTTCAGAATCCCCCCACAGCCGCAACCGGCTCAACTCCCAATCAACAGATGGCAGCCGTCGCCGCTGTTCTCGGTCAGACTACCGAGCAGCTTCAGGCTAAAACCGCAGAACTCGACGCGCTCAAACAGAGCGTCGCCACCGACAAAGCAGCCCACGCCGCAGCCATTCAGGCGAAAGAGGCGGAAATCACCGCTCTGAACGCTAAGATTCAAACACTTTCAGCCCTCCCCGAAACCGACCCCGGCAAGGGTGCCGGTTCAGCCACCGCCACCGCTCCGGCCTTCAATCTCGCCGATGAACAGCAGCTCGGCGGACTCTCCGGCTCCTTCTTCAGCCTCGAACGCCCCTACAACCAGCGCGCCCGCGCCGCCCTTCTCGCCAACGAAGGCAAGATGCTGGCCGTCGCCGCTCCCTCGTCGGTCGATTACAAGGGCCTTCAGGACGACCTCGGCGCGTTCTACCGCACCAGTTGGACCAAACGCCTTCAGTCGTTCCTCGTCGAACTCCCCACAATTACCAAACTGTTCCCCACCGAAGCCGGACATCAGGACCTCGAAACCCTCGTTAATCTGTTCCTCGGTGAGTTCTCGCAGGCCGATACCTCCGATAAGAGCGAGTTCGACAAGGTTACAAAAGGTACTTACGAGTTCGGACACGAAACGCTCCGTATGTACGGCGTTATGTTCGTCCACAAGTTCCAGAGCCTGAAGCAGCTCGAAAAGAGTTGGATTGGCTACCTCAATCGCGAAGGCTCGAACCCCGTAAAACTTTCGTTTATCGAGTACCTCCTCGTTGAAACCGCGAAGGCCCTCCACAACGAACGCGAACTCCGCTACGTCAACGGTGTACGCAAAGAACCCGACCCCGACAAGCCCGGCCGAGCTATGGACGCGGCTGACGGCCTCTACGAATTTTTACGCAAGCGCGTGGACGGTCATGTCGATTTCACTCCCAACGGTGGCACAACCGGCAAAACCGTTTACCAGATTAAGCCGTTTGCGCTCCCCCGTATCACCCCCGGCAATATCGGCGAAGTGTTTTACCAAGGTACGAGCATGATTCCCTCCGTGTTCCGCGACACCGGCAAAATCGTGCTTTATATCCCCTCGTTCATGCTCCCGTGGTATCACAAGTACAACGAAACCCACTACGGCCGGAATCAGGACTACAAAGCCGGTATCAACTACGTTAAGGAGTTCCCCGGCGTAAGAATCGAAACGATTCCCAACGCCGACAACCACCATCGTATCTTCTGGACTATCGACGGCAATATACAGACCTTCTGCCAAATCTCCGGCGAAATGCTCCGTTTCCACCTCGAACAGCAGGACTGGACCGTTAAGGTGTGGAGCAACTGGAAAGAATCAATTCAGGCCACGGCCGTAGGTTACAAGTACACCAACCGCGCCGACATGGACGGTTCTCGTCAGCTCATCTGGTGCAACGACTACGACCTCCCCGAAACCTACTACGTCGAAGGCGACAAGGATAAAAATCCCGACGCGCTCCGCCACTCGTCTATCGTCACCGTCGCAAACTCGACCGCTTTCGAGATTACCGACATCACCAACGCCGAGGTCGGCAAGGTTATTGCCCTCAAATGTGGCGCGGACGGTGAAAACGGCGTAACTATCAAGAAGGCCGGCAAATTCGAGCTGCTGACCGAGGCATGGACACCGAAGAAAGGCGACGTTCTCCGCGTGATGAAACGCGCCGACGGCAAGTTCATCGAGGTAAGCCGCGCAACTGCCGCCGCTGATTCCTACCAGTTCCCCACCGATGAAACAACTCCCAGCGTTCAGGGCGCGACCGTGTTCATCACAGCAGCCAACACCAAGGCGACCGCAATCACCGACCTGACCGACGCAGTAGCCGGAGTGGTTTACACAATCCACGGAGCCGGAGCCGCCAACGCCTCGACCATTGCCAACGGTGAAAACTTTGTTCTCACCAAAGACATGAAACTGAAGGCCGGCGCGTTTATCCAGCTCGTGAAAGCCGCCGACGGCAAGTTCTACGAGGTGGCCCGCGGCTGATACCCGCACACCGACAAACACGGAGGGCGACTGCATCCGCTCTTGCCCTCCGTATTATTCTCTAACTGTTATTATTTCAAGGATATGACATATATTAAAAAATCCGTACCACGCGCCGAGGGCAATCCCGGCACAGGTATTCAGCCGCGCGACCAGCTGACCCTTATCGACATCGACGACATCGCTTTCATGCCGTCACCCGACGACAAAGGAGTGGTTATCGCTGATAACATCGTAATGAAGCCCGGCCGTTACGGTTATAACATCTACATGACACAGGGAACAATCGAGGTAACGAGCGCAGCCGAAGGCGACACCGACAAAATCGGTTTCACCCCCTCGATTAAGTTCGAGCACCCCGGCAACGAGCAAGAGGTGCGCGAGTTCAAGGCCAACAGCATTAACCGCAAGTTCATTGTGGTTATACGCTATTGTTCCGGCAAGCCCGCCGACCTTATCGGTACAATCTGCAACCCGTGCAAGCTCACCCCCTCTTACACCGGTAACAACGAGAGCAACACCAACGAAATGACCTTCACCCAGATTTCAAAGGGTAGCGACATCTTTATTTATAAAGGTACTGTGACCCTCGAAGAACCCGTTTCAGTCGTTGAAACAGGGGTAAAGGTCGTTCCGTTCATTTCCGAAGGCCAGTACCAGCTCACCGCCGGTGCCGCCGTTATCGACGAAATCGAGGGTGGCGCACACGACGCAGTTATTACCCTCCTCGGCGCGGCTGAAGGTTCATCGCCTACCGTTTCCGGCACCGGCGGTAAAATCCTCCTCCGTGGTGGCAAGGTGTTCACCGCCTCCGAAGGCTCACAGCTAACCCTCCGCGCTTTCGACAGCGGCGACGGCGGTATTGTGTGGATTGAACAAAGCCGTTACGTCGCAGCCTGACACATATCACCTACCCGATACCACGCCCCGAAGGAATTACCGACCTCCGGGGCGTTTTGTGTCCTTCTGATTGGTAATTACCGGGCTTAATTTTGTAGCGTTAAATATAATAGCCTTATGACTACCGAGCAGAAAAAGGAAATTACCGCCTACCTTTGCGGCCCTCGTGACTATGCCGAAGGCGTGGCACTTTACCAGCGTTACGGCGTAAATTTGCGCCTTAAACGTCAGTTTGCGGTCGAAGATACCGCCGTTATTCGTGAAATTCTTTTCGATGAACTCCGAAAACTTGCCGGACTGTCCGAAATAGAGTTTAATTATCTCCCACGTCAAGCCGTCAAGCACATGCAAGGAACATCATCTTTGCCTGACTACAATGTTATTCACGGCCGCCCTTCTTTACGTTATAAAATGATGGCGAAAAACGATGATACGGCGTTAATGGAACTCGCCGATTCTTTCGGTGTTACCGTTGACGAACTTGTTAGCCCCGATTTTCAGGAACGAGTGTTGGCAATGGACGAAAACGCCGACCGTATCGACGAACTTACCGACGAACTGGAGGCCGCTCGTTCCAAGTATGCCGCAACCCCGGAGCCGGTTCGGAAAATGATACGTTTCCGCGAAAAATATCCCTTCCTCAATTCTACCGACTGCCCCGACGTGCTGAAGATACTCGTGGCCGATATGTTTACCGCATACGGAAACTACAAGGCTGCACACGCACGCCTTCAGGCACTCGGCGACGCAGATTCAGCCACCGCCGCCGCTGATTGCGAAACAGTAGTTACCGAGTATCTGAAAAACCGTGAAATCTGGGACGAACTCGAATATTACCGCGAAAACGGAGTGATTCTCGGGAAAGCTGCAAAGTTCCGCGAAATGGAAGCCGCCGAGGACTTGACAAAAATCTCCGATGTTGACCTTATGGGCCAACTCCGGAGCGCAGGGGTTCAGGAATCCAAGGCGAAAAAAGCGGTCGAGGAAGCAAAGGCAAAAAAACAGCCCAACGAAAAGGCCGAAGCCGCTTTCGTGAAATGGTCTAACCGTAAAAAGATACTGAAGGCGGAAATCGACCGCCGAAAAAAAAAGTAATTGAGGGTATCGAGAGCGCGGAACGGTCGAGAGCATATTTTACAAAATACCTCTCCCGTTCCGGCTGTCACCCGTGCGACCGCTCCGAGGCCGGGCATCAACTCTCTATCGTTAACAAGAAAATCGACGCGCTGAATGTATCGTTATCCCTCTTACAATCTTTCAACGACTGACCTCCGCGAGTTTCCCGGCGGTACGTTGTTCAACGGCGACTGCCTCGACGTTATAAAGACGCTCCCGGCGGCCTCTGTTGACTGTATTATTACCGACCCTCCTTATTTTTTAGGTATGACCCACAACGGGCAGAAGGGTAATTTCCGCGACTTGTCGATTTGCCGACCATTTTACCGTGATTTATTCCACGAGTACCGCCGAGTTGCCAAGCCCGAAGCCTGTATTTACTTTTTCTGTGACTGGCGCGGATATGCTTTTTATTACCCTCTGTTCGATGAAATCCTGAAGGCTCATAATATGCTCGTTTGGGATAAATTGAGCGGTCCCGGCAATCATTACGCATTTATCCACGAACTTGTGTTGTTTCATGCCGGCAAGGGCGTGAATATCGGCGGAACAAACATAATTTCCGACATAAAGAGTTTCACCTCCGGGGCAAAGAGTACCGACGGCGCGAAGGTTCACCCCACGCAAAAGCCGGTAGCCCTGATTCAAAAGTTTATCGAGGACGCGACCGAGCCGGGCGCGGTGATTCTCGACACTTTCGGCGGTTCCGGCTCTACCGCTGTGGCTGCTGTCCGCTCCGGCCGTCGCTTTATCCTCATGGAGCAAGACGAAGGATATTATCACACTGCTTGCAAACGCCTCGAAGATGAATACCGAGAATAACGACAAACCAACATTACCGGCCTTCCCTCTGACGAAAGCGGAGGAGGACGAGGTTATGAAACTGGCAGCCGTGGGATTTATGCCCCACGAAATCGCCGTATCTATGGAATGGACGCGAGAACGCCGCGCCGCCTTCTGTATTCTCGCAAATGTACCCGGCTCCGCAATCTCCGTACTGATTACCGCCGGACGTGCAACCGGACGCGCTCAACCCCAGATAAAACTGCAAGAAGCCGCAAAAGCCGGAAACATAGAGGCTATAAAGGCACTCCAGAACCTCCAGCGGACAAACCGATTTAATGAACTCGTTAACAATATGGACGATGACGAATTTACCCCGTAAACCCTCCCGAATTGATTTTGAGGCGTTGGATTCCCACCAGATTGAACGGATTCTTAAAACCGGCGACCTCGAAAGCCTGACACCGGCCGAACGCGAATATTTCAACCTTATGGAACTTGTTCGCGGCCTACGGGCGCGAATGATGATGCCCGGAGGCAATCGCATAGTTACCAAGGCCGGAATTATCAAGGTTCTGAAATCTGATGTTTACGGGCTGTCAGACTGGATGGCGCGGCGTGTCTATTCCGACGCGCTGAATTTCTTTTATTCCGTCGATGATGTCACTCCCCGCGCATGGCGCAACCTCTACGCCGAACGCCTCGATAATATGGCGAATTTGTCCGCGTCAATGGGTAAAATGAAAGAGGCCCGTAGCTTTATGGTTGAAGCTGCCAAATTGCGAGGCTGCTACGAGGACCAGGCCCCTGAAATTCCGCAGGAACTCCTCGACGCTGCTCCAACGGTTATTTATACCGCCGACCCCGAAAGTATGGGCGCACCGAAGGCCGACCGCAAGGAACTGGAGGCGTTTATCGATTCAATACCGGATATTCCCGAAATATCGTTACGCCGTGTCAAGGAGGATGCCGGTATTACCAAACGTAACCTATTAAGCCGCATGATTGAGGACGCTAAAGAGTTTGGCGATGAAGAATAAATTTAACGACCCTGATGTTCCGGTAAAATTTGGCTCTGACGCGCTGATTTTCTGCGACTGGATAGATACGACAAATTTCGTATCTATCGGCGGCCGTGGTGTGGCAAAGAGTACCGTTATTCTGGCGCGACGCTCTGAACGCTGTGTGCGCCTCATGCCGGGCGCACCCGTCGCAATCGTCGCGAATACCTATTCTAACCTCGTCGATAATATCATGCCCGCCGTGCAAAACGGTTGGAAACTTAACGGGCTGATAGAAGGCGTTCACTATATCAAGGGTAAGAAGCCCCCGGAGGAGTGGCGGCGACGCTGCTCCGTTATTGTCGATGATTACCGGCACGTTTATAGCTTTTGGAATGGCTCGGTTATATTCCTCGGCTCTCTCGATAACCCCTCGTTACTTGCCGGTAAATCCGTGGCCCACCTTCTGTTTGATGAAGCAAAATACGCCTCTGATACAAGGGCGGCCCGTGTTCTGCCTATCCTACGCGGCGACGCTATCACCTACGGACGCTGCCACCTCTACGGCGGGGTTACCCTTACCCCCGATATGCCCCACGTTACCGAAGGCGAATATGATTGGTTTTTCCGCTATGCCTCCGAAATGAATCCGGAACGCATTATAAAGATTATGCAAGCCGCCGGGGAACTCAACCGCCTACGGATAAAACAGGAGCGCGAGAACCGCGCCCCTCGTCCTGATGAACGCAAGATCGCGAGGATAGAAAAGAAAATCGACTATTATACCGAAGGCCTTCTGAAGCTGCGCAAGGGGCAAACCTTCTTTATGAATATTTCAAGTTTCGTAAATATCGACATTCTTACGGTCGATTATGCGAAACGCCTCTATAATGGTGCGTTGGAGCTGCACGAGTTTCTTAAATCCGTGTTAGGTATGCGCCCCGGCGTTCGCAAGGACGCGAGGTTTTACGTCCTGTTTGGCGATAAACACAAGTACACCGACGGAACTTATTCAGGTGAAGCCGCGTTCACTTGGAACGAACTCCGTTACCTCGACCCCTCCCGACCTCTCGACGGCGGTATGGACTTCGGTAATATGCTTTCTTTGGTTATCGGACAGGAGGACGGTAAATATTACCGTGTGCATAAAAATTTCTACGAGATACCCGACGGCTGGTTTCGTGAACTGGCCGACCAATTCCTCGACTTTTTCGCTGATTACCCTACAAAGGTGCTGAACCTCTATTACGACCGTTCAGGTAATAACCTCCAGCGTCAGGGCGTTGACTATGCCCGGCAAATAAAAGAGGCTATCGAGAAGGACGGCGACGGGCGGCGTACCGGCTGGACTGTTAACCTTAAATCAAGGAAACAGGCCAACCTTCCACAGAACGCCGAATATAATTTCATGCACGAACTTATGCGCGGTGAGAATAAAAAATTACCGCTCCTTCTGGTTGATGTGCTGAACTGTTCCGAAATGGTATCAAGTATTGAGGGAGCAAAAGCCGAGATAAAGTACCGGGGCAGTGTCAAGGTAGTGGCGAAGGTGAAGAAAACCGAGAAGCTGGAGGCGAAGAAATTGCCGAGGTTATCGACCAATTTTTCCGACGCTTTCAAGTACCTGATGATGCGCCGCCGTTGGTTGACAGCAACACGAGCCGCCGCCGATTCCAACACAGGAGCCGACGCAATGGCAGCGCAGTGGGTAGCCGACAAGTTCGACGGCTGACCGACCTACATACCGACTATTATCCGACCATGTTACCGCCCGACGACAGCACAGCCGCCGGGCGGTGTTGTGTGCGCCCTCTCATAACGCCGTAACGATTCAAAACCTCACATTTCACCCCCGGTAAGGGGTGGTAATTACTTTCGACCGTCAGAGCGGGCCGCCCTACGGAGCGCGTCAAAAATTGCGTTTTTCATTTCGGTCGCATTTAGTTGCTTGATATAGTGATGTTTGGCGAAAAGTAGAGCAAAATTTTACGCTAAAAACCGCATTTTTTGTGTTGCAATCTCCAATTTTACACCCTATTACCGTGAAAAATACGTAAATTTGTGCTGTCAAACTCCCGAAAACCGGCGGAAGATATTCAAAATCTTACGCCATTATGTCTGAAGAAAATAAAGCCGGTGAGCCTCAAACCAAGTTCACCGATTTACTGAAATTACTTGCTTTGGCTACCGGAGTAGCCGGAGCGTTGTTAGGGCTGAAAGTCATGGCCGATTCATCATTTGAAAATGTTATCGGCTGGCTATACGTTGTCGGCGGATTAAGTTCCGCCGCCCTTTGGTGGAGTTTGGCGATTATTGTCGCCGCTGCCCAGCGATACCTCGAAAAGAATCGCGAATAATCCCCGACATTCTACACCTTATAATGCGCCGGAGCCTACGGGTTGCGGCGTTGTTATGTTAAGATATTTTTCTTTTCGTTAATAACAATTATTAACGCTTTTTTTTTTTTTGTTCACATTATTCTGCCGAAATTTGCGGTGTCAAACTCCCGAGGGTTATCCTCGAAAGCCGGGAACGGCTCGAAATATTCACGGGCTTTTTTTATGCCCAAGACATACGGTAATAGGCGACAGCCTCCCACACCTAAAGTTTAATCGGCTTTCGTCGGTTTCCTCGGTGAGTTTGACGACAAGGGAAGGCTGTCGTCTTTTTTTGTGCCTAAACAACATCGTCAAACTCAAAACAACAAACTCACCGAGAAATGAAAACAGTTACAGCGTTACCGGCTCCGGCTTTATCATACAAGCCAAGAGTGAAAAAACTCCTTATTAAAGGAATTATTTACCTTACATCAGAAAAATTGTTTACCTTTGCAAGCGTAATCGCCGCGCTATGGTCGTGGTGGGGCGTATGCACCGACGACACTCACACAATCGCCTACGGTGCTATGGTATGGCTTGCAGCCTTTACCCCGTGGGCGTGGCGACAGACAGCCCGCGACCTCCGTCAAGACCGCCTCGGCCTGAAGCAATGGTAAACCAACAATCACAACAAAAATTACCGATATGGAAAATAATATCAACCTCACCCCCGACGCTGTAAAAGCAATCCAAGCACTCCAACACCCCTGCGGAACTTACCAGTTCTACCGCCTACACCTCGACCGCCTGTTTAACTACATACTCAACAACTCCGACGAAATCGGTATGAGTGACAACGAGGCAATGCACACGCTCCGCGCCCTGAACGCCCTCCGCTCCGATATTGCCGACATCGCCGGCCCTCCGACACCGCTCAACGAACCCGTCGACCCCTTCGACAGTTTCACCCTCACCGCCGCTCCGGACGAACTCGACGAGGGAGCGGAAGCAATAAAAGACCTTAACAACGCGCTCGACAGAGTGCGGCAAGCAAATTATATTCTCATCGAGGCCGCCGAACACGCAGAAAGAGCAGGTAAAGCCGATGCAATCACAGCGCGAATGGGTTCCATTCAAGCTCATCTTGCTGATGCCGCCTTCTCCATAGACGACGCGGCGAAGTGCTACCAAGCGATATTGCAGGAAGGCAAAACAGTTACAACACCCGCAACGGACAGCCAAACAGCAGATACAGCCGAATAAGATACAACCCCCAAGGTAAAAGATTGATTTAGGTTTACCACATAAGCAAACACTATCCCAACCCAAGAAAGGAACGTCCGTTGTGAAACGGGCGTTTTTTGTTGCTTTCGGGCGTGTCCTTCGTTACGCGCGATATATATAAGACCTTTGCAGCATAATAATACGAATCACAATGAAACACTTAAAACAAGAGTTCGACAAATTGACCTTCAAGGAGGTTATAATCTACATTTTGGCAATCGTGGTAATGATTGCCGGCCTCTCCCTTCTGTTTATCGGTTTATTCATACCGCCGGAGGGTGAAATCCATAGTTCAGTATTAACAGCGTTCGGAACGGTATGTATTTTCGTCGCCTCCCTTCTGGGTATCTCTATCCACTACGCTAACGAACTCGACAAGTTCAAAGCCAATGTTCAGGAACGCCTCGACGAAATCACTCAACCCCAAGAATCAACATTATGAAACATGGAAATAAAATTTTTTGCAACCCTCGCCGTTTGTTTTTCCTTATGGCTCTGGTTCTTGTCGGCTCTGCCTTCAATAGCTGTAAAAGTTCTCGAAATATGGTTGAAGAAACCCGAACCGAATTTCATTACTTTGGGCGAGATAGTACCCGGGTCGATTCGGTGCTCATCGGAGGAAACGAGCGAACCAGCGAGAGCGACACAACAAGCGTTTCAACGGGTGCAACTGGAACTGTCGAGATTAAACGCGATTCAGTCGGACGACCTATTAAAATTATTTGGACGCGTTCGGCGATTGTTTCGACCCTCTCGAAAAGAGATAAGGAGGCGCAAAAATGGTTTTATGGCCTCAATGCAACGCGACACTCCGAGAGTTCCGGCGCGGTGGATTCCGTCAACGAGAAAACGGAAGAAACTACGGAGGAAATTAACACCGCAATATCTTTAGAGAACATCATCGGCCCCGGATTGCTGGGCCTTGTTCTCCTTTACCTGATATATGTATTTTTCGCCGACATAGTATGGCCGTGGATAAAACAGAAGCGCAGCCGATAGACCTTTACGACGCTATCGAGCAGATGAAGCGGATAAGCCTCGCCGGTGGTACGTTCTCGCTCACCTTCCGCAAATGGAACAGGCAGACGCGCAACGGCGGCGACGTGGTTAAAATCAACGCGGCACGAATCCGCCCAAAGACAAAAGACGACAAAATTTCAGACGCAAGTTATAAACTATTTTTCACCGATACGGAAACAGGCCTCGCCCGTAATTGCTGGCAGGTTTTAATTACCGAGTTCAACGGTCGCCGAACGGTGTTAAACTAACATTTTAAGCAAGATGATACGCAGAAGCGGAAATTTCGGTTTCGTAGATAATGGAGCCGGTGAAATATACACCTTCAGCATGAACGCCAAGGGTCGCGGATTCACACCCTCGACCTTCATGTTACGCGTCGGCTCTATCGCCTCGTTTGGTTATAAATACATGAACGTGAACGGTACGCCGATAATACCGTTTGGACGCGATAACGACCTTCCTAACCGTGTGTGTATGTTGCTCGAAAAGTTCTACGCCGGTGAAGGTATCATGGGCAAGAAGGCTGGCCTCCAGTGGGGCGAAGGTCCGAGGCTCTACCGCGACGCTGTGGACGCGAACAATATCTTTTACCGGGCGTGGACTGTTGACGACCAGATTACCGCCGACCTGAAGGCTACCGACTACCTCACACAAATGCACCGTTGTCTGATAGACCTCTGTCATTTGGAGGGGTTCTGGGTTAAATTCACACGTTCACGCGGGGCGCGTATCGGCTCCGGGCGTATTGCGAGGGTCGAACACGTTCCGGCCGGAAAGGTGCGTTTCGTATGGCCCGGAGAAAACAAGCTGCCTACACAAGCGATGGTGGCAGATTGGCCGCTGGCCGACCCTCGTACCTCACACGTTTACCCTCTGTTTGACCCCTCCGACCCTCTGAAATATCCCGTTTCGCTGGCATATTACAACATTTACAGTTACAACCACGACCATTACAGCGTACCGCGTTTTATCGGTGCGTTCGATTGGCTGGAGCTGGCCGGAACACTCGCGCCACTCCTCGCAGCTTACAACAAGAACGCCTCGGCTATCTCGAAACATATCGAATCGCCCCAATCATATTGGGACCGCGCCGAAGAGCAGATAAAAATGGCCTGTCAGCAAAGGGGCATACCCTATAAAAAGGAAATGTTAGAGGAGTTCAAGGACGCAGCGATGGAGAAATTTGCCGCCTCGATGTCCGGCAAGGAGAACGCGGGCAAGTTCCTGCATACCTCGCAGTTCTGGAACGAGGAGGCTAACAATTTCGAGGGGTGGAAGATTACCGCTATCGACAACAAGGTTAAAGAGTACATCGAAGCAATGGTGGCAATATGCAAAAAGTCAGAGGCCGCCGCGACCTCCGGTTTTGGCCTCGACCCCTCGCTCTCTAATTTGATACTTGATACAAAACTCGGTTCAGGCTCCGAAAAACTCTACGCCCTGAAGGTGTATAACGCCACAGAAACCGCCGTGCCTGATATGGTGCTATGTAAACCGTTCCAACAGTTCATCGACACCAACCACCCCGGCACAGATATACGAATCGGCCTATATCGTACCGTTGTAGAGGCCGAAAAGAATGTCAACCCCGAAAACAGAGTGAAAGCAAATGCGTGATTTATTCGCCACCCCGGAGCAGCAGCCGGAGAACAAAGGCAAAGGCAAGGACGAGGCCAAGGAACGCGCCGAGGATAGGAACACCGGGAAAGAAACGAGGGTGTTCCGCTCGATGTCGCGCAACTTTGAACGCCGCGTAAAATCCGAGCTTTTTCTCGAAAATGTCCTACCGTGGCACTTTTCACCGGGCGAGGCGTATCACTGTTTTTCTTTCGGCGATGTTGACGCGCTGACCTATCTCCGGGCAATTCTCAAACAGCAACCGCTGGAGTACGTTTGTTTATCCACCTTCTCTATGGCGTTGACCGACGCGGAAACGCTTTTGAAATGGCAGCGCGGCGGATTGATTGGACGGCTCGACCTCTATCTCGGTGAAATATTCGATTCCAAGTTTGCCGAGGTTTACAACACTTTGCGCGAGGCCGTCGCGCTCATGGGCGGCCGCGTTGCCGTGTTTCGGAATCACTCTAAAGTTATGGCCGGTTTCGGTGAACGCTTTGATTTTGCGGTCGAAGGTTTGGCAAACCTTAACAGTAATCCGCGTTGTGAGCAGACGGTTATAACAGTCGATGAAGGCGTGGCAAGGTTCTACAAAGAAGAAATTTTCGACAAAATCCGTTCGTTTAACAATGATTTTGCCGATTGGAAACCCTATAAACTGAAACGCGATGAAACTATTTGACCGCGACGGAAACGGCAGCGAGGAAATTACCGCAGCCGTCGGAATAATCTCTAACGGTATCACTTTCGACAAGTGGCGGCCCCTGATTCCGTTCGGAATCCGTGATGTCGTCGCAATCGTGGGCCGTGAACCGGTCGAGGCTCTGGCCGACTATTACGAAAACGGAGAAAGCGACGACGCGGCTATGGCTGACGTTCTGGCTTATCTACAACAGGCGGTGGCCTTCTTTACATGGCTGAAGATAATCCCGACCCTCGACGCACAGCACGGAGATACGGGAAGGGCGAAAAGCCTCGGAGAGAACGAAAAAGGGTTAACAGCCCTTCAGGAGTTCAAGGACGAGGAAAATATTTTACGTCTGGCCTACGAGGCTACCGACGCACTTGTCGAAGCCTTAGACCGCGAGGCGTTCCCGTTCTGGATTGAATCGCCCAAGTACCGCCAGCGCGAAGGGTTGTTAATACGCAGTAAGGAGGAGTTCGATAATTACTACATTATCGGTTCTCATCGCCTTTTCGTTACCCTCACTCCTATTATCCGCGAGGTTCAGGGCGCAACCGTCGCCCCAGTACTCGGCAAGTATCTCGCTCCGATTCTTTCGGGTGAGGATTCCGATACCTTCACGCTAATGAAGGCGACAGCAGCCCGCGCCGTGGCTTTGCTAACCATGCAGAAGGCGGTGGAACGCCTTCCGGTCGAGGTTATCCCGGAGGGTATCGTACAGGTTCAGCAGTCGCAGCCGGTGAAATCAAGGTTACGCGCCGAGCAATCGGCCCGCGCCTCGGTTGCCGCCTCTCTGGGTGCTGACGCTACCCGCGCACTCGAATACCTTCAGCAACTCGTGGCGCAGCTCGACGCAGACGGCGAGGAGGTAGATACATCAATTACCGGGCCTATCGTCCACAGTAAAGGAATGTCGTTTTAATGGAAACAATCACCACACGAGGCCGCTCCGTCAAAATTCCGACCCATGTCAGCGAATTGACCCCGGCGCAATACGAATATTACGTTTTTCTCGCCTATGCTCTGGGCGCGGGTGTGATTGACGGCGATTATTTCCGTGTTCGCTGGCTCTCCTTCCTGATTGGCCTCGGCAAAGCGGATTACACGTTGTTGAAGGCGCAACACGTCGAGGAACTGAAAGCACAGACCGGAGCGATTGAAGGTTTTTTCGTGACAGAAGGAAACCGCGTTCATCTCGATTTCAATACGCCCGTTAACCTCCTGCCTTCATACGGAGGCTATCAAGGCCCCGGCGATTGGCTGGAGGGTGTGACATACGGCGAGTTTGTGGAGTGCCTTACCATAGCCGAGAATCTTCACCAAATGGACGAGCAAGAGGTGGCTGAAGGTTACGCCCATATTGCCCGGCGGCTCTACCATATTCCCGACGGAGAGAAAGTGCCCGACCTTCTGGCGTTCCATGCCCCGACGCTCCTCGCCTCCGTCTGGAAGGCAATCCTTGCCGGCCCCGTGGAAATCAACGGAAAGAAAATTGATTTACGGATTATCTTCCGCAGTTCCGGCGGAGGAAAGAAGCCGGACGACAAGACCGGATGGACCGGTATAACCTTCGAGGTCGCTACCGCCGGACTGTTCGGGAACGTGGCGGAGGTGGAGCGCACCGATATGTGGGCCGTCCTCATTTACCTGTATAAATGCAAGTTTGAATATCTCAACGAGAAACGTAACACCCCAAATAAATAAATCATCATGCAACTTTCAACCGCAATCAAGAAAAAAATTAAGGCGTGGGAAGGCTGTCGGCTTACTGCCTACCGTTGCCCTGCCGGAGTTCTCACAATCGGCTACGGACACACCGGGCGCGATGTCACCCCCGGCAAGAAAATCACACAAGCGGAGGCTGACGCGCTTTTCGATACCGATATTACCAAGTTTGCCGCCACAGTCGCGCCGACATTTGCCGGGGTTCAGCTCAACGGCGACCAGTTCGACGCGCTTGTTTCGCTGTCCTACAATATCGGTTCGCTCACCGTCAAGGCCCCGACGCTTGTCCGCAAGGTTAAGGCCGACCCCAACGACCCCACTATCCGCGCCGAGTTCATGAAACACGTTAACGCAAGGGTTAACGGTGTACTGAAGCCCCTCCCCGGACTGATGAAACGCCGAGCAGCCGAAGCCGACCACTATTTCGGGAAGATATGATAAATCTCTTACAGTACCGCGAATATTGGGAAGGAGTAGGCCGCCGCGTCGATTCAATAACCGAGGTTCTGCCTGTCACCATAGACGAGCAGATGGGTAAGAAAATTCAGTCGTTACCGGCGAACTCTGTAAATCTTTTCGTTTTTCCTCCTTTGGCTGAATCCGGCGCGAAGAATGTCGATAATTTCAAGGAGGTTAACAAATGCGTGGTTTTCGTTATGGCGAAATATGACCCACAACGCCGCAGCTCTTTCGACGTGCTGGAGCAGACACAGCCGATTATCGACGAGGTAAAAAGTATATTGCTCAACGACCAGAGAACCGGATGCCCGGTTATGCGTGTCGAGGTTGACAGTATCGACACCGCTCCGGAAACGGAACTTTACGGACGCTTTGCCGGTTGGTCGATAGCCTTCAACGTAACATCTTACTGATATGGACGACCCCGACAAGATAGCAAAGTATTTCACCGAGTACGTTAACCGAGGATTCCGTCGGATATTCGAGGAGCAGCGACGTATCGCCGCCGCCAAGATATACGGGAAACAAGCCTACCGCACCGACGGAACACCCCGGAGCCGTTCGGGGCGGCTGCAACAGGCGTTAGCCTCGCCGACCTTCTCGATAACCGGCTCCGGCTCCGGCATATCGACAAAAGCGCAGTACCCGACATACCTCCGATTCCTCGACATGAAGCGGCTCGGTAATTACCGAATCTATAACCGCCCGGTCTGGGGTATTCTCTACAAAGAAACATTCAACGACATACGGTTTGAGTTCTCGGCGTGGTTGCGCAAGAATTTGGCCGATTCTATCCGCGAGAGTTATCAACAGTCATAACAAGTTATCAACAATGAAGAAAGTAAAAATTATTGTGGGCGCAATCCTTCGAGGTGCGCTCCTCGTTGCCCCCGGTGTCGCTTTCGGCTGGTGGGCATGGAACAAAGCAATGGCGTTAATCGCTATCCTCGCAGCCGTCGGTGTCGAAACCCTGTTCCTGTTCGTGTTCTCGTTCATCACCGTGGCGGTCCAGGCCCGCCGCGACCTCCGACGTAAGAAGGCGGAGGAAGCAGAGGCGGACGAGAAAAACGACACCGCAGCACAGTAAACCAATTTTCACTAACTTAAATTTTTGCATTATGTCAGTATGTAAAGACCGTAAGGGGCAGGATAAACTCCTGCACATTTTTGTGGTGTTCTGTATCGCCGCACTCATCGGCGCACTCATCGCCCACATTCCGCCACATAAGGAGTGGGTGACCGCGCTTGTCGCTTTTACCGTAGCCCTCGCCGTCGGTATCTGGAAAGAGTTCCGCGACCGTCGCCAGAAGGGAAACCACTTTTGTGTCTGGGACATCGTGGCCGACATCATCGGCGCGGTTCTCGGTAGTGGTGTCGCATGGCTTGCGGCTCATTTCATCACGCGCACCCTCTAAAGGGTGAACCCTTCCAACTCGTTGCGCACCTCGCCCGAAATCGTGGCGGGGTGTTTTATGTTTTATAACATATACTTTTTTTATTTGAATATATCGCCTAAATCAAATAATTTGCTTAACTTTGTGGAAACGAAAATAATATACAGTTATGGGCGGTATAGGCAGCGGCGGAGCGCGAGAAGGCGCAGGGCGTAAAACAGTAGACGGAGAGCCGAGGACTAAAATCTCGGTCACTTTGCCTACATGGTTGTTAAACCTCATACGCGACGAGGCAGACCGCCGGAAGGTTTCGACCTCTCAACTCATTACCGAATTTTTAACGAAAGGGCTTGAACGATGAAGAACAGAATAATAAATATACTGGCATGGATAACGATAATTCTCGTTGTCACTGGCTGGGCTTATCTGTTGGAATCATTAAGCCCCGGAACCCCGATTCAGGCGTTTTTTACATCACTGTTATTACTTTCGCCGTTTACGATTCTGTTAGCCGTCGCCGTGGTGGTGATAATCAGACGTGCCAAGAATGGCGACCCGTTATGGATATGGCAAGAAGAAAAGCCACGAAAACTACCGTTATGGTATAGGATATTATCGAAGATTTTCCGTTAATTAGGTGTCCTTCATAGACTAACCCGAAGGGGGTAATTTTGCCGCAAACAAGATTACCCCCTTTGTCATGGCGAAATTAAATAACGATAAAATCGCGGTCGAACTCGACCTTAAAGCACAGAAGGCACAAGAGGAAATTCACCGACTTACCAAGGCGACCGACGCGCTACGGAAGCAGAACGCGGAACACCGTAAGGAGATTTCGCGCCTTGCCGCTACCGAAGGCGACCACTCGGCGGAAATAAAACGCCTGAACGAAACGATTCAGGCTAACACGCGCGAGATTGAGGCCAACAAGCGGGCTATGGAAACCGAGCGTCAAAAAATCGACATTTCCAGAATGTCGGCGGCGCAGCTCGGTAAGGAACTGAAGAACCTTAAACGCGAACTTAACAACACATCAAAAGCCACCAACCCGAAAAGATACAGAGAGTTGGAGGACCAGATACGGCGCACCGAGAAGGCTCTCGCAGAGGCGCAGCGTTCGACACGCGGTTTTCTGGCCTCGCTCTTGTCGCTCGATAAGATAGCCACCTCGATAAAGGGCTTTTTCATGGGTCTGGGTATGGTGATAATGACGCAAGTTATCGGGGCGTTCAAGCAACTGACAAACATTATTCAGGATTTTGAACGGGCTAACTCAAAACTTGCCTCCGTACTGGGTACGACTATCGACGGAGTTTCACGCCTTACCGACCAAGCGAAATACTTAGGACGCACCACAACCGCCACCGCCTCGCAAGTTACCGGCCTTCAGACCGAACTCGCAAAACTCGGGTTCACGCAGGACGTTATCGAGAAACTGACACCCTCGGTTCTGAAATTCGCGAAGGCAGTCGATACCGACCTATCGAGCGCGGCAGCGTTCGCCGGTGCCGCCATGCGTATGTTTAACAAGGACGCAGACCAAGCCGAAGCGGTGATGGCCTCCTTTGCCGTTGCCACAACTAAAAGCGCACTTGATTTTCACAAGCTGGAGGCCTCGCTGTCAACTGTTGGCCCGGTAGCCAATGCGTTCGGGTTCTCCCTCGAAGAAACGACCGCACTCCTCGGCCAACTCTCAAACGCCGGATTCGACGCAAGCAGCGCAGCCACCGCAACCCGTAATATCCTCCTGAATCTGGCAGACGCTAACGGCGACCTCGCGAAAGCCCTCGGTGGCCCGGTGACTAACCTCGACGAACTGGTTAACGGCCTGAATAAACTTAACGCGGAAGGTGTGGACCTCGCGAAAGCCCTCGAACTTACCGACAAGAGAAGCGTGGCCGCGTTCTCGACTTTCCTTAACGGTTCTGATTCAATTCTCGCGCTCCGTGATTCGATAACCGATTGTACCGGTGATTTCCAACAAATGGCCGCGACAATGGCCGACAACGCAGCCGGTTCGTTCGCCGGATTCCAGTCGGCGGTGGAGGGTTTAATTTTGAAATTCTTTGCTTTCCGCGAAGCCCTGAAAACTCTCTACGAGTGGGGTACGGCTGTTGTTAACTGGTTAGGTACGTTTATCGACGCACTGACACCCGTCGGAACGGCGATTGGTTTTGTCGTTAAAACAGTGGGCGGATTGATTTCCGTACTCGGTTCGGTGATTGGTTGGTTTACAAATCTATTCACACAAACAAAATTAGGAATCGCGGTTATTAACGCACTGGTAGCTGCTTTCGTGGTGTATAAACTTTCGGTAATCGCCACCTCCGCAGCCGTAAAAAGGTTTATCACCGATATTGTAGCGAAAAAGGTAGCGATGATTTCCGAAATATCCGTTACCAAACTCGCAACCGCAGCCACCCACGCCTTCAATACCGCATTAAAATCGAATCCTATCGGTTTGGTTTTGACAGGTATCGCGTTACTTGTTACGGGTATCATGTCATTTATTGACGCGTCAAAGAAGGCTACGACTGAAACCTCGTATCTTACCGAGGCTACAAATAAGTATCGGGAAGCCGTGACGAAGGCTAACGCGCAAGCGCAAATGGAGCGCGACCGCCTTATGGAGTTGCGGCGTGTCGCTATGGACGAACTCGAAACGAAGGAACACCGTATAAAGGCAATAAATGAACTGAATCGAATAATTCCGGGCTACAAGGCTCAACTTAATTCGGAAACCGGGGCTTATCGAGAGAATAAAAAAGCCCTCGATGATTATATCTTGTCACTTGAAAAGAAATTAAGAATCGAAGCCGCAAAAGGCCAATACCAAGAGTTGTTAAAAGCCGACGCAGACGCACAGCAAGAAGCCTACGAAAAGTGGAAACAGCAACGTATGCGCCTCGCAATGTTGCAAGCCGGTAAAGAAAAACGAGACAAGGAGTTAATGAGGTCGAACGACCCTTACGGCATATTAAGGAGCGAAAATGCCGAAATGCTGAAACTGCAACAAGAATTATCCGGCTCGTTTACTGACTGGTATAAACAGCAACGTACCGAACAAACTCGCGCTCTTGAAGAATTTCAGGAATATCTTCACGAAATTAGTCTTACTTTCGACGACCTCGCCGACCCTGAACCGGAGGTGGACCCGTTCAAACCCCTGAACGATTCAGCAAAGGAAGCCGTTACCAGAATTAAAGAAATTAACGCAGAGTTAAAACGACTCCGAAAAATTGACCCGGAGAGTGATGAAGGACTCGACCGTATTCAGAAACGTATCAAACTCCTTCAGGAAGAAAAAAAGGAACTCCTCGGGAAAAATAAGATAAAGAGGGAGCCGGGTACTTACGGCGCGGATTCTCTCGACGAGGTTACAAATCCTATTTCCGACGCTCATCAACGCCGACTACTGGAAATAAATAAACAAAATCTTACTCAATCGGAGCAGACGATCGCGAAGAGCCGGGAGTTAATTCGGTATGGCCGTGAACTATCGGCAGCCCTCGAAACACTCCGAAAAAAAACAGACAGCACGCACACGAAAACCCTCGACGCTATTAACGCCGCCCAGACCCAAATCGAACAACAGACGGCGGCAGCTCAAAAGGAAATAAATAAAGCAATCATAAAGCAAAATGATGAATATTATAAAAATCGACTGACCGCAGTAAAACGATTCTACTCGGAACAGGAGTTTATAATAAAAGAATCACAGGCAAAAGGCGAAATCTCACAAGAGGCCGCAAGTTTATACAGCCTTAATTTGCAGCGTCAGAGCCACGCCGACCAACTCGCCGAAATGCAACGGTATTACGACGAGTTGGAGGACGATTATAGCATGGACGCGGAAACGTGGCAGCGTACCCGTGAACAGTTGGAGGCAAAGATGCGCGAAATGAATAGCAATTTACTCACTGATACGGGTAAACTTGTCGAGCAAATCCGCCAACTCTCTACCGATACCACCAGCGCAGAAGGGATAAAAAACGCCTTCGACCTTCAGCGTCAAGGTATCGAACAGACATACGCCGCAGCGGTGAAAGTTGTCGGAGAAGGTACAGAGCAAGCGGTAGCACTCGAAACGGAGAAACAACGCCGTATCGCCGCCCTTAATTACCAGTATCAAGAGCAGATGTGGCAGCTTCAGGAACTTGTCGGGCTGTCATGGGCCGACGAGTACGAACGCGAACTCGCCCAACTCGAAAATTACCACCGTCAGGGCCTTATATCAACTAAGGACTACGAAAAGAAAAAATTAGAATTAGGCGTTACCAACGCAAAAAAGTATTTCGATTATTACGCCAATCTGTCCGGCTCGATGTTCTCGGCCATACAAGATGCCGAAATCGCGCAGAGTGACGCGAAATATGATGTCTTGATACAACAGGCAAAGAATAACGGAGAGGACACTGCAGCCCTTGAAGAAGAAAAGGAAAACAAAAAACTCGAAATACAAAAGAAATACGCCGATGTTGATTTTGCGATTAAAATCTCCACGATTATAGGAAATACCGCTGTCGCCATAATGCAGGCTTTCGCGCAGCTCGGCCCGATTGGTGGAGCTATCGCCGCCGCGATGTTGACGGCTACCGGTGTGGCTCAAATAGTGAGCGCAAAAGCCGAACGCGACAAAATCAAGAATATGCAGCCGAGCAATACCGCCGGCAGCTCCGGCACCGTTGCCGCTCCGGCCAAGGCTAAACGAGTGCTATCCGGCTACTCCGACGGCGGATATACCGGCGACGGCGACCGCTACGAGGTTGCGGGTGTCGTTCATCGCGGCGAGTACGTCGTGCCGAAGCCTATTATGGACAACCCTCGCGTGGTTGACGCGGTGGGTACAATCGAGGCGATACGCCGTAATAAAATCCTCGGTTCAGGTATGGCCGCCGCTCCTTCCGCCGGTTACGCCGACGGAGGTTATACCACTCCGGCTCCCTCGTTGAGCATGGAGGAATTTACAAAGGCCGTTCAAGAGTTCAGGGCGGCAACGAAGGCAATGCGTACATATATCCTTTACCAAGATATTGAGGACGCGGAGGAAACGATGGCCCGCGCCCGCGCACCATTTACCCGTAATAAAAAGTAATTACCGCTATGATAAAAATACTTATCAAAGGGGAAGCCCTCGACCTTCCCGAAGGTTTCAGCATGGCCGTTGAAGATACCAACCCGATATTTAACGACCAAGGCAGCCAATCAATACCGGCCACCGTTCCACCGACGAGGCGTAACAACCGACTGACCGGCCACGTTGTCCGAGTTGACAACGCCGAGAATCCGAACGAGCCGGAGCGGACTTGTATCATAGAGAACGGCGCGTACCAACGTCGCGGCACACTGAATTACACAAGCGCAAACAGCCGCGACGGTATAACCTTTAACGTCGGGTTCGACAACTCCACGGCCTACGAAAAATGGAAAAATAAGAAACTGACCGAACTTTCGACGCTCCCCATGTGGCGACACTCATCGCTTGCCGTTCTGATGTCAGAACTTAACGAGATATATCACAACGCTGACCCAAAAACCAACCCTTTGGCGGTTTTCCCTATCGTTACGGCTATTGACAGCGAAGGCTGGCTCACCAATACGGCAAATATTGTCAATAAAGAGCAAATCGAAATGCTGAATATGTGGACGCGCACAGCAATACAATACAAGGCATTAAGGAGCGTCGATAAGGTGACAAGGACAATCGACGGAACGGTTACGGAGGTTTCAGTCCCGGAAAACTATGGCTTCACCCCATTTGTAAGGGTGTGGCGAGTTCTGGAGTTGATATTTTCCGATTTAGGTATGTCAATCGCTACGAATCCGTTCAAGACTGATAACGACCTCGCCCGGCTTGTCGTGCTGAATAATTGCGCTGATTCCTGTTGTCAGAAAGATGTTAATTATATCGACCTCATGCCGGACGTGACGGTCGAGGCGTTCATGGCTGCCCTCTGGGCGCGTTTCGGCCTCGTCTATCATGTCGATTTCAGCACTTGCCGCGTAACTATGGCCTTTATTGGCGACATAATCAACAAACCGGCTCAAAAGGATTTAAGTAATATAATATCCGAGCCGCCCGTGGTGAACTACGACAAGGGTAAATATATCAAGTTATCCGCCTCCACCTCGATAGATTGCGCCGAGCCGGAAACCGAGCGGTTCGAGGACTTTTTTAAGAATTTCGATTCCTCTCAAATCGGCGATTCAGTCGTCGAAAATGAAAATATAAGTTTTACTTTTCACCGAAAAACGGCGGTATGGACGAGATTCGACAAGGTAAACCGCAAGTCGAAGGAGGGTTCAACCAGCTTTTTTAATTGGGACCCGAAAACGCCCGGAGTAGAGGCTGAAGAAATCACATCGGACGACGAATTTGTGCCGCTGGCTCATGTCCAGATACGAAAAACCGCTTACGAAACTTACGGCGATTATGCCGACGATGTGCCTTTCTACCTAAAAGGTATGCGGCACAACCATAGTTATATTAAAGGTTCTGACGGGCCGGAGGGTGGAGATACGCCGCTGGCGTTTATGTTTGCTTTCACCGGCCTTAACACTGGCTATGATAGTACAGAAGGTCGGTTTGCGTCAGTTACAGGCGACACGTTCAAGGACGGAAAGCAGCACACAACCTCGCTACTGTTTCAGTATAAAGGCGGTCTATTCGATAAGTATTGGCGGCAGTATGATGAAATTTTGAGGCATGGAGCGCGAACGATTGAAATTAAAGGGCGCCTAAAGCTGCAAGAGATTCAGCAGCTCGATATGTTCCGCCCGGTAATGTTCAAGGGTGTGCGCTGCCTGATTGATACCGTTAACTATTCTTTACCCGGTGGTAAAGAAATAGCCGTGGAAATCAAGTTACGGACAATTCAAACGCAAGGAACGTACAACATCGCCACCGAACAGAATATACCGAATTTTACTTTGTTAGATACCGACTATTACTGGAAATACGTTTCGGACACCCTTCAGACGGTTTATAACTCTAACGAGAGCAAAAACGCCGCAATAAAAGCGTGGAAGAACGCCAACCCCGACTATCAAGCACCCAATATTTACACATGGCCCGGCCTCGCCATGCCTGTAACTGTGCAGAAAACCGGCCTTACATGGGATTCAGACCCGTACAACGCGGACGGTACTTGCTATACGTCCGGGCTAACGAGAACGCGCCAGTACCAGGCCCGCGCCACCTACGAAATATGGGAGCTGTACGACGTTTCAGAAGGCGACCCGGACCATTACGAAACGGAGCCGGGCGAAATCCCGTTAGGACAAATCACTATTACAATCACCTATACCGTAACGCTCGTAAGTGCGCATCGTTAGTCCTTTGCCCTCCGTGGCAATTCTATGAAATTTGCAATCATGGAAGCCAACAATATAACAGCAGCCCCACAAGCGGCAGACGTTAACGCCCTCTACGACGTGTGGCGTGAAACGAATGTGGGGAATAAGGAACAGTTTTACAAGTTCCTGACAACACCCAGCACCGAGCGCGACGAGTTTATTAACGCTCACCCCGTTGAAATCTCCTTCACCGGTTCTATACTCATGGTTACGGCTAAACCTTAAACCTCGCTTACAATGGATTCAAATGTAAAAAAAGGTATCGCCTTTTCAAAAAATCCGATATTGTTACGCAGCAGCTTGACGGTTGACGACTACAATCCTATTACAGGGATTCCGTTCACCGTCTATGCCAGCGGCATGAACCAACGCTATGTGGGTCGTTATAACCAACCCTTTAGCGTCAATATCTCCGAGATTGTGGACGCATACGCCTACACTATCGGCGAACCGATAATGTCGTACCACATAAACGGAGTTCGTGAGGTCGAGGACAACGGCACAATTTCCGAACGCAAAATTTACGTTGATATTACCGAGGATAATCTGGACGAATGGGAGTGCCTTATTATCGCCGGAGGCGTTTCGCGTCAGAATTACCGACGTTATGCCAGAATGAAAACCGACGCTTTCGAGGCTCGTTTTCTCAACAACGCCAATAATTTTTTTATGACGACCCGAACCGCAGGGTGGCGCATAGTGATGAAGGAAACGGAACTTTATCCGCTCTATTTCATAAGTCTGGAAAAATATCTGTATATGACCGTTGTAGAACGAACGACGGGCAAAACTCTGATACAGGACGGGAATTTCGACAGCGGTATTTTTGCGCTTGATATTGACGCGCTACGAAAACAGTTTTTCGATGAATACGGAGTTTTGTCGAATAGTTTCGACATATACAAGGGCGACCCCTCACAATACTCTTGCAGTATAGTAATTGAGCGGAGCGACCCGGCACGGGAACGCTACCGCCTGAAATTCCGCAATTCTCTCGGTGTATTCGAGATTATCGAACTCGCCGGAGAACTTACCATTACACCCGATTACGCCGCAGCCGATGAAGCAAGATTCAGCAGATACGACGCTGAAACCGACGATTTCACCGCCGACCGTGAACGTATCACACGCCCCCAATCGCTAACAATCGAAACCGGAGTTATGCGGGCTGATACCGTCCGTTTCCTCATGGATATGATAGGCAGCGAGGAGGTTTATTTGCTCGACCTCTCGGAACTCCCGGTTAAAGTTATACCCTCTATCGAGGAACTCAAATACCAGCCGCGTCCGGAAACGCCCCAAAAATTCACCGTCAAGCTGCAAATGGCAGAAGATGAAACCAACATCATGCAAGACATCATCGACGGAACGGAAGGCCGCAAACCGCGAGTATTCTCGAAGCAGTTCAGCAAACAATTTAATTAACTCATTATCACAATGGCAGACACGACACAACAGTTTATTGATAACCTTATAACGGTTATCTGGAACGCCGAGGACCCCGAAAGCGTTACAAACGAGATGGTCGCCCGTGTGTTCGATTTTCTCAATAAGGGTTATAAAGACCTTTTGACGAATAACTCGGCGGTAGCAACCGAGAAAGCCGAACGACAGGCAGCCGACGCGGCTCTGCAACGCACTATCGACACGCTTCAGCTCGCTCTCCAGACGGTGACGCGAACAGCTTCAGACGCGCAGACGGCCGCAGCCACTAACCGAACGGCAATTAACAACCTTCTCGGCAAGAACGCATCGACGGCAATCGAGAATTTTAACGAAATTATCACCTTCCTGAATGGTGTGAAGGATTCGGACAGCCTTGTGGCGTTGCTCTCGGCTATCGACGAGCGTATCAACGAAAACGCCAAGAAAATACGCGAACAAGGCTATTCGATTAGTGACCTTCAATATAAAACCGAACTCCTCGAAGCCGGTTTCAAGGTTGAAGATAACGGCTACAATCTGAACGCGCTCACCGAAGCGGGATTCTATTTTCTGGAAGGTCCGACCGATGAAATTCTTATTGTTTACCGTTATGCCGGCCCGAATGCCGTCGGAAAGCCGACATCATACAACTTTGTTCAATATCTGTTTACCGCTGGAGGCTTAAAATTCCGTAACGGTAGAGCCGCAGACTTGACAGCGGCAGTCGAATGGGAAGATTGGCAGGGTGTAGGCCAGAAGGGCGCGGGCAATCTTATAAACGTGACGGAACTCGTTCCGCCCGAAAATGGATTCTACGACCTTCAGGCCGCTATCGAGGCAGTTCCGGCCACTCACCGCGCTCTCGGTCGCTGGATAACCTACCGCCTCGGCACAGGCGACTGGGAAACGAAGCAGTTCAAAGGCTCGACGCTCTCCCAGTGGGAAAAGGCAGAGAGCTGGGAGGACACCGGCGGAAAGGGTACAATTACCGGGATTAAACTCAACAACACCCCCGTAAATCCAGACGCTGAAGGTATCGTAAATATCACCGTTGACGAGGTGGAGGTGGACGAAACTCTAAACGACAAGTCAACCAACCCAGTACAAAACAACGTAGTTACGCAAGCAATTACCGACCTTCAGGGTAAAACAGTCGCCGACCTCGACGCTACGATGAACGACGAGGGAACGGAGATTCACCTCGCAATCATCAACGACCAACGTCAAGAGATTGCCGGGTGTGATATTCCCGTAAGTACAGGCGGCAGCGGTGAAAGCGGGGCGACCGCTAAAATCATACTTTCCGCTTCGGTTGATAACGATACAATCCGCGAGGGTAGCCCCGTGAAACTCCTTTACCGATACGACCACCAGTATCTCGGAGGCGACCAAGGCGGAGAATCGACCGGCCAACGCGCCGACATCGAAATTACTGTCAAGAATGGCGCGGTTACTACTTTTACGACCACTCTCAACGACGTGGCCGCAGGTGATTACGAACTCGACATAACAAGTTACGTCCGAAGCGGAACAACCGACATCACGGTTAAAGCCTCGGTAATCGACCCGGAAACAGGAGCCACGCGCACCCGTCAGGCTACCGCCCGCGTCAAGGCTATGACGCTGACACTTTCAAGTGCCTACTCATTGGCGAACTCTATCGCCGGAGGCGGTTACGGCCCATACGATACCGTTGCGATTCCTTTCACTGTGTCGGGTTCCGGCCGCAAGACCATAACCCTATATCTCGACGGAGAGGCATACGACACAAAGGAGGTAACGAAATCCGGCAAAACGAACGGCAGCTTTACCGTTCCGTTGTCGGGGCTTACTGTCGGACGGCACAACGTTCAGATGGTCGCAGAACTCGAAGCCTCGGACACTCTTACACTCCGTTCGGAATCTATTTTTATCGACCTTCTGAAGAAACCGGCTACCGGCTACGCTCCGGCTCCGTTTATCGGTGCGATGATTATCTTCTCCGACGGGCGGATTTTCGAGAATAACGATTACCTCACTCCAACGCTGGAAATCGGTCAGTTTGAACGCCTCGATTTTGATTTTGTGGTGTTCGACCCTGATACCACTCCGGCAAGCATGGACGTATATCACGACGGAGTGGTTACGCAGTCTATCACAGCACCGCGCACCGTTCAGCGGTACACTAACCGTTTCACCGCTCCCGGAACGGAGGCGATGAAATTCAAAACAGGCGAAACCGATTACCTCTTTAATATCGAGGTTGTAGAATCCGACATTGATTTAATAGAGGTTACGGATTCCCTTCGTGTAAGGTTGTCCGCAGCCGGACGCAGTAACGCAGAGGGGAATCCGGGCGTTTGGGAATTTGAAGGTGTAACGACCGATTTCCACGGTTTCGACTGGAGCAACAACGGATGGACAGGCGACGCGCTTTTACTTACAAACGGTGCAAGTATCACAATTAACGATACCCCGTTTGCAAAAGACGCGACCGCGACGGGCTTCACCGTGGAGGCGGAACTGATGTGTTCCAACGTGTCAGACCGTAACGGCGTTGTTATGTCGTGTTTCGCCGACGGCGTGGGTTTTGAAATGACTACCGAACAGGCTCGTATGGTTGTTTCAGGCGGTCAGGAACTTGAAACGAAATTCGCCCCGGATATTCCGATTAAAATAGCGTTCGTGGTTGAGAGCAAGAACGAAAACCGCCTCTTACATCTGTATGTTAACGGTATTCGCGACCGCTCATTACAGTACCAGGCCGCGGCCTCGCTCATGCAGATGAACCCGGCTAAAATTACCGTAAGTTCTGACGCGGCAGACGTGGAACTCCGTAACGTGCGCATATACGACCGCGCTCTCTCTGATGATGAAATGTTGTCTAATTATATGGTTGACCGCTCGACAGCCGACGAAATGGTTATACTGTTCCAGAAAAACGACATTCTCAACGACGAGGACGCGGTGGACATCGACAAACTCCGCTCACAGGGTAAAGGCTGTATGCGTATTGTCGGCGATGTTGACCTTGTTAACCAGACGAATAACAAGAAATTCGAGGTTCCGGTCGATATATACTTTTATTCGCCCTATGGTAAGGAATACGATTTCGTTGCCCGTAATGTAGGTTTGCGAATACAGGGTACCAGCTCGACGACATACCCGCGCAAAAACTACCGTATCTATTTCCTCCGTGAGCAATACGGTTGCACTCTGGAGGTTAACGGAGTTCCGGTTCCGGATATGACTTACAGTTTCAAGCCGGGGGCGCGTCCTGTATCAATCTTCTGTCTGAAGGCGGATTTTTCGGATTCGTCGAGTACGCACAACACCGGCGGCGTTCGTATTGTTAACGATATTTTCCGCCGGTGTGGCTGGCTTACACCCCCACAAGCTGCCTATAATGGTGACTACGATGTGCGCGTGGGCGTTGACGGTTTCCCGATAAACCTTTTCTACGACAACAACGGCGAGGGAGTGGCGAAATTCCTCGGTAAATACAATTTCAATAACGAGAAATCGGAATCGCACCAAGTTTACGGGTTCGAGGGTATCGAAGGTTTCAACGATGAAGCAGCCCTCGGCGGTGAACGTAATCGCTGTATCTGTGTCGAGTTCCTGAACAACTCGGCGGCTCTCTGTCTGTTCGGCACGGCTGACATGACGAATTTCGACGATGAATTGGAGTTCCGATTTAAGGCCGACACCAAATGGGCAGACGCTCACGAGGACGACAAAGCGGCAGTTAAACGCCTATGGTCGTGGATTCAGAGCTGTAAGGGCAATCCGTCGAAATTCCTCCGCGAATATACGCAGTATTTCGCCAATGAAGCCCCGTTCGCATGGTACGCGCTGACGAACTATTTCATGGCGGTGGATAACCGCGCGAAAAACATGATGTTCGCAACGTGGGATGGCCTTATATGGTACATTTTGCCCTACGATATGGATACGCTTTTCGGCGAACGAAACGATTCGTACCTGAAATTCGATTACATGATTGATTTCGATACCGTGGACGAGAGCCAAGGCGCGTACTGTTTCGCCGGACATGATTCGGTACTCTGGGAACTCGTTCGCGGTTGCCCCGAAAAACTCGCCGAGGTTGCCCGTTCTATCCGTTCGGTGATGTCAACGGAGTACGTTCTGGACGTGTTCAACAACCAATTTATGGGCGAATGGTGCGAACGTATCTACAATAAGGACGGAGAATATAAATATATTCTTCCGCTCATCGAAGAAGGACGCGACTATCTCTACGCCCTTCAGGGTTCGCGCTACGCTCATCGTACCTATACAATCGTTAACCGCTTCAACCTTCTGGATTCGGAGTATTGCGCCGGCACATACCGCGACGACGCGTTCCCGGTGTATTTCTCGTATAACTTTGCGGCCAATCCTCGCAGCGTGAAGATAACAGCGGCGGAAAGATTTTGTTTCGGCTATGGCTACACCAACGGCGACCCCACGGTTTCCGGCCTCCGGGCAAATGGCCAAGGTGACGAAATAACTCTTACCTTCAAACAATATCTTATCATCAACGACCCGCAGAACATTTACGGGGCCTCTCGTATTCAGTCGCTCAACCTTACGGACATAAGTCACGCTATTGTCGGAACGCTTAACCTTAACAAGTGTATTCGCCTCCGCAATCTTGACGCTTCTTGCTCGACTGGGCAGAAGGCTCTCACAGGCCTGATTCTCGAAAATTGCCGGAACCTCCGTTCTCTTGATGTCAACGGTTTGAACGGCCTTACCTCTCTGAATCTGGCCGAAAATCGTAAACTCGAAACGCTCGACGCAGCAGATACGCAGCTTACAAACGTGATTTTCGCACAGGGCGGAACTATGTCAACGGCAAAGTTACCGGCCTCGCTCCAGACGCTCGAATTACGATACCTTCAGAACCTCGCGCCCGACGCGCTCACCTTCTCCGGAACTCCGGCGGTTACTCGCCTTGTCGTTGATAACTGTCCGCTGATAGACTGGCAGGCCCTTCTCAACCGTTGCCCCTCTACGACCTACCTCCGTGTTACAGGCATAGACGAGAGCGGACGCGGTGAACTCCTCCGCAAGTTCCTGACGATGAAGGGTGTCGATGAAAACGGTAACAACGTGACGACTTGCCGCCTCGTAGGTACTTACCAACTCACGAAATACCTCGAAGAATCGGAGTTCAACGAGTTGCAGGCCCATTTCCCCGAACTGAACATAAAGCAGCCGGAATGGACAGTTATAAAGTACGATGAAACGGTGTCAGATTCAAAAAATATCTCAAACCTCGATAACGAAACGGGCTACGACTACGACAACACTTTCAAACCGTCGGCGCACGTCGCCGCTATCATGGCGAAGCGTCACCGCGTAATGGCTAAATATGTAGCGTCCGGCAAAATGCTTGTTTGTCCTCTCGACGATACCGATAGCCGCCGTTATCACGACGGCACGGAGGCCAATACGCAAGGGTTCAACCACCCGACGAAGGCAGACGAAGGCGATTTCATGATGTACGAGCCTGACCGTTGGTGCAAGGGTATCGACGATTTTATTAACCGTTGCCATTACCACTGCTTCAGCTCTCTGAAGGCTGTAACGCAGCCGGAGGGCCGTAAACTTTACCCGGAAGATATGGAGTTGCACGACCGCGCAGCTTGCCGAGTGGCTACCACTTACACCACCTTTGACGACTGCCTCGCGGTTTACGATGATTGCCGCGTATATGTTGCCCCGGTGAAGGGTTACAAGCAAGCACGATGGCCGGCCGTGAACTCATCGGTTTACGGCGCGGTGTTCCTCGACGCAGACAACAACGTGGTGGGTCGTGCCGCAGCCAATAGCGGACGAATGACCGAAGGCTCTTACCTGTTTACCTCCGTTCCGGCCAACGCTGAAAAAATCGCGTTCACCTGCCGCGCCGACGCTCCTTTCTCCTTCGTATGGCTTACCACCTCGCCGGAGATTCACGCTATCGAGCCGGACGCATGGCGAACCGGCCAATGGCTTGCCGGTGTTGTGAAAGCCTATTACGGTAATTTGCAGATACGCAGTATTACAGGCGTTCAGCCTACTGTAAGTGTATCACAATCGCAGTTCGAGGATTACTGTCGCCGTCGTGGCGAAGGTTTTACCCCGATTACTTACCCCATGCACCGCAATATCGCTTGTTTGTTCTGGGCGAATTACGGCGATTGCGATTCTTCTGGCGTATGTGGGTATGGCTCCGGCTCAACCATAACGCTCACCGGTCTGACGGCCTTCCTTGGAATGAAGGATACCATAGCGAACCCGGCAAACGCTATCGGCGCGTCCGGAGGCTGGTACTACGATGACACCCAAACTCTCCGAAATGCGACATCTATCAACGCCATAGGTTACGAAAATCTTTGGGGCAATGTCGCAGAATGGATGGGCGGAGTTACCTCCGATTACTACGTTTGGAAATTTACCGAGTACGGAACCGGTGAAGAAAGAACCGTCAAGAGTGGTACAATCTCCGATTCATGGATTACCGAATTACATAACGGTCGTTTCATGGATGTGGTGCCGGTGTTGCTCAACGCCACAGAAACAACCCACTACGGCGACAAATTCTGGTGTTCCAACTCGTCGGCCCGTGTGGTGTACCGCTCCTACTACGCCTACTCGGTCGCCGGTGTTTCGTGCACGAACGCGAACTACGATTCATCGCACACGAGCGCGTGGTACGGGTCGCGCCTTGCCTTCATCGGAGAAATCGAATATACGTTAAACGTCGCGGCCTTCTTGGAGGCCGAGGCCATAGCCTAACCGAATAAACTTGAACGTATGATGTTAAACGATACACGAGGGCGCAGCCCTCCCACCGCAGAGCAGCCCCCGAAATGGTAGATTTCCCCAATCGTCGTCGGCCCGTGTGGTGTACCGCTCCAACAACAACGCCAACTCGAACGCCGGTGTTTCGTACACGAACGCGAACAACGATTCATCGAACACGAACGCGTGGAACGGGTCGCGCCTTGCACTCAAAGCGTTAATTTGCCAAAATCGAAAATATATAGTTTCTCGTATCGTCAGCGAGAAGCAGGGGAGAGAGCCACGGCACAGCCGCCCACAGGACGGAACGCCGAAACATCACGCGCAGGGGTGGAGTTTAGTAGGGCCAGCAATGGCAGCCGAATAACTTAGGCCCCGGAAAATGAAGGCAAAACGAACAACATGAAACGTATAAAGGATTCCGAAATAATTCCGCTGATTGTCGCCCCGTCCAATATCCGGGAATCTATTGCAGCCGTACTCCGTGGAACTGCCCGAAAGCAGTCTAAACAGGGGCGCGAGATTCTTGCGCATATCGACGAGATAGAGGCATGGCTGGCCGCTGAAATATCGGCGGGCGTGTTTTGCCTTACCTCCTACGGAGAGCAGATCATTACCGAAGGAGGAAAGAAACGGCGGATTCAGTTCCTTTATTCGTATTATGAAAAAATGGGTATTCATGCAATAATGAATATCGTCGAGGATCTGACGTTCAAAAAGTTGATACGCACCACCGGGGCATCGCTGAAAAACCGGGGTACGCACGATCTTCTGAAGCTGATACGCCGCGACCTCGAATTATACCCCGATGAAATACAATATGTTTACGAGGACGATATTACGAAATTCTACGAAAGCATATTGCAGGACATCATGATGGACACGTTACGCCGCATATTCAAAGGGCCGATAATCCTTACCCTTCTGGAACGGTTTGTGCGTTTCCTCGTCCGTGGGCTGTCTATTGGGTTACGCAGCTCCCAACATTTCGGCAACCTCCTTTTATCGGTATGGCTCGACCACCATGTTAAGGACAAACACCGCTTCAAATTTTATTATCGTTATTGTGACGATAAGAGGGCGTTCGGTTGTGATAAGCCGACACTTTGGAAATTGAGCGGTATCGTTCACGAGCAGGTCGAGGGCATAGGGCTGAAGGTGAAAGCGAATGAACGTATTTACCCGGTTTCACAGGGTATCGACTTTGTCGGATATGACATTTACAAGGATTATACTCGTATTCGTAAGCGCAACAAGAAGAAGGCAGCCCGTCGCCTCCACAAAATCAAAAGCAAACGCCGACGCGCTGAAATACTCGCGTCGTTTTACTCGCTCTGCAAACACGCAGACGCTAAACATCTTTTTTACAAAATAACAGGCTTAAAAATGGCTGATTACTCAAATCTTAAATCGTTGGCCAACCTCGGTATCTCGACATCGCCGGGAGTGCGTCGGAACGGTCAGAAAAATTTTACTTGCCGCGAGGTCACTCTTAACGCGCTCGTAGGCTCGACGCTTTGTATTCTGGATTTCCAAACAGGCGTTTCGACAAAGTGGTCGCGTAGAGAACACAAGGAAGCGGTGGCCAACGGTGACACGGAGGCAAAGGAGAAAACAAAATATCTCGTTTGCGCCCGTCTTATCGTCCCGAACCGGGCGCAGCTTGCGGCCTGTAACTTACCCCTGAAGAAGGGCGACGTGGTTAAATTCTTTACCGGCTATCCTGATATGTGCGATATATGCGACGCGCTGAAAGACAAGGAACTACTGGGCGAGAATAAGGTGACTATGGCGCGTAACGCACAGGGTAATTTTACCGAATATCTTTTCACTTAACAATATATCGACATGAAAACGAGAGAAATATCATGTTCCGAGGTGCTTGCGCCTATCGAGTGCATAAACCCACGCCGCGACCGCTGGGCGGTGCGCTGGAATCACCACCGCGACGAGGAGCGCGGATGGCTGGCCGTTGAAATGATTACCGACGGCCGTCCGACTGTTGACGAGATACGCGACGCAGTGGCGGAGTATTTCGACGCACAGACCCAGAACCGAATCGCTAATACGTTCTTTTGGAATGGACGGATGGTAAGGCTGACAGACGCGGCACAGCGTAATTTTCTGTTTGCGGTGTATTCGCTCGATAAGACCGGCGAAATCGACCGCGCCCCGTTCATCGGACTGCTGGAGGCTGATACGGACGCAGCCGCAGCCGACGAACTGGGCGATATGGTCGCAGCCATGTGGACGCACATCAAAGAGTGCCGAGCCGCAGGAATCGAAGCGAAAAACGCCGTCGATTACTCCCAATACGAGTTATAACGAGCCGGTAAAATGTTTCGTTTCGGGGTGAACCGGTAGGTCGCGCCCCTGAAGATATTTATTTGTCGTTGATACGTCCGTGTGCCTCGCTTGGTCGCGGGCTATCACTATCCCTTGGCTATTCGCCAAATCGCGCAACCCTGAATCTTTCAGGCTGTAGAATTGGTATTCATCACCCCAACCGAGGGCCTTGCGTAGTTTTTTCCACTTTCGTCGAAAAATCTCACTCGAGGCCCTCTCCCTGTTTGGCCTCATATCCTCGCCAAAAAGATAATAATCGCCGGGATTACTGAAAATACCTATATCGAGCATTAATTTTATTATATCGTCGTTAAGGCCGACTTTCCCGTCGCGTTTGTTTTTTGACACCTCCGCCGATATGAATACCGATTGTTCTTTTATTGAGATGTCAGATATTCGGAGGAAACTCAATTCAGTAGGACGGATAAAAGTATAATACTCCATACGGCAAGCAAGAAGATAATGCGGGTCGTGTTCGGCGAGATACACAGACATTCGCCGGAGCATGGAGTCGGTTAACGGCTGGCGTTTCTTTGGGGCCTCCGTCAGCGTCTTGATGTGCTCGGTCGGATTACTTGATATGTAGCGGCGTTCTATAAAGAAAACAGCCAACGAACTGCACCAGCCCCGGTAATTGTTTCGTGTACGCGCTCCGCACTCCCGGTCGAAATATATCCAGTCGAGAAAATCGGACACAAGGCCGCTATCGTACTGGTAAACATATTTCGGCGGTAAAAGCCGTGAGGCAAGAAATTCGCGGAATACGGCCAGCCTTGACGAATAGGATTTACGGGTTTTGTATTTATCCATTCGCTCAACGTATGCCTCGTATTTATCCAAAGCGTCGGAAAGGGCAGTATAACCGCGATTGTCGTCCACATTAACCCACGGCGACCAACCGGCGCGGAGCTGCTTTGTCAGCACCTCGATAAGTTCGGCGGCTCGTTTGCGTCTGTCGGTAATCTTCGGGATTCCGTCGAGCATGAATTTTTTACGGCGCATTTTACCGGCTCCGGGGTCGAAGCTCATAAAATCAACGTACCACGATTTTTTAGTATGGAGGCGGGGGTAGGTGAATTGTAGTATTACACTACGCGAGGCAGATTTTTTGCCGGTGGAACACATTTTTTTAACATTCTTTGTGAGTTTAAGAATGTTACGGTTCGTAGATATGTTGCTTTGCTCGCAAAATCGGTGTCCGATATTTGTCCGAGTTGTTTTTAACAAATAAACCTAACAAACTGAAAATCAATTTGTTAGGTCTATTTTGGCGGAGAGGACGAGATTCGAACTCGTGGTAGGATTGCTCCTACGTCAGTTTAGCAAACTGGTGGTTTCAGCCACTCACCCACCTCTCCTGAACTTATCAAGGCTACGCTTAGCCCTTATTTGCAGTGCAAATTTAGCGGTTATTTTTGTATCAGCCAAATTTTTTTGAATGTTTTAGTGTAAATTTATTGAATGTTGCTGATTCGTAGTGGATTATGTGTTTCGGGATTGACGATCCGAGGTTTTTGTGTAATTTTGTGGCGATAAGCGGCTGTTCAGATCTAAAGAACGGCCATAATAAAAATAATTCGGGACGGACACTTGTTAATTAGATATGATGGATGAAGTGAATGAAAATAATAACGTGGTCAATAGGCCGCGCAGACGCAGGTTGTTGTTGATTCTGGTCGCAGCTATCGCGGTTGTTGCAATACTTTCCGCAATTGGAGCAGCTTATCTGCTTCCACGCAGAACAGGAGGCGATGCCTGGATCCGGATTCCGGCAGGGGCTTCTGTTGAGTCGATACGTGATTCATTGGTATCGTCGCTTGGTAGCGTCGATGGCGAACGGGTGTTCTCTCTATGGCAGCTTCAAAATGGAGATGCCGCTGTGGCGCATGGTGCTTATCTGATTGCCGACGGAGAGTATCTACTCAAGGCTGCGCGACGGATTGCCACGGGACGGCAGACTCCGGTCAATGCCGTGTGGAGCGATGCCCGTTCACTCGATGCTATGGCGGAAAGGCTTACGTCGCGGTTGGAATGTTCCGCAGAGGATTTTGTGAAAGCGTGTGATGAGATCCTGCCGGACAGCGGTTATGCACGGGCTGAGTTCATGGCGGCGTTCCTTCCGAATAAATATGAGGTTTATTGGACGGTTTCGCCTCGCGACTTGATCGGTAAGCTGCTTGATTACCGCCGTCGTTTCTGGACAGAGGAACGCCGTCAAAAAGCTGCCGCGCTTGGTCTGTCGGAGGTTGAGGTGGCCACGCTTGCATCTATCGTGGAGGAAGAGACTGCAAAGGTCGACGAGCGTCCGAAGATTGCCCGGCTATATCTCAACAGATTGAAGCAGGGTATGATGTTGCAGGCCGATCCGACTGTGAAATTCGCTGTGGGCGATCCGACGTTGCGACGCATTTCCGGTGCGCATCTGAAATGTCAGTCACCCTACAACACGTATCAGAACCATGGCTTGCCACCGGGACCGATCCGCATTGCCGATCAGCGCACCATCGATGCCGTGCTTGACGCGCCGGAACATGATTATATCTTCATGTGTGCCAAAGAGGATTTCTCGGGTTATCACAATTTTGCTGTGGACTATGCAACCCATCAGGCGAATGCCCGGCGGTATCAGGCCGAGCTTGACCGACGGGGCATCAGGAACTGATCTCCGTCAGTCTTTGTCCGTGTCGTCCGACAGTGGCACCTCTGTCATTTCTTCCAGGGATTTGGCGTCCTGTCTTGCCCATGGTGTCCCGTTGCCGGAGATATAGTGCTCGTAATATGAGAGCAGCAGGGTGGTCAGCGGAAGCGCGATAATAAGCCCGATGAATCCGAATAATGTGCCCCACACGGATAGCGACAGCAGTATTATTGCCGGGTTGAGTCCCATGGCTTTACCCATGATGCGTGGCGTGAGGTACAGATCCTGGATTGCCTGGACGATGCAGTAGACGGCAATACATTGCAGGAATATAGTCCAGAAGTCTGCGTCGCCGCTTGCGGAGGAGATGATGCAAAGTACTACGGCCGGGATGAGCGACACGAGCTGTAGGTAGGGCACAAGGTTCAGCAGACCGATGAACAGACCGAACACAATGGCCAGAGGCATGCCGATTATGGAGAATCCTATGGCGAACAGAATGCCAACAATGCAGGCTATCAGGGCTTGCCCTCGGAAATAGTGGTTCATGGAGTTCTTGATGTCGCCGCTGATGGCGAATACTATATGGCGGTAGGCCGGAGGCACCATGTGGCGGAATCCCTTTCCGAGTTTTTCGTAGTCGAGCATTATGAACACCACGTAGAGCAATACGATGAACCAGTTGAATATGCCTACAATGACCGCGATACTGCCGGAAATTACGTTCCATGTGGTGTGGAGCATGCTTTCGAGCATTGTCATCCATTCCTGTTGTGTCAGTGACTCCGACAAGGATTCAAAGTCGAGTGTGTGGCGCAGGAATTGATGGACTTCCGCCGGAATAATGTTGCCATGAAGCTCTGTAGCGGCATATCGTTTCATGATGTCGGCCATCTGGTGCAGCTCGTTCATCACGGCCGGACCAACGAAGTAGAGCAGGATGCAGAGCAGGAAGAACGCTTCGAAGAGAGTGACGAATATCGCCACGAGACGCCCTTTGAGGTTGAGCAGGCGGCGGTTGTGTTGCACGAATGGTTCAAACATGTAGGCCAGAAGGCATGCCACGAGGAATGGCAGCAGCACGTTTTTGAGGGTGTTGACAAGCCATACGGCTCCGGCGAGAAGCACCACGGCGAATATGATGCGTACCACGCGGTCGAAAGTATATTCTTTTCCGGTTGTCATCGGTCGGTAGGTGTTTGATTTTTTAGTTTGATAATGTGGTCTGGTGATCCGGCTCGCTGATGAAAAACAGTATGCTTTTACGCCAGATCAGGGTTATGAAAAGTGTTATGATACCGCAAGCCGCCGGTATCGCGTACCATATCTGCGATTCTGTTTTTGTGGCCACGACGATCAGGAAATAGAGCACATAAAGCGATGAGATGTTCGATAGCCATGTGTTGATCATTTCCGTCCTTGGTTTCTTGATCCAGAACCATAGGGAATATCCAATGAAGATCACGAACGATAGTGAGGCGCAAATCGACGGCATTAATATGTCGTTGCAATAGCCCATCAGCATTAGGCTGATGATAGCCGTGGTCTCCATTGAGTTCAGCAGTGTGCTGTTGAAAAATGCGTACAGGCGGCGGTGGCGTATGTTATTTTCCATTTTGTATGCTTGTTTGTTTCCTGTTTTTGAAGTATGCCTTGATTCTGGCTATGCCGGAAGAACCGAGTATCAACAGCGCGGAGTATTGACACGCTTTTGCCAGACCGAAGAATATTGTCCATAGAATTCCTTTTGCAGCGACGGATATCGGCAGCAGCATCTGGGCAAATGAGATTATGTAGCATGCTATACAGAGCGCGGCTATTATGATTCCGGTGCGGAATGATAGAGCCGATAACCATTGCTTGATCTTACTTTTTGCTGATGCCATTTGTGTTGTAGCCTGTGGTTGTTTTTTGGTTGTATTAAAACTTTGCGTTTTGGCTGTATTGGATTGTTTAAAAGTGTTTTGCGCTTGTGAGTGGTGCTGCTTTTATTGATTGCACCTTTTGTTTAATGCATTGCGTGTAGAATTTGTTCAACTACCGCCGTGGTGCTACCGGTGGTGGTCCGGGTCTCGGAGGGGCAATCACCGGCGATCCTACCGGTCGGCCGTGGGAGCTCTCAATCCAGTCCTTGGCGATATTGTAGATGATTCCGCCTACGTCGATGCCTATCTTGACATCGTCGTTGAATTTGTAATATGGAGTGACGATGGGCTGTGCCTCCCACTGGTTGGTGACAAGCGACCGCTGTGCTTGTGCGCCCACACTTATGCCCCAATGGTCGTTGATCTCATAGCTTGCATATCCGCCGAACCGTGGCACGCCCATATACCCTGCCATGCCGGGAGTCATGGGATGGAGCGGCGAGTGGTACTCGCCGAATAGGGTTATGCTCCAGCGGTCATTGAACCGATAGTTGAGTGAGCCGCCGAAATCCCAGGATCTCTGCATGCCGCGGAAATATCCGTAGTGGGTTGCTCCGCCCCATAAGGAGAGTGACAATGATCCGATGGTCTGGTTGAGGCTTATCATTCCGCTTTCAATACCCATCATTCCTGGCAGGCTGTTGAATGACGATGACGCGCTCAGAGATCCGCCATGCCATGTGGCTATGTCGGGGGAGGCGAGCCCTGCGGTGGAAAATGAGGGCATCGCCGGCGCAGACTTGAGCGACAATGATGGATCTACGCCGTAGGTTGGCAGCAACAGTGGTTTGGATAGGTCGACCGACGTCGGGTCGGTTATACCACCGGGAATCATGAACGATGGTTCGTTGCCGTTGCCCGAGGGCATCGGTATCGAGTCCGGTTGTTCGGCCATCGCCGGCAATAAGGCTGCCAATGACGCGGCAACGGAAAGAAGTCTGCGGAGAGAGGGAGTGCTGTTCATTGTTATTGCAGAATTAATTGATACAAAGCGTCGTCGAGATATTGGTCGAATTTGTAGCCCACCTCGGGAAATGTGCCGATGTGCTTGAAACCGCATGCTTGGTGCAGGCGTTCGCACGGATGGTTGCCGGCTGTGATGCACGACACGAGTGTATGTGCACCCATTGCCCGGCTTCCGGCTATCACCGCTTCAAGCAGTTGGCGACCAAACCCCATCCCGGTGAAGTTGTGGTTGAGGTAGATGGTGACCTCCCATGAGCGGCCATATACGGGATCCGGCATCCAGCGATGGGCATAGCAATAGCCGGCCATCTCCCCGGATTCCGTCTCGGCGATGAAGAAGGGATACCGGTCCACAACATCGCGGATCTTGTCGGCGAATTCTTCGGCCGACAGCTGGCGGTTGGAGAATATGACCGTGGATGTGGCCACGTAATAATTGAATATTTCGGCCATTTCTTTGGCATCGGAAAGTGTTCCTTGACGTATCATAGTTTGCAAAAATAAGAAATTATTCCCGTATTAGCGTCAAATTAGTTAATTTTGCATCATGATGAAATGTATGAAACTTCAGTGGATTGTTGTCCTTGTGGCGATGTTGTCGCTCCAATCGTGTGGCGGAAAGAGGTCTGACCGCACGCTGACTGTCAGCATCGAGCCGCAGCGTTATCTGCTTGAACGCATTGCCGGCGACGGTTGGAAAGTCAATACGATGCTGGCCAACGGGGCAGATCCGGAGAATTTCGATCCTCCTATGTCGGCCATGAAGGCAGCCATGGGGAGTGCGGCTTATTTCCGTATCGGATATATGCCATTTGAGAATGCGCTGATCGACCGTATGGCTGAAGGTGGGGGTAGCAATCTCCGTATTGTGGATTCGTCGGAAGGGATTGAACTTCTCCATGGCACGCATGAATGTGATTCCCATGATGGTCATGACGGGGATCTGGATCCCCACGTGTGGAGTTCCGTGAAGAATGCCGGTGTGATCGCCGCCAATATGTGCAGGGCTCTTGTGGAGCTTGATCCTGATAACGCCGGATTGTATGAGGAAAATTACCGGCATTTGCAGGCCGAACTTGATAGCCTTGATTCTGAAATTACACGGAAACTGGCTCCAAAAACCGGAGCTACGTTCGTCACCTGGCATCCGTCGCTGAGCTACTTCGCCCGTGACTATTCCTTGCGGCAGCTGTCGCTCGGATCGGAGGGAAAGGAGATGTCGGCAGAGGCTTTCCGGGATAAGATCGACGAGGCGCGCAATGCCGGGGCAGAAGTTATGATAGTGCAGCCGGAAGTTGATCTGACGCGGTCGCTTGAGGTTGCCCGTCAGGCCGGAGTCAGGGCTGTTGAGGTCAACCTTTTGGGCTATGACTGGCCTGAGCAGATGAGGCGTGTGGCCGAAGCCATAGATTGAGTGTTATGGAAGAGAAAGAATTGCTTGTCAGATTGAAAGATGTGGCGATGATGCGTGACGGACGGCGTATCCTCAGTTCGGTGGATCTGGACGTGTTTCGCGGTGATTTTCTGGCGATAACGGGTCCGAACGGTGGCGGAAAGACCACATTGCTGCGTATAATCCTGAGATTGCTGAAGCCGACATCGGGGACTGTTGAATACTTTTCCGACGGGATGCCGGTGGATCGGTTGCCGATTGGCTATCTTCCGCAGAAAAATATGATCGACTCCCATTTCCCAATAACGGTTGAGGAGGTGGTCGGGCTTGGTCTTTACGGGAAAACCGGCTTGTCGGCTGAAGAGACAAAAGCTGCTGTGGCCGGGGCGTTGGAGGCTGTGGGGATGGAGCAATACCGCAGCCAGAGCATAGGCCGGCTTTCGGGAGGGCAGCTGCAGCGCACATTGCTTGCGCGAGCCATCGTTTCCCGACCCGGTGTGCTGGTGCTCGACGAACCGCTGAGCTATGTCGACAAGCATTTTGAGGCGCGGATCTACGACATCATGGCGGAACTGGCAAAAAACACGACTATAATCCTCGTGTCGCATGAGGTGTCGCGGATCGCGACGATGGCCAACCGTCATATCATCGTTGACAAGGAGCTGCATTTCTGCCATTCGGCAAGCCATTTTATCCATTACGATTGCTGTGACAATCATTAATCAGAGAGCATAATGAATAGTGTTGTTTTCAAAATTGCTGTCGCTGCATCGGCGGTGCTGTTTGCTGCTTGTGGCGGACGACAGGAGAACAGAAAGGGTGAGAAGCTGGATTTCGGATCGGCCACGATGGACGCCGGAAAATCGATTGTCGGTGAATGGGATATAGCCGGGATCATGTGCGGCGATTCCATTGCCATTTCTCCGGCTGAGACTATGCCGGGCGTAGATGTGGCGATGGAGCTTGCAGCTGATGAGACTTATGTTGTGCGGACCGGTTGCAATACGATATCCGGCAGTTATGCCTCACGAGGAAATTCCATAAAGTTTGCCGATGGGGTGATGACCGAGATGGCTTGCGACGATATGGCCGTGGAGGATGCTTTGCGGCAGCTGCTTCCCGAAATCGAATATTGCGAGTTGTCGGAAGATGGCGCGATGGCCACGCTCAGTGCGTCCGATTCAAGAGACATCATCCGGCTGACGAGAAAACATGACTGACCGCAACCTGCATATCCGCAGATCAACCGCTGCCGACCTGCGGCGTATTGATGAGATCTATGGCCGGGCCAAGGTGTTCATGCGCAGCCGGGGAAATGCTGCTCAATGGAGTGGGGAATATCCGTCGGCAACTGATGCCGCGGCCGATATGGAAGCAGGGAATGGTTACGTTGTCACGGATGCTGCCGGTCGGGTGGTCGGGACGTTCGCATTCATTGTCGGTGATGATCCGACGTATGGGTCGATTGATGGCTGTTGGCTGAACGATGATGCATACGGAACCATTCATCGACTTGCGTCGGATGGATCGGTGCATGGGGTGGCGGATGCTGCCCTGGAGTATTGTATTGGGCTGACCGGCAATATCCGGATTGATACCCATGCGGATAATATCGGGATGATAGGTTGGCTTGAATCGCGTGGCTTCTCGTACTGTGGAGTGATAACGGTGAGTGACGGAACGCCACGACGGGCATATCAGAAAAACAGCTTTTGAACAGGGGTTGGGCAACACGTGGTGCACACCGTTTCTAACATTCGTTAAGATTTAGTCCGGGGCTTGACATCGCCTCCCGTTTTGATTAATTTTGTGGTCGGATCAACAACACACAAAAACAATACGGATATGTCGGATTTTGAAAGAGAATGGAAGAAAATGCTTGATGGTGAGGTGTATGATGCGGTGCATCCGGAGTTCCTCTCCCGTCTTGCCGCAACGCGCCGCGCTCTGTGGAAGTTCAACAACCTATGTCCCGACGATGTGGATGCTATGAAGTCGATCTTGCGTTCGGTGCTGGGCCGTGTAGGGGAGCGGTTTCATGTCAACCAGCCTTTCCGCTGCGACTATGGCTGCAACATTACGGTGGGCGAGAATTTTTTCGCTAATTTCAATCTGACGATCCTTGATGAGGCAACGGTGGAGATCGGTGACAATGTGTTCATCGGGCCGAATGTGAGCATCTTCACGGCGTGCCACCCTATTGATCACAAGGAACGCGACACCGGAGTGGAATGGGCTGAGCCGGTGAGGATCGGCAACAGCGTATGGATCGGAGGCAATGCCACTATCCTTCCCGGAGTCACGATCGGCGACCGTTCCGTTGTCGGTGCCGGGGCTGTAGTCACCCGTGATGTGCCGTCGGATGTGGTGGTGGCAGGCAATCCAGCGAGAGTGATCAAAGCGATCTGAGAAAAACTGTTGATGGTGCGATTGGGGGGATGAAGAAGCCGGATCAGAAATATTATATCGCTATTGACCTGAAGTCGTTCTATGCGTCGGTGGAATGTGTGGAGCGTGGACTGGATCCACTCGACACGAATCTCGTGGTAGCCGACAGCTCCAGAACCGACAAGACGATATGTCTCGCCGTCTCGCCGCCGTTGAAGGCGCGTGGCATCAGCGGTCGTCCGAGGCTTTTCGAGGTGATGCGGCAGGTGCGTCAGATCAACCGAGGGCGAGGCAACAGCGGAAGTTCTGTTTCCGAGAGTTGTCTGAAAAAAGATCTGTCGATGGCCGTTGACTATATCGTGGCTCCGCCGAGGATGGCTCTCTATATTGACTACAGTACCCGGATCTACAGGATATATATGCGGCATGTAGCGCCGGAGGATATCCATGTGTATTCGATCGACGAGGTGTTTATTGACATAACGCCCTATCTTGCCACGGCGAAGTCCACGCCCCACGACATGGCCGTAGGTATGATCCGTGAGATAATGGAGGAGACCGGCATCACGGCGACGGCCGGAATTGGAACCAATCTCTATCTGGCGAAGGTGGCTATGGATATTGTGGCCAAACACATGCCGCCGGATAAAGATGGTGTTCGGCTGGCGATGCTCGACGAGCAGACCTATCGCCGTCGGCTCTGGGGGCACAAGCCGTTGACCGATTTCTGGCGCATCGGAAGGGGAACGGCGCGTCGGCTGGCTGAATATGGATTGTTTACGATGGGCGACGTGGCGCGCTGCTCGATCGGGCATGAGAATCTGCTCTACAGAATTTTCGGGGTCAACGCCGAGCTTCTGATTGATCATGCGTGGGGATGGGAGCCTGTGACCATGGCTCAGATAAAGGCCTATCGTCCGTCGGCGAAATCAACAGGTTGCGGCCAGGTGCTGATGGAGGCATATCCGGCCGATCGGGCGAGAACCGTGGCTCTGGAGATGGCTGAGACCGTGGCTCTGGATCTTTTGGCCAAGCATCTTGTGGCAAAAGCCGTGACGCTGCATGTGGGCTACGATCGGGAGAGCCTTGTGCGTCCTGAGATCTTAGCGCGCTACGACGGGCCGGTGGATGTGGATCATTACGGACGGCTTGTGCCGCGCCATGCCCACGGATCGGCGGCATTCGCGCGGCCTACGTCGTCGGTACGTCGTTTTCAGGCAGCTGTGGCGGAGACGTTCGACCGCATTGTCAACGGCGATCTGCTTGTGCGGCGCATAACGCTGACCGCTGTCAATGTGGTCAGTGAGTCCGAGATGGAGACGGGCGTGAGACAGCTATGTCTGTTCGACGATTACAATCCGGTCGACGGATGCCGCGATACGGATCCGGCCCGGCTTGAACGCGAGCGGCGGCTCAACAGCACCGTGATCGGGCTCAAAAAGCTGTATGGCAAGAATGCCATTTTGAAGGGACTTAATTTTGCTGATGGGGCGACTCAGCGCGATCGCAACAGGCAGATAGGAGGGCACAAGGCATGAATGAAAATGTTGACAGATACGCGGATATAATAGATCTTCCGCACCATGTGTCGGAGCATCGCACGCCATTGTCGCCCGAAAGCCGGGCCGCGCAGTTTGCCCCGTTTGCCGCCCTCACCGGCTACGAGGAAGCAATCGCTGCTGCATCCTCTCCGCAGAACCACCGCCACACCGACCGCCGATCAATGCACCGATAACCGGCGCGATTCCTGAAAGGTTGAAATTTAAGTCGGTTTATTGTTGGCGAATTCCCAATATACTTAATTTAGCTGTCAATTTCGGCAAAAATTTGTGTCATATTGCGCTCTGTCGTTACCGCATTGTTCACGCAACGCTATAAATTAGTGGGCATCATAATCGACATTAGGGTTCATTGAAATTTCTTCATCTGAATAGACTTTTTCATAGAATTTTTTAGCATCCTCATTGCCCATGTCAAGTGCTTTCTTCCACAATTTGCGTGCCTTTGTTATATCAGGCCGAAGAATAACTTTATCATGCGGAAAATTACGGCTAAGAGTAACACAATTATCATCAAACAATTGGATATTATTATTAGCAATATATTTCGCAATACCGCCATATATTCCAGTGCTATAAAATTTTCCTAAGAGTGTCAACCCCTCTGCACAGTTATTGTTGGCGGATTTATAAGCCCACTCATAGGCCTCCACATAATTCTTCTGAACACCTTTGCCGTAGAAATAATATTTTGCTAACATAGCTTGTGCTTTTGGGTGTCCACCATCTGCCGCTACACGATAAAAGAATGCAGCTTTGGTATCATTATCATCCTTATAGACTCTACCATTTCTTTCGATGAAAAAGCTTGGGCTGCCAATCAGACTGCCCATTAAATAAGCAGCATCGGGATTACCCTTATACGCTAATTGTTCAATTTTGGGCTTAATTGCTGTTGTAAAATCGTTAAGAGTTCTCGAATCCCAATCTTCTGACCCGGTATTGAATGTGTCAGGGTGCTCTATTATAGCATTTACCTGCTTCATATATTCCAAGTCGCTAAGAGTCTGAGATGTTTTCTCAAAATTTTCAATAAAGGATTTCCCCTTGGATTGAGGGATTTTGAAAACCACAAGCCAATAAACGCCCACACCTAAACCTATCAGTATTGCTATAATCAATATAGCGAAAGATATGCGCTTTATCAAGCGCTTGATGCCTACTTTGTTTTTCATCAATCCCAGTCGTTAAGGTTATTTATAAAATAGTCTATGTGATATGTGAAGTCCACCCACATATCATGTTCGGTGTCACCGTTGTATATGTCTAAATTGTCGAGTTCGTCCATAAAGCAATAAGTTTATTCGCCCCATGTGCAAACCACATTTTCGCCTAAGGCTTTGGCAATCTGATGGATCAAGGTTTTGGCAGTTGTGGCTCGCATATTAAGATTGATATACCAACCGGGAACGAGTTCTTTGTGGTAGATGTTCCTTTCGATTGTGCGAGGTGGATTGCAAAGTTAGCACTTTTTTCGAGAATTCGGCGATCGGGTAATATTTAGTCTGAGCAAAATTTGAGCTCACATTTTGTGAGATTTGTTATTGGTCGCTAATTTTCGATGGATGGCGGTCGCAATATATGGAGGTGCGGAGCGGATAACGCTCAACCGTGGTGCGTTCATCAGTGCCATAATCCAATACATTTTTAGATTCGGCCTAAATTTTTTAGTGCGAAAAAGGGGGAATGGCTTGGAATTTAGGGAGAAAGTGTGTAACTTTGTGGTCGATTTTGCCGCGTCGGGCTTGATTAAGTGCAGCCAATGTTGGATGCCGCCTGCCGGAATAACCTGTTAAACGTATCAATAACAACAATGTACGCAATTGTAGAAATCCAAGGACAGCAGTTCAAAGCAGAAGCTGGCAAGTTCTTGTATGTTCATTATCTCGGAGATGCAACCAAAGAAGGTGACGCTATCGAATTTGATCGCGTTCTCCTCGCTGATGCCGATGGTACTGTAAAGGTAGGCGCCCCCACAGTAGAAGGCGCAAAGGTGGTTTGTGAGGTTCTCACACCGCTCGTAAAAGGTGAAAAAGTGATCGTTTTCAAGAAGAAACGTCGCAAAGGCTATCGTCGTAAAAACGGCCACCGCCAGTATTTCACCAAAGTGTTAATTAAAGAAGTAGTTGCTTAACCCTGAAAATCTAAAAGACAATGGCACATAAAAAAGGTGTAGGTAGTTCTAAGAACGGTCGTGAATCAGAAAGCAAACGACTCGGAGTCAAGATTTTTGGTGGCCAGCACTGCAAAGCAGGCAACATCATCAAACGTCAGCGTGGCACAGTTCATCATCCCGGCTTGAACGTGGGTATGGGCAAGGATCACACGATCTATGCTTTGATCGACGGCGTTGTAGTGTTCTCCGAAGGCAAGAATGGACGTCAGTTCATTAACGTAAGCCCGGCGGAAGCATAAAAATCCACGGCTTCAAAAAACTTCTTTGAGCGGCGATCCCATCGGGGTCGCCGCTCTCTGCAAATATAGAGTTAGAGAGTAGAGAGTATAGAGTATAGAGAGTGGAGGGGCATTGGGAAAATGAGCAGCGGCGTGCTTTGAGGGCACGCCGCTGTATTGTAGGGTGGGGATTTATGATCTTTGAACGGGTCAGGCTTCAGGGGCTTCGGTCTCGGCTTCAGGAGCCATGTGGTTGAAGCCTTGTGCGCGTAGCTGCATTTCGTTGCCGTCGCGTGTAACCAAGGCACATCCAAGCTCGGGTTTGGTGATATGTCCTATGATCTTGATGCCTTCCATCTTTGACAGCTGTTCGTGGTAGTGGAGTGGAGCTGTGAACAGGAGCTCATAGTCCTCTCCACCATTGAGGGCGGCAGTCACGAGGTTCATGTTGACTTCCTCGGCCATTATTGCAGTCTGGTAGTCGATTGGAATGCGGTCTTCGTAGACGCGGCATCCGGTGTTGCTGTCCTTGCAGATATGGAGCAGTTCGGACGAGAGGCCGTCGCTGATATCCATCATTGCGGTGGGTACGATGCCGGCTTTGTCGAGCTCGCGGATTATATCCCTCCGGGCTTCGGGTTTGAGCTGGCGTTCGATCAGATATTCTTTGCCGTCGAACTGCGGAATGAAGTCTTTGTCGCCGCGACCAACGTTTTTCTCGCGTTCGAGCAGCTGCAGACCCATATAGGCTGCGCCAAGGTCGCCGGACACGCATATAAGATCGGTGTCTTTTGCTCCCGAGCGTTTCACCACCTTGTCCTTGGGTGCGTCGCCAATACATGTAACGGATATGACAAGTCCGGAACGGGATGCCGTTGTGTCGCCTCCCACGAGATCCACGCCGTAGATCTCGCAGGCCAGACGGATGCCTGAGTAGAGAGCCTCGATGTGCTCAACGGTGAAACGCGACGAGATGGCCAGTGCCACGGTGATCTGTCTCGGCGTTCCGTTCATGGCGTAGATGTCGGAGAAATTGACCACGGCGGCTTTGTAGCCGAGGTGTTTCAGCGGCACGTAGGTCAGGTCGAAATGTATACCTTCCACAAGCAGATCGGTCGACACGAGCACATCGGTATCGGGATAGCGTAACTGTGCCGCGTCGTCGCCAACGCCTGTGACGGTCGATTCGTTGACCGGCTGGAGACCCTCGGTGAGACGGTCGATGAGACCGAACTCGCCAAGCTGCGATATTTCGGTTTGTTTTTCCATAGTGGGCGCTGTCTATGATCAGTCGGCACGAGCCACGAGCTCACGCATTATTTCCATCATTTTTGGCTGGGCGGCTTCGGCTGCTTTCTGCACTTCCTCGTGGGTGGGCACTTCGGTCACATCCTTGCCTCCGAGGTCGGTGATCACAGACACGCCGAACACGCGCATGCCGGCATGGTTGGCCACGATGACTTCGGGAACGGTGGACATGCCCACGGCATCACCGCCGATCACGCGGAAGTATTCATATTCGGCCGGAGTCTCGAACGTCGGGCCGGGGGTGCCTACATAGACGCCGTGCATCACACGGATGTTTTTCTCAGCTGCGATTTCGTCGGCCAGAGCTATCAGTTTGTGGCTGTAGGCTTCGGTCATGGCCGGGAATCGCGGACCGAGGCGGTTGTCGTTCTTGCCACGGAGCGGATTTTCAGGGAAGAGGTTGATATGGTCGGTGATGATCATCACGTCGCCAACGCGGAATTCCTTGTTCATACCACCGGCTGCATTGCTGACAAAGAGGGTCATGATGCCGAGTTCGCGCATCACGCGGACTGGGAATGTCACCTGCTTCATGTCGTAGCCTTCGTAGTAGTGGAAGCGACCCTGCATGGCCATTACTGGTTTTGAACCGAGTCGGCCGAAGATGAGGTTGCCGCTATGGCCTTCAACGGTGGATACGGGGAAGTTGGGGATCTCGGTGTAGGGGATATATTTCTTGTCCTCGATGTGGTCGACGAGCGCACCGAGTCCTGTTCCGAGAATTATGGCGGTGTCGGGCATTGCGCCGACTTTCGATCTGATATACTCAGCTGTTTCCTGAATTTTGGCTAACATATTTCTGATTGTTTTAAATGGTTTTGGATATTGACTATTGTAGTAACAATTTTAATGTCGTGAAGTTGGTTTCCGAGGCAACCGCGCTCCGGCCGGGGGAGATCAGCTGTGGAGGGCATGGTCGGTGCGCAGGAGCTGGAGCAATACCTGGTCGAGTTCCGTTTCGTTGTAGTCCGCCGGGAAGTCGACAGCAATGGGGAGATAGTAGGTCCGGCTTCGCAGTTCGGGCGGAAAATAGGGGTTATTCTTAAGCCTCACCGCGTCTTTCTCCGTTGTCACTATGATCTTTCTGCGTCCCGACATGGAGGTGAATTTCTCAAGGATGGACTGCATGTCGGAATGGGTGAAGCGGTGGTGGTCGGCATAACGTTTGATCCGGATCTTGGCCTTGTAGCATCGCAGCTGTCGGACAAAAGGCCGGGGATTGGCCACTCCTGTGACGGCGAGAATGGAGTCTTCGGCGGTCAGATCTGACAGGATGATGCGTCGTGAGGGTGACACCTGATCGGCAAACACGGGTTTGATTGGCAGGTACCGGTAGCCGGAGAACAGCAGCTTCTGATATGGGAAGAGATTGAGCTGGGTCTTGAATATGCGTGTCTCCACCGGCTTCATGTCCGACGGGCATTTGGTCACGATTACAACGTCGGCCCGGTTGAGCGCGCTCATAGGCTCACGCAGACGTCCGTATGGGAGCATGTGGTCAGCATAGGCCGGGCGGTTGTATTCCATCAGGACTACGGATAGCGATGGTTTGACGTAGCGGTGCTGGAACGCATCGTCAAGCACTATCAGGTTGATGTCGGGCATGAGTCTGCGCATCTCTGCAATGCCTTTGACCCGGTCTTCGCATACGGCCACGGTTACGCCTTTGTCCTTGAATTTATGGTAGATCTGATATGGCTCGTCGCCTATATCGTCAACGTGGCTGTCAGGGGTGGCGAGCACGAAGCCATGGGTCTTGCGCTTGTAGCCACGGCTCAGGACTCCTATCCTGTAGTTGTGGCGCAGATGATCCACGATGTATTCCGAGTGTGGGGTTTTCCCGGCTCCACCCATCGAGATGTTGCCAACCACAATCACGGGAATGTCAAACTCGTGCTGTGTGAGCAGTCCCCGGTTGAACATGGCATTTCTAACCGCTATGACCCATCCGTAGATCTTACTGATGGGGTAGAGGAGGATCAGCGATAGAATTTTGCTTTTTGCCATGTAGTTGGTTCGATGAATCGGTTAGTGAGGTGTTTGACCCGGGGTTATTTGAAGTAGATGTAATTGGTCCGGCACTGCAGCGGATACATGGAGCTGATGCGCTGGGCCAGCCGTTTCAGAGCGGCTTGTGTCAGGTCGGTGTTGGCGGCGAGTGCGGCAGAAATCGAGCTGTCGTCCATGGCCATGAGCATTTCCCACCATTGCGTTGTCAGCTCGGGATATTCCTGAATTTTGATGTGGCTGAAATCAGTGCCGAGTTCAGCTGCCATATCGTCGATTGTTTTGCGGAGTCCTCCGAGATCGTCCACGAGGCCGTTGTCGAGTGCGCTCAGTCCATCCCAGACACGCCCTTCGGCTATCTCCTTGATCTGATCCACTGTCATTCCCCGGCCATCGGCGCAACGTTTCACGAACAGTTCATAGCCTCGGTCAACATAGCTCTGCATGGCCTGACGCTGCTGTTCGTTCATCGGCTGGGTTATGGTAGGGAAACTGCCGGTGTTGGTTTCCACGGTCTCAATGTTGACACCGAGCTTGTCTTTCAGCAGGGGCTGTATGTTGGGAATGATACCGAATATTCCGATAGACCCTGTCAGGGTGAGCGGTGAGGCATAGATCTTGTCGGCACCGCAAGATATGTAGTAGCCGCCTGATGCTGCCATGTCGCCCATGGAGACGTAGAATGGTTTGCCGGTCTGTTTCTTGAACTGCTGCAGGGCTTCCCAGATCTGTTCGGATGCGAATGCGCTGCCGCCGCCGGAATTGACGCGCAGGATCAGTCCGTCGATTGTCTCGTCGTCGGCCAGTTCAAGGATCTGTGGCACGAGGCGGTCGGATGCGATGCCTTCGGTGTCGCTTTCCGTGATATCGCCGAGGGCATATAGCACGGCGATTTTCTTATCTGTCTTTTCTTTGGCGATATTGACATTGCCGGATGTGATGGCAGTGCAGTAGTCTTTGAGATCGACATAGCGCGGATCGTCGGTTTTGGTCTTTGATGTGACCAGTAGATCTATTTCGCGGCGGTATTTGAGTCCGTCGATTATTTTTTCGTTGAGATATGTCTGGGGGCTTTGTGCGAATGCAAAGCTGTTGGCCCAGGTGTTGACGCTGTCAATCGACGAGTGGCGGCGTGCAGCAATGGTTTTGGCTATGTTATCCCAGATGCGTCCGGTGAAGTGTTCCACCTGACGGCGGTTGGCCTCGCTCATGCTGTTGAGCAGGAATGGCTCGACGGCGCTTTTGTAGGTGCCGACTTTCACAACCTGAGCTTCAACGCCGACTTTATCCATCAGATCCTTGAAAAACATGGTCTGGGCCGACAGTCCGTGGATGTCGACCATGCCAACCGGATTCAGAAAAACAGAGTCGGCGGTCACGGCGATGAAATATTCGCTCTGGGTGTAGTTGTCGGAGTATGCCCATACCCATTTGCCGGATTTCTTGAATTCGTCGATGGCGTTGATTATCTCCTCGCATTGTGCAAGACCGGCCGATGCTCCGTTGCATTCCAGTAGCAGGCCGTCGATATTGCTGTCCTTGGCAGCGGTGCGGATCGCGTTGACAAGTTCGGAAAGCGACAGCTGGTCGTCGGCTTTGTCCTGAACTACGTCCATGAAGGATGGGGTGGTTGCTCTGTCGGATACGGATCCGCTCAGGTCGATGCGGAGCACAGAGTTGCTCTGTATGTCGACAGTTCCGGATGAATATTGGCTTGCAATTACTGCGAATGTCAGAAAGATAAGAACTCCACCAAGCAGAACCGATAGCCATATTCCGGCCATGGTCCCAAGAAAACTGTATATGAATTTTTTCATTGAGATAGCATTTTTTTATGCGTTGAAACGGCGCATTTTGTTGTTCACCACAAAATTAATGTTTTTTTTGTGGTTTTGTTTGCTAAACTGCCGAAAAAATTGAAATAATTACAGATAATATTGCCGGATCACTCTCATGCGTTCGTCCACTTCAAAGACCCATGGCTTTCCGGTGGGTATCTCAACGTCGACGATCTCTTCCGCCGTGAGGTGTTGCATCATCATGGCGAGGCCTCTCAGGCTGTTGCCGTGGGCTGCTATCAGACCGACGTTGTTGCACCGCATTCCGGGAATGATGATCTCTTCCCAGCAGCAGCGTACACGGGCTATGGTGTCCTGAAGCGATTCAGCGAGCGGCAGTTCGTCGGCGGAAAGAGCTGAGTAGCGCGGATCATTGCCGGGATAACGTGGATCGTCGGGTGTCAGCAGCGGTGGCAGGATGTCGAAGCTGCGGCGCCATTGGTGGACGGTCTCGGCACCGTATTTTTCGGCGGTCTCCGCTTTGTTGAGTCCCTGGAGGGCTCCGTAATGACGTTCGTTGAGGTGCCAGTCCTTATGTTCCGGAATCCATAGACGGTCGCACTCGGCCAGAGCTATATGTGCGGTGGCGATGGCGCGTTTGAGGATTGATGTGAAGCATATGTCGGGCAGTATGTCTGCCTTAAGCATGGCCTGTCCGGCTTCGGCTGCTTCGTGGCGTCCTTGTTCGGTCAGTTCGATATCGGTCCATCCTGTGAACTTGTTTTCGAGATTCCATTGGCTCTGTCCGTGGCGAAGTAGAATTATGCGTTTCATAGTGTTGTTTGTTGATTGACAGATTGTTTTTTTGGGAGGGGTATAAGAAAAGGAAACCGGGCACGTCGGTGCCTACAGGTTTCCTTCTTATGATTATTTGCCGGTTTAGTTCTGAGCCATCATTACGCGGTCGGTGACCATCTGCTGGTAGGCGAATACGCCGGGCTGTGAAAGCTCTACGATGGTCTTTTCGCCGTCGTAGGCCGGGAGCTGCACGTGGCTGTCGTCGATGAATGTCATCAGCTCCATGGTCTCGCCATTGGTGGTCATAGACCAAGTGCGGCTTTCGTCGTCGAAGTCGAGACGCACTTCTGATCCGTCGTTCTCGCTGGTAATGGTGTAGCCTTTGCTGTCGCAGTCAACGAAGTAGCGTCCATCCTGACCCTCGATCACGCTGCGGCCCTGAGCCACGGGGTTGGATCCGCTCCAGAATTCGATGCTGTTGATCACGAGAACGTCGGCAAGACATGACACTTCATAAACGGGGAGAACCCAGAATGCGAAGAACACGAGTTCGTTGACAAACTTGTTGCCCACCTGCTTGTTCCAGGACAGAAGTTTGTTGGTCAGGGCGAAGCTGCCGATGCAGGATGTGGTCACTAAGCAACCGCAGGCTAACATGATGGTTGCGACGGTAAAATACTTTCTTTTCATCTCTCGATAGTTGAATTAGGTTATTACTTTATTGTTAACAATTAGTTTATCTGATTTGTTTTTTCGCCTTGTCATAACAAGCCATGACGGTCTTGACATATTCGTAGGTCTGGCGTCCGCGGAAATAGCCGTAGCGGCAATCCGGATCGTTGTAATACTCCGGATTTGATTTCAGTAGAAGAGCCTCGGCTACGTTGCCGTCCCAGATGTCGGCTTTGCGCCCTGTCTTTTTTGCTATGACAATGGCATCGAGTATGTGGGCGAGGCCGGAGTTGTAGGCCGCCAATATGAACTTGATGCGCTCCTGGGGATCTTTGACTGCATTGGATAGCGAGCGGTCGAGCGATCGGAACACTTCGACTGATGCTGAGATGTTGGGCTCATTCTCAGTAATCCGGTCGGGTCCGAGTCCGAATGCCTTGGCTGTTGCCGGCATCAGCTGCATGATTCCACGTGCGCCGGCCCATGACACTTGAGCTGAGTCGTAACGGCTTTCAGCATATCCTACAGCGGCAAGCAGCCGCCAGTCCCAGCCGATTTTCGGAGCGTAACGTCGGAACAGGTGATCGAAAGGTGACATTCTGCCTTTTGAGAAATCGAGATTGTAGATCTCGGCTCCACCACCCTGCTGTTTGCTCAGTTCGTAGTAGCGTTTCAGCAATGCCGCGCGCTGTCGGCGTGGCGATTCGCCGGATGCCCAGGCGTTGATCGAGTCGGCAAGCCATTGGTTGCCGGGTGCCACACCCCATGCCGATCGCTGCGGAAAGCTGACTTCAAGCGTGATGTCGAGATCGCGGAAGTAGGTTTTGTTTACGCTGGCAATGTCGGAGTCTACCACCGTCAACGGGATTTCTCCGTCGGACACCATGGCTATGAGATCCTCGGTAATCATGGTGTCGCGTTCCACCGGCTTTATGATTATGCCTCCTCCGAGCTCGTTGTTGAGATTTTGCATCCGGGCAAAATATTTGGAGTTGTTCTCCACATATACCTCTTTTCCAACGAGCTGCGTCACGTCTGTGATGCATGTGTCGGAGCGTGGTTGCACCAGCACTTGATGGGTGATGTTCTCAACGCCACAGGGAGTCACGTGGTCGCGGTATTCCGCTGTGACTGGCACTTCGTATGCGAGCAGGTCGATCTTACCTGAATCGAGCATCTCGACAGCCTGTGTCAGATTGTTGGCGATTATGAACCGGACGGCTATCCCTTTGTCGGCAGCAAGCCGGTTGACGAGATCGTAGTCATAGCCCATCTCGGTTTCTCGATATATGAAATAGGAGGTGGGACTATAGAGCGTGCCGACGCGCAGTGTGTCGGGAAACCTGTGTATGTCCGAAGAGTCGGGGAGGCTCTCGGAGTCATTGCTGTCGGCATCTGCGGAGCCTCCGCAGGCACTGACGGCAATGGCCGTGACTATTGCCACGGCCAATATGTGCAGCAGGTATCTCAACCGGTTCACGGGGATAACAGCTGAATGGGTTAGTATTCAAAAACGCCGTTTTCCGACACGATGGTCAGACGGTTGGCCGGAGCATCTTCTACACGGCCTACGATGCGTGCCTCGATTCCAAATGATTCAGAGATGCGCATGATCTCTTCAGCATTTTCCGGGCTGACGTAGATCTCCATGCGGTGTCCCATGTTGAACACTTTGTACATCTCGGCCCAGTCGGTTCCGCTCTGTTGCTGGATGAGCTTGAAGAGGGGAGGGATGGGGAACAGGTTGTCCTTGATCACATGTTTGTTCTCAACGAAATGCATCACTTTGGTCTGCGCACCGCCGGAGCAGTGGACCATACCATGGATCTGCGGACGCATGCGGTCGAGGATTGCTTTGATCACCGGGGCGTAGGTGCGCGTGGGCGACAGGACAAGGCGTCCGGCATCCAGTTCGGTTCCATCCACAGGGTCGGTCAGTTTCTTTTTACCTGAATATACAAGCTCGTCGGGGACGGCTGCGTCGAAACTTTCAGGATATTTTTCGGCGAGGTATTTGGCAAAAACGTCGTGACGGGCTGATGTCAGGCCGTTGCTGCCCATGCCGCCGTTGTAGTCCTGTTCATAGGTGGCTTTTCCGTAGGATGCGAGACCAACAATGACATCGCCTGCGGAGATATTGGCGTTGTTGACAACGTCGGAGCGTTTCATGCGGCAGGTGACGGTCGAATCGACAATAATGGTGCGCACGAGATCGCCTACGTCGGCAGTCTCGCCTCCGGTGCTGTAGGCGTTAACGCCGAGTGAGCGTAAAGATGCAAGCAGCTCTTCCGTTCCATTGATGATTGCGGAGATCACCTCTCCAGGAACAAGAAGCTTGTTGCGGCCAATGGTGGAGGACACGAGTATATTGTCGGTGGCTCCTACGCATAGCAGGTCGTCGATGTTCATGATCAGCGCGTCCTGAGCGATGCCTTTCCACACACTGAGATCGCCGGTCTCACGCCAGTACATGTAGGCCAGCGACGATTTTGTTCCTGCGCCGTCGGCATGCATGATGTTGCAGAAGTCGGGATCTCCACCGAGGATGTCGGGGATTATCTTGCAGAAGGCTTTCGGGTAGAGGCCTTTGTCAACGTTCTTGATGGCGTTGTGGACATCTTCTTTCGATGCCGATACGCCTCTGAGATTATATCTTTGATCAGTCATTGTCTTGTTATAAACTCTGATGTACTATATATAAACGGGTTATTTCACTTCTAACAGCCCTGTGAATGAGGGTAGGATGTAAACTATGATCCAGAACACCAATGTGGCCGGAGCTACAAACAGCAGGGAGTCTATGCGGTCGAGGATACCTCCATGACCGGGAATGATATTTCCGCTGTCCTTGACCCCTACCGTGCGTTTGAGCATGGACTCGAACAGGTCGCCCCACGTAGACATGATGCAGACCACGATGCCGAATGCTATCATCGCCAAGGTTCCGTATTGTTCGAAGTAGTCGGGGATGAGCACCGTGGAAAGATATCCGGCGGCAACGCAGAATGCCATGCCTCCGAAGAAGCCTTCCCATGATTTCTTGGGGGAGTGGCGCGGAAACAGCCGGTGGCTGCCGATGGCGGAGCCGACGAGGAAAGCACCGGTGTCGTTAAGCCAGATCATTACGAACATCAGCAGCAGGATTCCACGGTCGATGAACAGGATTCCGGTAGCGGCGGCGAGCGGAAACGCGAGATATGTCACCGACATTATTGAGTAGGCTATGTGGCGCAACGGATTTTCCCGATGGGAATAGAGTTGCGTAATAAGTCTTGTCAAAGCCAGAATGATGGTGGCGATGCCCGTCAGAATCGCAAGCATTGGCAGACCGCAGAACGACATGGCTACAATGGCAGGGATGGCGAGACCTATCAGCAGATCCACGAATAGCATTCGCGGACTGTCGTAGAAGTCGGTCTGAGTCATTTTCTGAAATTCCAGAATTCCTGTGAATGTGAATATGCAGCAAAGAACCGGAAAAGCCCAGCCACCGCCGAAGAGAATGGAGCATACTATCAAAGCGACGTAAATGGCTCCGGATAATGATCTGACAATGAGATTTTTCATTGATGGGATGCTGTAGATGAGAATAGGAAAGCTGCCAGAAATGCTTGTTTTTGACAAGATTCCTGACAGCTTTCGACGTTTTATTTCTTATTTAGGCGTTGCACGGCTTATTGTGCTTCAAGGCTTTTGATACGGTCATCAAAAGAAGCCGGATTTGAAGAATAGTCGCGTGCTTTGAGGTAGTATTCCAAAGCTTTTGCTTTATCCTTGTTGAGGTTGTAGTAGTCGCCGAGCATTGTGTAGCAAGCCTGATAGATGCTCTTGTTGCGTTCCTGAGTCTGTGCATCGGAAGCGTCGAGGATCTCGATGGTCTTGTCGATGGTGTCGAGACATGCCTGATCGGGCTTGTTGTGGTTGCCTACATAAAGCAGAACGGCCTTGCGGTAGTAGTAGGTTGCGAATGTGGGCGCTTTTGAAATCGCCAGGTCGATGTATTTTGTAGCTTCAGCGAGTGCCTCTTTTGCTTCGGGAGAGTCGGGTGCGGCATCACGGAGTTTCTGGAAGTAGCTCTGATACATTCCGTAGTAGTCCTGCGGACGAGCTTTGCCGGAATCGAGATAGCGCATGCGGTATTCGATCGACTTGTCGGTGTCGCCGGCTTTCTGGTAAGCATCACTGATGAGGGTGTAGAGTTCAGTGGTCTTTTCTTCGTCGCCTGAGAATGTTGTCATTGCTTTTTCAAGAACAGCAACGGCATCATTGGCGCGATTCTTACGGGTGAGGGCACCGGAATACACCTTGTAGTCGTTGAATACCAATTCAGCTCCAGGATAGTTGAAGAGCTTATCGCCATATTGGATGGTCAGTGAGTCGTCTTTCAGATTATCGTAGTCGAGCATGATGATGCGGTACATGGGATATGCCGAGGGATCCTGCTTGAGAACGCGGTTGGCCCAGTCGATCGACTGCTGGTATTCACCGGCCGATGTCAGAAGACCTGCATAACGCTGTTCGTCGCGCTGGAAGTGGTTGGGGTTCTGAACATATTTTTCGTACGATTTCCATGCTTTGCCGTACTGGCGGTTGTTGTAGTACTGCTCGGCGAGTTCGCGCTGTGCCAGACCCGAATTGGGCTCAAGCTGGTTGAGCTCTTCAAGTTTTTCGATAACCAAAGGACGGTTGTGGACATCGTAAACGTGGGCGTATTTCACGTATGCCTCGCGGTTGACGATGTTTTTCTGCTTGTCCTGCTCGATTGCCATTTCGTATTTACCTGCGGCTTCGCCCGGATCCTGCTTGGCGACCATGTCGCCCTGAAGCATGTAGACTGCCGATTCAGTGTTTTTTGATTCTTTGAAGGCTTTCTGGATCAGTTTGTCGATATCTTTTGCATAACCGACGGGATCAACGTTCCAGTAGGCACGGGCAACGGTTGCCATGAGAGCGGTGTTTTTCTTGTCGCTCTTCATTGCCTGATCGAAGAGTTTCTGGGCTTCAGCCTTGTTGCCCTGCTTGAGAGCTACTTCGCCAAGGCCGATAGTATTGTAGGCGTATGCCGGATTTGCCTGAAGACCCTTTTCGAAGTTAGCTTTGGCTTCAGCAATATTACCTTCGGCAAAAGCGATGTTGCCGAGATAATAGTAGGACACGGCTTTGTCGGTCGAAGATGCGTTGAGCGTGTTAGTCAGAATCTCCTTGGCTATGTCGTTACGTCCGGCGTTGTAGTTGTCTACGCCGTCCTGATAGCCTTGCGCTCCGGCGGCAAGGGATGCGCCGAGCATGAGTGAAAACAGGAATCTCAATTTCATTGTTACTGGTTTATTTTATGGTTTTGAATTTAATATTAAAGTGTATGCTTGGATATTTGACTTGAGTTGTCGTTACGGGTTTAATCATAGCTCCACAAACTGCGGTGTGATCACTTTTGGGCAAATGCCGGTGGAGAGGATTATCTTCTGACCGATGGCACTTGTTACAAATGTATAGAAGCTGTGGCCGGTGGAGTTCGGTGTGCATGTGGAGATCAGATACACTTGCCGATGGTAGGGATATTTGCCGTTGAAGATGTTATACTGCGTAGGCAGATATGTCTCTACATCATCCTTCGGCTGCACGGCGAGCACCTTTATGTCTGTGGTGAAGGTTCCCATGGAGGCTGTGTCGTCGACATTAGTCATTTTGTCGATCTCCTGCTCTGAAAGCTCTCTACCCGACATGTCGCTGCTGAGCCAGCTTGCACCGATTATACCTATGGCGTTTTTATGTTTTGAAACTGCGCTGAACACTTCGGCAGGTGTTTTTGCCGCCATGATGCGTTGGCTCAGGGGCTGACCGTTCAGCAGGGAATCAATCATGTAGCGTGTGGTGGATGATCCTTGGTGGTCAAAAACCACGGTTATGTTCTTCAGATCCTTTCCGGCTCCCGGAATCATTTTCCATTCGGTGATCTTGCCTGTCAGAATGTCGATGAGATCCTGATTGTCGATTGCATCCAACGGATTCTCGGGGTTGACAATGAGTGCGACGGCATCCACGGCTATGGCTTGCTGGTTGACCGAACGCTTGTTGTCGTTGAGGTATTTGATCTCCTCTTTGGATAGCGGACGGGTGGCCACGGCCATGCGTACATGGTTGTTGAGATTCATGAGTGAGTCGATGGCGGCGTATTCGTCGACATACAGATCCATCACTTCCGAACCGGGATACTTGAATTCAAACACTCTGACTTCCTGCTCCATCACGTTCTGGAATGTCTTGTCGCAGGCTATTACCGTTCGGCCGGCGGCATATCCGCCTTTCTGTGCCGGACCGCACGAAAACAGCGAGGCCGCAATCGCGACCACGCCTGTCAGTGCTATGTTTCTGAGTTGTTTCATGTGTCGGAGTTTTGTTCAATAACGGGTTGTCACGTCGGGATCTATGCCCTTGAACTGACGGTAGGCACGCCATAGTCCGTAGACTATCAGAAGCACACCGCCACCCCAGCGGAGCCATGCGAAATTGCCTGATAGCTGCGGAAATGCACCGCACAGGAAGAGAACACCCATGGCAACATAGATGATGATCATTATGATCCCGAATATATTCCGCATGATCTGCGGCATTTTGCTTGTTCCTTTTTCAGTTTCCATAACTACATTTGTTTTTATTAGTATCTGTAATTGTAACATCTCCTATGGCGTTAATGTTCGCAAAACAGTGTGGTTTGTTTCTGATTTGCGTCCTGCGTCAGGAGTGTTGACCGGCTATGTAGTTTTTTCGGAGGTAAAGTTAACTAAAAATGTTAACACTTTATTCTAATTAAATTCTATTAACACGCCGGATCCCCGTTTTTTTTTAATTTTGTATCACTGAACATTCTGTTATCATATGAATCTACCTCTTGCCGAGCGTCTTCGCCCCAGAACTATCGACGATTATGTGGGGCAGTCACATATTGTCGGTCCCGGTGCTATTCTCCGCCGCATGATAGAATCGGGCAATATCGCCTCGTTTATATTGTGGGGGCCTCCCGGGGTCGGAAAGACTACATTGGCCAAAATCATAGCCAACACGACCAATGCGCCGTTCTACACGCTGAGTGCCGTTCACTCCGGAGTCAAGGATGTGCGCGACGTCATAGACCGGTGCAAGGCCGATGCCGCCAGCATGTTCGTTACTCACCGGCCGATACTTTTTATAGATGAAATCCATCGTTTCAACAAATCGCAGCAGGACAGTCTGCTCGGGGCGGTGGAGAACGGTACGGTCACGCTTATAGGCGCGACTACGGAAAACCCGTCGTTTGAGGTGATCCGTCCGTTGTTGTCGAGGGCGCAGGTCTATACTTTGAATCCATTGTCGGAGGTGGAACTGAATACTCTTTTCCAAAGGGCTGTGGCCACGGATGAGATCCTGTCGGCTCATGGTGTCAATGTCGGCTCGACGTCGGCTCTTTTCCGATTTGCCGGTGGCGATGCCCGTAAGCTGCTCAATATCCTCGATCTGCTGGAACAGGCCACTCCGGAGGGCGAGCCTATCGAGATCAATGATGAGGTGGTGACGCGGAGCTTGCAGAAAAATCCGGCTGCCTATGATAAGAATGGCGAGATGCACTATGATATAATCTCGGCTTTCATCAAGTCGCTCCGTGGATCCGATCCTGATGCTGCGATCTATTGGCTCGCGCGGATGATTGAGGGTGGAGAGGAGCCTGAATTTATCGGGCGCAGAATGATAATATTTGCCGCGGAGGATATCGGTCTGGCCAATCCGAATGCATTGCTCCTTGCCAATACGGCTTTCGACGTGATCCATAAGATCGGCTGGCCGGAAGCCCGGATCCCTTTGGCGCAGTGTGCCATCTATCTTGCCAATTCGGCCAAGAGTAATTCGGCTTACAAGGCTATCGATGCGGCGCTGGATCTTGTCAGATCCACCGGTAATCAGCCGGTGCCGTTGCATTTGCGGAATGCTCCGACAAAACTGATGGCCGACATGGGTTATGGCCACAATTATCTTTATCCACATCTCTATCCGGGCAATTTTGTCAATCAGCAGTATATGCCAGATACGCTCGGACACCCTACGTTCTGGTATCCGTGCGACAATCCGGCAGAAGCGCGTGCGGCTGATCTACAGCGGCATAGGTGGAATCCGGAAGCTCAGGATTAAAAAACAAAAAAAAATTGCCTTCGGCTGTCACAAATCCGGATGTCGCGCAGTCATAATATTGAAACCCCGGAATTGAAACAGACCGATGACTACGCAGGAATTCAGATCGATAGTGATGCCATTGCAGGCGATAATGTATCGCATTGCTCTACGCATTACGGGTAATCATGATGATGCCTGCGATGCCATTCAGGATACGCTCGTCAGGCTCTGGAACCATGCCGGCAGTCTCGCGGTGGCGCAGGATAAGAGCGCATATTGTGTCGGAGCCTTGAAGAAACAATGCATTTCATTGATACGGTCGCGTAAAGAACATGCTCCCGTGGAGATTCTCGCCTGCAATCCTTCGCCGGAGTCGCTGTCGGATGATGTTGAGCGGCGCGATACGCTGAGGATGATCCGCGAGGCTATTGGTGGATTGCCGGAATCGCAACGCCGCGTGATGGAGCTGAGCGTGTTTTCTCAATGTGACAATTCCGAGATATGTGATATTACGGGAATGACCGATGCCAATGTCCGGGCGGCTTTGTCGAGAGGGCGGCGGCGAATAAAAGAATTATTCACTCAAAAATCTGCCAGATTATGAATGCCATTGATGAACTGAGAAATTTGCTTGAGGTCTTCTATGAAGGCCGCGCTACAGCAAAGGATATGGCACGTATCCGGGAACTGTTTGCTTCAGTTGCGGATCTTCCGGATGACCTTGTTGCCGATCGTGAGGTGGTTGACGCATTGTCGGATCCGGATCTCGATGGGACGGTGGTTCCGGACGAGGTAGGGGATATGATGATGGCTACTATTGATTCGTTGCCGTCGTCCGGCAGGGGAATATCGTCCAGGAGGATATGGCTCGGAGTCGGGGCAGCTGCCGCTTCGATAGCTTTGATAATGACCGTGGGTATTGCCATGATGCGGTCCGGTTCCCTCGACGGTGGCAAGGTTTCCGAAACTCCGGTTGTGGCTCAGATAGTTGATTCAGCATCCAATGGAGAGGATGTTGTTGTCAGACCGGAGGATACCGTGAAGACGGAGGTGGCGGAGGTTGGCAAATCTGTTGCCGCCGTTAGACCGGTTCAGAGGGTAGCCGCCGTGAAGCCGAAACCGGTAGAATCCGATGTAAACGTGGTTAGCGATGTCGATGAGGCTGAGGCTTATACCCGGATGGCTATGACGTTGCTTGCGGATAATTGTGAAAAGGCCGGAAAGGCCGGCGATGAAGCAATGAGTGCGATTGATAATGTGAAACAAACTTTAAATGATATACTGAAATGAAACGATTACGCTTTTTCATCCTTATTTCTGCGGCTCTGGTTTTCGTGGCCTCTGCTTGTGCGCAGAAAATGACTTTTCCGTCCCTGAATAATCAGGACGGTGTTTCTAAAGTGTTTGTCAACAAGACTATGCTGTCTATGGCCGGAAATTCGATCAATCTGGGTGGTAAAGTACCGGGATCTATGATCAAAAGCCTTGATTCGATAGAGGTGCTGACCGCCGGAGAGTCTGGCGGAATTGAGAAAATAAAGAAAGCTATGGCGGATTTTCTCGTGGCTAATCCGGATCTTGATGTTATGGTTCAGGTTAATGACAATGGACAGGATGTCTCGATATATTCCGTTCCAAAGCAAGGTTCCGACAATATTGCCAAACTGATAGTCTATGCGGTTGAGTCGGGTGAGGCGAAGCTCGTGGTTCTGAGTGGAGATATTGATCCGACGCAGATTTCCGGCTTATTGAACATGTAGATTTCCGATACGGATTGATGCTTTTATCTTGATTGTAAAGAACCGAGTTGAATAAAAAACGTTATCAATATGTATAGATACATGATTTTGTATTATATTTGTTGACAACTAAAAAAATATTTATTAATCCAAAATTCAAGATTTTATGAAAAAGTATCTGGCCGAGTTGTTCGGCACAATGTTCCTGGTGCTTCTCGCTTGCGGTAGTGCTGTACTTGCCGGTCCGTCTATCGGTGGACTTGGTATCGGACTCTGTTTCGGTCTCGTTCTGATCTGCCTTTGCTATGCCATAGGCAATGTTTCCGGATGTCATGTCAATCCGGCTGTATCTTTCGCCATGCTGATCTCCGGCAAGATGTCCGGCAAGGATTTCATCGGCTATGTGGTGGCCCAGCTCATCGGTGCCGCTATCGGTGGTGCGCTCCTTCTTATGCTCTTCAAGAGTGGCTCCGGCTTCAATTACGGTGGCATCACTACGATTGACGGAACCGTTACCGGCACACTTGCCGCAAATGTTCTCCAGCCCGGGGCAACCTCCACTATGGCTTTGATCGCGGAAGTGCTGCTCACCATGTTCTTCGTGTTCATTATCCTTTGCGCTACTGACGAGAAGAAAGGTTTCGGTAATTTCGCAGGCCTTGCCATCGGTATCGGTCTGGGTCTTGTCAACATTGTGGGTATTCCGGTTGATAACTGCTCGGTTAACCCTGCCCGTAGCTTCGGCCCGGCTCTGTTCTCCGATGGAGCTGCCGCTTGGGGCGACTTCTGGATCATGGTCGTAGGCCCGCTGGTTGGCGCTGCTCTCGCTGTGGTACTCTATCGTCTCGCAGTCAGCTGCTGCTGCAAATGCAACAAGACTGCTGAATAATCCGACATAAATGGTTTAAATATCGGGGACGTGCCTTTAGGAAGGTGCGTCCCTGCTGTTGTTTTATAAATGTCGAGCTTTGAAAAATTGGCCTTTCAAACGTTGGTATTCGGTGGAAAATAGCTAACTTTGCATCAGATTAAAGAAAGAACATTCATATTATGATAAATCGCGTACTGATCCGAATTAAAGTTGTCCAGATGCTCTACAGCTATCTGTTGACACAGGGAGAGTTTAAGCTGGCGGCACTGCCTGAAAATTCAACACGCGACAAGAAATTCGCATATTCCCTCTATGTCGATTTCTTATTGCTGACTCTGCGTCTGTCAGGCGTACGTCTGACACCTGCTGTGAGGAGCATCCCCGGCGTGGACGATAACAAGTATCTTCAGTCCAACAAGGTGGCTCGTTCGCTTCGTCAGGATTCAGATCTGAAAGCGGCTGCAAAGGATGCCGACTTTGATGAAGTGTTCTCCGATGCTCTGATTGCCGACCTTTATAGTGAGATCACACGTTCCGCGGTTTATAGAAGCTATATCCGTCTGAAAAACCGTGAGATCACGGACGATGTGAAGTTTTGGACAACAATCGTAGAGACCGTATTTGCGAAAAATGCTGCCGTCCTTGCAGCCGCACGTCGTTGCGAGATGTTCACGGCTGCCGGTTTCGAGCAGGCTATCGCTATGACGGTGAACTCGCTTGAGCAGCTTGGCGATGTCAACGCTATGTATCTCAACGCCCGGAATTCGCTTAATCGTTCGCTCGACAAATCGTATGAACTCTACAACGCTTTGCTTGCCTTGCCGGTTGAGATCACTCGCGCTGAGGATCTGCGCCTCGATGCTGCACGTCATAAGTTTCTCGCTACGGCTGAGGATCTGAACCCTAACACCCGTTTCGTTGATAACGGAATGGTAAAGGCACTGGCCGAAAGTGAGGAACTCAATTCATGGTTTGAGGAACATCCGTTCTCGTGGAACGATGACCCGATGCTTGTCCGTTCGCTGCTTGACCAGATCACATCGTCGGACATCTACCGCAATTATATGGATGCTGAATCCACCGATCTGAAAGCTGATTGTGATTTCTGGCGATCAGTATTCAAAAATATTATTCTGCCGAGCGATGACCTTGCAGAGGCGTTGGAGGGCATGTCGGTCTATTGGAACGACGATCTCGATATTGTCGGTACATTCGTTGTCAAGACCATGCGCCGCGTGGCCGATACCGACCGTCGCGGAACGCTCCTGCTGCCTAAGTTCAAGGATGAGGAGGACGCTGCATTCGGTGGTGAGTTGTTTGTCGATACAATTGATAATTTCGAGCAGTATCGCGATCTCGTGGATCGCTTCATAGACCGCCGTCAGTGGGACACCGACCGTCTGGCATTCATGGATGTGGTGATCATGGCTGCCGCTATTTCTGAATTGCTCAACTATCCTGCAATTCCGATCGCGGTTACTCTCAACGAATATATCGAGATTGCCAATGCCTACAGCACCCCGAAAAGTGGCCAGTTTATCAACGGAATTCTCTATTCTGTGATTAATTATCTTAAAAACGAGGGTAAACTGAACAAAAATTGAGATTTAATTGCTATATTCGCGTGTCCCCTTTGGGAAACATAGCCAAATAAAATTTTTATAAACTATTTAATACTTAAAATCGAAATGGGTCAAGGAACAATGAATATCCTGATGATTGTACTGCTTGTGGTCATCTTCTACTTTTTCATGATTCGTCCGCAGCAGAAGCGTCAGAAAGAAATCACTAAATTCCGCCAGAATGTTGCCGAAGGCGACCGCGTCATAACCGCCGGAGGTATCTACGGCCGTGTACGTCGCATCAAGGAGACGACATTCTCTATCGAGATCGCTCCCAACACAGTGATCACCGTTGATAAGAACATGGTCTATCCTTCCGCTCCCGATGCGCAGCAGGATGGCGAGGGTGGTATTAATCTGAATAAATAATATCCTCCGGAAAGAGAAATATGGAGCCGCTGCACTTTTTGCGGCGGCTCCGTTGTTTCATATTATAGCCAAGCTCTACGGAAATGAAGAATAAGCCGGGTAAAATAATACGTTCGGCCGTTGTGAAAGTCGACCGGAAACTGCACACTCGCCGCGGACGCAACGTGATGCTCTATCTCATGTGTCTGATAGTGGCTTTTATCTTTTGGTCAATAATCACGCTCGACGAGACTATGGAGCGCGATTTCGATCTTCCCGTGGAGTTGGTCAATGTGCCCGACAGCGTTGTCGTTGTCGGCAATTTGCCGCAGTCAATCAATGTGGTGCTTAAAGGAAAGGGCACTCAGTTTGTGAAGTATTCAGTTGTTAAGCCACCGGTTTTCACGGTCGATTTCCGCGAGTTCGGGCGTAATGGTTTCGTTGCGCTGTCAAGGACAAAAATAGATAGCGAATTGCGCGATATTTTCGGTCAGAACATATCAATAATCGTGGTAAACCCGGATTCAATGCGAGTGGCTTATTCTTCCGGCAATGGGTTCCGGGTGCCGCTGAGGGTCAACTCAAGTGTTTCGGCGAGCACGAGAAGCATTATCAGTGGCCCAGTGGTTGCGGCTCTTGACTCGGTTACTGTCTATACTGCCTCTGGCAAGCGTCCCGATCTGGATTATGTGGAGACCGAGACCGTTTCACGAGATGAGTTGACAGATACAATGGTGTGTGATATCGCAGTGAAACAGTTGCCCGGCATGAAGATCATGCCGGAGACGGTGAGCGTGACCATTCCTGCTGAGTTGCTCGTCTCTAAGAAAAGGACTGTGCCTGTCAAGGCGGTCAATGTTCCGGCTGGCGCGCGGCTGATCACATACCCTGCTTCGGTCGAGGTGAGCTATCTCGTGCCTATGCGTCTGAGCTCTTCCGATATGCCGGTCAAGGCTTCGGTCGACTACAAGGCTTTGAATGCAGGATCGCGCAACGCCAAAGTTGAGGTTGAGGCTATGCCGGGTGGCTATAAGGTGGTTTCTGTTTCGCAGGACAGCGTTGAATATGTGATTGAACGATGAAGATCATAGCCGTAACCGGAGGAATAGGTGCCGGTAAAAGTATTGTCTGTGATATGCTCCGCGCCTTGGGGCATGATGTTTACGATTGCGATAGCCGCGCCAAGGGAATAATGGATGGAAGTGACATCATAAAGCATGTTATTGCCGACGAGATATGTGCGGCAGCAGTGGTGGATGGTGTCATTGACCGGAAGGTGCTTGCCGAGGTCGTTTTTTCTGATAAGGCTATGCTTGATCGGCTTAATCGGGCTGTGCATTCCGCTGTCCGTGACGATATTGTTTCGTGGGCTGAAGGACGGCCAGTGGCATTTGTGGAGACCGCCATTTTATATCAGAGCGGCCTTGACAGGATTGTTGACGAAGTGTGGAACGTGGTGGCACCACAGCAGCTCCGTATCAACCGCGTAATGATGAGGAATGGCTTTGAACGGGATCATGTGGTGCGGCGTGTGGAGGCGCAGGATGGCTTTGTTCCCGATTGCGTGCATCCCCGGGTGTTTGATCTTGTCAACGATGATGTTCAGCCTCTTTTGCCGCAGCTGGAAGCCCGGCTTAACGTATTGCAGACCTATTCAAGATAAAGTTTGAAGTCATCCGCATCGCGCCATGGTGCGAAACGCTGGCGGTCGATGTTGAATTGCTCTGCATGCAGAGTGGCATACATTGTGCCATCGTCACGTCGGTCGGCAATGTCGTCGCCCCAGTTGTTGAATGCCTGCGAATCGCCACGTCGGTACTCTCCGTAGATATCGTTGCCTTCGCGGTTACAACCCACTACGAATGCCTGATTCTCTATGGCTCGGGCCAGAAGCATCTGTTTCCATGCGAAGAATCTGGCGTGCGCCCAGTTGGCAGGAACGATAAGCACGTCATAGTTGTTGGCTCTGGCGCGGTTCCATACCGGAAAGCGGATGTCGTAGCATATAGCCATTTTCAGGTTCCATGACCGGTAGGCCACAATCGGAGCCTCTTTCATGCCGGGGGTCAGAACTTTGCTCTCGCCTCCGTAGCTGAACAGATGCCGTTTGTCGTAGAATGTGGCTTCTCCCTTGTCGTCTATCATGAAGCCGCGGTTGTAATAATTGCCGCCGTCAATGGCTGTGAAACCACCCCATATCGCGATACCCCGTTGCCTGGCTTGGCTGCGCAGCTCGGTGATCAGAGCCCCGTCGTCGGGCTGAGCGTTCGATTCCAGCTGTCGAATATCAGGTGTGAAGCCGGTGTTGAACATCTCAGGCAGTACGGCCAGATCAGTGTCCTTGTCAAGATTGTTGAGACGCTCAATTGCGGCTGCCAGATTGGCCTCGGAGTCATGGGCAACGATATCGAGGGGGATGGCTGCTATTTTCAGATTCTGCGACGGCATGGTGAGGGGGTTATTCTGTTGTGAATTTTTCGGGATATTTGGCCGTGAAGTTTTTGTAATAATCCTTTATCCGGCGCATGTCGGCATCAGTGTCTCCCGTCGGTGTGAATGTGTCGGTGATGGTTATCTCTTTTTTTCCGAAATCAATTGCTCCGAGGGCTATCGGGATTCCGGCGCGACGGGCAATGTGGAGAAAGCCGGTGTGCCATTGCGATGTGCGCGAACGGGTGCCTTCCGGGGTGATGGCGAGCACAAGACGTTCGGATGAGTTGAACTTGTCAACAAGAGCATCCACCAGAGACGCTCCTTTCTTGCGTCGCGGCACCGGAATGCCTCCCATGGCGCGGAATATCATTCCCATCGGGAAGAAAAACCATGAGGCTTTCATCAGGAATCCGGCTTTGCGCCCGGTTGTGGCGTAGGCCAGTTTGCCTAAGATGAAATCCCAGTTGCTCGTGTGGGGAGCCACGCAGATTATGCATTTGGGATAGTCGGGGACGGTCACATTGACCGTCCATCCGGCTATCTTCAATATTGCTTTGCTAAACCACATGGATTATTTAGTGGCTGCTTTTTTGTTGATTTCGCGTTGCTCTGCAGGAATCTCGGCGTTGAGCTGCTTGAGGATATCCTGGATATGGGCGTTGAACTCTTTGTGGAACACGCTGTAGGCCTGACGGTAGTAGGCCGATGCTGCTTTGTGGTATTCGGCGAGAGTAGCGAAATCCTTCGGGGTCTTGTCGAAAGCGAAGGATGCGTTTTTCAGTGATTTCTGCTGAAGGTCGGCGGTCGACAGAACAAGGTTGTTGAGCTTTTCTCTATCGGTTCCGTCAATGCACTCACGGGTCAGGATGCACTGGAGAGCCACTTCGCCGCAGATATATTTGATCTGTTTCTTTAGGATTCGTTTGTTTGCCATAATTGTTTGTGTTTTTTATTGGTTAATGGATTTTATTTATTTCGGTCGAGTAGAAAGCGTCGGATTGCAGGAAACAGTGGTTGCAGAGCCGTCTCCGCCGGTATCTTATGGGGAGTGGAGCTGTTATCCTTTGTGTCGGCCGGTCTTATGTCCGTTCCGAGTATCTGGAGAAGATGGTCGGCATATTTGACCGGATCGGCAGTTGCAAGGAATATTCCTGTCTCTCCCGGCCGGAGGTTCTGTTCCAGCGCGCGGCATGACATGGCTGTGTTCCTGTCCATCAGATAGCCGTTTTGCCTGTAGATGTGCTTTATCTGGTCGGCGATGTCGTCGTCCGTAAAAGTGTGACATTCGATCATCTCGGCTATCTTTGGATTGTCCTTTATCAGCACGTTTATACGGGCCAGATTAGTGCTGAGAGCGCGGCTGTTGAAGCTGCTGACCGACAGACGTCCGCTTTGGATCTCACCCCATAGGCGTTCGTTGTCGTGACCGGCGGCCAGAATTCTGTCAACAGGAAGTCCCAGCTGGCACGAGAATAGGGCGGCGGTAAGGTTCCCGAGATTGCCGCAGGGTGTGGAGACTGTGAATCGTCCGGGTTTCTCTTCCATTTCGTGCAGTCGTGCATAGGCATGGAAATAGTAGAAAGTCTGTGGTAGCAGTCGGGCTATGTTGATGGAGTTTGCCGACGTGATTGCCATTTTGCTGTTCAGCTCCGGGTCGGTGTAGATCTCCTTGACCAGACGCTGACAATCCTCAAACGTCCCCCTGATCCCTACCGGGATTATATTTGATGCATGTGACCGGAATGTCTCCGGCGGTACGCGCAGCGTCTTTCCCTTTGGGTGGAGGATGTAGACGTTGACCCCCTCAATTCCGGCAAATCCGTTTGCCACGGCGCATCCGGTATCGCCCGATGTGGCCACGAACACATTCAGTGATTGTCGCCCCGAGGCTTCCTTTTTCAGCAGATGCTCCACTATGCGTGCCATAAACCGCGCACCGACATCTTTGAACGACCCTGTCGGGCCATGGAACAGTTCAAGCACATAGGTGTGTTCGCCGGTCTGTTTCAGCGGTATGGGGAAGTTGAGGGTTTCTTTTACTATATTGTTGATCATCTCTGGCTCGATGTCGGAGCCAAGGATCGTTGTGGCAACCACATATCCGATGTCGGTCAGCGACATGTCGGCTATGTTTTTAAACAGAGCCGTCGGTATCAATGGGATAGACAGGGGCATATATACGCCACCATCGGGGGCAATGCTCCGCAAGATGGCATCGCCGAGCCCGACCGGGGTGTCAGGATTGTTGGTGCTGTAGTATTTCATCGTGCGAAATAATGGTCATTTCCTTTGGAATCATTCCGGCATTTCGGGGGATGAGTTCATTAGCAAAGTTAATCTATTTATGCCGCATGTCCAACCCTGCCGGTATAAAAATTACAAACTTATGATAAAAAAGTTCAGCCACCTCAAGCGAGGTGGCTGATTAACCCGGTTCACGAAATATAATACCCTCCCGATATAGGGAAAATATAGCGATCTACAGCATGCAGATAAATATGTACGTGCAATTTTTTAGAATGTGGATTCATACAGAGCGATGAGAGCTCCGATAATTATGACGGCCACAATGGCTATGGCACATCCGGACGACATGCCGTTGGTTTTGTTTTTATCAGGAGTTTCTGTGTCGCTTTCTAAAAATGGCTGGATCCGATTAGCTCTATAGAAGTCAATGAATTCATCAGAATTTTGTAGCATCTGGGGGATCTCGCTTATATTTTCTTTCCGGAGGTCGTTGTGGAGTTGAGCGAGTCGCGCATCTATGCGGTCGGCGGCTAATTCAGGTGAATGCTGGTATTCTCCTTGTAACATGTTGGTGAGATCGGTAATGGTTTCATCGATCAATGTTTGTGCTTTGTTTGGTTGCGGTGTCGGAATTGTAGTGTTGTGACAGGTCGTATTTACTTCCGGCAAGTAACCATATTGCTTTTCAAATATTCGAGTCAGCTTGCTTACATCATTGCATAGGTTGATGAATTTGAAAAGGAGAAATATACGTTGAGTATTATGGCCGCGATGGCTATTATGAGGATTGTAATTCCGTAGGCTTGTAGCATGCTTGTAAGTTTTATTTGTTAGTGCAAGTGAGTATGTGGTAGAAATGTAATTGGTATTTGTGACGTGTGATGTTTGGCATTGCTTTTAGAAGCTAAGACCAATACCGGCCATTACTATGTGATTGGTTGCTGAGAGACAAAAATCAAGAGTTACGGAAGAGGAATTCCACGCGTGGTAGCCGCATTTTAGACCTGCGTCAAATGCGGTGTTTTGCTCGTGGGGGTGGAATTTGTTTTTTATTCCGTTGGTTGATACTGACCAATCGTGGCCATTCGTCTCACCATATTGGGTCAGGATAAATCCAAATATGGGGGTAACGTAGAATCTATTAATGGGGATCCGGTAGCCAAGATGACCCATGTAGCTGCGGTTGTCATTCCAAGTGTTAATCTTTACGTCGGATGAATGTTTGAGTGGCTGGAATCCAAAATCAACGTACACATTGTATATTGTCAAGTCTATGGAGCAGCAAAATCCGGAGTTGCCAGAACCCATCGCGTCAGCAAATGTTGCTCCAAAGTTTACATCAGCACCGCATTGTTGCCATTTGTTTCGAGCGATGGATGGGACGGATGATAGTATAATGGCTATCAAGAGGGCTGTGAGGCTTTTCATGATTGGCTGATGTTATTTTGAGTAGTTGTCGTTGTAGAATGTGAAGAAATTGTCTACGTTGGCCAGGTGGGTTGGGGCTTCGCCAAGATCCTCAGCGGAAAGCCTTGCGTTATATTCGTCTATTATTTGCGAAACCATGGTCAGGGTGTTGTCGACAGATCTATTGAACATGCTCGATTCCGCATTCTTTAATACCGAGATGAGACGGTTTTCTGTTTGAATCGTGAGCTGTTTTTTTCTTTCGTCGTTGGTGTCGTTTTTTTGTATTGGAGTGGGTATTTGTGATGATGTTGCCCCGTCGACATACTTCTTTCTGATCGCGGATATGTCGTCGCATAGGATGATGAATTTAACAAATGCCCAAATGGATATGCCAAGGGCAAACAATGTGGCGAGAAGTGGTAGTGCTTGCATATTAAAATGGTTTTATTGCGCCCATGACGCGGTAGACTATTAATATTTTGTTTATTGGGATGTCCTGTTTGCCATACCTTTGTTGGTGGGGATGAGGCGGTAATATTTTGGGGTTGGCTCACTCAGTATCTCATCATCTCCACTGAGCAAACAGTCTATGTTTCGTTTACTCTATCCTTGCAATCGAATTAAATAAAAAAACAGAGCGGACATAAGAAAAGATATCTATCAATTTGCCAAACTTCACATATGTCGTCAACTGCGAATATACGACAGTTTTTCCTTTTCGCCAAATGAATAAAAGAAATAATTAACGGATAATTGATGACAAAACGATTACCACGGATCGCGTCAGCATAGGGCTGCTAAGATGGGAATGACTGTGGGTAGAACCACTCATGTTGCTTTGCGACAAAATGCAAACCCCTTAAACACATTTGTCTAAGGGGTTCGCTCGGTACTCGAAGTGGGACTCGAACCCACACAGCCGCAATGGCCAAAGGATTTTAAGTCCTTCGTGTCTACCATTCCACCATTCGAGCAGCCTTTGGTGTCAGATTTGCTTTGAATCTGTTTGGTCGTGCAAAGATAGGAAAGTTTTTCTGAAATACCAATACCATTTCAGTTTTTAATCTCCATTTAAAGTCCATTTATAGCCTGTCGGACTGCATGGACATCAGACCGGGAATGATGTTCCACAGGAATTTGTGGATGCGTTCAAGTCTGAAATAAGTGGTGCCGGCTCCGGCTTTTCTTTTGAGCTTGTCGAGGATCTGCTTTTTGATTTCGTCGGGAAATTGCGACCGCCGGATGAACTTAATGAATGCGCCGTAGCGCACAATGTTCCGGTAGAGTCCTGTTTTGTGTTTGGTGGCGATATATGCTATCACGTCTACATCCTCAAGATAGAGATTGCCGGATCGGCGGCCATTTTCGGTGGTTGTGTTCTGATGACGGCGGATTATGTTGAGCGACTCGTAGATCTCCGCCACATCTCCACGCTCCATTAGCTTTGTCCAGAAAAGCCAGTCGCCGGAATTGCGCATGCGCATGCTTTGAGCAAACATGTCGGCATCGCTGCATTCACGGCGGAACACCGTCGCACTGGCGTTGTAGACGTAGCATCCCCAGAACATGTTGTGGACAATGTAGTCTGTCCCTTTGTGTATCAGGGTCGATCCGATGCGTTTTTGCATCCGTTTGGTGGTGAGTCTTGTGAAGTCGATCTGAAGTGGTTCCCCGTTCTGATCGATGGCTTTGCTGCCGGTGAAGCACAGCACCACATTGGGGTTTGCCTCCATGGTGGTGATGCTCTTTTCAAGAAACTCCGGAGTGGATGAGTCGTCCGCCTCAGCTATCCAGATATACTTCCCTTTGGCCAGGCTGACACCTTTCTGCCATTGGGCGAATGGAGATCCGCTGTTTGTGCTGTTGACTACGTAGTGGCTCACCTTTGGATGTGAGGCGTATTTTTCAAGCACTTCCGTTGAGTTGTCGGTCGAAGCGTCGTCCAGAAGGATGAGCTCAAAGTCCTGCATGCTTTGGCTGAGGATCGATTCTATGCGCTCGTCGAGGAAGCGGCTGTAGTTGTAGTTTGGTAGAATTACGGATACCAATGGTTGCATGCTGTTCGGGGAGTTTGGGTATGAGCTATTGGGACAAAGCTCTTAGCGTTTGACATATGCGTATGGCGGTGTTTGGCTTCCTACGCCAACGAAGTAGTTTTCAAGCCCGACTTTTATTTTCAATGCCTCGCCCTCAACCGGGCCTCCTTTGCCGAACAGATTGTAGACGCTGCCGCATTTCGGACATTTGGCAAGTCCGGCTATAGGATTGTCGCTGTCCACCTGTACTCTGACATCGGGATTTTTCTCAACCGGACAGGCAAGGTCGTAGGCCAGAAATTCACCATTGGGATCGCACACGAGCATTATTCCGCCGAAACCGGTGTACTCGGAAGCTTTGTATGGATAGCCCACGGGCAGTCCGTCCTGCTTTATGAAATTGCGCGTTTCTCCGGCGCCGCTCACGCCGTAACGTTGCCAGTCGCCTATCGTGTAAAAGATAAGATTGACATTGGCCGGGGGAAGCCGGTTGTTGTCAATCTTCTCGCAGCCCGTAGCCGGAATGATCAGGGCTATGGCTGCGGCTGCTCGGAGAAGAGGCTTGAACATCTTTTTTTTACTTGAAGAAGTTGGTGAACATCTCGCTGAATTTATCGGCTGCCTGTTGCAGTTTGCCACCCACAAGCGGACGGAGCATGGCCGGAATCTCGATGTCGAGCATGGTGCTGATCTCGGTTTCCATAGCTGCTTTCTCTGTCAGATTGACAACGATGTTGAACGGAACAGGGGAGTTCTCGGCCGACATGCGCAGGCGGCTCGGCTCAACTTTTTCCACGATCGCGAATGCTATTTCTCCCACGCCCGGCACATTGGCCAGGATGCGGTCGTTTTCAAAACGGATCTCGCGCACTTTCTCTCGCGCTTCTTCCGGAAGCTCATTGATGCGGCTCTGGATCGTGGAGAGATCGGAGATTTTGTGATATATTTCATTGATGGGCTTGGCCACGGTGACGGCCTTGCCTGAATATTTTGCCATTATTCAAGATGTTTGAGTGAAAAATGCCTGTGGGATCACGCTTGGTTGGAGCGTAGATCCTACAGGCTTTATCTTTTTTCTGTGATTATCGTTTTGCTGTCCAGTTAGCCGGATCGCGACGCCATTCCTTGAGTGTCTCAAGCTCGTCGGCGTGGATATAGTTTGACTCCAGCGCGGCTTCAAGCATTGCGTTGTAGTTGCTCAGGGCGCGGATTTCGACTCCTGCCTCCTTGAAGCGTTCGATGGCCACGGGGAACTCGTAGGTGAAGATTGCCGACATGCCGACAACTTCACATCCGGCGGCGCGGATTGCCTCCACGGCTTTCAGTGAGCTGCCGCCGGTCGAGATGAGATCTTCGATCACAACCACTCTCTGACCCGGCTTCAGATTGCCTTCGATCAGATTCTCAAGGCCGTGGTCTTTCGGGGTGGAGCGCACATAAACGTAGGGCAGACCCATGGTGTCGGCCACGAGGGCTCCCATGGCGATAGCTCCGGTTGCAACTCCGGCTATGGCGTCGGGTGTGCCGAACTGCTCCATGATCACGCGACACATTTCAACTTTGATGAAACTGCGGACATCGGGATAGGAAAGGGTCTTGCGGTTGTCGGTGTATATGGGTGAATTCCAACCGGATGCCCATGTGAACGGCAGGTCCGGCTGTAGTTTGATTGCACTGATCTTGAGGAGTTTTTCGGCTAAAAGTCTGTCTAAATTCTTCATGTTGAATGAATATTGAGGTGGTGAGATAAGGTATGTACTTATGTGTTGGATCGAAATATACTTTCTATCCCATGCAAAGTTAATATTTCCATTCGGTCAACGCAAGTTTTTCTGCTCCTTTGTAGATAAATTGGCTTATTTGTCGTTATTTTGTTGTTGCATTGTCACCGGCGGTTAAACTTTTGGCCTTGTCGGCTGTCTTATTGTCATAACGGCCGTTGAATGTGGGTGGCTGCCGGAAATATTTTCCGGACATGCACTTGTTTTATTAATCGTTTAATCACCTCCAATAGTCATGAAAAAAATATTCGTCAGCATAGTGATAGCTTTAATGGGAGGTCTTCTGACCGTCCCCGGTGTGGATGCACAGAATTCCGCAAGAGGTGGTAGGAATGCCGCCGCTACCGGACAGTCAGTCTCCGGACAGCGTCCCGGACGTGGAAACGGAAGTGCTGTGGCTACTCCTTCGAAACCAAGTGGAAACGTGCGTCCCGGACAAGGGGCTGCATCCGGTGGTAGTGCTGTTCGCCCCGGTGCCTCCAACTCTACACCCCCGACGAATAACGTCCGCCCGGGAGCAGGATCGCAGAAGCCTTCTGCTCCGGCCACTCCTACGCGCCCATCTACTCCTGCTCGTCCCTCGGCACCGGCCAAGCCTTCTGCACCGTCAAAACCTGTCGCTCCCTCCCGTCCGTCGACAACTGTGCGCCCTGTAGTTCCTGCAAGACCATCAACGCCATCACGTCCTGCGCAGACCATGCGGCCCACTCGCCCCGGTGCTTATCGTCCCTCCGTAGCTCCGCCACCCACGCGTCCCGGTCGTCCGTCCTACGGCTACACATGGACACGTCCTGTGCCCCCTTCCGGTTGGCGTCCCACATACCGCCGTCCTATTGTGCCCAATATCCTCGGCATGACGCTTGGACTGACTATCAATTCTGCGTTGGACTATCTCTATAATGGCGGATATTCGGTCGATGGCTACGGATCGCAGGAGGTCTATCTCCGCAATGTCACTGAAATGAACTATTCGTGGCCCGACGCAACGCTCTATTTCTCCGATGGCGGTCTGGTGCGCTCGGAGTTCTATTACTCCACTACGGGCTATAATACAACGCGCTACAACAATGTCTACAGCTCTCTCTGCAATTCTTATGGCGCACCGGTGAGCAGCGGCAACAACACCGCTACATGGTTCGGCTACAACGGCGATTATATCACCCTGCAGTACACCATGCTCAGCACATCATCAGGCTACCGCTACTTCACCATCCTCACCTACGGCAACTGACCTCCGCGTCTGTTTCCGTCATATCCAAGATAACATAACCGCCGCTACGGAGCCTTATCGCTTCTCCCGTAGCGGCGGTTTGTATGTACTGACCTGTAATATAAATATTAATAATCTGAAAATTTGCTGATTTCAAGAGAAATGCAACCATGCGCCGCATTGTATGCCAACAAAATGTCGGGTTTTTCCGGAATAAGGGCAAGCTCTGGTAGCAAAACTATTGTCGAACGATCTTGCCCTTTAAATTTTTTATTATCTTTGGTGGATAATCATTCTGTATTAATTCGAGTATGGCAGTTTTAATCTGAATGTTGTAATTTTAAGTTAGATGAGATAATATGAATGCAGAGTTAGAAAAAGAAATGGAGTCTGTAGGAAAGGTGGATGAAGAGATCGGTTCGCCTTTGATGTGGCTTTTGAAACTTTTGGGTATTATATTATCCTATGTCGTAGTGGTTGGCGGCTCATCTATTCTGCTCTGTTTTGCAATCTTTCCCGGAATCGTTTTTGAGTTGTTTCTTTTTCCGGTTTTCATAAGTATACCTTTGTTATGCATTCTGTTCGGGATTAATCGCAAGTTAGCCTTGTGGCTGATGTATGGTTATCCTTTGTTGATGTTGTTGGTGGTATACGGTGTAATATTTTGTTCGGTCAATCTACATTGGTTTTATTTCCCCAGTGTTTATCGTGTCTTTTATGGCGTAGTGGGGCTGTCAGGCTTCGGATATTTCTTTGGCCTTTTGATCGTGAACGTTACATTGGCTATTGTCAAAGTCATGAAGAAGCGATGATGCGGAGGACTTGATCAAAGAAGTCCTCGGTGTGGCCTTGAACTGTGAGACGGATCGTTCCTTCGGGGTCAATGAGGATCTTGGTGGGCATGGCTTCGATGCCGTAGCTGTTCATTGGGTTGGCATCGGTATGGTCGGCGGTGTCGACCCAGAGATTGATCCAGGGCATGTCGTGGCTGCCTACATATTCAGTCCATAGCTCCTTGGGATCTTTGCAGTCGAGTGTGACGATGGTACACAGATCGCCATGCCTGCGCGTGAAATCGAGCATAGCCGGGAAGCCTTTGATGCACCAGCCGCACCATGTGCCCCAGAAGTCGAGCAAAACCCACTGGCCGCGCAGCGATGAGAGGCTGATTGTTTCTCCTTCCGGGTTTTCCAGCGTGAAATCATGTGCCGGCTTTCCTGCTACACTCCCTTTCTTGGCTGCTTCCTGCCGGAGAAAATCTTTGACCTGACTTGCAATGCGCTGATACATGGGCGCGAGCAGTCCGTCGCGGACTTCCGGATTGATGCTGTCAACAGCAACCGAAGCCATTGCCGCCGGCATCTCGCCGAGTGCAAGGATGCTGACTGGTGCGTCGCGGTGGGTCAGTGCATAGTTAAGGTTGAATTTATAACGGGCCATGGTTGGATATTCGGTGGATTTTTCAAGATAGCTTCTCTGTTCGGCCAGCATATCTTTGCGTGCGTCCCATAGTCTGGAACCGGTCACGGTTGATTCCGACAAAAGTTTGTTGTCGATCGTGATGGTGACATCCTCTTCCGGCGCAATAATGAGGCGACAGTTGTTATAATCCTGATATGGGGGATTGAGGTAATAACACATCGCCTGATCATAGTCATAAAGGCGGTAGCCGTCGGCCATGGTTATGGTGTCGTAGCTTAACGATTTGCTGTTGCCGGCGAAGTCGCTAAGAGGATGATGTGCCACTACGAGTTCATCTATCGGGCCGTCTGCCGGAATTTCAACTTTTAGTCTGGCCTCGGCGCAGAGGTGGGAAAGGCCGGCAAGCAATAGAAGTGAAATAGTTGTTTTCATAAGTTCTGAATTGTGTCGGTAAGAGTCTCTTTTAGTAATGATTTGAATGGATTGGGGCGGTAGAATGTCGATTTCATCTCCTTGATAGCGGTCTCGATCCGGGGCAGGTAGGTGGGGAGCATTCCGCCATTGTCGGCCTCGCGTATGGTGTCCTGAAGCAGCTTGGCAAGCGCACGCTGTGTAGTCTCTTTGATCCATTGGTCGGAGCCGATGGCACAGGCTGTCTCTATGGTGTAGGTCATGATCTCGCACACGGCGTCGCTGCCGGGATTGAGCGACGAGATGTCTTTGATCAATCGCCGTAGCTTGGTCGACCTCATTTTGCTCCGCCCACGTGAGGTGCGGCCGACCTCTTTCTTTATCAGTGACTTCGCTTTGTTGAGCTTGCTGTCAATGTCGGGTTTGATGAAGAAGTCGAGATACTCTTTGGCCTCCGGTCTGGCATCGTATAAATCCAGAATGAGCTCGCCAATCTGACTGGCGGTCATCTTGGCAAGCTCTTTCTTTAGTTGTGTTTTCGACATTTACTTGTTTTCGTCTTTGAGCCATTTGTCGAGCCAGCGGAAGAACACGCGCTGCCACATGATGGCGTTCTGAGGTTTAAGGATCCAATGGTTTTCGTCGGGGAAGATGAGCATTTCTGCCGGCACTCCGCGCAGACGGGCGGCATTGAATGCCATCATGCCCTGCGATGCGAGGATGCGGAAGTCATATTCGCCGTGGGTCACGAGAATCGGGGTGTCCCACTTGTCAACGAAGCGGTGGGGCGAGGTTGCGAATGTGCGCTGGGCTGCCTCGTTGCTCTTGTCCCAGTAGGCTCCACCCATATCCCAGTTGGCAAACCACATCTCTTCTGTCTCAAGATACTGTGTCTCCATGTTGAAGATGCCGGCATGGGCGATGAAAGCGGCGAAGCGGCCTTCGTGATGGCCTGCGAGCCAGTAGACGGAGAAGCCGCCGTAGCTGGCACCCACTGCGCCTATGTGCTTGTCGTCGATATAGGATTCACGCTTCATGTCATCGACTGCGCTGAGGTAGTCGCGCATGTTCTGACCGCCGTAGTCTTTGGAGATCTGTGCGTTCCATTCGGTGCCGAATCCGGGAAGTCCGCGACGGTTGGGGGCGATGACGATATATCCGTTGGCTGCCATCAGTGCGAGATTCCAGCGGTAGCTCCAGAACTGGCTCACGGCCTGTTGCGGACCTCCCTGACAGTAGAGGATGGAGGGATATTTCTTGTTGGAGTCGAATTCCGGGGGATAGACAACCCATGTGGTCATCAGTTTGCCGTCGGTTGTGGGAACCATGCGTTTCTCTACTGTCGGCATCTTGAGCTGCGAAAGCAGTTCGGTGTTGACGTTGGAGATCTGCTTCACGTTGCCTTTTTCAATCGATACTATCTCGTTGGGCATCAGCATGGAGTGGCGCATTGAGATCAGCGTCTTTTTGCCGGCCGGAACGAGTGAGGCATAGTCATAGCATCCTTCGGCAACAACGCTCACTTTCTTGTCTTTCAGGGCGATGGAGAAAATGGGGGTTACGCCATCTTTAGGCGCGATGAAGTAGAGCGATTTTCCGTCGGGATTCCAGCAGATTGCATCGGCTGTGTAGTCCCAGTCGGTTGTCAGATCGGTTTTGTTGCCGGTAGCCATCTCCATGATGAAGATGCGGTTCTTGTCCGATTCATAACCGTCATGTTCCATCGAGAGCCATGCTACGTATTTTCCGTCGGGGGAGAAAGTGGGGTTGGTGTCATAGCCCATCATTCCTTCGGTCAGGTTCTTGGTGGTCTTGGTTGCGAGATCGTAGAGGTAGAGATCGGAGTTGGTCGACAAGGCATATTCCATTCCGGTCTTTTTGCGTGATACGTATATCAGCTGCTGGCCGTCGGGCGACCATGCGAACGATTCGATGCCGCCGAACGGTTTCATCGGGGCTTCAAACGGCTCGTCCTGCATGATGTCGGTCACGTTGGTCACTTCCTGTCCGGTGAAGTCGCCAATGAGGGGATGGGGAATTTCGGTCACCCATTCGTCCCAGTGTTTGTACATAAGGTCGTCGATCACGCGGCCTGTGGCTTTTGGCAGGTCGGGATAGATATCTTTTGCGTCGCGGCTGTATTTCACGGTTCCGATCATAACCACGCGCTTTTCATCGGGAGAGAACAGGAAGCCCTGGATGCCGTTTTCAACTGCGCTGACGGCCTTGCGGTCGCTGCCGTCGGCGTTCATAACCCACAGCTGCATCTTGCCGTCGACGGGGTTCATGAATGCTATCTTGCGGCCTCCGTCGATCCACACGTAGCCCGATTCACTCTCGGGAGTCTTGGTCAGACGTTCCACGTTTGTGCCGTCAAGGTTCATCACATAGAGGTCGAGATTGCTCTTGTTCTGCTCCACGCTTTCGTAGCTCACGCCGTAGAGCAATTTTTTGCCGTCGGGGGAGATTACCGGAGCCGACACGCGACCGAGTGCCTCAAGTGCGGCGATGTCATATTGGCCGTTTGTGGGGGTGAAGTCGGGTTTGTCGATCAGCTGTGCGTCGGCGGCTGTGGCCGATGCTGCCATCATCATGGCTGTTGCTGTCATAACGATTGATTTGATTTTTGTTGACATATTGATTTTGTATGTTGACTTTCTTTGTATGCAAAAATACGAAAAATAATTATTTACGCCAATTGTTGCCGCCGGGATAGAGCTTCTGTATGAGGTCGGGACGGTGGAGGCGGTGCAGCGACCGGATTATGTCGCTGCGGTAGGTTTTCTCGTACCAGAAGAAATATTTTCGCTGGGCAAGTTTCTCTTCCGGGCGGATGGCGGTGAACACCTGTTCGCCGGTATAGGGATGTATGCCTGTGTAGTATATTTCCGTGGCGAGGGTCATAGGGGTAGGGGTGAAGTCCTGAACCTGCTCTAAGTGCATGTTGAGCTGTTTTGTCTCGGCCGCGAGCTCGGCCATGTCCACTTCCCGGCATCCGGGATGCGACGAGATGAAGTAGGGGATCAGCTGCTGTTTAAGTCCGCAGCGGCGGTTCACGTCGTCGAATATGCGTTTGAAATCGTAAAACAGTTTGAAATCGGGCTTGCGCATCAGGTTGAGCACGTGGGGGCATGTGTGTTCCGGAGCCACTTTGAGTCGTCCCGATACGTGGCGTTCTATCAATTCTTCGTTATATCGCCTGTTGGTCGCGTCGATCCGTTTGTTTCCTGTCTGGTGCATGGACAGGTCGTAGCGCACTCCGCTTCCGATGAACGATTTTTTGACTCCGGCTATGGCGTCGGCGGCATGATAGACTTCGAGCAGTGGCCCATGGTCGGCGTTGAGGTTGGGACAGGGTTTGGGATGAAGACAGGAGGGTCTGAGACATTTCTGACAGACTGACAGGTCTTTGCCGTGCATACCGTACATGTTTGCGCTCGGACCGCCGAGGTCGGAGATGTAGCCTTTGAAATCGTGCATGCGGCTTACTTGCTTCACCTCCCTCAGTATTGATTCCTTGCTGCGCGAGGCTATGAATTTGCCCTGATGTGCCGAGATGGTGCAGAATGCGCAGCCTCCGAAACAGCCACGGTGCATGTTGACCGAGTGACGGATCATCTCGTAGGCCGGGATCACGCGTCCTTTATAACGAGGATGGGGCAGACGGGTGTAGGGCAGGTCGAACGAAGCGTCGATCTCGGCGGTTGTCATCGGAGGAAGCATGGGATTCACTTTGATGGTGTGGGTGCCATGATCTTGCCATAGTGTCGCTCCGTGGAAACGGTTGCTCTGCTGCTCTATATGTTTGAAATTCTCTGCTTGGAAGCGCTTGTTTTTCAGGCAGTCGTCGAAGGAATGTAGGATTATGTTTTCTTCGTTGTCCTCTGCCGGCCGTGCAGATTTTGGCAACATGACTGCCGTCTGCATCACCGAGGTCATATCCGATATTTTCTCTCCGGCATCAAGGCGTCGGGCGATCTCCACGATCGGTTTCTCCCCCATGCCGTAGACCAGCATGTCGGCCGGACAGTCGGCGAGTATGGACGGTCGCAGGCGATCCTGCCAATAGTCGTAGTGGGAGAGGCGGCGCAGTGAAGCCTCGATAGCTCCGATAATGATCGGGGTGTCGGGATAGATCTTGCGCAGGATCTCGCTGTAGACAACCGTCGGGTAGTCCGGACGTGCGCCGTGACGCCCCCCGGGGGTATAGGCATCGTCGCTGCGTCGGCGGCGTGCAGCTGTGTAGTGGTTGACCATCGAGTCCATGGCTCCGGCTGAGATGCCGAAAAAGAGCCTTGGAGCTCCGAATTTGCGGAAGTCGCGCAGATCGTCCTGCCAGTTGGGCTGCGGAACTATGGCCACGTTGTAGCCTGCGGCCTGAAGGGTACGGCCTATTACGGCTGCCCCGAACGATGGATGATCCACGTAGGCATCGCCGGAAAACAGCACCACGTCAACATGATCCCAGCCAAGGAGTTTCATCTCTTTGACGGAGGTCGGAAGATAGAGCTTTAGGTCAGTTCGCGGATCAAGATTCGTTGCCATCGTTCGATTTGCTTTTTAATAGTTCTTCAAGTTTAAGCACTTCGTCGCGCAGTCGGGCTGCTTCCATGAATTCCATGCGCTTGGCGGCCTCAACCATCTCCATGCGCCGGCGTGTGATGGTGCGCTCAAGCTCGTCGGCTGTCATGTATGGCACCACCGGGTCGGCGGCGATATCGACTTCGCGCGAGAACTCCATGTCGTAGATCTTGGTTTGTGGTGCCTGTGCCGCTGTCGATGCCGTGGATTTAGTCTGAGCACTGGTGGCGCGGCGCGGCGACTTGGATGATCCGGATGTTTCCTCTTTGTCAACGCCGATTATGCGGTTGCGTGCTTTGACTATGGCCTGTGGCGTGATGCCGTGTTCCTCATTGTAGGCCAACTGGAGTGAGCGGCGGCGTTCGGTTTCCTCTATGGTCTGGCGCATGGAGTCGGTCATCTTGTCGGCATACATGATCACGGTGCCGTTGAGATTTCGGGCGGCGCGACCCACGGTCTGCGTCAGTGAACGGTGGGAGCGCAGGAAGCCCTCTTTGTCGGCATCGAGGATCGCCACGAGCGACACTTCAGGCAGGTCGAGACCCTCACGGAGCAGATTGACACCGATCAGAACGTCGTAGGTGCCTTCGCGCAGATCGTCGAGAATACGGATGCGGTCCAGAGTGTCGACATCGCTGTGGATGTAGGCTGCTTTGATCTTGAGGCGTTGCATGTAGTCGTTTAGCTCTTCGGCCATGCGCTTGGTCAGTGTTGTGACGAGTGTGCGCTCTCCTTTCTCAGTTCGGTCGGCTATCTCGTCAATCAGATCGTCGATCTGGTTCATGGTCGGACGCACTTCGATGATAGGATCGAGCAGACCGGTGGGGCGGATGATCTGTTCAACCACCACACCCTCGCAGCGTTGCAACTCATAATCGGCCGGGGTTGCGCTGACATATAGCACCTGTGGCGTGAGCCGTTCAAATTCCTCGAATTTCAGCGGACGGTTGTCGAGAGCCGCTGGCAGACGGAAGCCATATTCCACAAGATTCATCTTTCGGGAGAGGTCGCCGCCATACATGGCACGGACCTGTGGGATGGTGACGTGGCTCTCGTCTATGATTGTCAGGAAGTCTTCAGGGAAATAATCAAGCAGACAGAATGGGCGCATGCCCGGACGGCGGCCGTCGAAATAGCGGCTGTAGTTCTCTATGCCGGAACAATGCCCTACCTCGCGGATCATCTCTATGTCATAGCTCACGCGTTCCTGCAATCGTCGGGCTTCCAGCTCACGGGCCTCTTTATAGAAGAAGTCGACCTGCTGGCCGAGATCAAGTTCTATCTGGGCAAGACCCGAGGCCATGCGTTGCGGAGAGGTTACAAAGATGTTGGCCGGGTAGATCTTGAATGAATCGTGCTGCCCCAGCGTCACATAGTCCGATGGATAGAACGTGGAGATCGATTCAATTTCGTCGCCCCAGAACACTACTCTCACCACTATTTCTTCATAGGCCAGATGAATATCGACCGTGTCGCCTTTGACGCGGAATGTGCCGCGTGAGAAATCGATCTCGTTGCGTGAGTAAAGGGCGTTGACAAGTTCGCGGAGAAAAACGTTGCGAGCTACCTTCTGTCCTACTTGCAGCGATATCACATTGCTGTTGAAATCCTCAGGATTCCCCATGCCGTAGAGACATGACACGGAGCTGACCACGATCACATCCTGACGTCCCGACAGCAGCGCGGATGTCGTGGCAAGGCGCAATTTGTCGATCTCATCGTTGATCATCAGATCCTTTTCGATATATTTGTCGACCGATGGAATGTAGGCCTCCGGCTGGTAGTAGTCGTAGTAGGAGACGAAGTACTGAACGGAGTTTTCGGGAAAGAAATTTTTGAACTCGCTGTAGAGCTGTGCCGCAAGGGTCTTGTTGTGGCTCAGGATCAGTGTCGGTTTCTTCACTTCCTGAATCACGTTGGCCATGGTGAATGTTTTGCCCGAGCCGGTCACGCCAAGCAGCGTCTGCGCCGGCATTCCGTCAAGAATACCTTGCGAGAGCTGTGCGATTGCCTGTGGCTGGTCGCCGGTCGGTTTGTATTGAGATGAGAGCTTGAATTCCATAAACTGCAAAATTACAACATTTCCGCTACAATCCGTGCTTTTCTGCGCTTTCCCCCTCCCAAATTAATTCTTTTTAATCCCAGACCCGGAAAATTGCATCCGTGATTCGACGTAGACTCTCTTTATTAGTGCGTTTTGAATGTATAGGAGATTATTTTATCAGTAGGTTTGCATCATCAAGTTGCTTCATTGTGTCGACTTTTATTTTCCGTAAAATATCCTCATGAATCCTTGATTCGTCATAGGGACATCCAAGAAGATAATTCGTTAGATCGGATCGTGTTGGGGCATAATCAATACTCGCTTTATATGCATCGATTATCGCTTGTGGCATTTTATTGTTCTTTTCATATAGTTCTTCTACTGTATCTCTGTATGATGCGTATAATGCATTGATATGGAAGGTGCTTTCGTATTGTTTGCTCGCTGCGGTTTCTTTTCCGCTTTTCCCAACAAATCTTATGTCAATGCATTCTGCTCCTTTTTCCGGGGCAATTTCAATTACCTGTGGCAGAAATTTAAAAGGTGACAATTCTTCATTCGGATCGTTTACATATAACTGAAAATCGCAAGGCTTTGTCAATTTGTTTTTGTTACACATTGCGTCTGACGGTTGAAGATTGTAGAAGCAAGTCCCTAAGAACGGATATTTGCTCTGAGGCTTCAAATGATCCATTTCATAAAAAACTTTTCCTCTTGCGCTGCGAGTGGGTTGGGTGTTGCAATAAACGCATGCTTTGAGTTTCATTTTCTGATGAATATCTCCTAATATTATCCGTGCTACACTATATCTTAGGCAAAACATGATCCGTTTGTATAGAGCGTCTTCATAATATTCAATAGGTTTTCCTGTGGGATCATTCTTTTTGACTTTATATTTTACCTTGTTGGTTAATATCTTATAATCTTTTTTTAGAATGTTGCCATATTTTTTAAGATCCCAGTCCTTGGGTTCTGTTGTCAAAATCTCGGGATAGTCCGAGATGATGGTATTGATATATTGTGTTACGATTGTCCCATCGATATCTGGGTTAAACGCTACAACATTGTCCCGTAATATCTCAAGATCCCTTGTGATATTAGGGCAGATTCGCTGCATTTCGTCAGCATAGGCCTTGGCTAAACTTCTGATGTGATCAGTGATTATTATCTTTCTCATTGCTCCTTGAAATTAGCTGATCAATGTGCATGTTGATGAAAGGGTCTCCGATTTTTTGTTTCAGTGATTCTATCTCCATAAGTTTGCTTTTCGGAATGCACTTGTGTTGGTCTTGTAGATATTTCAACAGATTATTAATTCGTTTACGGGCATATTCGCCTATGAATCCGTTTTTTAGAAAGAAACTCTGGAAAAGAATGTCGCAGATGTTGGCGGCAAATGGGTTTTTAAATTTTGATGAATCGGCTGTCCTACCATTCTCCAGATAAAGGATATTGCTTTGAGGAATGTCGGAAAGAATGAATGGTGAATGTGTTGCGATTGTAATGCAGAATGTCGCATACCGGTTCATGCCAAGTCGCTTTATGTAACCTAACAGCTCGTCGATGAATCTGCGTTGGAACTCTGGGTGAAAACATATTTCCACTTCGTCAAAAATAAGATTCATACGTCTGTAGCGCACTCTGCTGCTGTCCTGTATGCTCAGTAGGTTAAGGATGTGATATATGTATGTGCTGAATGTGTATAGGTATTGACGTTCTCCTGAACTTAGCCTGTTAAGGGAAATTGGGGAGGCGTTTTTAATATGTCCGTATTCATATTTGTTCAGCTCTATGTCTATGCGGAATAGCGATGGCGGAAGGTATTCTTGGATTTCCTTCATTGAACGCAGGCTTTTGTCAGGGGCCACAGCCTCAACGTATTCCTGATAAGAGATTGTTTTAGATCTCAGAGATTCCGTGTTGAGTCTATTGTTAGCAATGCCGTCAATGAAGTGTAGCGTCTGACGGATCTTTAGAGAAATGTGTGATTTGTCTTTTAATATTTTTGCTACGAGTTTTTCGGTAAAATCAGCTGTTCCCGAATTTGTTTGGCCGGTGAAATCAGTTAATTGACCTATTGGAAGGAATTCTCTGTAGTTGGGGTAGGTGTTTGCAATGGAATAGGTTTTGTAGATTAGATACATTGCGGCGGCATGTTGCACTGGATCATCATAATCAAGCTTATTCACCACGTTATAGGCTGATAGTATTACTGTCCCGAAATCAGGTTGTTGTAGATCCCCGGGCTTATAGTTCCGATAAGGATTCGATAGCTTGTCCTTGTACTTGCTGTATAGGGAGTCATCGGAATATGTGTAAAGAATTTGATGCAACTGATAATCCTTCATGAATGCCTTGTTGTGTTTTTCGGCGTAAATCATGGCTGAGGATAGGCGATAAAGTGTTAGCCAATGTTCCTTTTTCATATCTATGCATCCGTTGTCACGATATGGATTAAGGACAATAGGGGTTTGGTAGCCGTCATTTTTATGAAATAGCCCGTTGATCCACACTTTGTCTTCGATGTGTTGACGACCTCTTTTCCCATCCACAATAAAACAATCTTCACATTCATAATCTTGGGTGTTGAAGGCCTGTAAGGAATAATTTGAAACGATCGTGTAGAACAGGCACTCTTTCGCCCATTCTATGAATTCCGATATTTTCACGTAGTCTTTGCTCGGAGCATAATTATAGAACGCCATCAGATCGATTATTTTGCGTTTTCCATGGCTGACTGTGATGTTGTCCCCATGATTAGCGATGCAATATAATTTCCCATCTATTGCAACGTATAATTCGACCCACAATCCATCTATAAAATATAATTGTTCTGAAGCTTTTCTTCTATTCCCAAGGCTCAGAAGACAGCTGAGATTATTTATTGCCCGATATATTATTTCAAATAGTGAAGATTTTCCGCTGCCGTTAGTGCCGACCACTGCTTGTATTGTAATTCCTTTCCCGAAGAAATCAACCATGTTGGTATCCGCAGATAATGTCACCTCGTGCTTTCTGTTGTTCACTTTGAATCGCTGGTTCAGCACATAATATTCATCTTTCAGTGTCTTTCTTAAAGAGGGATTGCAGTTTGGCAAGATACGGATTACTCCGATCGCGAATTCTCTTTTCGGCAGCTCAATAATAGACCGTCGGGATATTGTTTTCGATAATATGCTCATCGATTATTTGTGTTTAAATCAGTTCAATTAAAGTTGCTTGGTGAGATCTTTCCTGCAAATATATGTATAAGTCGAGGCCAAATGCAAATTTATTTGCGATATGCCAAATAAATATATTAAATCAGCGGCGCGACCTTGGGAGAGGCCGCGCCGCAAGCTATGTGCTGTTTATGTTTCTGAAGCTGATTATTTCACGAGGATTTTGGTGACATCAGTGCCCTGACGGCGGATATAGATGCCCGGCACAAGGTTGTCGCCATTGACGCGCATACCGTTGAGGTTATAGTATTCAACCGGCTTGTCCGAATTGTCAATCTCGATATCCTCAATGCCTGCCAATGTCATGTCTCCGTTGAACGTGACATCAATGGTCATGCCCTCCCATGTTACAGGGATGATCATGGTCAATCTATTATTTTCTTCAGTGCCACTGAGATCAACGTCAGCAATCACTTCGCCACCGGCCAGCGACATTCCGTCTACGTGTCCTGAGTATGTTGTGGTTGTACCGGCTTTATCCATTGTGACATTGTCCACCTTGATGTCGCCGAAGTTTGCCGGATCCGATCCCGGAAGTGTCAGAGTGAAATTCCTGAGCAGGAATGTGCATGTGCCATCACCATTATCCTTGATGTAGACTTTATCCTCCTGGGTGACGTCAAGACCAATTGCTTCAAGTTTTATGTTGAGATCGCCGGTGTACTCGTTGTAATCGCTCAAGTTGATCTCTTCATCCTCCGGTTCTTTAGCTGCTGCTTCACCATTGAATGTTACATCGATGGTCAATCCTTCCCAAGTAACCGGAATATTCATTACAAGTTTTCCGTCCTCTTCCGTGCCGCTGATTTCAACGTCGGCGACTACTTCACCGCCTGCGAGAGTCATGCCTTTTACGGAACCGGTATATGTGATTGTCCCGTCAGCGTTTTTGGTCATGGTCACGTTGTCAACTTTGATATTGCCGAAGTTTGCCGGATCTGATCCTGGAAGTGTAAGTGTGAAATTGGGCAGGAGGAATGTGCATGTACCATCGCCATTGTCCTTGATGTAGACATTGTCTTCTTGAGTTACGTCTATACCTAATGCTTCAAGTTTGATGTTGAGTGAACCAACATATCGGGTTCCTTCGTATTCGGTCTGATCATCACCACCGCCCTGCTGTTTGTTGAACTGAATGGTGTAGATGTGTGAGGTCTGGCCATCGATGTCGGTGCCACCAATATTGCTGTTTGTTACTGTTATTGTTGCAACAGCATTTGTCTTGTCGAGGCTTATGGATGCTTGGCCGGAACCGCTGTTGCCGAGGCAAGCAAATGAGAATGCGCTCTCATCGGGCATTTCGCTGTCAATGGTGTAGTTGTAAGTGTTTGAATCAAAATCTGCAACGGCAGTACCATTGACGCTCAGCGAAGCCAGACGCGAATAGTAGAGCAAATTGACATTATCAACAGTCAATTTATTTCCTCCGTTTGGGCTTGTTGAGAAATAGTCGTCAGCAGCAAAAATTACATTGATTTTTTCAGGGATTAATTCGTTATTGTAATCAATGTCAAATGTTGCTTTCGTCCAGCTTGAAGAAGCAGCTGCTAATCTTTGTTCAATGAACGAAATGCAAGATGCGTCGGGAGTGTTACTTTTATCTCCACCCTGAGGAGTTTCTTTGCCCAAAATATGACGATCTCGGTCAATCATATCAGTTTTTGTCGCAGATCCCTGAACGGCTATTGAGGCAGGTACATTCTTTTGAGTGTATGTGCCGGTCCAGCTATATAGTACTAATGTCGGCTGCTGAGATCCTTCAGATTGATATTCAAACTCAATGGCATCAGGACGATATTTGAAGTCAAGACCTCCGAAGGATCCACCATCTTGATTGCTTCCACTCATTCCTTCTGCGGTAGACCACGTTTTCCCAAGGCAAAAATAGCCTGGAATTACTTTGCTTAAAACCGTTTTGTTTTCAACTTTAACAGCATTGCCTGTTGAGCCTGTGGCTTTTGACGCAATTGTAGAATTGGCCATTTTATCAAGAAATCCGGTTGTGGCACCTATCACATTAGACACCGTCCATCCTGTAGGAGTTGTACCTTGAGTAGTCCCATTTGCGCTACCTGAAGTGTATGGCTTGCAATTTTCCCAAGTTTCAAATCCATTGTTGGGAAGCTGCTGGGCGGAGAGGGAGAGGGCAGAGCCTGCAGCGAGGGTTATTAATAAGGAGTAGATTTTTTTCATATTTGCTAATTATCAGTTTATTACCTTAGTTGTTACGACGTGTTGTAATGGTGTGTTCCCACCTAACAAAATTACCGCGCAAAGGTAGGAAAAAGTTTCGATACATAAGCAGTCATATAGGCAAATGCTCTATTTTTTAACATAAATGTCACATCAAATTGGTGAAAATACCCTTTGGATTGGTCAAAATTCCCATATCTCTCGTCGCAATAAGAAGGATAAGAGTAATATGAGATATACCTCCTATATCTCCTATTCCTCATAGTTATCTTAAATTTTTATCCCCGGTTATTGTTTCTCTGCTCGATCCGCGCCTTATACATCTGTTCTTTAATGCCTCCATTGTGTAGGAACTCTGTTTTTGCACACTCAATTAGTTCTCGGAGGAGGCAATCAGCTTGGTGGATCAATGTCAAAGCCAGGTTTGCAATGACTTCATCACTTCGTATACCGATCCGTTCACGATAGAAAGCGGATTCATTGTGACATTTACATACTTTGCGCAGTTGGACCATTCTTGGATCGGCTATCTGCCATGCGGATAATCCTCTCACGCGGAGGTAGTCCTCATAGTCAAGCATCAGCTCATGGAGTGATGCCCGTGCGACGTTGAAAAGTTTGATCTCCATTTCTTTTGAAGTGGTGGAGTCCATCGACCCCTCGGCGATATTTTGTTTGCCTGACCTGGCTGCTTGAATCATTTGGTCGATGGTTCGGTCTCCGATGGAAAGAAATCGGTGAGCAAAGTGGTACGTCACATTATAGATGCATTCTGATTTTTGGAATGCAATTAGTGACCTGTATTTTCCGCGTTGTGGTAGAAACTGCATATTTGATTAGCTACATTGAGATGGTACAGGTGTCGGTCAGCGGCGCGAATTAAGGGCGTCGAGCATGGCTTGGACGTTGGCACGCATCTCTTTGAGCCGGGCCACGGTCTGGTGGCGGCGTTCTATTCCATGGGGGTTGGATCTGATCTGTTCCTGCGCGGCATCGAGTTTCAGTCCCCGTTCTTTTACGAGATAATGGATCATGGCTATTTTGTCGATGTCGGCAGGAGTGTAGAACCGTGTGCCGTGATCGTTTCGCTTTGGCTTGATGATGGTGAAATTTTTTTCCCAGAAACGTAGCGTCGAGGCCGGGATGTTGAGCAATTCCGCCACCTCCGAAATCTTGTAATATTTCTTTTCAAGCGTGTCCATTGTCAAAAGATTTTGTTGATTGTTGCAAAAGTACGAAATTAGCGGTAATTTTGCACATTAATTAATAAGAATCATAACATCACAACAAAAAATGCTTACAGCTAAAGAAATACGCGAATCCTTCAAGGATTTCTTCCGCGACAAAGGACATCGCATCGTGCCCTCCGCTCCGATGGTGATCAAGGACGATCCTACCCTGATGTTCACCAATGCCGGCATGAACCAGTTCAAAGATATTATCCTCGGTAACAAAGCCGCTAAATATCAGCGTGTGGCCGACTCGCAGAAGTGTCTGCGTGTCAGCGGCAAGCACAACGACCTTGAAGAGGTTGGAATGGATACCTACCACCACACCATGTTCGAGATGCTCGGAAACTGGAGTTTCGGCGATTATTTCAAGAAAGAAGCGATTGATTGGGCGTGGGAATATCTTGTCGATGTGCTTAAACTTGACCCGAAACGTCTTTATGCCACCGTTTTCGAAGGCTCGCCTGAGGAAGGTCTGAGCCGCGACGACGAGGCTGCTGGATATTGGGAACAGCATCTCCCTGCCGATCATATCATCAACGGCAACAAGCATGACAACTTCTGGGAGATGGGCGATACCGGTCCCTGCGGTCCCTGCTCGGAAATCCACATCGACCTCCGTTCCGATGCCGAGCGTGCGGAGAAAGATGGACGCGAACTCGTCAACCACGATCATCCGCAGGTGATTGAGATCTGGAATCTCGTGTTCATGCAGTACAACCGCAAGGCCGATGGTTCCCTCGAACCGCTGCCGGCAAAGGTGATCGACACCGGTATGGGCTTCGAACGCCTCTGTATGGCTCTCCAGGGTAAGACTTCAAACTACGATACCGATGTGTTCACTCCGCTGATCGACAAGATTGCCACTTTGTCGGGCAAGCGTTATGGTGATGATGCCAAGGTTGACATCGCCATGCGTGTTATCGCCGACCATGTGCGCACCATCTCGTTCTCGATCGCCGACTCGCAGCTCCCGGGTAATGCCAAGGCCGGATACGTGATCCGCCGCATCCTGCGCCGTGCCGTGCGTTACGCCTACACATTCCTTGGCCAGAAACAGGCATTCATGTACCGTCTCGTCGACACTCTTATCGAGAGCATGGGTGAGGCCTATCCCGAACTGCCGGCACAGCGCGAGCTGATCATGAAGGTGATCAAAGAGGAGGAAGATTCTTTCCTGCGCACTCTTGAGAACGGCATACGCATGCTCGACGGTGCTATATCCGCCGCCAAGGCTGCCGGAAAAACAGAGATCTCCGGACGTGAGGCATTCGTACTTTACGATACCTATGGATTCCCTCTCGACCTCACGGAGCTTATTCTGAAGGAAAATGGCATGACACTCGATCAGGCCGGTTTCGACCGCGAGATGCAAGCTCAGAAAGAACGTGCGCGCAATGCCGCTGCTGTTGAGACCGACGATTGGACCATGGTTAACGAAGGCGAACCTTCGTTTGTGGGATACGATAATACAACAGCCACCACACGGATTCTGCGCTACCGCAAGGTTAAGCAGAAGAAAGGCGAGTTCTATCAGATTGTTCTGGCCGAGTCGCCCTTCTATGCGGAAATGGGCGGTCAGGTAGGCGACAGCGGTGTGCTTGTGGGTCCCGACGGTGAAGTGACCGAGATCTACGACACCAAACGCGAGAACGGCATGGCTGTTCATCTTGCCAAAAAGATGCCTGCTGATCCGTCGGCTGTCTTTGAAGCCAAGATCAACGAGGATGCGCGTCTTGCCACATCGTGCAACCACACGGCAACCCACTTGCTCCATGAAGCTCTGCGCGAAGTGCTGGGCACCCATGTTGAGCAGCGCGGATCGTTCGTGTCTCCGAAAGTGCTGCGTTTCGACTTCTCCCATTTCCAGAAGCTGACTCCCGAAGAAATCCGTGCCGTTGAGCATCTGGCCAATGCCAAGGTGCGTCAGGCCATCGCTCGCGACGAACGCCGCTGTGTGCCCATCGCAGAGGCGCAGGCTATGGGGGCTATGGCCCTTTTCGGCGAAAAATATGGCGACGAGGTCCGCGTGATCCGCTATGGTAATTCCGTGGAACTTTGTGGCGGTACGCATGTCGACAATACAGGCAACATCGGAATGATCCGCATAATTTCTGAAAGCAGTATTGCAGCCGGTATCCGCCGTATCGAGGCTATAACCGGCGAGGCTGTGGAGGACGCTATGGACGACATGACTCGCACAATGCGAGAGATGGCCGGCATGTTCAACAATGCCCCCGATATTATCGCAGCCGTTAAGAGAGCTATTGCAGAGAACGCCGATCTCCATAAAGAGGTTGAGTCCTACATGCAGGAGCGCGTGAAGTCAATGGTTGAGACCCTGATCGCCCGTGCTGAGACTGTCAATGGCATCAAGCTCGTGACCCTCGGAGGTGTGCGCGTTCCGGATATGGTCAAGAATGTCGCATTCGGTGTCCGCGCTGCTTCTCCTGAGGCAACCGCTTTCATCGCGGCTACTGTTGACATGGCCGGCAAGCCGCTTCTCACGGTTATGTTGACCGACGATGTGGTTAAGCAGGGTCACAATGCCTCGCAGATGGTTCGCGAAGCCGCCAAGAAGATCCAGGGCGGCGGTGGTGGCCAGCCCGGATTCGCTCAGGCCGGTGGCAAGAACAAAGATGGCATCTCTGAAGCTTTCGAGGCTCTTATCGCTATGATCAAGAACTGAGACTGATCCATTTATAAGAATATCAACGGCGGTGTGTCTGACTTGACACACCGCCGTTGTAGTTTCCTGTCTGTGGCGATGGGGGTGGTTGTGATGTGCGACACCCCGGAATCCACCACGGCGTCATAAATATTTATTGAGAGACAGGCATAAAAAGAAAACCGGAATCCGATAATCGGAATCCGGTTTATAATGTTGTCTGTTCGCTTGCTAATTATTCAGCAGCGGGAGCTGCAACAGTAGAGTCAGCTTCTACAGGAGCAACAGTGTCAACTGCTGCAGTTTCTTCAACTTCGATAGTTGTTTCTGTAGCGAGGGTGTCAGTAGCAGTAGTGTCAGCAGCGTTGCCTTCAGCACCGTTACCGCAAGAGAAGAGAGATACGCTCATTACAACAGCAAGAGATAAAAATAACTTTTTCATTTTCGTTTTGATTTAGATTAAATAAATAAACAATTTCTTTTTAGCTTCAAAAACGCTACAAAGGTAGCACCTTTTTTTCGATCACCAAATAAAAATTAGCTTTTTTTTTGCGAGATTTCTTTTTTGTGTGAAAAAAACCGAATTTTTGTCATTGGATTTGCTTTGCTGTTAACATTTGGGGAAATTATTGTCCTTTATGGCTAATAATTTGCCTATAATTCCAATGAATATTTATTGATTCAAATTGAAATTAATTTCAGCCTCACGTTTGATGCCGCCGGAGAGTGAATCGTAGGTCGGACGATTGAGGATATACATGATTGCCCCACGTTGTTCAGCCCGAGGAATGAGGGCTATTATAATTCCGTCGTCGGACGATCTGAAAATTGTGAACGCGTCGGTTTGCTCAGCCGTGACATATCCTTTACGCTTCATACGTGATTCAATGTCGCTGCGCATTGTTTCGAATGTTGGATTTTCCGTTTTGAGGGTGACCGCTATTCTGTTGATGAACGCGTTTTCATTGAACCTGGCTTCAAAGCCCTCGAACTTCCGGAGTGAAAAACCGAAAATGATCCGTTCGCTCTCGCCATAGACCGCTTCGCTCTCTGCAATCACTTCAGAGCTGTAGGCGGTCGCGCTGACTGAGAATCTATGTCCGCTTGATCCGCGCAACCCTATGCTGTAGGTCTGTTCATATTTCTCCGCATCGGTTCCGGCAATGCTCATTGCTTTCTCTCCGATATGAGCTTTGGAATACCCCGTGGAAGTGAGAGGGCCTGTAAATTTGTCAATGGCCTGCGTCAGGTCTATATAGTCTGAGCGAACCATATCCGACGATTTTGTTGTCAGTGGATTGTGGAATAGATCTGTCGCTATTGATGCATATTCCCCGGTCTGGTTGCCATCGTGGTCAAATACTATATATGTGTTGCGTACGGAGTGGCCTATGATGTCAAATCCGGTGGAGAATGGATAATAGCGGTTCAGAGTGATGAACTCGTCAACATCCGGAAACTCCGCGATCCTGTTTCCTTCAGAATCCAATGCCATGGCATTGCCGTCCTCATCAATCGCAAGGAAATGGCTGTCGTCGAAAATATGGAGTTGCTTGTAATCCGGGGGGATGACACTGTTGCCATCCATATCCATCACACCCTGGTGCCCCATGACATCGGTGTAGACATACACCTGATCCGTGAAGTCGTCGATCTTTCTGACTTCATCGGGAGCTTTGCGGAACACACCCTTGGTATTTATGAACCCAATAGTGTCGCCGGAGAGTTTAACCGGCATAATCTCGCGGTCAACGCCGTCGGATAGCGGTGACATCTGTTTGGGAAACTCAAACAGCGTGTTTCCGTCTGTGTCGATCAACCTGTGGTTGGTCTTTCCCGACTTTGTTGTGGCGGCAAGTGCCGTCCCGTTGCGAAACGGATGCAGCCGTGAGAAAAGCGGTTCTATGACTATTTTACCCTCCGGATTGATGGCTCCGAAGCGTTCGATGGCTCCGTCTTTTACCATAAACACCATCCGTCGGGATGAGAAGTAGGGGTTGACACCGGCTATCTCCGTGCTGTCGGCAAGCATCAACCGGGCTACAGTCTTTCCATCTCTGTCGGCAAGCTCAAGCCGCGAGTTAGGCCGCGCCACCGGGATAACACCCTCGGTCAGCACTCCGGCCGAGCGCAATCCTTTGAGACCCTCTATGGCTCTTGTTTCCCCATCGATCCGGTAAACGGTCAGCAGCCCGTTATCGGTTCCCACAGAGAACAGGCCGTTCACGGCAATAGTGGGCTGTTTGTCAAATGTAGTGTCACATTCAGTCCCGTCGGCCGATATTATACTCCATCCGTCGCCGTCGGTAATCCTGACCGGCAGGGAGCTTATGTAGCCGCAGTCCTGACGCTCTCCGCTGCAATTACAGAACGAAACGGCGATAAGGACGCATATTATATATTTAAGATACAGTTTGCTCATAAAAAAATCTTTGTCGGGAAGCATAGATGTTGCTTGCCCGACAAAGATATAACGAATTTTCAGATGTTTTGTCCTGTGAAACGGATTTAATCAATCTCGCCGGCTATTTTGTTGGCGATCTTGACGGCCTTGGAGATATGGTTGCAGATATGATCCGCGCCTACCAGAGCCTCGACTCCGGAGTTCTCAAGCACTGTGTGGACATTTTCATTAACGCCCGACAATACGATATGGATACCCTCGGCCTGCGACGACTGTATGAGGATCTCAAGGTTGTGCACGCCTGTTGCGTCGATGAACGGTACCTTGCGCATGCGGATGATTCTCACCTTGGGCTTACGGGCCATCGACGATCGCATGAGCTCGTCAAACTTGGTGGCCACACCGAAGAAGAACGGGCCGTCGATCTCGTAGACCTCAACGCCTTTGGCAACGTCGAGCACCTCATGTGTCGAGGAGTCTGTGCCCTCGGCAACGTCGAGCTGTTCGCTGTACACCTTGATCTGCGTATTTTCCATCACGCGGCGTAGGAACAGGATAATAGCAAGCAGAAGGCCTATCTCGATGGCTATGGTGAGGTCGAATATAACGGTAAGGAGGAATGTAACCGTCAACACTGTTATATCGCTTTTAGGATTCTTGAAGATGCCGCGCACGGTGCGCCAGCCACTCATGTTGTAGCTCACCATTATCAGTACGGCTGCCAGACAGCTCATCGGCACGAGGTTGATCAGTGGCATCATGAACAGGAAGATCAGAAGCAACACGGCTGTATGGATCAGTCCTGCAACCGGAGTGCGTCCGCCATTGGTTATGTTGGTCATTGTACGGGCTATGGCACCGGTCACGGGTATACCGTTGAAGAAAGGCACGATAATGTTGGCCGCGCCCTGTCCGATAAGCTCTGTATTGGAGTTGGTGCGCGAGCCGGTCACCCCGTCGGCAACCGTTGCCGACAGGAGCGATTCTATCGCACCGAGAACGGCGATTGTGAAGGCCGAGGGCAGCAGGGCGTTGATTGTCTCCATGCTGAGTTCGAATCCATGGGGCTGGGGAATATCGGTAGGCAGGTTGCCGAAACGGTCGCCGATTGTTGTCACATGGATATCGGGGCAATATGTATGGAGCAACCACACGGCGAATGTCACCAATATGATAGCTATCAGAGCGCCAGGCAGACGTTTTGATATTTTGGGTGTCAATATTATGATGATCAGCGAGATCAGACCTACGGCGGTAGTCACCCAGTCGATGCGTCCGAAATTAGAGAAATAATACCCCCATTTCGGTAGGAATGCCGATGGGATATCGGTCAGGCCGAGACCCATGAAATCGTTGATCTGTGTGGAGAAGATGGTCAGGGCGATACCGGCTGTGAAACCGACAACGATCGGGTAGGGGATGAACTTTATGACGGTACCCAAATGGAACAGACCCATCAGCACGAGGATCAGACCGGCCATTATTGTGGCTATGTAAAGCCCTTCGAGACCGTATTGTGTGATTATGCCGGAAACAATCACGATGAATGCTCCGGTTGGGCCGCCGATCTGGACGGAGCAACCGCCGAGGGCCGACACCAGAAAGCCACCTATGATGGCTGTGATCAGACCCACTGTCGGGCTTACTCCACTGGCGATACCGAAAGCGATGGCCAACGGAAGAGCCACAATACCTACTACTATACCTGCTATCAGGTCGGATTTGAAACGGGAGAGAGAGTAATGCGAAAGAGCCGAGATCAACTTCGGCTTGAAATCAATTGGTCCGGAAAAACTCATATTTTTGTTACCTTTTGTACCTTGGAAACCGACATTCCGTCAGACGGAACGCGTTTTGAAAGCGCAAAATTAGTAAAAAAATGTGAAAATCAGAACCCTTTGCGATATTTTTCGTGATCTATGTCATCGAGGATACTCAGATAGGAGGCATAGCGCGACTGAGCGATCCTGCCGTCCTCGACTGCCTGAAGCACTGCGCAGCCCGGTTCACGGGTGTGGGTGCAGTTGCCGTAGCGGCATTCCTCTGCTGCCCGGAATATGTCGGGGAAAAAGTGAGCCACCTCATATTTGTCATAGTCAATCGTGCCGAAGCCTTTCACCCCCGGAGTGTCTATTATATACCCTCCGTCGGGAAGCGGAAACATCTCGGAGAAAGTGGTGGTGTGCATACCGGTCTGATGTGTGGCGGAGATCTCGGCGGTACGTAGCTCAAGGCCGGGAATGATATCGTTGATCAGCGAGGATTTTCCAACGCCGGAATTGCCGGACAGCAGGGTTGTCTTTCCGGCCAGAGCCTCGCGCAGGGTATCTATGCCCTCGCCGGTGCGTGCCGATGTGTGGATCACGTCGTAGCCTATCGACTGGTAGAGATACGTGACGGCTTCAAGCAGTTCCGCATCCTCCGGATCGGTCAGAAGATCGGTTTTGTTGATCACGATTATTGCCTTGACACGATAGGCCTCGGCTGTCGACAGAAAGCGGTCTATGAATGTTGTGGATGTGACCGGATTGGCAAGCGTCACAATCAGACACGTCTGATCGAGATTGGCCGCTATGATGTGGGCTTCTTTGGAAAGATTGCTTGCGCGGCGGATTATATAGTTTTTCCGGGGCATGATCTCGGTGATATATGCCGATCCGTCGGGATTGACGGTTATGCCTACGCGGTCGCCCACGGCAACAGGGTTGGTCGTGCGGATTCCTTTGAGGCGGAAATGTCCTTTGATCTTGCAGGAGTGATCCTCGCCTGAATCCGTTCTGACGAGATAGGAGCTGCCGGTGTTTTTTATTACGAGTCCATCCATATTCGGTTGCAAAGTTAATGATTTTTTTGATCAAAAAAGCCGGGTCTGGCGGCCCGGCTTCTATGGAATGAGTTTTTGTTGCTTTCGCATTTTATTTTGCGAGAGCTACAAGTGTCTCTTTGTTATCTTCGCTTTCGATGAAATTGATCTTGTTTTCACGTGCGAGCCATCCAAGGGCTGCATAGATCTCTTTGTCTTTCAGCTTGGTGATTGTCTTGATCTGTTTCTTGTCAAGTACGTCTGCTTCATTGAGGGCATTCCACACGAGGCCTGCCCAAGATCCGATTGTGTCTGTGTTCATTGTGTTTGTATTATATATGTTAGACAATATTATTAAATGTGTATTTAGCTAATAATGTTGCAAATATACTACATTTTTGTCGAATTATCGTTTTATTATGATAACAATTTTATCTTAAAATGGTTTTAATCCCCTAACAGAGCTTTTGCCAACGCCGGATTAACGCCGAATTTGACCGCTTTTTCGGCATCGGCTTTGGCGTCGTCGGGGCGGTAGCGCATTTTGTTCAGAACGGCCCGGTAGAGATATAGTTCTCCGTCTGTGGGATCGAGTTCTATACCGTGGGCTATGTCATCGGCTGCCGCTGCAGGATCGTCGGTGTAGAGATAGCACAATGCGCGTGAGCTGTAGTAGGAGGCGTCTGGTTGCAGCTTTATGGCGGTGCTGAGATGTGGTATCGCAGCTTTGAAGTCTGCTTTTGCCATCAGTACGGTGGCCTGGGCTACGTTGGTCAGGCGATCCGATGGTGCCATCATGGCGAGGGTATCTATGTCGGCCGATGCCTCTTGGATTTTCCTTGCGTTAAGCCTCAGCATGGCGCGGTAGAAACGTGGCTCTGTGAGTGTGGAGTCGAGTCTGATCACCCGGGAATAATCCTCCACGGCAAGATCCGGCTGTCCGGTGGATGTGTAGACCCTTGCGCGGTTCATCAGGACGGTGACCGATGCAGGGGCTATGTTGTGGGCGTCGGTCAGGGTGGCTATCGCCTCATTGTCGCGGCCGTCGTAGAATTGCACCATGCCCAGATTGGAGAGCAGCAGTACGTTCGACGGATTTGAGGGTTCTTTTCTCATGGCGCGGCGAAGTAGATCCTCTGCTTCGTCCCATTTCCCGTCGGAAATTGCTTTGTCGGCATCGCCCATGAGCGAATAATAGTTCTCTTCCGGCTCTTCGGCTCGCATCCCTATGGATATCGTGGCAAGTGCCGCGATAAGATATATTTTTATTTTGTGTAACATGATGACAAATTTAAACATCCCTTCAGAATGAACCAAGAATAGATGCGTTTGTTATAGAATTGTAACATCATTTAATCTTTCTCCGGTTATGAAACGAAATGGTTTGACTTTTTTAGCACTCATGGTGATAGTCCTGTTGATGGGGGCTTGTAATAATAACGTTTGGGATGAACTGCCGTCGCCTATCGTGAAATTCGTCTCGGAATATTTCCCGTTTGGGGAAGTGGCGAGCTATAAGGTGACTGAGAGCGGTTCGGAGGTCAACATAAAAAATGGTGCTACGCTGAAATTTGATAAGGACTATGAATGGGTCGATGTCAACGGAAACGGGCAGGAACTCCCCCAGCAGTTCATCTACGATAAGCTGCCCCCTGTTCTGTTCAACTATATCCAGGAGATGGAGGCCGACCATAGTGTCTATCGCGTGGTGCGTTCGGCCAATATCATCAAAGTCTATCTGCTGGATTCTGATATAGAGTATGATGAGTCGACGCAGACCATTACCTATCCCTCCATCACTTCGAAAAGCGTATTGCCGTTTTGAGCATCGGAAAGTCAAATCGGACTATTGCTCCCTGTTCTATCGTCGCACTGCTTTCTTCGCAGATCTCATTTAAAGAGGCATCGATCCACCGGACATTGTAGTGGTTCTTGAAGCGCGTGGGTTCAAGATGTCCTTTGATCATTCCTTCTCGCCACAACGATGCGGAGGTCTCGGCTCCATCTATGTATATGATGTCATAGCCACCATTGTTATCCGCCACAAAGGCCAGTGTATAGGTTCCTCCGGGGCGGCAATATCGCGGATCGTTGTCGCGGTCGAGATATTTCCAGAATCCTTCCGTCCCATCATGTGTCCCGGCAAAATATCTGCTGAGTGATTCTGTTGTCCATGCTGTCATCAGCTCTGTTGTCGGATCTGTGATCCGTTCCGAAACTATCAGATCGAATGTCGGTGATCCTATGGCTGCTATTCCCGTTCCAAGACATGCCTCGTCACGGGGTATCTGCAAATGAGCCACCGGTTCCGGCATGTCGTTGCCGGCAAGAATCTCCACTTCTCCGCTCGTGCAGTCAATCTCTGCTGCAAGGGTGTTGTGGCATCGGTCGGAGTCTATGTTTTTTGTCAGTCGACGGGTTGTGAGGTTTTCCGATGAGCCGTCGGCATTGAATCTGTCGATACGTAGTGTGACACCCGGTTTTTCGATATAATCGCCGAAATGTGCCTCTGTGTCCGACGACAAAGTTGCCTGATACCGGCTGCCGTCCTCGAATATTCCCCATATAATGCCGTAGGATGCCGTTCCAGCCGTTTTGCTATCCTTGCCGCTTGAGTGTGCCCGGATCTCAATGGCTTTGCTTTTTGATAGCGTGTCGGCCGGACAGAGCATCACAAGTGTGTCCTTAAGCGCATTGCTGCAATATTCGTCATGGAATATCCGCGTGGTCTTTCCCGGAGTCTGCGCATTGGTCAAACCCCACGTGGCCGTTATCATGGCTATGGCTATAAGGGTCGGTTTCATTTCCGGTTCATCTCGTTTCTGACGGCTTCAACGAATTCCTGCCGTGGCATGTCCCAGGGTAGCCATTTGATCGGGAATCCGCGTCGTTCCATTCCTCTGAACCATGTCATTTGTCGCTTGGCAAACTGATGGATGGCTATCTCCAGTTCCGAGATCATCTGCTCTTTTGTCAGATGGTTGGTCAGATAGAGGGTCAGATATTTGTATTCAAGGCCATAATATATCAGGTCGTCAGGATTGATGCCTGATTTGAGCAGGCCTTCCACCTCCTCTATCATCCCTTCTTCAAGCCGTGCGTATAGACGCCGTGTGATTCTCTGTCTGCGGTTCTCACGGTCTATGTCAACCCCTATCACCGTAGCGTCTGTTCTGGGATGGGGGGTGGCGTCTACGGCTTTGTCCGGATGTTCGGCGTAGTATGTGGCTATCTCTATTGCTCGGATTGCACGCTGGGCTGTGTCTACATCTGTCACATTGTGCAGGGTTTTCATCCGGCTCAGTTGCTCGGTCAGCTCGGCAAGTGATTTTCCGGCAAGTGATTGCCGAAGCTCTTTGTTCTCGGGCACTTCCGGCAGCCGCAGCCCTTTGAGCAGGGACTCTACATATAGTCCCGTTCCTCCGCACACTATAGGGAGTTTCCCTCTTGATGCCACGGAGTCTATGGCTTTTGTCGCATCGCGTAGATACTCATATAGATTGTATTTGTATCCGGCCGGGACTATGTCAATGATATGTGCCTTGGTATCTCCATATTCTTCCAGGTCTTTGCCGGTGCCTATATCCATTCCGGAATACACCTGTCGGGAATCGGCGCTGATTATTTCTCCGTCAAAAGCTTGAGCGCAGTCAACGGCCCTTGTGGTCTTGCCCGATGCTGTCGGGCCGGTTATTATTAGTAGAGCCATGGTATGTTTTTTTTACTGGCCTATGCCGTTGATGTATTTTCTCCAGAATTTGCGGCAGCGGTAGAACGGGACATCCTGATTATTGTCGGCCACATAAAGCCAATGTGGATCATTGTAGTCAACATCCCATTTATGTATGTCGCGGATCTGGAAGGTAGGACGGTAGTGCTTGATCTTGTAGCGTCGGCGTCCTTGGGCATCGTATGTTTTCCAGGTTGTGGCGACTGTATGGAGTCTCACGATCTCTGCTGCGAATAGTGGATTGGTCTCTTTGTTGTTGATCAGGGATGCCACTTCGGATAGCGAACACCATTTGACCCGGGGATATTTTGTATCCAGTTCTGCCTTCTGTTCATCGTTGAGAAAGCATAGGTAATGGAAAATATTGCAGTCGGGGTTATAATGCGAGTTGGCATACATGAAACGGACATCGGTATAGCCATGGACTCCGCTTCTGGAGTCGAAATATTGCCGTGCGGTCTCGGTCTCGACTTTATCCACCTTGCTGATGGTGCATGTCACAGGGCTGTCGAATTTGTCATCGAGATCTATCTTCTTGTCGGTCTCTGTCTCCGGAGGAAGAAGGGCTATGTAGTTATCCCAGACAATGATGAATCTGAGCTGGGTATATGTCCCGTATCTGGAGAAACTGCCGGCCACATTCTGGCAATAGTAGCCCCAGATGCCGATATAGCGTAATGCAAGATATATTGCTGCGGCAAGCCATAGCAGGGTGGGAAGCCAGAAAAAGATGAACCGGTCCGGAACCGTCAGGGACGAATTGACATAAAGCAGGGCGTAATATCCCCAGCCTACAATCGTCATGGCTGCCGATAACCATAGCATCAGTTCTACCTGATAGTGGCCTACCTGTGAGAATATGACGCCGAGAAGTCCGCGTTCGGCATGGATTCCGTGTCGCATCCGGCAGTCGCGGCAGAAACTTAGCTTCAGACGTTTCTTATAGCCCCAGCCGGAGATGATTGTCGAGATCGGGGCTACGATAAGCATACAGATGAACGGGATTTCACGGTTGATCTGTTCTGGATTGAACATCAGATCTACCAATGTGCCCGAATAGGCCAGATTGATGGCCACCATTACAACTCCGCTCCAGAAAAGAACACGCGAGACTATAAAGGGCAGAATGTAGCACGACGGCAATCTTTGCTCGCGGTTGCGCCGGATCAGCACAAACAGGATGAATTGAAGACCGAATGCCACGAATGGCATGTATAAAGGTTTGATCCACAACGACAGAACGACGAGCAGTGTCAGGGCACTGCTGCCTATAAGCCAGTTGATCCATAATTGAAGGATGCCCCAGCCGTAGTCTCTGTTTTGGGAATGCGCCATTGGTTCTCGTCTGTTATTTCATGTGGGTTTCAAGATAGTTGAGCATACGGGCATAGACTGTGGCGCGTGAGTTGCTGCAACCATTGATTGAGTGGTTCATGTTGGGGAACATGAGGATATCGGCCCAACGTCCTATCGCTTCTGCCGCTCCTGCATATTGAACGGTATTGAAGATATGCACGTTATCATCGGCAGTGCCGTGCATGATAAGGAGGGGACACTTGCGGTCGGCGATACGGCCAAGGGTGGATGATATTTCGTAGCCCTCGGCATTCTGTTGTGGTGTCAGCATGTAGCGTTCGGCATAGACGGTGTCGTAGTAACGCCAGTCTGTCACAGGCGCTACGGCGATTGCTGCCGCGTAGGGTGCGTCTTTTTGTGAGGATGCCATGATCGACTCATAGCCTCCGAAGCTCCAGCCGTAGATGGCTATACGCGACGGATCGACGTATGGAAGCGTGGCTGCATATTTTGCCGCTGCTATCTGGTCGATCGACTCGTATTGTCCCAGTCGTTTGTACACCACATCCATGAATGCACGGCCTCTTCCGCCGGTGCCGCGGCCATCAACACAGACCACAACGTATCCTGCTCGTGCGAAATAGTTTTCTGCACCAATGCTCCAGCGGTTGAGTACCTGCTGTGAACCGGGGCCGCTGTATTGGCTCATGATAACGGGGTAACGTTTCGTTGAGTCAAATCCTGTTGGTTTGATGATATATCCGTTGAGTGTCACGTCGCCCGACTGCATTGTGAAGAATTCCGGTTTCGGAGCTGCGGCCCAGCGTTGCTGATACTCGGCATTGTCCTGTAAAGTTCTTACAGTCTTGCCGTTGGCCGGATTGCATAACGTATATTTGGGCGCGGTCGTGGTGTTGCTGTAGTTGACTATGCAGTAGTCCATCTTGGGGCTCCAGGCCGATGCGCTCGCATGGCCTTGATCCGGAGTCAGGTTGCTGACGCGACCTTTAGCGTCTATCTTGCTGACAACGCGGTTGGTGGCTCCCGTAGAAGTTGATGCATAGTAATGGTTGCCGGTCGTCTTGTCATATCCGTAGTAGGCTGTCACATCATACTCTCCGGATGTGATCTGGCGTTGTAGCGCACCGCTGTAGCTGTATGCGTAAAGATGCTGATAGCCTGTGCGGCATGAGCTGACTACAAAGAAATCGTTGAGGAAGCACATATCTTCATATGTCATCGGGTCTATCCATGCATTCCATTTCTCCACAAGCAGTGACTTTATGGTCGTTGATCGGGGATTGGCGCAGAATAGCTCCATGCGGTTCTGATCGCGATTGAGGGTGGTGATCATAAGCATGTCGGCTGTGGGACCGTATGTGATCCGGGGAATGTATTCGATCTGTGCGTCGGATAGCTGGATCTGTTTCAGTTTTCTGGTCTCGATGTCGTAGGAGTGGACGCTGACAGTAGAGTTGCGTTCTCCGGCAACGGGATATTTGTATGTGAATGAGCCGGGATACAGTGCATACTGTTTCATCTGGTCGCATGTGCCCTCATAAAGTGGAAACGAGAATGTCGGGACATCCGTTTCGTTGTATTTGATGAAGCAGAGGGTCATGTTGTCGGGTGCCCATGTCATTGAGCAGGAGGTGGAGAATTCTTCTTCGTAGGTCCAGTCGGGAACTCCGTTGATGATCTTGTTCTTTTCTCCGTCTTTGGTGACTGCTACCTCCGATCCGTAGTCGAGTTTCTTGATGAAGATATTGTTTCCGGCCATGAACGCCACCATGCGGCCGTCGGGGGAGAAGATCGGCGATTGCTGACGGGGATTGTCGGTCGAGAGCGGTTTCAGAAGCCGTGAACGGATCTCGTAAACATAGTATTGGGCATCGAATGAGCGGCGGTAGATCATTTTGCTGTCGCGCCACACAAGAATCTTGCTGCCGTCGGGGCTCATTGTGAAGCCGCTGATATCTGGAAGCATGGTCTCTCGGGTATGTGTGAGGTCGAATATTGTTTCTATCTCGCGGCCTGTCTTTATATCATGTTTGACGATGCGTTTGCGGTCGGCGCTTAATGTCAGATACTCATTGCCGTCAGGGGTATATTGCCAGCGTTCAACCGATTTCGGTGAATTGTCGACGCCGCCGACATAGTTTTCTATTTCGGGATAATCGCTGACCGATGCTGCATTGATCTCACCGGTGGAGAACCAGAGGGTTGCGATGATTGATAATGTCAGTATATTTCGTTTCATACTCTTAAACTATATAATTCAAATTCTGGCGAAAAGTTTTTACCAAAGTGAAAGTTGTTTGTCATCGTCGCGCGATGCTTTTTTTGCCGGAGGTTCTTTATAACCGAAATCTTCTACTTCCGGATCTTTTTTCAGCGGTGTCGGTTCAGGAGCGGTGAACCAGTCGGTGCTGTCCATAAGTTCGTCTATAGCTGAAATTTTTACCGTTGTGGATATGATGTCGTCAGTCGACGTTTCGGTGTTTTCCGGTTGGACATCATCTGTTATGGCTGTCAGCGGTGGAGTTACTGGCTCTTGGGCTGACAATGCGTTTTCTTTGTTGCGTTTCTTTGAGTGACGGCTCTTTTTTGTCTGGGATGAGCGTTCTGTTTCAGCCTCATTGATGAGACGGGTCAGACGCTTGATCTCTTCGCGAAGTTGTTCTGAGGTCTCTCCGGCCTCTTTGCGCATGGTCTCAAGTTCCAGTTTGAGTCGGCCTATCTCATCTTTTGATTCTGCGACAGCTTTTTCTGCGGTGATCATTTTGGTGCCTGCGGCCTTCACTTCATTGGTCAGACGGCTGTTTTCCGCGGTCAGATCGCTGATCTTTTTGTCTTTTCGGGCTTTGACTTTCTCAAATTCCTGCAATGTGGCCTCAATTTCAGCCAGAGCGGTCTGTTTGTCTACATCCGCTGCAGCTTTGTCAAGCTCCTCCTGCATCGTCTCAATCCGTGTTCTCAGGCTCTCCGTTTCGGACTTGTATTTCTCTGTTTCCGCTTTTAGGTTGTCGTTCTCTTTTTGAAGGGTTGAGGTGGCTTGGGCCTGTTTCTCAAGTTCTGATTGCAGCTCTTTCACTTTGTCGGTCAGATCTACGTTTTCCTGGGCAAGACGTTTGTTCTGAGCCTCTGTGTCTGCATCATCTGAGGCATTGCGTACGTTGGCGACACGCAGTTTGTTGATCATGCTCCTGTTTTCAAGCTGGAGCTGTTCGCGGTCTGATTCAAGTGTGCTGACCTGATTTTCAAGATCGTGTATGCGTTCGCTCAAAGCCCGTTTCTGTCGTGCGGCACTGAGCTGTGCGCTTTGGAACTCTTCCCGTTGTTGTTTCAGTGTGTGGTATTCAGATCGGAGTTTTTCAACGTCTCCGGTCATTCTGCGCTTTTCTGCTTCCCACTGCATCGCTCCGTTCCGACGGGCGTTCTCTGATTCAGCGGCGAGCCTGTCGCGCAGTGATTTATTGATCCGCTCCATCAGGTATTCACGTTGTTTCTCAACGCTGAGACATTTGCTCACGAATTCCGGCTGAGTGGCGTTGAATAGCTCGATCACTGCGTCAAACACCTCGCCCGGGAGGGCGGAATCAAAGGATTCTGTAGGTGGGTTGGCTGCGATGGCCGCAGTGTCGTCGGCACGCTCTGCCTTGGGTGCTGCATGCTCCTGTTTATCCTCAGCCTGTTCGAAGTCTGAGTCGAGATCATCTTCTTCCTCGAATTCGTCGGGAAATCCCAGTGCCTTTTTAAATGATGAGAGTATGGACATGATGTAGAGATTATTCTGTGATATTGATTGGTGCGGGATGCTGATATCCGGGTTTGGCTACAACGCCTTGTCCTTTCTTGCCGTCTATGCCTATGGCGAAGGGGGTCTCTACTCTGACTATTCTTACAGTGTCGCTTTCGTAGCATGCCGGCAGTGAGTTCAGATATTCAAATGAGCAGTAGCCGTTTGAGGCTCCGGGGTCAATCGTGAAATATCCAACGCCGAACGAGGTCAGATTCTGGAAGAAGTGGGTGCCCTGGCTCGGCTCTATGCGGTAGTTGCCCAGTGCCGATTCTACTATCAGACGTGCTCCGGCTATCTGTGGCCATTTCACCGGTATGCCGAGCGCGGAGTCGCTGGAACCCCAGCGGCCGGGGCCTATCAGGATGTAGGGGATGCCTCGTTGAGTGAAATCCCGGTTGATCTTCTCTATTTCGCGTGCAGTGGCCGGATTGTTTGATGCGGAGAAGTTCTCCGGACGGACATAGACTATGGTCTTGACATTATCTACCGTACCATGGCCTAATGCTGTGTCACTCCGCAGTATAAGTTCTGAATCATCAAGTGCCAGCAGATGCTCGTCGACAAGATCTTTGCGGTCAACGATCGGACGGATCTGCAGCCAGTAGATGTTTCCTTTCGATTGCCCTGTGTGGTCTATCGTACCGGCGAATTCTATCTCAACCGGTCGGCACATCTCTTTCTGACCTGTTGTCAACATGAAGTCCACGGCCTTTGCCAGCGGATAGACATCATGCTTGAGGATATTGTTGAAGGTGACCACGCGCCGTCCTTCGCCGAAGTCGTTGTCGCGCAAAACGTTGTCATGATAATCAAACGTGGATACCATGTATCTAAGGGCTCCTGTCGGTGCTATATCCTGAACCGAACGTTTGACTATGTTGAATCCGTCGTCAACGCGGAATGTTTCGGGTGAGTTCATCTCAAGCGCGTACATACGCGTCTGGGTGTCACGAAGTGCGAGGGTCAGCTCCGATGTCTGGAGTGCGCAGTCGGGGTGGCGCGGCGAGAATCGCAGGCTCAGACCCCCATCAACGATATATTTTCCAAGACCTACAGCTATTTCTGCAACGCCATCCTCTGTCTTTTCTCTTCCGATGGGGTAGTAGTTCAGTGATCGGCCTACACCGGAGAACGACGGGAAATACAGGTCGCCATGCTGCTGGCCTACCACTTCCTGAATGATCACGGCCATTTTCTCTTGGTCGATAACGTTGGACGTGGCGGTCATATAGGCTTTGCTGTCGGCATAGAACACTGAGGCATACACGCTCTTTATCGCATCACACATCATTTTGAGCATCACCTGATGATCTGCCACGTTCGGAATCATATAGGTAGAGTAGATTCCGGCAAATGGTTGATAGTGAGAATCTTCAAGTAGGCTTGAACTGCGGATGGCGAGGGGCTTGTCGACCACTTCAAATAATGCTGTGAAATCTTCCGCGAGCCTTAACGGCAGTTTTGCTTTCAGGAAGTGTTCAAGGATCGTTGCATCGTCGGCATCGCTCAATGCTATGGGATATAGGTTGTTGCTCGACATGAATTCATCGAATATGTCTGTGCAGAGAACAACCGTCCGGGGTATGGAGATGCTTACGCCGTCAAAGTTGTCGCAGATCGGATTTTTCTTTATGATCTGGTCAATGAACGCCAGACCACGGCCTTTGCCTCCGAGCGAGCCTTGACCGATTCGGGCGAAGTTGGAATAATGGTCGAAACGGTCTTTGCGGAACACGGCCACAACACCGCGGTTTTTCATCTTCCTGTATTTCACTATCAGGTCAAAGAACAGTTTCCTGACGGCAGGCACCTCTTCAAGTGAATAGAAGCGGTGGTTTTTGATCACTTCCGCTATGGGGAACAATGCTCTGGAATAGAGCCATCGGGAGATATCGTTGGATGAGGCATGGTGGAGCAACGCATTCCCCGGAATGTCGTATATGTGATACTGGAGATCTTTCAATGACTTGATGCGGATCTCCTTACCGGTTTCGGGATCGGTCATCACGAAATCGCCGAAGCTGAATTGCTCTGAGATGGCGGCGCTAAGATCCACCGGGAGTTTTTTCGATGTCTTGTCGAGGAAAACACAATGCATCGCCTCTGCCTGTTGGCGGTTGTCGGCTTCCGACGATTCTATGATGATCGGCAGGTAGGGATTTTCTTTGCGCAGTGCTTCTGCCAACCGGAAGCCGGCTTTGGGGTCTTTCACGCCATCTCTTTTGAAGGAAACGTCGCTTATCACTCCAAGCAGATTGCGGCCGTATCGTTCGTATATGTCCATGGCCTCCTCGTAATCTCGTGCGAGGATCACTTTGGGGCGGCCACGCATACGCAGCATCTGTTCATGTTCGTTGAGGGCTTCGGTCGATGATTCAAACGATTGCTTCAGAAGATTTTTGTAGATATGCGGCAATACCGACGAATAGAATCTCACGGAATCCTCTACCACAAGTATCATCTGGACTCCAACCTCATTGATGTCCTTGTCGGCGTTCTTTTTGTCCTCCAGAAGCTTGATGATCGCCAACAGCAGATCCATATTGCCAAGCCAGCTGAAAACGTAGTCTATGCCACTGAAATCCTCGTTGGCCAGACGGCGCGACACCTCTTTGGAGAAGGGGGTGAGCACTACGATCGGTAGCGACGGCTGCTGTTCCTTGATGAGACGGGCGCCGCTGAAGGTCTCGCTGATATCGCTGCCGGGCATCATGATCACGACTCCAAAGTGTTTTTCTTTAACCTTGACCAAGGCTTCCTCCACGGTGCTGACCTGAGTGACGCGTGGTGGAGAGCTCAGGTTCAGCGCAACATATTCAAAGTATAGCTGTTCCTCGATTCGGCCATCCTCTTCAAGCATGAATGCGTCATAAGGCGACGCAACGAGCAGGACATTGAATATCCTTCGCTGCATCAGATCCTGAAAGGCTGTGTCCTTGAGGTATAATTGGCTTAGTGCGTCTTCGTTCATGATTGGCGTATTAATCTAACAAAGTTACGCAATTTTTTATAGAATTGTTTGCTAAACTGCCGTTTTGAAGAAAAAAATTAGTTTTTCGGACATAAAACAGAGCGTGCGACCACGAATGATGGGGTCGCACGCTCGATTATGTTTCGGTTGTATACCGGTCTTACTGGTGTGCAGCAAGGAATCTTTCTGCATCCAGTGCCGCCTTACATCCGCTGCCGGCGGCTGTGATAGCCTGACGGTAGTGGGGATCGGCAACGTCGCCGGCTGCAAACACGCCCTCGATATTTGTGGCAGTCGAAATGCCGTCGGTCTTGATGTAGCCCGATTCATCGAGTTCAATGGCGCCCTTGAAAATTTCAGTGTTGGGCTTATGGCCGATGGCAAGGAAAAATCCATCGAGTTCCAGATCCATACGCTGTTCATTTTCCGTGCCTTTGTTCTCCACTAAGTGTGCTCCTTCAAGGAATTCCTCGCCGTAGAGCCCTACGGTGTTGGTGTTGAAAAGAACGCGGATATTGGGCTTGTCAAGCACTCGGCGTTGCATAACCTTGGAGGCGCGCAGATGGTCTTTTCTGACGATCAGGAACACGTCGGCAGCAATGTTGCTCAGATACAAGGCTTCTTCGCAGGCTGTGTCGCCTCCGCCTACAACGGCCACGCGCTTGCCACGATAGAAAAATCCGTCGCATGTGGCACATGCCGACACGCCGAGACCCATGTATTTCTGTTCGTCGTCGAGTCCGAGGAATTTGGCCGTCGCACCTGTTGAGATGATTATGGTTTCGGCTTCGATGGTCGAACCGTCATCAACTGTCACGGTGAATGGACGTTTCGAGAAATCAACGGCGGTTATGATTCCCGGACGGATATCAGCCCCGAATTTTATGGCCTGACGGCGGATATCCTCCATCAGTTCTGTGCCGGTGGTGCCGTCGGGGTAGCCGGGGAAGTTCTCTACTTCTGTTGTTATGGTCAGCTGTCCTCCGGGCTGATGGCCTTCATATAGGACAGGGGAGAGGTTGGCTCTCGATGTGTAGAGAGCAGCAGTGTATCCGGCTGGGCCGGAACCGATTATAAGGCATTTTGTTTTGTTGCTGTTCATGATTTCTATGGTTTAAAAGGGATTTTATCTTAGATCAACAATTTCTATGTTGGGATATTTCGATTTTGGATATTGGAATACGTTTGTTGCCAGCTTTTTCCCGGTTGTAATGGACGGGATGCGGATTGTGGCACGCTGTCCCGACGACATTTTGAACGAGATCTCTCTGGGCATATAATTGGATTTGCTGATAGTTACGGTGGCTAACGGTATCTCTGCGTTGGCTTGTTTGGCTTTCAGAGTGATGACGGCTTCGGTATCGTTCTGGCGTACCATGGTGGCGGTGTAGCCTTGCCTGAAGGCCTTGATGATCAGAACCGGATTGACCTGTTGCAGTTCCTGCTGGGTGGGCTCGGTGATGTTGACCTCTTCATTTGCCGGGATAAGGGTCCATTGGGTCTTGCCGTCGAACCATACGGACATGTCGCCGGATGTCATTGTGAATTTGTCGCCACACAAGGTCATCGTGCCGCTTGCTTTGCCCCCGTCGGTGGTGGCAAGCGAGTAGTTCGCTTTTATGGACGGAGCGGTGCTTATCTGTTTCGCCGTGCGGTCGAGGATCTGATCTGCTGTCTCGGCTGCAAATACCGGTGTCGATCCGAAAATTGCCAGCAATATGATTGCTATGTATCTTGTGATTGCTATCTGTTTCAGTCTCATGTCGTAGTAACAACTTTTATGGATGTAAAGTTTGATTATGGCTCTCTCCGGTTATGATTGTTCGAGCAGGTTCTCAAACGCGTAGAGATCCATCAGGACGGGGCGAGGTTTGCCTGCGCCGCTTGCCGCTCCTACCACTCCGGCCGCCTCAAGCTGGTCTATGAGTTTGCCGGCTCGGGGATAGCCTATGTTGAATTTTCTCTGGAGCAGAGAGGCCGAACCCATGTTGGAGGCTATGACTTCGCGTCCGGCATCGGCAAACATCGGGTCGCGGTCGCCGATGGCTCCCCGCTGTCCTCCTTCGCCACCAACAGGCAGGGCTTCCGGCAGTTCGTATGCGCTGGGATAGCCCATCTGGTCGGAGATAGAATGGCATATTGCCTCCACTTCATCGGTGTCGATGAATGCGCACTGAACGCGTTCAATCACGCCGTCGCGCGAGATCAGCATGTCGCCGCGGCCTATCAGCTGATCGGCTCCGGGGCGGTCGAGAATGGTGCGCGAGTCGTTCATCTGTGTGACGCGGAATGCCATTCGTCCGGGGAAGTTGGCCTTGATCACGCCGGTGATCACGTTGACACTCGGTCGCTGTGTGGCAAGGATCATGTGGATACCGACGGCACGCGCTTTTGCCGCAATACGGGAGATTGGTGTCTCCACTTCTTTGCCGGCGGTCAGGATCAGATCGGCAAACTCGTCGATGATCACGACTATGTAGGGCAGGTAGCGGTGGCCTTTTTCCGGATTAAGACGTCGGGATATGAATTTCTGGTTGTACTCTTTGATCCCTCGCATTCCGGCTTTTGATAGCAACGCGTAACGGTTGTCCATTTCAAGACAGAGCGAGTTCAATGTGGCCACAACCTTGTTGGGATCAGTGATGATAGGCTCGTCCTCTTCCGGCAACTTGGCGAGGAAATGGCGTTCAAGACTCTTGTATAGACTGAATTCCACCATTTTGGGGTCGACAAGCACAAACTTGAGCTCTGCCGGATGTTTCTTATAGAGTAAGGATGCAATTATGGTGTTGAGACCTACGGATTTACCCATGCCGGTGGCTCCGGCCACAAGCAGGTGGGGCATCTTGGCGAGGTCGGTTACATAGACGTCGTTGGAGATGGTCGTACCAAGTGCCATAGGGAGTTCGGCTGTCGATTCGTGGTATGCTTTTGACGATAGGATCGATCGGATGCTGACAACCTGTGGATTCTTGTTCGGCACTTCCATACCGATGGTTCCTTTGCCTGGCATGGGGGCTATGATGCGGATGCCGATAGCCGAGAGGCTGAGGGTCATGTCGTCGCCAAGGCGTTTGATCTTTGCTATGCGGACTCCCTGTGCCGGGACTATCTCATAGAGCGTGATCGTAGGGCCGACTGTCGCTTTGATGCTTTCAATCTCGATGCCATAGCTGTGGAGGGTGCGGATTATGGTCTGCTTGTTCTCCTCCTGCTCTGCTTCGTCGGTCGAACATCCTTTTGCAAAACGTTGGTGCAGAAGATCAATGTCGGGGAAACGGTAACGCGATAGCTCGGCTGTCGGATCATAGGCATCAATGTCGATCTCCTCGGCCTCTTCAATTTCGTTATCCTCGATTATCATGATTGGCTCTTCTGCCGGAGTCTGAGGCTCGGCAGGAATTTCTGCGAGCTGCTGTCCGACAGGCTCCTCGTCAGGCTGTTCATCAGTTTCATCGGCAACCGCTGTCATAGGCTCTTCCTGCTCCGGCTGGGGATGCGGTTTTCTCCATACCGGATCAGAGACTTCAACGGCTGTGTCGGCCGGAACAGTCAGAGGTGCGGCCATCTCCGTGCGCTTGTCGGTTACAGAGTCAATGTCGGTCAATTCCGGGTTAGTCCGTGGAATGTTTCTTTCCGGCTCTTTGTTTACCGGTTCGTTGTTTATATGCGGTTCGTCAGCGGTTGCTATAGGTTCCGGATTGGGCCGGGTGGTTTTTTGCTGCTGTTTTGCGGTCTGGGTGGCTTTCTCTTTTTCGAGAGTTGCTTTGGCTACAGCCATTGATGCCTGATAGCGACGGGCTATGGCGTCTTTCCGTGCTTTTACAAGTTTGCGGAAATGAGATATGCCGTTTTTGATCGGGGTCGCAAAGATAAGGATCAGTGCGCTGAGAAGCAGGATACTCAAAGCTCCGGCTCCCCAGATGGATGTGCTCGACATCATCATTTCGTTGATGTCATAGCCGTGAAGCCCACCCCAGAATGTTGGCGAAACGGTGGCGTATGTGGCGAAACCGGCGATTATTGATACGCTTATGGCTGCCACTAATGATTTGAACGTCAGTTGCCAGAAGTGGATTTTCTTCAGTCGCACCATTCCGATGCCGAGAGCTGCGATGTAGAAAATGATGATAAATCCTCCAAGGCCGAGCCAGCGGTACATGAGAAGATGTGATGTCAGTGCCCCGAACCATCCGGCGGAGTTTTCTATCCCCGTATGGTCGGCTGCTATTTCTGAGACTGTGCGGTTTTGTATGATGCTTTGATCCGCGCCGTTGCTGGAGAGGAATGAGATTGATGCAGCGAGCATGTATCCGGCTATAAGTATCAGGAGTATTCCGAAGAATATGCGTAGTCGGCCATCGGCAAAGAATCGTGTGAGAGTCACTACCGTGCGATGCTCTTCAGGATCCACGGATATTGGTTCCTGTCGGTCGGTTTTTGTGTTGTCTGAAACGCGGTTGCGGTTCCTGGGGGCTTCCGGTTCGGCAACAGGAACCTTGACATATTCGATTCTTTCTGCCGGTTTCGGTTCTGCTTGACTCGGTTTCGGTTCCGGTTGCTTGCTGACCGTATCGGTGATGCTCTGGCGGTCAGTGGATTCTCTGCGCAAAGCCGACAGGTCATAGCCTCCGTTGTTTATTTCAAATGAATCCATTTGCTTGATAGGGGTGGAAAATTAGTGGATCACAGTTGTTTCAACGCTGCTATTGTTGCCATGGGATCTGATGCCGAGAAAACGAAGTTTCCTGCAACAAGTACGTCAGCTCCGGCAGCCACAACTTCAGCTCCGGTCTGCAGGTTTATACCGCCATCCACTTCTATTGTGGCTTTGGATCCGGTTTCATCTATCAGTCGGCGGAGTTTTGCAACCTTGGCAATTGTGGATTGTATGAAGGATTGTCCGCCGAACCCGGGGTTGACCGACATCAGAAGCACCATATCCACATCGGTTATGATCTCTTCAAGCATGCCGACGGGGGTTGCCGGATTGAGGGTGACGGCGGCTTTCATGCCGGCTTGTCTGATCTGCTGGACAACGCGGTTCAGATGGGTGCATGCCTCATAGTGGACATTCATGATCGCTGCGCCACAGTCGCGGACCTGACTGACATATCTACCCGGATCAACTATCATCAGATGGACATCGAGGGGCTTTTTTGCCGAGCGTTCTATGAATTTCATCACTGGAAATCCAAAGGAAATATTGGGTACGAACACGCCATCCATCACGTCGATATGTAGCATATCGGCTTCGGAGCGGTTGAGCATATCAATGTCGCGGTCGAGTGCGCCGAAGTCGGCGGAGAGCAACGAGGGGGAAACGAGAGTCATGATGCAGATGCTTTTTTTGTTGGTTTGAGAGCTTTATAGGCTATGTAGGCGACGCATGCCACTCCTAATGCGAGTCCGGCATAGGTCAGATAATGATTGTACTTTTCAACGCTTTCATAGAGATCCTGTCGGCTGACTACTGTTCCGAGCCACCATCCGAGTCCGGCAAGGATGCTGTTCCATAGTCCGGCACCAAGTCCGGTGAAGATCACGAATTTACCGATGTTCATTCTCGACAATCCGGCCGGAATGGAGATTAACTGCCTCACGGCCGGAATCAGTCGGCCTATGAATGTCGAGGCTGCCCCATGGTCATCGAAGTAGCGTTCGGCTTTGTCCACTTTCTGCCGGTCTATGAGACATGCATGCCCGAAACGGGAGTCGGCGAACCGATACACTATTGGCCGGCCGATCCAGATGGAAAGTCCATAGTTGATCAATGCGCCTATGATGGCACCTGCCGTTGCCAACAGCACGATGAGTGTGATGCTTACGTTGTCGGACGTGCAGGCGAGGTATGCTGCCGGAGGCACGATCACTTCTGAGGGAAATGGAATGAATGAACTCTCCACGACCATCAGGGCGAATACCAGTAGATAGACTGTCGCGGCATCGGCCGAAAGAAACATATTGAGAATTTCCCGGGAGTCGAAAATCGCTCCCACGATCATTGATTCAATCATAGCGGTGTTGAAAAATACAATTGTTGCGTGTCAAAAGATTGTCAAGCAAAGTTACCGATATTTTCACAATATTCCTACATTGCGGAACATTTCAGCATAGAATTCTGCTTTTTTCTCTATTTTCATGGGATAGGCCCGGCTTGTGGATGGCATGCGGAATATTTCAATCTCACGGTCGGCATCGGCATAAAAGCATCGTAGGCTTTCTCCCATTTTGGGCAGTGGTGTGCCGGTTATCTCACTTATCACTCCTGCTGCTTTTTCGCCGGTGGTGGCCACGGCATGACATTCAGGCATCCCACCGAGCAGACCTTTCAGGTCCACCGGCCGGACTATCTCAAGAAATTTATCGGATGCATTGTCCTTCAGGCGGCACACCTCAGCTCCTGTGTCATGTAGGGCGATTCCACGTTCAGACAGCATGGCCTTGATCTCCGGAAGCCGGAACAGGCCTGTTGACGGATCAACGAAATGATCCTTCGAACCGAAGAATATAAGCCCCATGATTCGCCAGAAATCGTTGATTTTATTGGGATAATAGAAGTCCATGCTCCAGCGGTTTGGCTTTGGAGGGAATGTCCCCATGATTAAAATTTTTGCGCCATCGGGAATGAACGGTGGCCATGGGTGTTTCTCTGTGGGCAGTGTTTCCATGCAGTATGAACGGATGAAAGGGCAAAGTGTTTTATGCAAAACTGCGACCGGGAATCTCTCCGGCCGCAGTTTCGAGTTCTTTATAATCTTTACGATGTGCTTATGCTTTCACGCGGCTGATGTATGAACCGTCACGGGTGTCAATCTCAATAGAGTCACCTTCGTTGACGAACAGGGGCACGCGAACTTCCGCACCGGTCTCAACGGTTGCAGGTTTGAGGGTGTTGGTGGCTGTATCGCCTTTCAGACCCGGTTCGGTGTATGTGATCTTGAGGATAGTCTTGATGGGCATTTCAGCGTAGAGGACTGTTTCAGTCGATGCGTCGCTTACCACTTCCACGGTGTCGCCTTCTTTCATGAATGCTGCGCCGGTCACAAGATCCTTGCTGATGGGAATCTGTTCGAAAGTTTCGTTGTTCATGAAGATATCGTCACCACCGTCAGCGTAGAGATACTGGAACGGACGACGTTCAACACGCACGTCTTCAAGCTTTTCACCGATATTGAAACGACGTTCGAGAACGCGACCGTCAACCACGTCTTTCAGTTTGGTGCGCATGAATGTGTTGCCTTTGCCGGGCTTTACGTGGAGGAACTCCACGCAGAAGTACAGACGGCCGTCCATGCGGATGCAGGTGCCGTTTTTAATGTCTTGAGCGTTGATCATAAGATTGTTCAATTGAAATATTTGGGCGCAAAATTACAAAAAATTCTCAAATCCGCGTACTTTTTCGGCAGCATTTTTATTTGAGTGGAAATTTATCCTCAATTTCAGTATTTGTTTGGTACTCAGTAATCCAGTACGATCGGAACTTTATTCTCGGTGGCGAATTTAACTGCTTGGTATAGCATGGAGTAGGCGCATTGGGCTAATTCCTCTGTGTCGTACACCTCTTCTTCTTTTTTGTTTGTGCGTCGGAAAAAGCGTGAAAAGAGTGTTGGTCTCTTTTTGACTGGATTATAATACTTGTCATTTCTCCAGGAAAGAATGGTGGGTTCGTCGGCTTGCCATAAAGACCGGTTGATCTCTTCCAGTTCATGTCTCAACAATTCTACGGTGGAGATTTTGTTCTCAACGCCTGTGGGCGATAAGGTCTCGCAAACGGCTTTGACCGGAATGGGTAGCCAGAAGGTCACGTCGGATAGTAATGAGTTGACAAAGTTCTTTGACATGGCTTTTTCGACGACTGGTTCCTTGAAAGGATTCCACCCTATTTTCGCATACTTAGGCAGAGGTTTATTAAGCAGAATACATGCCTGCACTACGGCTAATGCCCCATATGCTTCCCATCCGGGCTTATCTGTAAAGTATCCGCATTCGTTGTTCTCGTCCCATAATGGGGAAGGTAGCGGCTGATCTATTCCTGTGGTGAATTTATTCGCCCATTGGTATATGAAGTCACGGATCTCATCGATTTCCGCTTTATCCTCTATCGGTTCTATTTCTTTGCCGTCACGCCCCGTCATTACGCACTTCTTCCCGTTTTCTTCCGAGATCTGTTGCACTATGTTTTTCCAGTTCCGGCTGTAATATCGGGTCAATGTGCCGGCGTAAATATCCAATCCCATATTGTTATGTTTTGTTATGTGTCGCTATTCTTTGGTCGGTCGGTCGAATTTCTGTGCTGGAGCATAGTCCATAATCGGGAGGGAGCCGGTCATGGCTTCGTAGGCGTTGAATGCCAGAGAGTCAAGTTCGTCTTCTCCGGCCCTGATCACTATGGGGGCGATCCAACTGATCCATTTGCTGATGCCTCGGGTGCAGTAGTCGCTGTGGGCTATGCCGCCGGTGAGGATGATGGCATCCACTTTGCCACGCAGTGCCACGGCACGCTCGCCAACGCATTTCGCCACTCCATAGAGCATTGCGTCGAGTACACTTTTGTACGGCTCTATTCCAGCAGTGGCTTTCTCGGATATGGTTTTGACATCCGTGGTTCCGAGATGGGCTTTAAGGCCTCCCTCGCCGTTGAGCATTTTTTTAATCTGGCGGCGGTCATGGGTTCCGCTGAAGCAAAGCTCTACGAGCTGGTCGGCCGGAAGTGTTCCGGCTCTTTCGGGGCTGAAAGGGCCGTCGCCGTTGAGTGCGTTGTTGACATCGATCACCTTTCCATGGCGGTGTGCGCCTACGGAGATTCCACCACCAAGATGCACGAGAATCAGATTCATATCCTCATAGCGGTGGCCCTGTGACCATGCATACCGTCGGGCCACGGCTTTGGTGTTGAGCGCATGGAAAATGGACATACGGTTGATCTGTGGCAATCCGGTAACTCTTGATTCCGGTATCAGTTCATCGACAACTTCCGGGTCGGCGATGAATGCAGGACATCCGCATCTGTCGGCAACGTCACGGGCTATCAGTCCGCCGAGATTACATGCATGTTCAAGTTTGGATTCAAGTAGATCGGCAGCCATCACGGCATCGACCCGGTAGACTCCGGAAGGTGTGGGTTTGAGCAGTCCGCCGCGCGCTATGACAACGTCAAATTCCGGTTTTATTCCGGCATTGGCCAGCGCATCGAATGTGGCTTGCGTGCGCATTGGCAACTGATCGTTGACATGGGGATATTTTTTCAGCTGTTCAGCGGAGTGATTGGCGGTATCCTTCCATAGTAGCGTGCGGTCGTTGTAGACGGCCCATTTGGTAGAGGTGGATCCGGGATTTATGACGAGTATTTTCATTTCAGTGCGGTGCAGGCAAGCGCCAGGCTGTAGAATTTGGAAATTGCCGAGTCGGCACGCGAAGGAATGACTATTGGGGCTGAAGCTCCGCAGATCATTCCGGCCATCGTGGCTTTACAGAAGAGTGATATGGTCTTGTAGAATGTGTTGGCCGACACGAGATCGGGAAATATGAGCAGGTCGGCATCGCCGGCCACCTTGGAATCTATATGTTTGATTTCGGCGCTATGGCGGTCGCATGCGGTCTTGACATCCATCGGACCTTCAATCATGGTGGAGGCTCCGAAGTGGCCTTCGGTGTTCATCTGTTTCAGTTGTCCGTAATAAACCGTGTTGATGAATTTCGGGTTTGTCTTTTCGGTAAAGTGGATGAGGGCTATGCGGATCTCCTTGATATGCAGGCTGCGCATCACGTCGGTATCATAATTTATGATGGATTCGAGCTGGTGCAGATCCGGTTGAGGGATAACGGCGGCATCGGAGAAAAACAGCATCTTGTGGTAGGACGGGATCTCGGCGGCTGTCAAGTGGGAGAGTACGTGTCCGGGTTCCAACAGGCCGTTCTGCTTGTCGAGCACTGCGCGCAGGAGGTTGTCGGTGTTGATTGCTCCTTTCATTACGACATCAGCGCGTCCTGCTCGAACTTCGGAAACAGCTGCACGGGCGGCCTCGTCGGCGTTTCCGCACCGGATAACATTTATGGCATCGGGGTTGGCGGAGGCCAGACTGTCGGCCCATTCCGGGCTGTCGCAGCAACAAAGGGTGAGTCGTGAGCCAAATTCGTTGAGGCAACGTTCCACAACCTCGCGAGTGTGATCATCTGACGGACAGACAACTGCTATGCGTCGTTCAGGAGCAACAGCGGCAAAGTGTTTCTCCAGATCTTTGAATGTTTTTACCGGATCCATCTATTTAAGGAATATTTTTGCAAATATCCGTATTTATTGCCATTTGTCAGCTCTGAAAGTTGTTAAAGCTTTTTAATGATGGTGGATTTGATGTAGAAAAACAAAGCGAGCGTTGCTGATGTTTTCTTTATAAATCAAACTTTGAGCGATGATACAGGATAAAAATAGCAAGGCCGGAATAATGTCCCGGTTTCTGGATTGGCGACAACGGCATGTGTCTGAGTTGCCGTTCCTGTTCATTCTGGCAACTGTTGTCGGAGTGATTTCGGGCGTATGCGCTTTTCTGTTGAAACATTCCATCGCTTTTGTGTCGAGGTTGATTACCGACCATCTTGCCGCGGATAGTTTCAATTGGTGGCTGGTGCTTATTCCGCTTGCCGGACTTGTGTTGACGGGGCTTTTGACCAGAAATTTGATGCATGCGAGATTGTCACATGGGGTAAGGCGTCTGAAGGCGGAGCTGAAACTGAAGGATTATTATCAGGCACCGTCGCGCATGGTCTACGCCATGATTGCGAGTACGGTGACTCTTGGTTTCGGTGGATCAGCCGGATCGGAGGGGCCTATAGCGTGTACTGGAGCTGCAATCGGCGGTAATTTCGGACGATGGTTCGGATTAAGCCGCAGAGGGTTGCTGCTGATGATAGGATGCGGTGCCGGTGCCGGCATCGCAGGTATTTTCAAGGCTCCGTTGGGCGGTGCGCTCTTCACCCTTGAGGTGCTTCGCATTCCGATGTCTACTCCGGCCATGCTTGTGTTGCTTGTCTGTACTATAGCGGCGGGTATGACGGCGTATGCGCTCGGAGGATTTGTAATGGATGTCCCGATGGCCGATGCCGGAATGAGTTTTGATTATTCATTGATCTGGTGGCTGATTTTGCTTGGAGTGGCGTCGGGTGTGTATTCGCTCTATTATAGCTATATCATGAAGCTTATCGAACGTTGGCTGACACGGTTGCGCTATCCGTTGTTGCGTAATATAGTGGGCGGTTTGATTGTTGGTGTAGGGGTGATGTTTTTCCCTTCGTTATATGGCGAGGGGTATGGGGTTGTAGGTCATGTGCTGAATGGCGATATCAGTTCGGTGGTGGCCGACGGATTGTTCGCTTCGTGCGGCGATGCTGTGTCGGTGTTGCTTCTGGTGATGGCTATGACTCTTGCGTTCAAATGTTTCGCTACCTCGGCGACAAATAGCGGAGGCGGAGTCAGTGGTGAGTTTGCGCCTACATTGTTTGCCGGATGTTTGTTCGGATGTCTGTTTGCGATGTCTTTGAATCAGTGGTTTGGTTTGGGACTTCCCGTGGAGATGTTTGCTCTGTTTGGCATGGCCGGTGTGATGGCCGGTGCTATACGTGCCCCATTGATGGCGTTGCTGCTCACATCGGAGATGGTAGGTTCCTATGGTTGTTTCCTTCCGTTGCTGATTGTCTCGGGATTGTCGTTCGGCATTGTGAGGCTGTTCACATTTGATGATTTCTATTCCCGGCATGCCGATCGGAATAATGGTTTGCTGTCGTGGTTCAACCGGGCGTTCCATATTGGCCACACAAAAAAATAACAGCCTTGAAATTTTCAAGGCTGTTTTGGAGGTACCTAGCAGATTCGAACTGCTGTACACGGTTTTGCAGACCGTTGCCTAACCACTCGGCCAAGGTACCATTTTGTGGTTTGCGAGTGCAAAGTTATGATTTTTATTTTAATCAGACAATATCTGGAGTCTATTTTTTTGAAAAAATATTGGTAAAATCCGGATATAACGGATATTTGTCTGGTTATGCTATTCAAAGAGAGTGTGGTAGAGAGTGTCGCCGCTCTCTTTCAATGCGTCCCTGAATCCGGAAATATAGGCATCGGCGGCTTTGCCGCTGACTTGGGTGCGGATGCTGTGTTCCCGTGCGCGGATATCAAGAAGCTCATCCCGGATGGCTGATTCGGTATCGCAGTTGGTCAGCAGGCGTTGTGCGCACCGAGATCCAAGATCGTAAGCGGATGCGCCTCCGGTCGTTGATCTGTTATCGGCTTTGTTGTTCGTGGCTGACTCCTGAGTTGGTATTTCCGGAGTGGTTTCCTTTTCAGGTTTATCCGCAGGGGGGATGTCGGTGGTAGCCGGTTGGTTGTTGTCGGAGGCTATTATGACGTCATAGGTGATGGCATCGTCGGCCGACTCTCCGGTGGCGCAAGCCATTGCTGTTGTCGTGATTATGATTGTCAGTAGTGTTTTTGCTGCTGTCATATTCTGATTTTTTGTCGTTACAGGATGGTCATGGCTATCTTCGCACAGCATTCAGCATCGGCTAAGGCGTTGTGATGCCGGTTGAATGGGATTCCGAGAAATTCTGCGAGATAGGGGAGGGAATGCGATCCGCAGAGTGCCTTTGGAATAGTGGTCCGGGCTTGTTGCAATGTGCATAGGAATGGATTGTCGGGGAACTCTATGCCATAACTTTTTGCAGCTGCGCGGAGGCATCCGCGGTCGAAGCGGCAGTTGTGTGCCACAAGTGTGCTGCTGCCTATGAATCTTTTCAGGTCAGGCCATATCTCGGCGAAAGTCGGTGCGCAATCGGTGTCTTTTCGTCCTATTCCATGAATTTCATTGGTGAAATATGAAAAATAGAAATTCGGGGTAGGGCGAACGAGGGTATAGTACCGGTCGGCTATGACTCCATCAGTTACCTTGACCGCTCCAATGGCGCATACGCTCGAAGGGTGATTATTGGCTGTTTCTACATCAATAGCCACGAAATCGGTCATTTTAATGGCTGGTTTGGTGAAACATGATTGATCACAGCTTGCCGGACATCGTCCATCAGCCACCGGGGGGTTGATGTGGCTCCGCAGATGCCTACACTTGATGCGCCGAGCAGCCATTGCGGATCTATTTCGGATGCGTTGGCTATCATGTGGGTGCGTGGATTGGCTTTGGCGCAGTGCCCGAAGAGAACCCTTCCGTTGCTGCTTTTTTTCCCGGCCACAAATAGGATAACATCGTGGCGGCTGGCAAACGATTGTATGGCACCGGCACGGTTGGCAACCTGTCGGCAGATGGTGTCGTGGCATTCAACCAGCGATTGATCGGTTGCCCGGCTTAAAATCTCGTTGCACATTGCCCGGAAGCCGTCGAGTGGCTTGGTGGTCTGGGAATAGACTGCGATCGGACGGGAAAAGTCGATAGCTGACAGCTGGTCGGTCGATTCCACTACTATGGCGTTGCCGTCGGTCTGGCCTACGAGGCCGTTGACTTCGGCATGCCCGGCTTTCCCATAGATCACAATCTGTGGAGGATCGGGCTGGTTGTATGTGGCTTTGATGCGACGTTGCAGCTGAAGGACAACGGGGCATGTGGCATCGATAATCTCGATCCCGTTTTTTTGTGCTGTCAGGTAGGTTGATGGCGGTTCGCCATGGGCACGCAGCAGAACCTTGGCATTGCGCAACATCGCAAGGTCGTCATGGGAAATCGTGACAAGGCCTTTGACGCGCAGACGCTCCACCTCGTCGCTGTTGTGGACAATGTCGCCAAGGCAGTATAGCGGATCGGAACTGCGAAGCTCTGATTCGGCTTTGCTTATGGCCGAGGTGACACCGAAACAGAATCCGGAGTCGGCATCTACTTCTACTATGGGCTGCGAGGATGAGCTCATTTCCGGGCTATGGTTTCGTTGTAAAGATTCAGAAGCCATTCGTTCTGCTGGTCGATGGTCATTTCGGAATTGTCGAGCACGGCAGCATCGTCGGCTTTTCGGAGTGGGCTTTCCTCGCGGGTCTCGTCAATGTGGTCGCGGTTGATTACGTTGGCCAGCACTTCCTCGTAGGTGGCCTGAACGCCTTTCTCTATCAGTTCTGCCACGCGACGTTGCGCTCTTGTCTGTGGAGAGGCGTTGACGAATACCTTCATCTCTGCGTGGGGGAACACGGTTGTGCCTATGTCGCGGCCGTCCATCACTATCCCTTTTTCATTTCCCATCTGCTGCTGCATGGCCACCAGAGCATGTCGCACTTCGGGAATGGCAGCTACCGGGCTTACGCAGTTGCTTACGGCCATTGCGCGGATTTCGGATTCAACATCTTCACCGTTCAGCATCGTCACTTGTCTGTCACCGTTGATTGCAAATGAGATGTTTATCTCCGGCAATGACTGAACCAGAGATGCTGAGTCGACGCTCTGATCCTGACGGATCATGCCATGGCGCAAGGCGTAGAGAGCCACGGCACGGTACATGGCACCGGAATCAATGTAGCGGTATCCGATTGTTTTGGCAAGTTGACGGGCCATGCTGCTTTTGCCCGAAGATGAGTAGCCGTCTATGGCAATTGTTATGAGTGGTTTAGTAGTGGTCATGTGGTCAATATAAAAGTTCCGTTAAATTGGTCGATATGTTGAACATGAATGTCGAGGCTCCGCTATGGGGTTGCGCGAAGGCAATCCCGAATTTGAACGATTTAACGTTCATGCCGGCACCGATAGAAAAGCCCGACAGAAAGTTGCGTGCGTAGGTGGTCATATCGGTTCGGGTCTTGTAGTTATAACCTATGCCGATATGGAATTTTTCAGATGGAATGAAATCGGCTGCGAAGATGAGGTGGCGGAAGAGGTTGGAACCGAACGATTCTTTCAGTTCAAGGCCATCCTCCGATGTTCCGTCGCCCGGATCATAATATGGAAGTTTCCATTTGGTGAGGTTCCATGCTGTTACCGAGAAACGGATAGGCAATGATCCGAACGACTGGCTCCAGCCGAGCCGCAGGTCGACGGGCAGGCGGTCGTAGGCTTGGTCAAAACGTTTCACTTGTCCACCAAGATTGGCGATCACCGCGGATAACGATAGATCCCGGTCGGGGTCGTAGTAGTTGATGCCGAGGTCTGTGGCCACGGCGAATGCAGAGTATTCGCCATAAGAACTGTAGAGCATTTTCAAGGCGATACCGCCACGCAGCCGGTCTGTGATGTCGTGGGAATATGTTCCGTTGAAGTTCACATCTTTTGGTGAGAAATTGCCTGTCAGTGTTCCGGTCTCGTCGGTTCCGGTGATCTCGCCATAGCCGTAGTACTGAAGTCCGACCGCCCAGGCTCCATGTTCCGAGGCTTTTGTGCCGAATTTGACACCGGCAAAGTTGGCATCGGATATGTAGCGCATATAATTGACACCTACCTGCATCTCAAATTCCGGGCCAAGAAGAGCCGGATTCTGGTCAATGGAGTTGATGTCGTCGTCAATGCTTGATATGTTGATGCCGCCAAGGCCGTAGACTCTCGCCGACGATGGTATGTTAAGGAAATTATATGCCGGCGAGCTGTCGGCGGCTGAGGCGATTGTGCTTGCAGCCAAAGTCAGTATTGCCGGAAGAATATATCGTGGTTTCATTGCTGTTTGCGCTGGTATAGTCCTATTTTTAAACGAGATGGTCTGTTGGATATTATATTTTTATCTACTTTTTTGGATCGTCGTGTTAAAAATGTCAACAAAGATAAAACAATAATAATCATTCACAAAAACGGATAGAGATATTTGTCAGAAATTTTCGTGCTGTTTATTTTTGTCGTCGGAAATTGTAAATCCACTGTTTATTTTGAATTCTCTTCGCATGAAAATAATTTCTCGCCGTCGCATTTATGCCTCTTTGCTTTCGCTGTCACTCTCGTCGGCGATCGCTTCGGCTCAGCAGCCCATGATGGTCAATTTTGTCCGTCCGGGTGAGTCAAATCCGCAGGGGGCCTATCTATCCGACTGTGTTGATGTCTCTCCTCAGTTCCCCGGTGGCGAGGCTGAACTCATACGATTCCTGAACCAACATCGCAATTATCCGCGCGATGCCTATGAGATGGGGATTCAGGGACGTGTTGTGTGTGGGTTTATCGTGGATGTCGACGGCACTATTCTTAATGCTTCCGTTCATCGCGGCCCATGCCGTAGTCTGGGTGCGGAGGCTATCAGGCTTGTTGAAGCAATGCCGCGTTGGGAGCCGGGCCGGATCCACGGGCAGAAAGTTCCGTGCTATTATCTGCTGGCTATTCCGTTCAGGCTATGAGCCGGTGTGGAATGTGGAAATCAAACTTTTTTCAACCTTTCCGAGTAAACTTTTTGTGAGATCCGCCTGTAGGCGATGTAGACGGCTGAGCCTGTTATCACCCATGTTATTGGATAGATATAGAGCAGCAGCTCGAAATTTGTATTGTCGGCACAGACGGTGTAGATCCATATCAGACGCAAGACGCATGTCCCGAATATTGTCAATATCGTAGGGGTCATGGAATAGCCGAGCCCACGGAGAGCCGATCCGCTGATCTCGTAGCTCGATGCGAGGAACTGTAGCAGAAGCACGCAATGGAGACGTGTCACTCCATAGGCCATAACCTCCGGATTAGTAGTGAATATGCTCAGAAAAAGATCGGCGTTAAGGGCAATTATGACGTTGGCCGCTCCACAGCACACCACGCTCATCAGCATGCACAGCCGGAACACTCTGCGGCACCGGTCGTAGAGTCCAGCGCCATAGTTCTGGCTCACGAATGCCACGGCGGCTTGGCAAAAGGCGGTCATGATGAAGTAACAGTAAACCTCGTAGTTGAGCGCGGCGGCTGATCCTGCGATGGCATTGGACCCGTAATGGTTGATGGCCGATTGGATGAATATGTTCGCAATCGAGAATACCATGCCCTGGATGCCTGCAGGAACACCTATCTGGAGCATCTTTTTCATTTCTCCGCGGTGGATACGTGTTTCCCTGAGTTTTAAGGTGAATGGCGACGCCTCGTGGCGCAGCCAGTATGTGATAAAGGCGGCATTGATTGCATTGGCAGTAACCGTGGCGATCGCTACACCTTCCACGCTCATGTTGAATTTAATCACGAGCAACAGATTGAGCAATGTGTTGACGATCCCGGCCACTACGAGACTGTAGAATGGACGTTTGGTGTCGCCCATACTTCTCATCACTGCCGCCCCGAAGTTATAGATCATCATGAACGGCATGCCGAGAAAATAAATCTGTAGGTATTTGGTCGCCAGGTCTATGACATCGTCGGGTGTGCTCATAAGCTCTAATATCGGACGGGCAAGAGTGATTCCTATGAATAGAAGGAATACACCGCTCAGAAGAGCTATTGCTGTGACCGTTGCTATGGATTTGCGGATGCCATCGTGGTTCTTACGGCCTATATAATTGGCGATGACTACGTTGGCTCCTACAGAAATTCCGATGAAAAGATTGATCAGGATGTTGATGATGGCTCCGTTGCTGCCGACGGCCGCCAATGCCTGATGGGAGGAGAAACGTCCGACAACGGCTACATCGACGGCGTTGAATGATTGCTGCAACACGCCACTTGCCAATAGAGGCAGCGAGAACAGCAGGATCTTGCGGAAGAGGCTTCCGCTGAGCATATCCATTTTTACCGTATTTCTTTCCAACCTTGCAATCTTTTTTTTCAACGTGCAAAATTACTCATTTTCCACCGATGCGGATACTTTTATGCGACTTAAAACTGCCGAAATGGTAAAAAAACTTGCTTTGGCGGTCGTTTTTTATTAATTTTGCAGGGTTAACCTTATTGTTACACAGTGAGATCAGTTTTATCCATATTTTTGCTGGCCGTTTTAGGACGGATGGCTGTCGGTTGTGCTTCCGGAACATCATCCGGTGGCTCTGACGCTGTGGCCGCCGATAGCGTTGCTATGGTTGATTCCGATACGGAATGTGAGGTTATGCTACCTGATACCTCCTATTCATCGGCGTCTGTCGTCAAGACTGATCTTCAGATTCCCGATACATCGGTTTCCGGCGTTCTCGAGTCGATCGACGATCTGTATGCCGATGCCGCCGGGGCATTTACATTCCGCAAAGGATCGCGCCGTGATGCCTCATTTGGAGGAAAATTGGCCGGAGATCCATCGGAGATAGTAGTCGATTGGGTGTATAAGACTGTAGAGGACTACACTCCGACACGTTATGGAGCATGGGGTGGTGGCACCGGATGGACCGGTCAGCCGCTCTACGTCGAGTGGCCCGATTCGCTGATAAGTCGCTTCCATGCCAATGGGCAGAACGATGTGGCACGGCAGGAGATAATAGTCGGGTCTCTGAGTGGTGATGTGTATTTCATAGATTTTCAGACTGGCCAGCCGTCACGTAAGCCTGTGGAAACGGGGAATCCGATCAAAGGCACTGTCTCGCTTGATCCGACATTGAATGGAAACTTGTATGTAGGGCAAGGATTGTCGGCACATACTGATGTGGCAGCACTCGTTGTAGATCTCAATACTCACAAGATAAGCCATCGGTTCGGCCCTGATCCCAAAGCCTACCGTCGGTGGCACGCTTACGATTCATCACCTGTCAGGGTAGGGCAGTTTCTCTTCCGGCCGGGTGAGAACGGAACCCTTTATAAATTCATTATTCGTCCCGGCTCTCTGACTTTGCATTCGGCTCTGCGCTACATGGTTGGTGGTGCTGCACCCGGTATGGAAGCATCCATGGCCGTTTACCGCAACTATGGCTATACGGCTGATAATGCAGGAAATATCATCTGCTTCAATCTCAATACCATGTTGCCCGTATGGCATTATAAGTTGCCCGACGATGTCGATTCCACTCCGGTAGTGGTTGAAGAGTCTGACGGAGCTTATCTTTATACCGGTTGCGAAGTCGAGCACGGCGATCTTCATCAGGCATCTTTTGTGAAGCTTGATGCTCTGACCGGAGAGAAGATATGGCTTAACAAAACAGAGGCACGACGCGCTGATGTGGGTGAGAAGCATTTCGATGGTGGATATTATGCGACATGTCTTCCCGGTTCAGGCAATTGCTCCGGACTGATATTCCAGAATCTTGTTAGAAACACGGACGGGCAGAATGGTGAATTTGTGGCTTTTGACCGTTCCACCGGCAAGATTGTCTATTCAACACAGCTGCGCTACTATGCGTGGTCGTCGCCAGTGGGATTCCTCACCCCTGATGGGAAACAATATGTAGTGACCGCCGATTGTTCGGGGCGGGTCTATCTGATCAATGGAGCCGATGGTAGCATCGTAGCGTCGCGCTCTGTCGGTGCTAATTTCGAATCATCTCCGGTTGTTGTCGGAAACCATCTCGTTGTCGGTTCCCGTGGCAACTCCATCTATAAACTATCATTGAAATGAAACTTCGATTAATCATACTCTTTGCGTTATCATTCCTGTTCATAACCAATGCATCGGCCTATAAAATCGAGGCCAAACGTGGAGTTGTGAACGACGGATATAATTTCTGGCTTTCAACGCCTGACTCTGTGTCGGCCGAGAACCCCAAGCCTGTCATTATTTTTCTTCATGGTGCAAGCCTATGTGGCTATGACATGAACCGTGTGCGACGCTACGGTACAATCGATGCCATTGAGCGAGGACGCAAGATTGATGCTTATGTGATAGCTCCGCAGAATCCAGGTGGCGCATGGCAGCCTAAAAAGGTGATGAATATTCTTGATTGGGTGATGGAAAATGCGGATGTTGATTCTTCAAGAGTCTATGTTGTCGGTATGAGTCTCGGTGGTTACGGCACTCTCGATGTGGCTGCTGCCTATCCCGACAGAATAGCTGCGGCAATGGCATTCTGCGGCGGTGCGACCGCTAAGAACCTTGAAGGTCTGAACGAGTTGCCGTTATGGATCATCCATGGAACTGCCGACCGCGCCATATCCATATCCGAGAGTGACAAGGTTGTAAGTGCCATGAAATCCTCCAATGCCGAGACTCCGCGATTGATCTACGACCGAGTCCCGGGTATGAACCACTCGCAGCCTGCCCGTTTTTTCTATATGGCAGAGACCTATGAATGGTTGTTCGCTCATAGTCTCGACGATGACAATCGCCCGTGTATTGAATCGTTTGATCTTACGGGTAATTCCCACACGGCCTATGCAGGACTCCGCCATAATGGCAAAAAGTCAATAAAAGCAAGCAAATCGTCCAAGCGGAAGACAGCAAAAAGAAGCAAACGCCGTTCAAAAAAGTCAACACGCACTGCCAAAGCTCGCCGCTGATTATAGAACTGCGTTTGTGGGTACTATTTTATGCAAGCAGGATATAACCTTATTTATTAAGCAGTTTGGTTATGTCTTTGAGAGACATTGATATGTTTGCAAAAACTTTTATGGCGCTTGCATAAACCAAAAATAGAAAGCATACGATTGCGCCAGCGATTAAGGCGACAAGAAATACCAGAAAATTTGCGCCTCCACTTATACAGGTTATTAAGCCGAATAACACACATAGTCCACCTAAGCCAAACCCTATGAGTTTGATTATATTTGAGAACGCATATAGTGTGATCTCGGCGTTTTCATCTTCAGACGAATCTGAAATATAAATGTCAACGTTTTCTTCGGGCTGATAATTGTTTTCTTCCATGGTTGAAAAATTAGTGGTGTTAATATAATATTTACAAGAATCTTTACTTTCAGGGTTCAGGCTGATTTGTCTTTTCTGTTGAGGGCTTAAGATCGTCCGGAACTTGAATTTTGAATTTGATCGGGAGGGTATATATTGTATTAATAGGTCGGCCATTGGATGTCCCCGGAGAGAAATCGGGTAGCAGGTTTATTACTCTGATTGCTTCTTCGTTGAACTCTTCCGGAAGGTTGGATTTTGCGATTCGTGGTTTGCAGACCTTCCCAAGAGAATCGACTGTGAATTGAACAACTACGCGACCTTGTGCGCATATCTCGTTATTTGGGTAACGCAAATGGTCAGCGACAAATCTAAACAAGGCACTTTGTCCTCCAGGAAATTGAGGATCTGATTGGCCAATGTCACCCCAAATAAGATCATTATTGATTGTTTCTTCTGTTGTGTCAGTGGATGCATTCTGTGGTGGTGTATCTGTTGCACTCCCCGACATGGTTATTAGCCCTGCTGAAAGGCCGGCGAGGACAACGGCTTTTCCCATAAGCTGACGCGTACGTAGCTGTCGTTCAAGATAGCTGACTTCGGCTTCACATTTCGGGCATGTGCCGGGGCAATCCCCTTTATGGCGACATTCTGAGGTTATCAGTTCAATGTCGTTAGCCTCGGCGATCCGGCGGCGTATCTCTTTAAGGATCCGGCATGTTCGTTTTCCATGTGTCATAGTTGGGGCATATTGGTATTTGCAGCTAAGATACTGATTTTATTTCAAATTCCAATACTGTCGTTCTCGCATGATGGATTTGACCGGTGATTTTTCTCCACTTGTTTTTTGCGGAAGTCTTTCCATTGGCGGTTTTGTTTGCGACGTCCAAGGATTTTGTCGATGCCAAATATTCCTTTTATGCGATGTAGGGCTGCTTGTCCGAAGTTACGTCGGATGTTGACTCTGCCGGCCAGTCGTTTGTCCGGTTCTATGGTAAGCCGAATTTTATTGTGATCAATTGTTTCAACGCGTGCGATCAGCTGCTTGATATTGGTTTGAAGTTCAGGCGCATCCGGCGATTCGTAAATATCAATGTAGGCATTCGATGGCCTTTTTGCCCATTTCCTGGCCTCTTTCTCTGAGATATATTCCCTGTCAAGTATGTAGACCTCGGTGTAGGTGGTCACGAATATCGATTCATCGTGTCGGTTGAATTTTACCATTCCCAGTCCCCGGCCTCTGGTCTCGATATTGAAAGAATATCCCGTCAGATCGGATGGATTTAATTGAGAGCCGGAAGTGTTGAGGTAGTTGAATCGGATCCAGAACTGATCAAAGTCAATATCGTCCTTTTTGAAAAATGGTGATATGCCCGGAACCCATCTATGGCAGGTAGTATCGTTGAGAACATCTATATCTATGGCAATACCGGCGTATGTCTTATCCCACATCTCCGCAGGGCTGTATTTCCCGGATCTGCTTGCAGTGCCGGTTTCTGAAATTACGAGATCTCGTGGAATGTCAGCCTGTGGCGGAATGCCTATCCAGTCGCTCCATGTGAAATGATTGTTCCATCGGTCGCTGACGCTGTCAAGACCATGTGCGTTTGTGAAATGGTAGTACGATCTGGAGTTGAGTATCCGGGGTATGTTCCAACCTTTGAATCGCGTCTTGTTGTCGTCCGGCAGCATAAAATCAATCATCTTTTCTCGGAAGAGGGTGACCGTATCGGTATAGGTTGATAGTGTTGAATACTCACGGGTATAAGCCAATATGTGAAGCATATTTTTATGCCGGGATTCAATGACCACTTCGGGCAATTGGCTTATATTCTCTTGTAGAAAGATCGTGTCGGCGGTTTGAAACGGGACATGTTTCTCGCAGAATCCCATATAGCGGATGGTTATCGGGTAATCTCCGGCCGATGTGCAGGTGATGGTTCCTGCCGGGCTGCTTGTCCCGAGGAATTTCCCGTTGCGGTCGAACACAGACGCATTAGCCAGTGGTGAATGCGTGATCGAATCGGCAACGATGTTGAAATCCGGACGTCCTATGGCATAGGCTGTACAGATATAGGCGAGCGATAGAATGGACAGGAATATTCTGCGATAATGCATAGCGATTGTTATTTGTGAGGCCGGATTGCAAGTTGATAGCCGAAACCGCGCTGATTTATGATGCTGATGTCGGGATCGTGGCGCAATGCACGTCGCAGTTTGTGGATATAGCCGTGCAGCGAGTTTCGGTTGCTGATCTCATCGCGTCCCCATACGGCGACCATAAGTTCGGAGGCATCCACGGTTTTGCCTATGTTAGTTGCCAACTGCTCCAATATCCGTACCTCAATATTTGACAGTGCTGTTTCCCTGCCATTGAAGATCAGGAGCTGAGCCGTAGCGTCGAAGATATAAGATCCTATATGATGGATCGTGTTTGTGAGCTGACCGTATGATTTGTTCCGCAACAGGGATTTTATACGGATAATAAGCTCCCGGAGTTCAAACGGTTTCCTCAGATAATCGTTGGCTCCAATGTCGAAACCTTCTTCGATATCGTCGATTGTGCTTTTTGCTGTCAGAAATATGATGGGCACTGATGAGGATATCCGTCGTATTTCTCTTGCCATGGCAAAACCGTCAAGCCGAGGCATCATCACATCGGCTACAATGAGGTCGGCACCATGGGCTTTATATTTGGCCAGACCATCAATGCCATCGATGGCATTAACTACGTCGTAAGCCTGTTGCCGCAGAGTGTCCGTGACAATCAGCGAAAGGTCTTGCTCATCCTCAACGAAAAGTATCTTAGCTTTCATGGCGGTTGAAATTAATTGTAAACGTGCTGCCTTGTCCTGTCTGACTCTTGACAGAAATGCTCCATCCCATTTTATCAAGAATCTGCCGGACATAATAAAGCCCGATGCCATATCCGCGGACATCCTGACGGTTTCCGTGCGGAATCCGATAGAATCTGTCAAAAATGTAGGGAAGGTTTCTTGACGGAATGCCTATGCCATTGTCGGACACCTCGATCCAATCCCTATTGATTCTGATTTGTATGGCCACAGATTCTCCTGAATATTTTATGGCATTGTCGATCAGATTATTCAGTATATTTGACAGGTGAGTTTTATCCGCTGTTACAATGGATCCGCCATTGTTTATGATTTCGATAGATATCTCTTTGTCGGCTCTCATGCGATGGGCCTCTGCAATTTCTTCAGCCAATTCCGGCAAATCAATATTTTCCGGTTTCAGGGTCATGGCTTTTCTCCGTTCCATACTCATGGCCAGGATATTTTCAACGAGTTCGCCAAGGCGTTTCAGCTGCTTCAAGGCTATTGAGAGATAAGCCTCTTTCTTTTCTGTATCATTCGACGAGTCATAATTCAGCAGAGCGTCGTTGGCCGAATAAGCTATTGAGATTGGTGTTTTCAGCTCGTGGGTCATATTGCTGACAAAATCATCTTTCATCTCCTCGAGTGTGCGAAGTTTGGATACTGTGCGGAACAGATACCAGAAAGCTGCGGCGAAAGCAACCATAAGAAGGAATATTGTCACAATCACACCCATCATCTGAGATAGGATATGGCGAGTCAGAGGGGTGATGTATGCTTTATAATACACATCTTCGTTAGGGTTTATGACAATCCTGAACGTGTCATATCCAGAACGGCTTTGAATCAGAGGATTACTGAAAATAATGGAATCACTCCCATTTACAACTTCCACCGCTACAAATTCCGGATAAATATATCTACGCGATAGCTGGTCATTCAGAACACTATCCATCACAGCCATATCGAAGCCTATGTATTTATCCATGATAATATGGAATTGCTTACTCATCGCATCTATCATCTGATTGGAATACGTTTTTTCTTCCGCTAACAAAGCTTTTTCTTCAATGACTGTGCCATCGGCTTCTGTTCTGACGGATATGAGTTGCCCGTTTTCATCCCTATATGTAGAAGCCTCAGCCTTTCTCGGAATCTTCGAATCAACCGAATCTGCTTCTTCCTGCATAGTAAAATTTGATGCGAGGCCTTGTGCCCTGCCTGCGCGAACCATTAGGTCGTCAATGTCAGCATCCGTCATGGCAGCCATCACTTCCCTTTCAACATTTTTTCTGATTGATTCGTATAGTTCGACAAGGTAAAAGAGATTGCAGCCAAAAATTAATACAATGACAGATATGAAGACTATGGAGTTGATTCTAAACTTTTTCATACACAAAAATACGTAAATATTTTTCATTGCGACATGGGGCATTGCATTTTTAAGACTAAATAAGGAACGGGTTAAGACTAAATAAGGATGAAGATAATGATTGGTGGAGAGTCGGGTGATAACTTTGCATCAGAACCATATAATAACAGTCATATGAAAGTATTTATCATAAACATTGCCTTGTTTGTCGGGATTCCGATGATGGCTCAAAGCGAGTCGGCCGATTCCATTGACGTGCGTGAGCTCAATGAGGTTGTGGTCAAAGCAGAGAAACCGCAGATCAAGGGTCAGGATGGTGTGATGATTGTCGATCTGCCGGCAATTGTCAAGGATAAGCCGGTAACAAATATCCTTGAAGCTTTGGGCTATCTTCCGGGAGTGGTAAACAATAACGGTGCAATAGGTTTAAGCGGCGCATCTTCGGTCACAATTATCATAAATGGTGAGCCAACAACTATGCCTCTGCAGAATCTATATCAGTTGCTGTATTCCACCCCTGTTGATAGGTTGAAAAATGTGGAGATAATGTATTCTGCTCCGGCGAAATACCATGTGAGCGGAGCGGTGATAAATGTTGTGATGAAAACGCCTCGCCCTCTTGACGGACTGATGGGGCAAGCGACATTGGGTTACGATCAGGCCCGTTATGCTTCGTATTCAGGTGGCCTGAACGCCACTTATGCCATTAAGGATTGGACTTTTGATTTGAACTGGTCTGCCTCCAGAAACCATTCGTATAGCCGTCAGGAAACGTTCTCCAATCATCTGCTGAATGATTCCCGTCAACTTATTGAGGACGATATGCGTCAGATTGGTGAAAATTGGTCAAATCTGATTTATGCTGCCGTTGCGTATAAAAAACTGAAGATTTCCTATAATGCCCAGATATCATCCGGTATTGAAAACCATAGCTTGTCGACCGGTACATTCGGAGACTATTCAAACATGTATAAAGGGATCTCTCCTACGTCGTTTCACAATGTCGCTTTCAGATATTCCGCCCCGTTCGGCCTGACGGTCGGCGGTGATTACACCGATTATTTCGAGAACAGGTGTCAGAACCTATTCAAAGGGGATGAGCTACAGATAAATTCTGAAAATCGTCAGGACATAAGACGTTATCATGCCTATCTGGATCAGGAACATGCCTTTGGCAACTGGACGTTCGGTTATGGGGTGGAGTATCAGCATTCGCATGACAATAGCAGCCAGACTTATATCCAGCCAGCTCAGAGTGGTTTTGGCAATACTCTGCGTGAGGATCTGGCAAGTGTCTATGTCAGTACGCAGACATCATTTCAATGGGGCTTATCCTTCAATGCTTCGGTTGAGGCGGAGTATTTCCATAGTGATTACCAACATAAATGGAACGTTGTTCCGCAGCTGGGTGCAACATATTACAAGACTCCAAAAAGTATTTTCCAGCTCAATTTCACGTCAACCCGTGTCTACCCATCTTTCTGGGAACTGCATGGCGGTACGTCATACGTCAATGACTATTCCACAATACTTGGTAATCCGGCGCTTCAGCCATATATGAATTATACCGGACAGCTCAGTTACATATTCAAGCAGAAATATGCAGCGACATTCTATGTTCTTTATCTGGACGATTATTCAGTGCAATTGCCCTATCAGTCAACTACTGACCTCCATCTGATATTCCAGACCCTGAATCTTGATTTCTCCCGGACAGTCGGCTTGCAACTGCATATACCTTTTGATATTAAAAACATCTGGAATGCAACTGCCACATTCAATCTGTATCACGCACGTCAGAAATCAGGCCATTTCCACGACCTGAGCTTCGACAACAAGCGCTGGGGCGGTTACATAGGATTGAATAACACTATCCGGCTGACACCTGCAAGTCCGGTGTCACTGTCTGTCGACGGCACGTATATGGCCGGAATGATCCAAGGAGGCGGCCGGATGGATCCTCTTTGGAAAATAGATGCCGGGGTGAAATGGCAATTCGGGCGTAACCGTTGCTGCGAGCTTGACTTTAAAGCCAATGATATTTTCAATACCTGCAATCCCATTTTGAAGATCAATTTCTCCGGGCAGGATTATAGAATGAAAACCCACGATATGAACCGGAATCTGAAGCTTACCTTTGTGTATCGTTTCAATGGGTTCAAACCCAAGAGCGATCCCAATGTTGATACCTCACGCTTTGGAACCGGGAACTGAAATTTGCATAAAAATCCACCGTGTTTGCGGTTCTTGGGATATTGAGGGTTAATTATGGTTAAATTATCCAATAATTTTGCATATTATTCAATTTATGACTAATTATGAATAAAATTTAACCGATCAGCATGAAAATAATACGTTTCTTACCGGCCATCTTTGCAATGGGGATTGCATTCAGCGCAAATGCCCGTCCGGCCCGTCCTATCCCATACGAATTCCGTCAGCCCGATGGATCAACAGTTATGCTCCGCAATGTCGGGGATGAGTTTTGTCACTACACGGTTGAGGTTGCGACCGGTATGCCGGTCATTAAGCAGGGTGATTCATTTTATTATGCTTCGATTGATAATTCAGGCAATGTGGCTGCGTCGATGGATCTGGCAGGGTCAGCAGTGACGAAAGACAGATTGTTGTCAGCCGGACGTATTATAGAGTCGATAATGCAAGAGCAGGTGGCGGAGACGTCCGTCATGGCTACCGGAAGCAGAGCAACAGCCAGCCCGACATACGGACTGGGTGAGAGCATCAATGGAGTGAAGAAAAATTTCGTCCGGGAAGGCGATGTCCCGTGTCTTGTGATTCTCGTACAGTTCTCGGATAAGAAATTCACATATGATCAGGCTACCATTGAGAAATGGTTCAATAGCGAGACCACTGATACTTATTGGCCCAGCGGAAGCGTACGTTCATATTTCATAGAGCAGTCGCGTGGAAAATTCCGTCCGCAGTTTGATGTCTATGGCACGTACACTGCCGGACGTTTGTCACAATACACCAATAATGCCGCACAGCTTGTGGTAACCGCACTGAATTCTTTGAAAAGTCAGATAGATCTTTCAAAATATGATGTCAATGGCGATGGGGCTGTCGATAATGTCTGTATGATATATGCCGGATCGGGAGGCCATATTACCAGTGGCACGATATATCCGGCAAATGCAACGGTCAACAGCACCATCAATGGTTACACCATTAACCGTGTGGCGTATGTAAACGAACTTGACAATGGTGACTTGCAGGGCATAGGCACATTCTGTCATGAATTCGGACATGTACTCGGGCTCGGTGACCATTATACCACAGGCGGCAATTACCCAAGTTCGACAACGGACTACTGGACGCCTACCTATTGGGATGTGATGGATCTCGGTTGTGACCTTAACTATGGGGCGACGCCTCCGAATATGAATGCCTACGAGCTTCATGCGCTTGGTTGGGCTGAGCCGTATGAGCTAAATAAAGCGGAAACCGTTTATCTGGCTTCGCAGGATGCTGCCGGAAATTCAGCCATGATCCGCAATGCCGACAATCCTGATGAAGTGGTCTATCTGGAGTATCGTGATCAGAATGGATGGGATTATTTCCATTGCGGATCTGGACTTCTGATATGGCATGTCAATTATGATCAGTCGGTATGGAACAGCAATGCGGTTAATAACACCAAGACAAATCCTCGTGTGAAGCTGATATGCGCTGATGGCAGCAATGGTAATGCCACCTATGTCAATAACAGCTCTGCAAACTATTACAATACAATATTATATCGGACCGACACCTATCTTGCCGGTGACCCATTCCCCGGAACCACGAATAAAACATCATTTACCACAACCAGCTCACCGGCATTTTTGAAAAATAACGGAACGGCATTCACACTGGCCGACAATTCCACATATCCCGACATAACGGATATCAGGAAAATACAGCTGAATGGTGAGAACTACATGGCTTTTTCTGTTGCCGGAGCTCCCGACACTGATCGAACGCGCACAATTGTGGGGCGCGACGGTGCATTGTCATCTATTTCGGATATAACGGACGATTCCGCCGGGTTGTCGATATGCAGCGACGGCCTTTCAATCAATGTGGGGAATGCTGTGGGGCGTGTGGATATTTTTGATCTATCCGGCCGATGCGTTATTTCCGGAAATGCTGATGCTGCCGGAAATTTCTCGGCAGTAGTCGCGATGCCCGGAGCCTATATAATCCGCTGTGGACGTGATGTAGCTAAGGTTATGCTGCGTTGACCTTGGATTTTTTAGAGTCCATTGTCTTGCCGGTCATCGCACATACGCATGAATCGGACCATACATTTTCTGCGGTCTCTACCATGTCGATTATGGTATAGATTGGAAGAATTATACCCATTATGCTGATGTCGGCGCCCATGCCCGACATCAGTGACAGTGTCAGGAAATAGCATCCCATCGGGACACCTGCATTTCCGAATGCCGACAATACGGAAATTATGATCCATAGCCCCATCATGGGAAGTGTGACCGATATTCCATTGTTTTGCATCACGAAAAGAGAGGTGACCAATATGAATGCGGCGCAGCCGTTCATGTTCACCGTTGTACAGATCGGCAACACAAACCTCGATACTTTTTTGTCTACGCCAATGCGGTTCTCCGCGTTATCCATCGTAACTGGTAGAGTGGCGGCCGAACTCTTGGTAAAAAAGGCCATGATGATAGCCGGAGTCATGCCACGGAGTGTTTTGATAGGGTTGATACCTTTGGCAAGCAGGAAGAGAGGAAGTACGATGAGGAATTGGGCGCAGTTGCCACCAATGATGACCGCTACGTATTTTCCTATCGAGTCGAGCATTGTTGTGCCGCCGACTTGTGCTATGAGTTGAGCCGAAAAAGCCACAATACCGATTGGAAGCACAGCAATCAGCCAACGGATAAGTGTGAAAAGAAGTTCCTGAAGTCCGGACAGTCCGCTTAGCAGAGTGTCTTTAGCCTTGGACTCTGGCATTTTTGAAAGTGCGATGCCTACGGCGAAGCATATTAGGATAAGAGCCAGCACATTGCCTGTGAGAAGTGGCTCTACGATATTGTCAGGAATTACCGACATCAGATGATCGGTGTATGAGAGATGTTCCGTCGAGACAGCCGTTGCTGATTCCGCTGCCACGGCTCCTGCTGGAAGATTGCCCGGAGCAATCCATAGATATAGTGCGAGTCCCACAATCGCGGCTGTGGTTGTGGTGAGCAGGGTGTAGGTTAGGGTAGTGCGGAACATGCGACGCATGTCGCGGCCACCGCCGAGCGATGCTAATGTTGAAATTACTGCCAGCACAATAGTCGGTACAGCCAAAAGTCGGAACAGTCGTGTGAAAATAGTTGCTATGACGTTCATCACGGAGTCTATTGCCTCTATCCTCAGCAGACCTAATCCCACGCCTACAGCCAATGCTGCAAGCCATATTGCAATCTGATATCTTTTCATAGCGCGTTTGTAGTGTTGAATACGACACCACTATAACGCGAAGTCTGACAGATTGGTTCTGTTTGCGTGAATGCGTGAAATTGATTTATGACTGTTCGGTAGATCCTCCGTCAGCCGATGGCGCGTCGGGCTTCCGGCGGTTGTGGCCACCGCGGTGATTGCGTCGGCGTGGCTGTCGTTTTTCTCCGTTTTGCGCCGAGGACTCGATATTGTTGACCGGCTTGTCAGAGGTTTGCTCCGATGTGTTTGCTTGCGGTCTGTCTTTTGCTGTTCGTTGGGGTCTGCGGCGACGGTCGTTTCTATTGCGGCGTTGCTGTCCGTTGCGACGGTTGTCGCGTTTCGGGCCATCTTCATTTTCTGCGGTCTCGGGCGTGTCTTCCGGTTGTCCGCCGACCACGAGACGTTCGATCCGCTTACCGAGAAATTTCTCTATGCCGGCCCAACGGCGGCGGTCGCGGTCGCTGACAAGCGTCAGAGCCTCACCATCGGCATCTGCTCGTGCTGTGCGGCCGATACGGTGTACGTAATCTTCAGCATCGTGTGGAACATCGTAGTTCACAACCATCGTGATATCATCAATATCGATGCCTCGGGCAACGATGTCGGTTGCCACAAGGATGTCAGTGTGCCCGGCTTTGAAATCGTGCATGACTTCATCGCGTTTGGCCTGATCGAGATCGGAGTGCATTTCCCCGATCTTGAATTTGGCGCGTCGAAGTTCCCGGGCCAGATCCTTGACCTTTAGTTTCGATGCCGCGAACACTATAACGCGTTTGGCCTCCGTGTATTTAAGCATCTTTTTGAGTATCTCCGACTTCTGAGGCTCGTAGCACATGGCCACACGCTGATGTATCTTGTCGGCCGGACGCGAGACGGCTATCTTTACTTCTGCCGGATTGCTCAGGATAGTTTTGGCAAGTTGCTGTATCTTCGGGGGCATTGTGGCCGAGAACATCAGCGTCTGGCGTTCCTTGGGCAGATGTTTGACAACTTGCATTATATCGTCATAGAAGCCCATGTCGAGCATTCTGTCGGCCTCGTCAAGGATAAAGAAGCTCACTCTTGAGAGATCGACTTTTCCCATCTGAAGATGGGCGAGCAGACGGCCGGGTGTTGCTATGACCACATCCGCACCGAGCAAAAGACTTTTCTGTTGCTGGGCGAAAGTGACGCCATCGGTTCCTCCATAGATTGCCAACGAACTGAGGTTTAGAAAATAACCGAAGCCCTCAAGCTGACGGTCTATCTGCATTGCAAGCTCGCGTGTCGGTGCCATGACTATGCAGTTGACGGCATCTTCAGGAAACTCACCATCGGCAAGGCGGTTTAGTACAGGGAGCAGGTAAGCGGCGGTCTTGCCGGTGCCTGTCTGTGCCACGGCTATAAGGTCACGGCCTTCAAGAGTCAATGGAATGGATTGTTCCTGGATCGGGGTGCATTCGCTGAAACGCATTGCGTCGAGCGCGTCAAGCACATCGTAGTTTAAGTCAAATTCGTCGAACCTCATCGGTTGGAATAAAATAGTCAGTTAGATTTCACTGCAAATTTAATTATAATCCGTGAATAGTCCAAAACCGGCTCACAATCCAGTGGATAATATCAGTTCATCTGTGGATTCAACGGATGATATAGCCATCCGCGGAATTCATCTCCGAGCAGCTTGACATGGCGGTGCCAATAGGATTCATGGGAGCCGGTCAGCAGCCGGTCTTTTTCGGGTATTTCCATCACCGCCCATACATGGTTGCGCAGCTCTTCGTCGAGCTGCCCCGGGCTCCATCCGCTGTAGCCTATGAAGAATCGTATGCACCCCTCGAGCGGACACCCTGAGTTGACGTATTCGATCATCGCTTCGAAATCTCCGCCAATATATAGGCCGGGGCTTATCTCTTTCGCGCCAGGGAGCAACCCTCCGAGGGTGTGGACGTAATAGAGTCTGTCGCACGACATTGGCCCTCCGCACCACACCGGTATCTCTTTCTCCTGCTTGATTCCTTTGACGAGTCCCTGCAGGGTGTAAGCAGTCGGGAGGTTGATCACTATGCCCATGGCGTTATTGGCCGGAGCATAGTCCACGAGCAGAATCACGGAATGGCCGAAATGCTGATCCTTAAGAAATGGTTCAGCCACGAGCAGCGCACCCGGATGAGGCATACCACTGGAAATATTGATATTGAACAGAATGTTGTCGAAATCGATCATTTTTTATGGCGTATAGGAGAGTTTGACACACTAAATTTAGTGTTCACCATTCATTATGGCAATTATTTTTAGTTAAAATTGATGTTTGTTGCCATATTTGTAACAGGAACGCGCTTTTTGGTAGAAAAAAACGTAAATCAGGTTATGCCTATTGCCCGTTCCGGTTGTTATCTTTGCATTGGAATTTTAATTGCACATTTAAACACTACATACAGATATGAAATTACAGGATATTCACTCACCGGCCGACATCAAGTCACTCTCTGTTCCCGAACTTGAGGATGTAGCCTCGCAGATTCGCGATGCGCTGCTGACCAAACTGTCGCGCCATGGCGGACATATCGGCCCCAATCTCGGCATGGTCGAGATGTCGATAGCCATGCATTATGTTTTTGACCTCCCGAATGATAAGATTGTCTACGACGTCTCCCATCAGAGCTATGTCCATAAGATGCTGACAGGACGTATGGATGCTTTTGTTAATCCGGAAGACTATGATAAGGTGACCGGGTTCACGAATCCTAAGGAAAGCCCTACGGATATTTTCACGATAGGCCACACCTCTACCGGCGTCAGCCTTGCCGGAGGTCTGGCTAAGGCGCGCGACCTGCGTGGGGGAACGGAGCGGATTGTAGCCGTGGTCGGCGACGGTTCTCTCAGCGGTGGCGAAGCATTCGAAGGTCTTGACTATGCAGCTACTCTTGGATCCAACTTTATTATCGTGGTCAACGACAATGACATGTCGATTGCTGAAAACCATGGCGGATTATATGAAAATCTCCGTCAGCTCCGTGAATCCGATGGTAATTGTCCTACTAATTTCTTCCGTTCGCTCGGACTCGACTATCGCTATGTGGCTTATGGAAATGACATAGCGACACTCGTAAAGGCATTTGAGGATGTACGTGACATCGATCATCCTGTCGTTTTGCATATATGCACGCAGAAGGGCAAAGGGTATGCTCCTGCTGAGGCCGATAAGGAGCGCTTCCATTTTGGCGGTCCGTTTGATCGCGCCACAGGCAATCCGCTGCATATCAGCGAAGCTCCCGATTATGGTACACTGACTGCTGAATATCTGCTCGGAATGATGAAGGAAGATCCATCGGTCGTGGCTATCACTGCCGGCACTCCGGGTGTCATAGGCTTCACTCCCGAGCGTCGGCGTCAGGCAGGTCGTCAGTTCGTCGACGTTGGCATCGCCGAGCAGGAAGCTGTAGCGTTGGCTTCCGGCATCGCCAAGGGAGGCGGCAAGCCATTCTTCGGAGTGGTAAGCTCGTTTGTTCAGCGCGCCTACGATCAATTGTCGCAGGATATGTCGATCAACGGGACTCCGGCCGTGATCGGATTGTTCTATGCCACGATCTGCGGCATGAACGATGTGACCCACCTCGGATGGTTTGATATAGCTCTGATATCCAATATCCCGGGGATAGTATATCTGGCACCCACATGTATGGAGGAATATTTCGCTATGCTCGGATGGGCCATGCGTCAGCAGGAACATCCGGTGGCTATCCGCGTTCCCGGCACGGCGGTTGTGCAGACCGGGCGTAGTTTCCCGACCGACTATTCCGATATTGACTCTTATGCTGTTGCCCATCGTGGCGACAAGGTCGCTGTAATCGGTGCCGGAGCTTTCTTTAGCCTCGGCGAACAGGTTGTGGCCGGTCTCAAGGAGCAGGGTGTTGATGCCACGCTTATCAATCCTCGTTTCCTCAGTGGTCTCGACCGTCAGTTGCTCCTTGAGCTGACCAAGGATCATAGCGTTGTTGTCACTCTCGAGGATGGCGTTCTTGATGGCGGATTCGGCGAGAAAGTGGCGCGGTTCTATGGCTCCATGCCTATGAATGTGCTGTGCTATGGTGTCAGGAAAGAATTTGTCGACGGATATAAATACGATGAGATTCTGAAAGCCAACAGGCTTACATCGCCTCAGATCGTTGAGGATGTGATGCGTCTTGTCTGATCTGGGCAAAAGATTGATGTCCGGTATGTTTCCTATGTGGAGGCATACCGGACATTTCTGTATGGAATCGTATAAAATAAGAAAAATTAATATTGTCGGGTGAACTTCTACCGGATTGTTTTCGTATTTTTGCATAGAAGATATTTAACGTCGAAAAATACATATATACATGTCATCCGTAACCAAAAAAGCAGCTCTGGAATACCACAGTGAGGGTAAGCCGGGCAAAATTGAAATAGTCCCTACAAAACCTTATGCAACTCAACACGACCTTGCTCTGGCCTATTCGCCGGGTGTGGCCTATCCCTGTGAGGAGATAGAAAAAAATCCGCAGGATGTCTATGAATACACCAACAAAGGCAATCTCGTCGCCGTTATCTCGAACGGAACGGCAGTCCTCGGCCTTGGCAACATTGGCCCTTTGGCCGGTAAACCCGTGATGGAGGGCAAGGCACTTCTGTTTAAGATTTTTGCCGGACTGGATTGCTTCGACCTTGAAGTGGCCGAGAATGATCCCGACAAGTTTATTGAGATTGTAAAATCCCTTGCTCCGACATTTGGAGGCATCAATCTGGAGGACATAAAGGCTCCTGAATGTTTCGAGATCGAGCGTCGTCTGAAAGAAGAATGTGACATCCCTGTGATGCACGACGATCAGCATGGCACCGCCATCATCTCTGCTGCCGGACTCCTCAACGCTCTTGAGATCCAGGGTAAGAAGATCGAGGATGTGCGTCTCGTTGTCAACGGAGCCGGCGCGGCTGCTGTATCATGCACGCGTCTATATATCGCTTTGGGCGTGAAGAAAGAAAATGTGGTGATGTGCGACAGTAAAGGCGTGCTCAACGCATCGCGTACCGGACTCAATGAGCAGAAAAAAGAATTTGTCACCGATCGCCCTGTCAACACTCTGGCCGAGGCTATGGTCGACGCCGACGTGTTCCTCGGGCTTTCCGTAAAGGATGTCGTTACCCCTGAAATGCTTAAGTCAATGGCTCCTAAACCCATTGTATTCGCGCTCGCCAACCCCGATCCTGAAATTGCCTATGATCTGGCTCTGGAGTCCCGTCCCGATATCATATTTGCAACAGGCCGCAGCGATTATCCCAACCAGATCAACAATGTCCTCGGCTTCCCCTACATTTTCCGTGGTGCCCTTGACTGTGGTGCGACAACCATCAATGAGGCCATGAAGCTTGCTGCTGTCAGAGCTATTGCCGACCTTGCAAAACTGCCCGTTCCTCCGGTTGTGAACACAGCCTATGATATGACCGATCTCCATTTCGGACAATTCTATATATTGCCTAAGCCTCTTGACCCACGTTTGCTCACAACCGTCGCTCCAGCTGTCGCTCGTGGTGCTATGGAGAGCGGTGTGGCTCGTCGTCCCATCACCGACTGGGACAAATACGAAGAAAAATTGCGCTCGCTTATGGGCTACGACAATAAGCTCATGCGCCGTATCTTTGATCAGGCCAAGTCGCGTAAGAAACGCGTGGTGTTCGCCGAGGCAAATACCGACAAGATGCTCAAGGCCGCTGTCATTGCACGCAAGGAGGAACTGCTCATCCCGATCCTGCTCGGCAACGAGGAGATGATCCAGAAACGCGCCGATCGTCTCGGACTCGACATTTCCGGCATCGAGATTATCAATCTGCGCCATGATCGTGAGGCCGAACGCCGCAAACGTTTTGCAAAGCGTCTCTATGCCGAGCGTCAGCGTCAGGGTGTAAGCTATCCGGAGTCTCTCGAAAAAATGTTCGACCGCAACTACTTCGGTATGATGATGGTGCAGGAGGGCGAAGCCGATGCGTTCCTCGGAGGTACATACTCGGCCACTCACTCAATCGGTGAGATTGCCAAGGAGGTTGTCGGCATCCGTCCAACCTACAAGACTTTCGCATCAATGCACATCATGAACACTAAGAAGGGCACCTTCTTCCTGACCGACACTCAGGTCAACAAACAGATGGATGCCGACACGCTGTTCGATGTGGCCAGACTGACACGTAATTCTGTCGAATATTTTGCCCATCGTCCTGTGATGGCGATGCTTTCGTATAGTAATTATGGATCAAGCGACGAGCCTGAATGCCGCAACTCCCGTGAGGTTGTCGACCGTATGCACCAGGCCTATCCCGATCTGCTGATCGATGGTGAGATGTCGATCAACTTTGCAATGAACCAGGAACTGCGCGACAAGACATTCCCGTTCAATCGTCTCAAAGGCGAGAACGTGAACACCCTCGTGTTCCCCAATCTCAGTTCGGCCAGCACGGCCTATAGAATGATGCTTGAGATGGGTGGCGAGGCTGTCGGTCCTATTCAGATGGGTCTTAACAAACCGATCCACTATATCAGTGTCAATTCCCCTGTTAGAAACATCCTCAACCTTGCCGTTGTGGCGGCCATTGATGCTCAGGTGGCCGACGATGGCGGTGGCGTTGTCGACAAATAAGAATCCTATCGTGCGTATTGATTCAATGCAAGTATGAATCAATGCGCACGATTATTTATAACCATCAATAACCTGAACCAATCATGAAAAAACGACTCCTGACCTTGACCCTGATCCTTGCCTCCGCATTAGGAACTTTCGCCGCCTCGCCTAAATATATATTCTATTTCATTGGCGATGGAATGGGGCTTGGTGCTGTATCTCTGACCGATTCATATCGTCGCATTGCTTTGGGCGATTCTCTCCCTATGGCAATGTTGTCTTTGCCGGTGACATCCTTTGCCACCACATGGTCGGCATCTTCGCCTGTCACTGATTCCGCAGCCGCCGGAACCGCTCTTTCTACCGGCTCAAAGACCCGTAATGGTATGCTCGGCATGACACCCGATTCAGTTCCGGCTGTATCTATGGCCGAGATTCTTCATGCCAAAGGGTATGGTGTAGGTCTTGTAACATCTGTAGCTCCCGACGATGCTACTCCCGGTGCGTTCTATGCCCATCAGCCCTATCGCGGAATGTTCTATGAGATCGGCTGCGATTTTGCTAAGAGTGGTTTCGAATTTCTCGGTGGAGCCGGACTCCGTGGACGCAAAGATTCCGACGGAAACCCTACGGATCTTCTCAATGTCATTGCCGATGCCGGTGTTCAGATTGTCTACGATCCCGATTCTGTCGCTTTGGCCGATAGCCGTAGGGTGATTCTTCTGGGCAAAGTGACGCAGTCCGACAATAATATAGGCTACGCGATCGACTCTATTCCCGGGGCAATGTCGCTCGAGCAGATGACTCGTGCCGCGCTTGCCCACATGCAGCGTGTCTCCCCCGATGGCTTTTTCATGATGGTGGAGGGCGGATCTATCGACCATGCCGCACATGCCAACGATGCTGCCACTGTCGTAAAGGAGACAATGGCTTTCGATCAGTCGCTTCGGGCTGCGTTGGAGTTCATGGAAGCCCATCCCGACGAAACCCTTGTTCTCGTCACAGCCGATCATGAGACCGGAGGACTTATCCTCGCTAACCGCACGCTCCATTATTACATCGAGCCGTCGTTGCTGCGCTATCCTCGGATGTCGAAGGAGGCCTTTTCCGATTATTGTAAATCTGTGTGGAAATCACGCATGGTTTTCACTTGGGATGACATGAAACGCGCCCTTTCGGAGCAGCTTGGCCTTTATGATTATATTCCGGTCAATGCTGAAGAGGATGCTGAATTGCAGGAGATGTTCACGGCGATGCTGGAGAATCGTTCCGCTGCCGATGAACAGTCGCTCTACAAGAATTTCAATGCTTTTTCAGTGGCAATATATGATCTGATAAATCGTGTCAGCGGTGCCGGTTGGACCACGGGCGACCATTCCGGAACGCCTGTGCCTGTTTTTGCATCCGGTGTCGGAGCCGGACGCTTTGTCGGAATGAAGGACAATACTGATCTGCCGAAGATCATTCTTTCCATTGTAGAGGAGGGTAGTAGATAATGAAGACCATCGGATTGCTTTCCGACACCCATTCCTGTTGGGACGACCGTTATGCCCGACATTTTGCCGGCTGCGATGAGATATGGCATGCCGGTGATATCGGCGACATATCTATAATCGAGCGACTGGAGCAGATCGCGCCGGTCGTTCGTGCTGTCGCCGGAAATATCGACGGTGCGGAGATCCGTCGGAAATGTCCGGAAGTGCAGCGGTTCACGGTAGAAGGTGTCAAGGTGTGGATGACCCATATCGGAGGTTACCCGGGCAAATATTCAAGGGGAGTCAAAGCCATCTTGCAGGATGCCGGAATAAAGTTGATGATCTCAGGTCATTCCCATATCTTGAAAGTGATCCCTGATCGTGAGCTTGGACTGCTGCATGTCAACCCCGGAGCCGCCGGATATCATGGATGGCAGAAAGTCCGCACATTGATTAAAATGACGCTCGACAATGGCAATATTGTCGGTTTGGACGTTATAGAATTAGGTAAAATGAAATTGAAATGAAGAAACTGTTTATACTCGTCATTGCTTTGGCTGCTGTTTTGGGCGCCTGCAAGACCAATGAGGCCAACTATCGCGCGGCCTATGAGAAAGCCAAGGAACGCCGGACGGAGACCGGTGATTCTCTGACCACATCGCAGCTCCGTTCAAGCCTGTTACCGAAAGATGTGGTGATAGGTTCTGACACACTACCGGTCATGACATTCCCCGTCAGCGTCTATTCCGACAAAAACGATAAAAACAATGTGCCGGTGGGAGAATTGAAGAAATATCTCATCGTCGTCGGGCAGTTCCGTCAGATCTTCAATGCCGGATCTATGGCACGTCGCATTGCCGATAATGGCCTCGAAGGTGCGTTTGTTGTCTACAATCGTCAGAAAGACTATTTTGTTATAGCCGCTTCTACCGATAACCCCGACGAAGTTGCCGGCCTGCTCAATGGAGTCCGTTCCGACCGATCGCTCTCTTTGCGCTCGCCATATCCCTACGTCCTTCGTCCTGCGCAGTTTGTCCGCTGATTTATCTTATCTTGGCCTTGACCTTGTGAAATGTGTTCTTCGGACACAATAGCAGCCGTATTATCATGTCTGATAGGGCCGGGCGAAGTTTCGTTGATGACAAGATCAATTTATTGACCGGACCTTTGAACGATTCTCCGGGATTGCACTCGATATCGCGTTGCAGTTGCCGGTAGATGTTCAGAATCCCTATGCGGTCGGTGCGTTTGGAGGGATTGAGGTAGATGGGCCTGATTATATTGTAAAAGAAATAGCTTTGGAATAACTGTTGGATTGCTTTGCGTTGAATCCGATCGCCTATCCTGTTGATCTCGTCATAGAGACGGGTCATGAATTTCAGGCGTTTCAGGGCATACTCTGTAGCGTTGAATCTCTCCATCGAACGGGTCAGTGACTCAGGATTCTCCACATACGTATAGTTCAGATTCCCGATAGTCGATACCGATTTGGCATATCTGAGAAGTCTCCAGTTGAAGATATGGTCTTCCCCTACATCTTCTATATCTGTTGCCATCCTTGCCCGGTTATCCTCTAAAAGCGATCTTCTGTATAGTTTGTTGACGGTTGATCCTATAAGGATCATGTTAGCTATGTTTCCGGCATTGAGTATGAAATCGGAGATGTCATATCGGCCCGGAATTGGCGACAGATCCGTTTTATGGCCTCGTATAGTCATTCTTATTCCGCATATCACTATGTCCGCCTCCGGAGCGTTCATATAATCCGATAGCAATGTGGGGCTGACATAATCGTCGGAATCTATGAAGCAGACATAATCGCCGGTCGCCTTATCAAGCCCTTGGTTTCGTGCGCTCGCTGCTCCGCCGTTTGTTTTGTGGATCACCGTTATTCGGCTGTCCTTTTTCGCAAGTGCGTCGCAAAGTACGCCTGATCGATCCGGCGACCCGTCGTCAACAAGTATTAATTCCCAGTCGGTATAGGTCTGCTCTATGACGCTGTCTACACATTTTTCAATGTATTCCTCAGCTTTGTAGACCGGGACTATTATGGAGACCTTGGCTTTTTTCATCAGCTAAAGGTAAACTAAGATGCTGTGGCTTGTGCTTGCTTCGACCCCGGAAGCCATGTGAGTTTTTTCCATACCCATTCCAGTGGCCCCTGACGGTGGGACGACAGCCATGCACGGCTCCACATCAGCTGTATGCCGAAGATCACGAATCCTATCAGCATGGAAAGCGTCGGGCCGCAATATTGATACAGGCCGAGACCGAAGTGGTAGAACACCGCCACTCCGATAATCGACTGGGTGATGTAATTTGTCAGCGACATGCGTCCATAGGGGATGGTCATGCGTTGAAACCGGTAGCCTCTGTTGTTGGCATGAAACCAGCAGAGGATAAACATGGATACGAGCATAGCCATTATGGTGAAGTTGACAGGCATCCCTAAGGCAAGGCTGAAATGGCTGATCCATGTCTTGTGGGTAAGCATCGGAGCGACATTCACCTTGATAGTGAAGATGATCGCGAAGGCTACGAGGGCTGTCACGAAGACACGTTGCCAGAAGCGTTTGTTGGCGGCGTTGCACACGAATTTTTCCGTGCGGCCGAGCCACATTCCCAGCATGAACAGAGCAGGTGTCTGACAGATTCTGCCGGCCTCCACCTGCCACGTGTTGCTGTAGAGCTGACCGTTGCCTATGTTGTTGACCATCATCTCCCAGAGATTGCCATGCGCCGCTATGCGTTCGGCATCCTTGGCATAGATCAGGAAGTGGGAATTTGTGTCTATGTATGCCGGATTGAAATGGGCGGTCAGTAGATGGATCCAGTCTATTGGCTGACACAGAAGCACTCCGGCCACTATCAGCAATGTGCGGTTGCTCCACGAGGATGCAGGGATAATGAGAAGGCCGCAGAAAGCATAAAACAGCAATATATCGCCGTTGTAAAACAGCGCATGAAGCTGCGCGAAACAGGCCAGCAACAGCATCCTCCAGGCGAATCGCAGACGGAAATCATCGCCACGGCGGCGTGCGTTGCGCATCTGGATGTAGAAACTGAAGCCGAACAGAAGCGAGAAGGTGGCATAGGCTTTTCCTGCAAACAGAAACCACACGGTCTCCATCGTGTATTGATCCAGCGTTGTCAGCCAGTCCGGTTGCCATTTCGGAATAAAGAAAAGATTATAATGCTCTATGCTGTGGAGCATTACTATCGCCAGCAATGCGAATCCGCGGAGGGCATCCACAACGTCAAGGCGTTGATTCTTCTTGGTCACTATCATTGTGCTTAAGATTGGTTTTATGGCAACATTAGAGATCTGCTGTTCGCCTGTCACCCTAACATAGTCCATTTTCGTTACAAAGATAGTGCTTTTCCCTGAATAAACCACCCCACTCCCATCTTTCCCCATCATTTCCCTTTTGTTTGCCCTCAAATCGCCTGCTGATTTCCAATCCCCATCCCTCCAATCAGCTAATCTACTCTCAGCTCCCCATTACCCCTGTCGGGGTCACGGCTCTCCGAGCCGTCGATCCTCCACTAACATTCTCCCATCTCCCTGATCGGGGTGGCGGCACTCCGAGCCGCCTACCGATACGATATAGTCTAAAGTGGTCAAATTCGACCATTTTGAAATTAGGGTTGTGTATAAGTTCCCATGGCCAAGAAACATCCGCCACCGGAAACTACAGATCTTGCTCTTGAAACAGTCTCTGATGCAGAGCCTCGGCGCATCGTTCGCCGTCAATAGCCGCCGAAACTATTCCCCCTGCATATCCGGCGCCTTCGCCGCAGGGATAGAGCCCGGGGATGCTCTCGGAAACTAATGTCTGAGGGTCACGGGGGACGCGTACTGGTGCCGACGTGCGTGTCTCGTCTCCGATCAATGTGGCTTCCGATGTGAGGAAGCCTTTCTGTTTGCGCCCAAATTCTTCGAATCCTTTCTGCAAACGGCTCGCGATACCCTTGGGAAGCAGTTTGTCTATGCGTGCCGGATGAATCCCGGCGGCGTAGGAGGTGGAGGGTAGGGAGGTACTTGGTCGCGATGCCACGAAGTCGGTCATACGTTGGGCCGGTGCATTCTGGCTTTGGCCTGATTCTTCAAAGAATCGGCGTTCTATCTCCTGTTGGAAATGCATCATTCTGAGTGGATCATCGCCGGCTACATCCTCTGGCAACACTTCCACCACCATGCCCGAATTAGACCATTTGGTGCCACGGTTGGAGGGTGACATGCCGTTGACTACCATTTCTCCGGGGGCACTTGCCGCCGGAATGATCACTCCGCCCGGACACATGCAGAACGAATAGACAGCTCGGCCATCGACACGTGTCAGCATCGAATATTCAGCTGGTGGCAGATAGCGGCCACGTCCATCGCGGCTGTGATATTGCAGACAGTCTATCAGATGTTGCGGATGTTCAAGGCGCACACCCACGGCGATCCCTTTCGGCTGTAGGCTGACCCCTTCTTCAAGCAACATTTTGTAAACGTCACGTGCCGAATGTCCTGTCGCTAAGATAACCGGACCTGAAAATTCGCGGCCATCCGATGTGATCGCTCCGGTGATCTCTCCGTTTTCCGATTTCAGTCTGCTGACTTTCGATTCAAACTTCACCTCTCCGCCATGCTTTTCAATGGTCTGCCGCATGGCTTTGATCACCTCCGGCAAGCGGTCTGTCCCTATATGTGGATGAGCATCGATAAGTATTGATTCCTGCGCTCCATGCTGGTGGAAAACTCGCAGAATTTTGTCCACAGGTCCGCGTTTCTTGCTTCTGGTGTACAGCTTTCCATCTGAATATGCTCCTGCGCCACCCTCTCCGAAGCAATAGTTCGAGTCGGGATCAATCTCCCCGGCTCGTGCTATCCGAGCCATGTCTTTGCGTCGGGAGTCAACATCTTTTCCTCGTTCAAGAACTATGGGACGGACACCGAGTTCTATCAGTCTGAGTGCTGCAAAAAGTCCTGCCGGACCGGCTCCTATGATAACGGCTTGTGGAGCGTCGGATGGCAGTTCGCGGTACTCTATCGGAACGAAAAGTGGGTGTTCCGGTGCCTTCTCGTCGATATATACCTTTACCGACAGATTGACCATCACGCGGCGTTGACGTGCGTCGATGGATCGCTTGGCTATCACCACGTCGCTGATCCTGTTTGCGTCGACCGATAGCTGGGTGCTGATTGTGGCTTGAAGACGTAGCGGATTATAGGCGGTGGCCGGATCCACCCGGAGTTGCAGGTCTGTGATCATCGTTGAAATTTGACGTAGGTTTGTTCTGACGGTTGATAGTTCTCGTCGTCCCAGAGTCCGCTGGAAATCATCAGGTCGGCGCTGACAAGATTGCATGCTATAGGTACGTTGTGCAGACGGCATTGACGCAGAAGCATCTGTATGTCAGCCTCGTGGGGTTGCGCATTGAGGTCGTCGATCAGGAAAACGGCTAAGTCTATTTCGTTGCGGACCACCATTGCTGCGATCTCGGCATCGCCTCCCATCGGGCCTGAGTTCATGCACTGGATGTCGGCGGTGATACCTATTTCATCAAACGCCTTACGGATCAATCCTCCGGTAGTCCCGGTGCATACTATGCGATGTTTTGACAGCAACGGGGCGTTGTAACGAGCCCAGGATACCATATCGGCTTTGCGTTGGTCATGTGCCACAAGGGCTATTGTCAGATGTTTTTTCATTTCGTTATTGCTTGTTGGTGAGGAAAAAGTTTATTCATGCGTCTGTTCATGATGATCAGCGTAACGATGGCGAAGATGAATGCTATGCCGTCGGAGGCCGACATGCTGGCCCACACTCCGTTTATGCCGAAATGACGGGGCAGGATGATCAGGAACGGGATCAGGAAGATCAGCTGGCGTGTCAGCGACAGGAAGATGGAGATCTTTGGCTTGCCTACACTCTGGAAAAAGTTTTGGATCACGATCTGGCACCCGACGAGCGGATAGCAGATGAAGAATATACGCGAACCATGGTCGGCGATCGCTGTCAGCTGATGATCGGTGGTGAACATCGAGCTGATGATACCCGGGAAAAACTCTGTCGCGATCCAGCCGGCGGTGGTTATTCCTACACCAAGCCAGATGCCTATCCGTAATGTCCTTTTGACTCGTGTCCATTCTCCTGCGCCGTAGTTGAAACCCAAGATCGGTTGCATGCCTTGCGTGACACCGAACACGATCATCACGAAAAACATTGTCGTGCGGTTCAGGATTCCGTATGCTCCCACGGCAAGATTGCCGTTGTCGCCGCCGTAATCGAGCAATGCCTTGTTGATAAACACAACGACTATGCATGCACAGATGTTCATCAGAAATGGCGACAGGCCGATTGAATAGATCCTTTTGGCTATTGCCGCACTGAACCAGTTGTTATGGATATTCAGATGAACGAACGATTTTTTCGACAGGAAATGCCACATGACCCAGATGCAGGCGGCCGATTGTGCCATGATGGTCGCGGTCGCTGCGCCGCGGATGCCCCAGTCGAGGGTGAAAATGAAGATCGGGGCGAGGATCACGTTGACAAGCACCGACAGCAGAGCCGAAATCATCGCCTTGCGAGGATATCCCGTGGCTCGCATTATGTTGTTGAGTCCTATGAAGATATATGATATCGGGGTGCCGTAGAGGATAACGGTCATGAATTCCTTGGCATAGGGCAGAGTCTCTGCTGTCGCTCCGAAAAAGAGCAGGATCTTGTCGAGGAACAGGAGCGTAAGCCCTCCGAAAACAACTGAGTGGATCAGGCACAGAAGCATGACGTTGTTGACAACATCCGTTGCTCTCGAAATGTTTTTCTGACCCAGGAATATCGACGAGATGGTGGCGCCACCTACTGCGATCAGCGTACAGAATGCAATCACAAGGTTCATCAGCGGAAAGGTGATGGCGAGTCCGGAAATTGCCATCGCACCGACTCCGCGACCTATGAAAATGCTGTCAATGATGTTGTAGAGCGAGGTGGCCACGCTGGCTATGATCGCCGGCACGGAGTATTGGATCAGCAGCTTGGATATTGATTTGCTGCCGAGATCCATCGGGCTTGATGTTGATTTTGCGTTATCCATTTGGTGTTTCGTACCGCAAAATTAACACATAATTTCGGCTTATGGTTGCTTTTCTGCGCTTTTGTATATGCTTTTTCTCGTCAACCGTTGTCAGATCTCTATCCCGAGTTCCTTCCTGAGCTTTATTGTCAGGCCTTTTGCCGTCTGGATATAGGCATGGCGGATCAGGGAGATTTGTAGCTGTTCAGGCAGATCGCCATGATAATCCACCGAAACCCAATGCCGCTTGTTCATGTGGAATCCGGGGCGGATACCGGTGTATCGATCCTGTAATTCAAGTGAATAGTCCGGATCTATTTTGAGGTTGTAGAATCCCCACTTGCCGGTCAGGTCAAGCAGACAGAATTGCTTGCCGCCGATCTCGAACACAAGATAGTCCGGACCATACGGGCATCGCTCTGTCACATGCGGCAATGACAGGGTTGTATCCCTGACTTTCTCTATATCCATTTTCCTCAGAGTATGATTTCAGATAATGGCCGTTTCGGAACATGGTGTACCCCATCCGGTGTGCGGTAGTAGCGGATGTCGGCATCCGGTGTGCCATCGGTGTCCACTATTATCGGTTTTTCCGCCGGATAACCTAATGCGAGCACATACCGTGGTTCAATGCCATCGGGAAGATTCAGAATCCGTTTCAGCTCGGGAGCGTTGAATGCCTTGATTATGCATGCTCCTATCCCGAGCGATCTCGCTCCGAGGGTGAGAGCCTGAAGTTGCAGACCGTCGTCACACAGGCAGTTGCTGCCATATCGCGTGTCAAGACACTGGACAAGATATGCCGACGGGCGTTCTCCATCTTCCGGACCGTCCCAGTCCGTGAAATATCCGGCCCAGGCCAGCAGTGGATACACCATCGCGCAATCCGCCTCGCTATCCACTATCCGGTAGCGCAACGGCTGCATGTTGCGTCCCGATGCGCAGAATCGGGTAAGATCCACGAGCTCTGTCAGAATTTCCATACCTATCCGGCGGCTCTGCTCAAAGCGGCGTATAGACCGGTCTTCACTCAATAATTGTCTCAATGCTTCAAATCTTTCCATGCGTTTTCGTTTGTTCTGGTTGCCTGTCTTTATAACGGCTGAAAAAATTTTATAGTATGTCCCCAACCTTTCAACTATGGCTAATGTTTTAATACTGAACTTGTCTATAAAACAAATTCCTAACATAAAAACACATATCCTATGAAAGATCCTGATTTTCGCGACGGCGATGCAAAAACTGATGTTTTTGGTTCAAACGCAATGTTGCAGCCCTCGCCTGTAGAACGTATCCCTGATGGCCCTACAACACCTGAAACCGCTTATCAGATGGTGAAGGATGAGATCTATGCCCAGACTCAGCCTCGTCTGAATATGGCGACTTTCGTCACAACCTACATGGACGATTATGCTACGAAACTGATGAACGAGGCTATCGCCATCAACTATATCGATGAAACGGAATATCCACGTGTGGCCGTGATCAATGGCAAGTGTATCAATATCGTTGCCAATCTTTGGAACAGTCCTGAGGAAAGTAAATGGAAAACCGGTGCGCTCGCTATCGGTTCGTCGGAGGCCTGTATGCTTGGAGGTATAGCAGCTTGGATCCGTTGGCGTGAGAAACGTAAAGCGCAGGGCAAGCCCTACGATAAACCTAACTTCGTGATTTCCACTGCCTATCAGATCTGTTGGCAGAAGTTCGCCGAGTTGTGGCAGATCGAGATGCGCACCGTGCCTATCTCGCTTCAGAAAACTACTCTTGATCCCGAAGCCGTGATCAAGCTTTGCGATGAAAACACTATCTGCGTCGTGCCTATAATGGGTGTGACATGGACTGGCTTGAACGATGATGTGGAGGCTCTTGATGCTGCTCTCGACAAGTTCAATGCCGAGACCGGATTCGATGTGCCTATACATATCGATGCTGCTTCCGGTGGCTTCATCATGCCTTTCCTCGCCCCGGAAAAGAAGTGGGACTTCCGCTTGAAATGGGTGCTTTCGATCTCGACATCAGGCCATAAATACGGCCTTGTCTATCCGGGACTCGGATGGGTCGTATGGAGAGATAAGAAGTATTTGCCGGATGTGATGTCGTTCAGTGTCAACTATCTCGGCGCTGAGATACGTCAGGTCGGACTTAATTTCTCGCGTCCTGCCGCCCAGATCCTCGGCCAGTATTATCAGTTCATCCGTCTCGGATTCCAGGGATATAAGGAAGTGCAGTTCAACACTCTCGCTGTTGCTCAGTATCTCCACGATGAGATTGCAAAGATCGAACCATTTGTGCCCTACGATAAGGAATGTCCCAACCCGTTGTTCGCATGGTTGATAAAGCCTGAGGTGCAGAAAGACTACAAATGGACTCTGTTCGACCTTCAGGACAAGCTTGCCCAGAAAGGATGGATGGTTCCGGCCTACACTATGCCAAAGGATATTGAGGAAATTGTTGTGATGCGAATCGTGGTGCGCCATGGTTTCAGCCGTGATATGGCCGATCAGCTGCTGTCCGATATCAAGTTTGCTATCGCTGAGCTGAATGAGCTGGAATATCCCACACCCAGCCGTATCAAGATCGAGAAAAACATTCCGATCATATCCAGTAAGTTCAATCACACCGGACGTTGATCCGAACTGGTATTACAACTCTGTAGGGGCAGACATTCAATTGTTTGCCCCATTTTTTTTATAATTTGTTGATCATGGCATATTGCGAAAGGCCGTCGGCTATATTGACGGCATGGAGGAACGCCGGAAGCGATCTGTTGTCGCTGTCAACGTTGAGTATCTTGATGGTTTTGGACGAGAATTGCTTTACAGCATTGGCAAGCAATCCGGTGGCTATACCTTTACGGCGGAATGGCTCGGCTACTGCGATCTGGGCAATATCGCCGCTCTGTGGATCCGAGACACAATATCCAACGGCCTGTCCGGCGTGATATGCGGCTGTCATGTTCAGCCGGGCGGCTCCGCGCTCAATCGACTCGATGTCGTTTTGCCACGATGGCTTGAAATCGCAGAACCCCTGCAAATTGCGTACGGTGTTGCAGTCCGTCTGCTGGATCTCTATCTCTATGCTTTTGGATCTGTCAAGCCGCAATTCGCCGACGGTCTGATTGTAGCAGTTGTATCTGGCCGAGATGCTGAAGCCATTGGCCTTATAGATCGAAATTGCAGGTGCGTTGTCCTGAAGCACTTCAAGCAGGTATTGGCGTATTCCGGCCTGTCTAAGTAAAGGCACTGAATGGCGGAAAATCATTCCGGCAAGCCCGTTGCCCCGGTATTCCGGACGCGTTCCGGTTCCGCAGTCATAGCATGTCGCGCTTCCGTCATACTCTCCTGTGCCGTTTAGCGTGAATGCAGCTATTTGTCCGTCAACCAAGGCTGCATACGACAGCACCGGGTTGAATCCACGTCTTTCGAGCATGGCCTCAATCTGTGCCCGGTCAAAGTTGACTGCATAGTCGCAGAATGCTTTCTGGAATGCATCTAAAATCTCATCTATGCCGGTGTCGGCCAGTGATATGATCCGGTATTCCTCTGCCATTAAAATTCGCTTGAGAAGTGGAAGCGGATCTTGGGGAAGTCGGATTGTGCCATCTGTAGCACATAGTTGGAGTCGGCAAGAAACACATCGCGTCCCTCGCGGTCTGTGGCCATGAACTGGTGCTTGCGCTTCTTGAACGCCTCAAGTGCGTCCTGGTCATCGCTCTCAATCCAGCATGCTTTATACAATGAAATCGGTTCCCAGCGGCATTGTGCGCCGTATTCGTGGAGCAGACGGTATTGTATCACTTCAAATTGCAGCTGACCTACTGTTCCGATGATCTTGCGGCCGTTGAACTGGTTGGTGAACAACTGTGCCACACCCTCATCCATCAACTGCTGGACACCCTTTTCAAGCTGTTTCGACTTCATGGGATCGGTGTTCTCGATATATTTGAACATCTCGGGTGAGAAGCTTGGCAGACCCTTGTAGTGCAGTGTCTCGCCGGAGGTCAGTGTGTCGCCGATCTTGAAGTTACCGGTATCGGGAATACCTACTATATCACCCGGAAATGCCTCATCGACAATGTTTTTCTTCTGAGCCATGAATGCAGTCGGGGCTGCAAATTTTAGTATTTTCCCTAAGCGGATATGTTTGTAAGGTGCGTTTCGTTCAAATTTGCCGGAACAGATCTTTACGAATGCAATGCAGGAGCGGTGGTTGGGATCCATGTTGGCGTGGATCTTGAACACGAATCCGGAGAAGTTCTCTTCCGATGGCTCAACCTTGCGCTCTTCAGCTTCGATTGGACGTGGCGATGGTGCTATCTGGACAAAGCAGTCCAGCAACTCTTTCACGCCGAATGTGTTGAGTGCTGATCCGAAGAACACGGGAGCCAGTTTGCCGTCGAGATATTCGTTGACATCAAATTCCGGATAAACACCCTCTATCAGTTCAAGGTCTTCACGGAGTTTCGCGGCGTCGGCATCGCCAACAGCCTCGTCAATGGCTGGATCGTTCACGTCGGTGATCTCCACGCGTTCCGATACTTTTTGTTTGTTGGGTGTGAAGAGGTCAAGGGTCTTTTCAAAAATGTTGTAGACACCCTTGAATTTAGCACCGATGTTGATCGGCCAAGACAGCGGTCTGACGGCGATCTTGAGTTCCGATTCAAGCTCATCGAGAATCTCGAACGGATCGCGTCCCTCGCGGTCGAGCTTGTTGACAAAGATAATTACCGGAGTGTTGCGCATGCGGCACACTTCCATCAGTTTTCTTGTCTGTTGCTCAACGCCTTTTGCCACGTCGACAACGATGATAACGCTGTCCACGGCTGTCAGGGTGCGGTATGTGTCTTCCGCAAAATCCTGGTGGCCGGGGGTGTCAAGAATATTGATCTTGTAGTCGCCATAGTTGAAGCCCATCACTGATGTCGCCACGGAGATTCCTCTCTGTTTCTCGATCTCCATCCAGTCGCTGGTGGCTGTTTTCTTGATCTTGTTCGACTTGACGGCACCGGCAATGTGGATAGCACCACCGAAAAGCAGCAGCTTTTCAGTCAGGGTGGTTTTACCTGCGTCAGGGTGGGAGATGATGGCAAATGTTCTGCGGCGTGATATTTCGTCGGTTATCTGTGACATGTTATCTTGGTGACTGATCGTTGGTTGGCTTAATTCTGTTCTTTTTTCAGGGTTTCGATGCATTTGCGGAGACTGTCCTCCCAATATGGGATTTCAATTCCGTAAGTACGTTTGATCATGGACTTGTCAAGAACGCTGTAGTGGGGACGGGTTGCCGGGGTGGGGTAGTCCTCGGTGGTGACCGGTGTGACTTTGCATGTGGTTAAGCCGGCTATTCTGTGGATGGCTTTGGCGAAGTCATACCAGGAGATGACACCCTCGTTTGAGAAGTGGAAGGTGCCGGGAACCCACTGACGGGCTGTCAGTATCGAGTGGATGGCATCTGCAAGATCGGCGGCCGAGGTCGGTGAACCGATCTGGTCGAACACTACTCTCAGTTCCGGTTTCTCGGCTCCGAGTTTCAGCATCGTCTTCACGAAATTATGACCATGTGTGGAGTAGAGCCACGCTGTGCGGAGTATTATGGCATCGGGGCAGAACGACAGAAGTATCATTTCGCCTTTCCTTTTGGTGGTGCCGTAAGTCGATGTCGGGTTTGTCTTGTCCGACTCTACGTATGGTCGGTAACTTTTGCCGTCGAACACATAATCCGTTGAGATATGCACAACTTTCACCCCGTATTTGGAGGCTGCCTTCGCTAAGTTTTGCACTGCATCCACATTGATTCTGTAGCATAGAGTCTGGTCTGATTCTGCCTTGTCCACGGCTGTGTATGCCGCACAATTCACAACATGGGTCAATTCATTCTTTTCGAAAAAATATTCAACAGCGCGTTCGTCAGTGATGTCAAGAGTATCAACATCCGTATAGATGGTGACCCCGGGACATTGCTGTTCCAGGACGCGATGCATTTCTTTTCCCAATTGGCCGTTTGCTCCGGTCACTAATATCTTCATGGTTCGTTTCTTTGAAAAGTCTTTGCAAAATTAGTCATAAAAAACCATTGTCTATATCTCATCGGCATGATTTTTTTCGATCTCGCTTCTCCCGAATGCGATTATAGCCCTCAGTTTTGTCATTCTCAACGTTATTTAGCAGGATTTAGAAGCGAGGAACGAAATAATTGTTTAAATTTGCTTTTTCAACGTAGATCAATTAAATGGGATTTATAAAGAAATTAACAGACTGGCTTGTTCCGGTGGCCGATCAACCGGCATCGGAAAGAGCGGATTCAAAGATATTGACACGTCAGGATATATTGGATTATCTTGAGGTGCACTTCAATCAGGAGATGGATTTTGAAACAACAAAATTCAGCCTCCTTTTCCACACATCGTATGTCATTTATCTCCGGCAGACGGATTATCTCCGTCTTTCTCCTTCGTTCGGACAGACGGCGATGGATGCCGTGAGTATGTTTCTCGACGCTGTGGCCAGAAAACTCCGCAAATATTCCGGATATCGGCCACATTCACGATTCTGGACTTTTCAGTTGGTATGCATTCCCGACGGAACAATTATCGACGGATTGCCGGACGATGTGCTGGACGAAAAGTCGATTGTCATAAAATCGTCACTATATCCCGAGGATATGTATGCTTCCGGTAATTCCGGACGGGTTGTGACCACGTTCCATTCTGTGAATTCGATGCGTGCCATGCCTGGGGCTGTCAACTCGGCTGCATTCCGCGGACTTGATCAGCTTGATAAAGATAAATATCAGGTTCGGTTTGATCCCGAAAACCGCTTGCGCCTGAAATCGGATGGCGGACGTGATGAGTTGGCTCCTGTGGCCCGTCTGACCGCGGAGGAAGGCAGTTTCATAACCAATGGGATTACGTTCTCAACATATCAGATGGTCGGCGATTCGCTTCGTGTCTCCGGACGTAATGAAGCCGGCAAGAGAGGGCGGAGCGATACGCTGTGTGTCGATGATGAGAATGTAATGAATCCACATCTGTTGATCCGACGGGATCCTGTCTCGGGTACTTTCTCCATATCGGCCATTGGCGATGTGAGGCTCAACGAACGTCGTCTGCTGCCGGGCAATTCGCAGTGGTTGATGTTGCCAAACAATTCAAAGATCATTATTAACGATGATATCCAGATCGGATTTAAAATTCTTTGATCATGAGTGTTTCATCTGTTTTCGGAAAGACTGATCCCGGACGTGTCCGCGCCAATAATGAGGACTCGTTTATATGCCGGTATGTGTGGGATCGTGACCATATTCTTCTTGCTGCTATCGATGGGATCGGTGGCTACGAGGGTGGTGAGGTTGCGGCTGAGATTGCCTGTTCTGTAATTACGGACTATGTGTTGGCAAATCCGGATAATGTGTGTCTCGATATGGTAAAACAGGCTGTGGTGGAGGCCAATAATTCGATTGTGCGCAGAAAGGAATCGGATGAAACGCTGTCCGGCATGGGGTGCGTAGCTACGGTTGTCTTGCTGGATCTTGCCATAAAACGTGCCTACATGGCCCATGTTGGTGATTCCAGGCTATACGTGTTTCGCGACGGAGTGCTGACAAAATTAAGCCACGATCATTCAATCGTAGGCTATCGGGAGGAAATGGGTGATCTCACGGAGGAAGAAGCCATGCGCCATCCACGGCGGAATATCATAGATCGTGCGCTTGGCGATGTGATCCACATGGCCGATGATCCTAATTTCATCGATGCAGCCATTTTCCCTATTGAATGTGGAGTCTCCCAGTATCTCCTTTGTTCCGACGGACTCAGCGATATGCTGACATCCCGGCAGATCGTTTCTGTCTTGGCTGAGGATCTTGATCCGGAGATGGAAACAGAATCGCTTGTCGAGATGGCCAATGAGGCCGGTGGACGGGATAATGTCACTGTTGTCATTGCCCGTATCGATATTGATAGTTCAGATGCCGGGGCTACCGTCGGGATATTGCACGATGCAGCCGATACCGGGTGTAGAAGCCGGTCCCGGTGGCGTTTTCTGATCTATGCTCTTATCGTTTTATCGGTCATTGCCGCCGGAATTCTTATTTTCCGTAATTTTTATGCCACGCATTCCGCTGATGTGGAAATGGTGATGGCGGATTCTGTTGTTAGATTGGGACAAGGATGAATGTGAGCGGATTTAAGATATGGGCTGGATTCCTGCTGTGTGTCCTGTTGATGGGCGCAGGTATGTTCTCGTTGACTTGCAACCTTCAGCCACGGCTTGAAGAGGCCGAAGACGGCCTTGCAGATGGGCGGACACTGTTGCTTGATGCTGAGACAGAAGCGGACAATGTAGCTGCTTTGTTAACGGATGCGTCATATTATACCGATAAAAGGGATGCTGATCTTGCAGCCCGGTGGATATGCCAACGGATCAGATCTAATGGTGGCATTGAAAATCTCGGACAATTGAATTCGCCGGCATTCAAGATGCCGGCGGATACGGCATTGGCTTTCGGTGGCGAAGGTTTCGCGGCACGGGTTTCCACCGATCTGACCAATCTCGGGATGGATCGGGAATGGAATGACGGAGCAAACCGTGGCATATCCTCTGTGTTCGGATCTTCGGATGCCGGAGCGGAGATTGTTGTGAAAATAGAGGATCGTAGCGGCAATGCTTCCGTGGATGGGATCATGGTACGGCTTCGGAAATATACTGTTGACACTCTCAGGTCTTCCGGCGGAAAGGTTGCGCAGAAAGATATCGAACTTGTGACGCATACGCTGGGCTATGCCGTGACAGATAATGATGGAGTGGCTCGTTTCAATGTCGCTCCGGGATATTCGTATAGTGTTTTGCCCATTCAGCCGGGGTATCAGTTCGGACGGGAGAAGGGCACGCAGCAGAGCGGATCTCTGGATGGCTCTGCCACGTTCCGGTTCAATCGTTCGGTCCACGTCCTTTCTCCGCTCAGCAGCTCTGTCTATAGAATGGCAAAGGCGGATAAGCTGTTTGTTGTACGTACACCTGCTGATTTCATGGCAATGCTTCTGACGGGATTTGGTATTTATGCGGTAGGATGGCTGTTTACTTTCATCTTCATTCGGTGGCGCGACAGACGTATGGGTGTCACTTCCGATTATCCTTTATTACTCCTGCTCATGGCTTTGACGGGGATAGGTGTGCTTGCGGCCTATGCGATAAATGATCCCTTGACTGACAAGGCCAATGGTATTGTTACGGCGTGGGCTCTTCTTGCCGGTCTTGTGGTGATGCTTTTGACCTCCGCGATCAACTATGTTAAGTATTTCAATGGCAAGAGCCGCATTCAGTTCGGGGTTGTTCCGTTCGATCTGTTTGATTCGTTGATTGTAAACTCAGGCGGACGTTTTGACTCATTGGGTAAGAAATACGGATGGTCGTTATCGTCCGGTTTCATGTATCTCGGTCTCGCGTTGTTGCTTATTTTGCTGCTTGCGTTTTTCGGTAGCGGACCGGAGGGTAGTGTGGCGCGTATCAATCTCGGATCGTTCCAGCCAAGTGAGATCAGCAAATATCTCATACTGATTTTCATTGCAGCGTTTTTTGCTGCGAATGCGCAGCTTATCCAGTCGTTCTCGCAGAAAATGACTCGCCTTACAATCCGTCGGCAGATATCAACTGTAGCCGTGATAATGATTGTGATGTTTCTGATCATGCTGGCATATCTTGTCGTGTTGAGCGACATGGGGCCTGCCCTCGTGCTTCTTGTGACGTTTATCATGATCTATTCGATGGCTCGTAGGGATTTCGCTATGCTCCTTGTCGGGCTGCTGTCGTTCATTGTAGTGCTGTTGATTTGTCAATGGCTCGGAATTGCGGTTGTATGGGGTGCATTGCTGTGGTTTGCTGGTTGGTTTGCCTTTGGGTGGATCAGGAGTCACCAGATCTATGAGAGTGCTGTGTTCATTAATTTGCTTATTGTGATATTTCTATTCGGCAGCAGGATACTTGCTTTTGTTGGGGCGGACAGTGAGTCGCAGAGACTTGCCAACCGAACCGAGATGGCCGGAGAGGGAATATGGAATAACACAGTTGAAGGTGGTGACCAGATTGCGCAGGGTCTTTGGAGCTTAGCATCAGGAGGGCTGACCGGTATGGGTCTCGGAAACGGGAACCCGTCGCTTGTTCCGGCCGGACATACCGATATGATTTTCACCTCTGTAGGTGAGATGTTGGGTTTGCTCGGGCTTTTGATCGTTGTTGTATGTTTCGTCCTGCTGATCCATCGTTCCATGCTTATTGGACGCCGAGCGGCGCATCCGTTTGTCCTGTATCTTGTTATGGGTATTGCTATAATCACGGGCGTGCAGTTTGTTTTCATCGTATTCGGTTCGCTTGGTCTGATACCGCTGACGGGTGTCTCGGTGCCGTTTTTAAGCTACGGGCGAACCGGACTTGTGGTGACCATGGCCATGTTTGGCATTGTTCTGTCGGCATCGCGGATCCGGGCTACTGAGACTCAGAATTTATTTGCCGCCGGATATGATAAAGCTATTGCCGCTTGTGTGCTTACTTTCATTGCCGGTGGTCTGGTGATTTTTGCTGCATTGGTCAAATATCAGGTAATTGACAAAAAGGAGACTTTGTTGAGACCTGCATTTATAACCAACATGGCCGGAGAGAGGGTGGTGACCTACAATCCACGCATAGGATTGATTCTGGATGAACTGCAATCAGGTAATATATATGACCGGAATGGTGTTTTGCTGGCAACGAGTTCGCGTGATGAATTACTGAAGGCGATGCCTCGGCTTGAAAAAGCCGGTCTGACAAAGGCTGAGATTCTGGCAGAGGCGGCAAAACGGCAACGGAGATATTATCCGTTTGGGCCACATGCCCTTTTTATGCTTGGCGATGCAAACCGCAGGCAGGTCTATTCCTACACGATGGATAATCCTGTCGGATATCTTGCGGAGTCGCGGCATTTCGATCTGATGAGGGGGCTTGACATCCCGTCGTCGGTTGTGGTGATGAAAAGTGATAAGTTTCGTCGAAACCGTTTTGTACCCAAAGATTCAGCTGAGTTCCGGCGTGCATGCTATGACTACGGTAATCTGTATGATTTTCTCGCATTCGGGACTATGGATAATCCGATGGTTGAGCGTCATAATGCCATGCGTCCTGAACGGGACATAACTCTATCGTTCGATATTGCCATGCAGATGGCTTTGCAGAAAAATCTGGACAAATACATAGCTTCGAGTCCTCTGTTGTCGCGCTGTGATAATCTGAGAGCTTCGGTGGTTGTGCTTGATGCTGCTGATGGTGATCTGTTGTGCTCAGCCAATTATCCGCTTCCTTCACAGGATACAATCGCTATGCTTCAGGATTTGAGACTTTATGCTGATGCTCCGGCTGAGAAACTGCCGGGTCATAGTCCGATCACTGAGCGCGACCTTGGCCTGACATATTACACTCAGCCCGGATCTACAGCAAAGGTTATGTCGGCGATCGCCGGTTTCATGCATTCTCCATTGGCTGCCGACACATGCCGTTATCTGGTGTATGGTCGTGAACAGATTGAAAGCGGAACTAAGGAACCTCCTTATGGTGCTGAGAAGGGATGGGTAGGGATGCAGGAAGCCATAGTGGTCTCTTCGAATAATTATTTCATGAATCTTGTAAATTCAGCTCGGTTGTACCCTGAGTTGGAAAAACTTTATATGACTGTTGGCGCCCGTGTTAATTCAGTGCATGAAGCCGGCAAGAGTGCGACACCATATTTCTTCAATTCTGGTGAATTGGAATCGGCCGGCCCTATGCACAATCTGATGAATGATATTGCTGAGGGCAGTTACCGTATCTACGGCAATGTCTATATGCGTGAACGCAGGGAGGGGCATACTAAAAGGGGCAGTTTCAAGTGGAATATCATGGAGACAGGTTTCGCTTGGGGGCAAGGTGGTCTGCTGGCCACACCTTTGAACATGGCCAGAGTGGCGTCGATCGTGGCTAATGGTGGCAAGCTGGCACCAACGCGTTATCTGCTCTCTGTCGGAGACTCGACTATAGCGCGGCAACCGCAGGTTGAGGTGATTCCGGATGGATCGGCTTTGAGGCTTGCCTCGTTCATGCAGCAGGAATCTGACCGACATCGCGGTAATGGCCGTGGACTGCCGTTGAATCCTGTGTCGAGGATGGGTGGTAAGACCGGTACTCCGGAGCGAGGGGACCGTCGGGCGGAATCCGGAAAGAGCAACGATGGATGGTATATCTGTTTTATAAATTCTGCAAAGACTCATTCCCGGCTTGCAATCGCTGTGCGTCTGGAGCGTACTGTTATTTATGGAGCAAAGGAGAATGGTGAGGATCTGAGCCTTGGATCCGGATATGCAGTGGCTGTGATGGCGGATGTGGTTTTGCCTACACTGAACGGTCTGGGGTATGGTGTTGAATAAAATTGAAAAGAGATGAACTGGTTTAAGAAAAAAACGATACTTGATAATGCGATCGACAACCGTGATATGGCTGTACGACAAATGGTTCGTGCTTTGTCCGGCGCGGTGGGATCATCTTCTGACGCTCTCGCAAAGCTGGTTATATGGATTGAGGTCGATTCGGAACAGTATGATCCGATGAAGTATGCGTGGGCCGATGATAGATTTCTGAAGGATTTACGGTATGCACTTGACAATGCTCTTCTGTCATCGGTAGGGGCTGATTCCATTGACCTTAAATTTGCAACGGCAGTGGATATCGACCGTTCGGCTGTGTGGCCGGTAGTCGAGAATGCCATGTACTATAGCTGGGGCGGAGAGAAGGAGGTGAAACCGCAGCCGACAGGATCGACCGTTAAAATAGCTCTGACAGAGGGAACAGGATCACTGCAACAGAAGGAATATATTCTTGACCCCCAGAAGAATCTGTTTCATATAGGCCGGGGTGCGGTTGCTTCCCGTGATGGTGTGATCCGGCGTAATGATATTGTGATCCGCGATGATGAGACGGATGAGTCTTTGAAGAAACTTAATGGGTGTGTCAGCGGTTCTCATGCGGATATTATTGTCAGGTCGGGCCGGTTCTACCTGCGTGCAAGCCCCGGAGGATGCCGTGGTCAGGGGGGAGCTTCGACGAAGATAATCCATGGGGAGGACGTGGAGGAACTTACGGACGTTTCTGTTTTACATCCGTTGTCGGATGGCGATTTTATTCAACTTGGCAAAACTGTCACACTGGAATTCTGGTTATCAAAAGAGTAATATGTCATTGTTTCTTGAAGAATATGAGAAGTTGAGGTTGTTGGGCAAAGGCTCATTTGCCTCTGTGTATAAGGTTCGTCACCATGATCTTGGATATGTGAGGGCGATCAAGGTCTCCAACGACCTGATAACGGATGAGAATGATCACGCATACCGGACATTTCTCAAGGAATGCCGCGTCCTTCTGAAAATAGGTAATGGATGCCATCCAAACATTGCGCGTATATATCAGCCTCGGCTGATTGCGAACAAAGCTATTGTGGAGATGGATTATATTGACGGAATGACTCTTTCGGAATATGTCTCCGCCAAGGGTTTCATCGATATGTCGGAATTCCGGAAGTTTGCGTCGGAAGTTGTTGGCGCGATGGCTTTCTGTCATGCCGATCTCTATAAGTTTCTTATGGATCCTGAGGCTGATGATCTGTCGTCTGATCCGACGGATGGTAGCCGTTATCTGATCGACAAGGAGAAAGAGAAGGAATTGATAGCGAAATATTGTGTAAACCATAATGATTTGCATTCCAATAATATAATGCGACGGAATTATGATGGCGCATTCATCCTGCTTGATTTCGGCCTTGCTATTCAGGACAATCATTGCGTTAAGAGCAGTTCGCGTGGCGACGGGGCTTATGAATATTGCTCTCCGGAGAAGCTGGAGGGGAATGGCATCACTTCCGCATCTGATGTCTATAGCCTTGGCATATTGCTCTACGAGATGCTCGCCGGCCGGGTGCCGTTTGTGCTCGATCTTGAGAATAACGGGCTGGAAAAAGCGAGATTCGAGGTCTACACCAAGCAGTTGAACGCTGTTCCGGAGCCGATAGAGCCATTGAGAAAAGCGGCGTTTGAGAAAGCGAATCCGGGCAAGACATACATCCGCGACTATCCGGAGGAACTGGATAGAATCATTATGAAATGTCTTAGCAAAAATCCTGAGAACCGGTATCCGGATGCCAAGGCATTGCTGCTTGAACTGAATCGTTTGTTTGCCGCATGCGATCTGTCAGTAAAAAGAGATGTTCCGGCACTGGGGACAAGTCAGCTTGAAGCTAAGATTTCAGGTCTGGAGAGGGCTTTGGAGTCAGAGCGCAAGGATAATGATCTGTTGCGGAAGCAGCTTGGTTCAGGTGTTGCCATGCAGAATGACTGCCGACCGATCTCCCGGTTCTTATGGTTTGTGGCCTTTGCCTTTCTACTGGTTTCAGTAGGAGTTTCGTTCTGGAAGTACGGGCACACGGATTATTGGCGACAGTCCGATGGCACGTTCGATATGTACATGGTAGCGGTCGGTGTGGTCAGTGTGTTCTGTCTGGGTACAATCGGCTTTGTAAGGCGATTCAATAGTGTTCTTTGGGGTTCCTGTGCCTTGATAATGATGATTGTTGCCGTGATGCAGTCATTGTCAACATTCAGCATTGGATGGAAACTTGGGCTATGTTGTCTGTCGGCGGCATCGATTCTCAGCTTGGCATCGGCTTGGCTGTCGCAAATGATCCGCCGGCCATTCTCCGGCCGTAAGTGAATGTTGGGCGCCGTTACTGGTAGAGGTAACGTTTTATCGAGCGTTTGGGTGTTTTTTCAAACTCGTTGGCTCGTAGCTGGATGGATTCGATCCGTTCGTATGGTGCCACCCGGCGGTTTAGCTCTTCGCGCACCTTTTCCATTACCTGAGGCATCATATCGACGGTAAGTTTGGCCTTGTCCATGGCCTCATAGTCGGGGTAGACCAATGCCACAAGTTTGTTGCCACGTTCCACGATGAGGCTTTCGGCAACGTAAGGCAGATTGTTGAGCTTTGCCTCGATCTCTTCCGGATAGATGTTCTGGCCGTTTGCCGACAGGATCATGGTTTTGCTCCGGCCTTTGATGAATATGGTTCCTGCATCGCTGATAGTGCCCATGTCGCCGGTATGTAGCCATCCGTCTTTGTCGAGCACTGCCTCAGTTGCCTTGCGGTTTTTGTAGTAGCCTTTCATCACGTTCTCTCCTTTTACGCATATCTCGCCCGGAATGAATGCTTCATTGTCGCTGAGGACTTTTGAATACATAAGCCCTTTGAGAGTTCTGCCGGAAGATCCGATCAGAAATTCGCGCCATGGTGTGTAGCTGATCAGAGGTCCGCATTCGGTCATGCCGTAGCCTACTGTAAAGGGGAATTTTATGCGATGTAGAAATTCTTCAACCTCATGGTTCAAGGGTGCACCGCCAACGATCACTTCCTCAAATTCCCCTCCGAACGCTTCAATGAGCTTGTTGCGGATTTTGGCATATATACGCTTGTTGAGCAGCGGAATGGCCATCAGTCTTTTCATTGATGGCTTGGAAATGATAGGCTGGATCTGTTTACGGTATATTTTTTCGAGAATCAGTGGAACACAAAGTATCAGGGTGGGTCTGACTTCGGAAAGGGCTTTGAGCAGGAGTTTCGGAGTAGGGATCCGGCCAAAGACAGTGACGTGTGTTCCGACGGCTAATGGGACGAGCATGTCGAATGCGCAGCCGTAGGCATGGGCAAGCGGAAGGAACGCAAGGCATCGGGATCCGGAATAGTGTAGACCTGATCGCATTCCAAAAACTACGTTGCCGCAAAGATTGTTGAGCGTCAGCATCACGCCCTTGGAAAATCCTGTTGTGCCTGACGTGTAGTTGATTTCCGCCAGTGAGTCCGGTTTGAACAAGCGGTATTTGACGTTGTTTTTCGAAAAGCCGAGCGGATAGCGTTTGTTAAAGGCGCTTCCTAATGCCTGATGGGCTTTCGCACCTTTGTTGCCCGATGTGTGGTCACCGAGAATCTCACGGGTATCGAGGGAGATAGCCACGCGTATGGCCGGCATATTGTCGAAATCAAGATGCTCGAAGATGCTGTCGGAAGCAAACAGCATCACAGAATCGCTGTGGTTGATGATGTGCTGCGCATCCTGAGGATTGAACTCGGGAAGTATGGGGACGATCACGGCTCCATAGGTCAGCGTTGCCATGTAGGTGGTGATCCATGCCGATGAATTTTTGCCTATCAGCGCGATCTTGTCGCCCGGTTTGATTCCGAGTAGCTCGAAAAGCAGATGGGTGTGGGCTATTTTTCTCGCCAGTTCGCCGTAGGTTAGGGTGTTGCCTGTCATATAGTCGGACAAAGCCGGGAGATCCCAGTTCTTGCGGAAGCTGGTGGCATAGATGTTCAATAGATCTTCGCTTAGCATGGATTGAATTTTGGCTTTTTTGCAAATATATCAATTTAACGTCAAATGGAGTGCTTTTGTTGTGTAGCTAAAATCGGGTATATTGCAAAACATTTCCTAACTTTGCACCCGATGAAAGCTTTATACCATACATTTGGATGTAAATTGAATTTCGCCGAAACGGCTTCGTTGGCTTCTTTGCTTGAGGGCAGGGGGGTTGAGAAGGTCGGACAGGACGAATCTCCGGATATAATAATTGTCAACAGTTGTTCGGTTACTGAACTGGCCGACAAAAAGTGCCGTCAGACAATCCGTTCGTTTGCTCGCCGTTACGCCGGGGTTCCTATTGTCGTGACGGGGTGTTATGCCCAGTTGAAGGCTGATGAGGTGATCGGACTGCCGGGAGTGGCGGTTGTCGCCGGAAGTGACAAGAAGATGATGATCGCCGATTATATCGACCGCTGGCAATCGACCCATGAACCGGTTCAGGAAGTTACGCCGACAAAGGATATGCGCGATTTCATGCCGTCATGTTCCCGTGGCGACCGTACAAGATATTTCCTCAAGGTTCAGGATGGGTGTGACTATTTCTGTTCCTACTGCACCATTCCGTTCGCACGTGGTCGCAGCCGTTCAGCTTCCATTGATTTCCTTGTCGGACAGGCCGAAAAGGTTGCTGCCGAAGGCGGACGGGAAATAGTGATAACCGGGGTCAACATCGGTGATTATGGCAAAGGGACAAGCGCAACATTCTTTGACCTTGTCAAGGCTCTGGATGCTGTCGAGGGTATTGACCGTTACCGCATTTCGTCGATTGAGCCTAATCTCTTGACCGACGAGATAATTGAATATGTTGCATCGTCGCGTCGGTTCATGCCCCATTTCCATATCCCTCTTCAGTGTGGCGATGATACTGTTTTGAAACTTATGCGACGTCGCTATGAGACATCTTTGTTCGCCCACCGCATAGAGAGAATCCACGCAGTTATGCCGGATGCGTTTATCGGTGTTGACCTTATCGTTGGTGCCCGTGGCGAAACTCCTGAATTGTTCGAGAACTCCCGACGTTTTGTTGATTCGCTGGCAATTTCGCGTTTGCATGTGTTCCCATATTCGGAACGTCCCGGAACGCGTGCGCTTGCCGATATCCCCTATGTGGTGGATCAGGCGGAGAAGCATCGACGGGCAGCTGTGATGGGCGAGATCTCGGACAATAAATTGCGTGAGTTCCAAGAACGTTTTGTAGGTTGTGTGCGCCCTGTGCTTGTCGAGCACACCGCGCATGGCGGACTGATGCATGGATTCACCGACAATTACATAAAGGTTACTTTGCCTGATGATCCTCAGTTGTACAACCGGCTTGTTGATGTGAGGCTGCTTGAAGTTGATGGTGAAGAAATGAAAGGGGAGGTTGTAGATGCAGCAAGATAACAAACGACCCGATGTTGCGGTTGTAATTCTCAATTGGAACGGGGAGAAGCTACTTGAAGAGTTTCTGCCCTCGGTGGTTGCGAACACAAATCCATCGGTAGGCCGGGTGATCGTGGCCGACAATGGCTCTACCGACGGATCTCTGACACTGCTTTCCGGACGGTTCCCTGATGTTGAGGTGCTTAAGTTCGACAGAAATTATGGGTTTGCCGAGGGGTATAACCGGGCTGTTAAGCATTATGCCGACAGATATCCATATATCGTGCTTCTGAATTCAGATGTCGCTGTGGACGATGACTGGCTTTCGCCGTTGCATGCTTTTATGGAGTCTCATCCGGAAGTCGGGGCGTGCCAGCCCAAAATATTATCCTATCGTCATCCGGAGCAGTTTGAATATGCCGGAGCCTGTGGCGGTTTCATTGATCGCAACGGCTATCCGTATTGTCGTGGACGGGTATTCGCGACTGTTGAGAAGGACATGGGGCAATACGATGAGCCGCTGCGGACTTTCTGGGCCACAGGTGCCGCATTGATGATCCGCAGCGACGTGTATCTGGAAGCAGGTGGACTTGATGCCGACTTTTTCGCCCACATGGAGGAGATAGATCTTTGTTGGCGTCTGCAACTGGCCGGCTGGCAGGTGTGGGCTGTTCCGCAATCGCATGTCTATCATCTTGGCGGCGGAAGTCTCGATGCCTCCAATCCAAGGAAAACCTATCTTAATTTCCGCAATAACCTGTTGATGCTGCATAAGAATCTTCCGTTGTCTGTGGGGCGGCGTACGCTTTTCCGTCGCCGGCTTCTTGATACTTTGGCTTGGGCTAAATTTGTCGTGACAATGGATTGGGCAAATGCTGGTGCTATCATACGTGCACATAGTGATTTCCGCAAAATGCGCAGGACCTATACCTCGTTTCCCTCCTCGGATCTGCTTCACACGGATCCGCCACGCCCCAATGTTGTTGCCGATTATTATCTGCATGGCCGAAAAAAATGGCGTCGTTGACCTGATTTGGCGGAACTAATCTGTTCATGGCGATGTTATAACGGAAAAGAATAATCCGTTTGAGCTATGAAATTTAATTCAGGAATGTTTAGACCGGTAGGGGTGATTGTTTTTGCAGTCGCCTTGCTGATGTTGATGGTTGAGGTTTGTGTGGATATATCTGAGCCCCAGTTTAATCCGGACAACACTATAGGTATCACAATGGTGGTATGAAAAACAAAATCGACAAAATCCGTTGGACTCTGTCGATTCTGAAGTGACTCATACAGGATTCAAACCTGTAACCTTCTGATCCGTAGTCAGATGCTCTATTCAGTTGAGCTAATGAGCCATGCTTGACGCTCTCTTGCGTTTGCGAGTGCAAAGTTAATACGTTTCTTTGGATTGTGCAAACTTTTTTGTGCGAAATTTTGCATTATTCCTCGATTTTTAACCGAGCGCAATCTCGTTGATCACGCAATTTATTGATATTCAATTATTAAATTTTAAGGGTTACAATAGCGCAGAATAGCATGGAATCCTCAGAAATCTTTAGTAATTTTGTATTCAATAAAAGGAAAGCGATAAAAAATGGAAGAAACGTTCTTGTTTTTGGCTGAAATGGTCGGGACTATAGCATGTGCGATCAGTGGAATCCGTCTTGCTGCGGCAAAAAATTTCGACTGGTTCGGGGCATACATTGTCGGATTGGTCACGGCTATAGGGGGCGGTACGCTTCGTGATGTTCTGCTCGATGCTCCCGTATTCTGGATGCAGTCGTGGTGGTATCTTGCCGTGACTGCTTTGTCGCTGGCCACGGTTATCGTTTTCCGTAATATTCTTGTGAGCCGTGAACGGATATTGTTTCTGTTCGACAGCATTGGTCTTGCCATGTTCTGTGTTATCGGCATCCAGAAATCGCTTGCTTTGGATTATCCGATGTGGGTAGCTACGGCGATGGGTGTTATCACAGGTGCTTTCGGAGGTGTGTTGCGAGACATCCTGATCAATGAGGAACCGATGGTGTTCCGCAAGGATATATATGCTACGGCATGTCTTGTCGGGGCATTGGTCTATTGGGTTATCCTTGAGCTTGGAGGCTCCGGTTTCGCACAGCAGATATCATGTGCGGCCACTGTCATTCTGTTGAGAGTCCTGGCGTTGCGTTACTCGCTGTCGCTTCCTACTCTCGCCCCACTTCCACGTCAACGTGAACCGCGTAAGAAAACAAAATGAAAATCAGTAATATAACAGCAATATGAAGCATTTGAAAAATATAGTCCTCTCGCTGGCATTCGGTGTGGCCGTGCTGCCTTCTTTCGCAGGAGGAAAATCGGACCGGGTGGTGATTCTTCATACGAACGACACCCACAGTATCATCGATCCTTATTTTGAAAACGATCTTGGTGGCGTTGCCCGTCGCAAGGCTTTGATCGACAGTGTGCGGTCTGCTGAGGATAATGTTATCCTCATAGATGCAGGAGACGTGGTGCAGGGATCGTTATATTTCACGCTGTTTGAGGGCGATGTGGAACAGAAGGTGATGAACAATCTCGGATATGATATCCAGATTCTCGGCAACCATGAATTTGACAATGGTATGGAAAAATTGCGTGATTATCTTTCGGGACTGAATGCCGAACTGATCACGACTAATTATGATCTTTCCAAAACCGATCTCAATCCGCTGTTCAAGCCCTACACAATCAAGAAAATCGGTGACAAGACAATAGGTTTTATCGGCATAAACGTTGATCCGAAAGGACTGATAGATTCTGTGAAAAGTGTCGGTGTGGAATATATCGATGCTCTTGAGGCGGCAAATGCCACAGCGACATATCTGAAAAAAGTCTATCCGAGAGTCGATGCCGTGGTGGCCATAAGCCATATCGGATATGATGAGGCCGGGACAGTGTCGGATACTGATCTGGCCCGTAACACAAAGGATATCGACATAATCATCGGAGGACACTCCCATACGCTTGTTGATCCGGCTGCACAGAATCCGCGTCAGTCGCGTTTTGTGAATCTTTCCGGCGATACTGTTCTTGTGGCTCAGACCGGAAAATACGGCGCTAATGTCGGCGAGATAGTCATTGATTTTGCCAACGGTACTACTGATTACAAGATCATTCCTGTCACCAATCGGTTTGACAATCGTTTGGATCAGAAGCTTGTCGATATGCTTGCTCCCTACAAGGCTCCTGTCGATTCGATATTGACCTATAAAGTAGGCACTGCAAAATCGGAATTTGTCAAAGATCCGGCTCTGCTGAATTGGATGGCCGATTTCGTTTTGCGTGATTCCCGTAAACTGACCAAAGAGAAAATTGATCTCACGTTGGTTAATGTCGGAGGAATCCGCGCCTCAATGTGGCCGGCCGGTGATGTGACCAAAGGGCGCATAATGCAGACATTCCCGTTTGATAATTATGAGGTTGTCCTTGAGATCTCCGGATCGGATCTCGCTGCCACACTCGACAGTATTGCAGCTCATGGTGGCAATGGCGTCAGCGCCAATGTTGAGGCTACGATCAACCGTGCTGCACGCCGTTGCGATAGTGTCACTGTCAATGGCAAGCCGATTGACCCGAATCGCACATACCGTGTGGCCACAATCAATTATCTTGCCGGAGGGAATGACCATATGGATGGTCTGAAATATGGAAAGATAATAGCAAGAAGCGATAATTTCCTGTATGACGATATGATCGAAGCATTCGAAAAGGGATGGTTGAAAAAGAAGACGATCGTTCCGGATATGACAGTCAGAATGCATGAATAACTCTATGATGTTTGTGAGCAGGATACATATTGTGGCGGTGGCGGTGGCTTTAGGTGTTATCGCCGGGACGGCTTTTGCATGTCATTCGAGATCAAAGGCTGAGAATAATGGCGTGTCGTTGCTTGAGGATAACGACGTGGATGCTGTTGATGTGACGGATATCCGTGCCGGAGAGTGGGCCGACTCGGTCATGGCAGGGCTTAGCTTGCGCGAACGTGTGGCGCAGTTGTTTGTCCCCAGACTCGACATTACAAATAACAAGGCCGGATATCAGGCAGTGGATCAGGCAGTGGCTGTTGACAAGATGGGCGGTTTTCTGCTTGGAAAGGGTACAATTGCCAGCTATGCCGATCTTATTAACCGAGGTCAGTCGAAAGCATCTGTGCCATTGATGATCACTCTCGATGGTGAGTGGGGATTGTCCATGAGGGTTTCAGGCACGCCGCGGTTCCCGTACAATATTGCACTCGGAGCCGGAGCCGATGAGGCGATGATGTACGCTTATGGGCGTGAGATGGCTCGGGAATGCCGGCTTATGGGCATTCAGGTTAATTTCGCCCCCGATATGGATGTCAATTCAAATCCGGACAACCCTGTGATCGGCTATCGTTCTTTCGGCGAGGATCCCGGACGTGTGGGAATGTTGGGCTCGGCCTATTGCCGTGGCATGTGGGATGAAGGCGTGATGCCCGTGGGAAAGCATTTCCCGGGACATGGCGATACTTCGGTCGATTCCCATAAAGCTCTTCCCACGGTGGATCATGATTCCCGGCGGATGATGGATGTGGACATAAAGCCTTTTGTGATGGCCATACGCGATGGAATGCCTGCTATAATGGTAGGACATTTGAAAGTGCCGTCGCTTGATCCGTCAGGCATCCCGGCATCTCTGTCGAAAAAAATAACTACCGATCTGTTGCAGACCGATCTTGGCTTTGACGGGCTTGTTTTTACGGATGCACTCGCAATGAAAGGTGCGTTGTTGCCAAATGAGAATAATTGTGTCAGTGCTTTTCTGGCCGGGGCTGATATTCTGTTGGGATCTACCAACCCGTCGGCCGATCTGAAGGCAGTTGTGGCTGCGGTGAATTCCGGCAAGATTTCAAAAGCGGAGGTCGACCGTCGTTGCCGCAAGGTTCTGGTATATAAATACAAGCTCGGATTGTCGCGCCGTCCGCATGTCGATGCTACCGGAATGTCGAGCCGTTTGAACACGCCACAGGTTGATTCTCTGATCAGTGAGATGTCGCGCAGCGCGATCACTGTCGTCAGAGATGATAGCGGAATGTTGCCGTTTGCGGCTGAGAAGTCGGTGGCTGTGGTCAGCATTGGTGCTCCGGCAAAGAATGCGTTCAGTGAAAAATGCAAGGCCTATGGAAATGTGATGTGCTATTCGGTTGAGAATGGCAGTGTGGTTTCGGAATCCATGCTGAAGAATCTCCGTTCGGCTGATGCCGTGGTCATAGGGGTGTTCAAGGATGCTGAGTGGTCGCGCAAGGCATTGGCGGCAATAGCCTCGGTGCGTCCGTCGGTTGGCGTGTTTTTCATGAATCCATTTAAACTCCCTAAATTCAGCGGTACAAAGTCATTGACCTCTTTGGTGCTGGCCTATGACGATATACCTCAGATTCGTGTTGCGGCTGCTGAGGCTCTGTTTGGCAGGATAAGTGTTGTCGGTTCATTGCCGGTTGATCTTCCCGGAGTCGGTAAGATTGGTGACGGCGTTAAATTTTGAACAATGAAGTGGAATAGGCTTTCATTTTCAAGGGGATTGGTTGCATGCCTGTTCATGGCATTGTTTGGAGCTGTGGCTTCTATTGCTGACGGGAACCATGCCTGCAACGTGGTTGTCGCTGAAAACCATGACGATCTTCTGCCGTTAAGAAATCTTGTTGACCGCCAGATTGTTCTGGTCAATATCGGCGAATCCGGAAACACTGTGTTCCAGGATTATTGCTCATTTTATGCCGATCTGGAGACAATCGACACCAAGGATACCCGGATTCATGAAATAGACAAGGATGCGCTGGTGATCGCTGCTGTATATTCAGTTAGTAAAGCTTCCGTAGAAACGTACAGGGGGCTTTTGAAAGATCATGACGTGGTTGCGGTGTTCTTTATTTCCGAAAAGTCGGTCGCGGAGTTCGAGGGGCATGATAGCCCCGAGGCTGTGATTCTTGCCGGAGATGCTTTTGACCAATCGCAGATAAGGGCAGCCGAGGCCATCTTTGGCGGAGACAATATATCCGGAATATCCAAGACCCGGTTGGGCTTTGCCACGCCTGAGAGCAAGGGATTTTCTCCACGTATGGAGGCCCGTATAGATTCTGTGGTGGATCTTAATATCCGTCGTCGTTCTTTTCCCGGATGTCAGGTTGTGGTGGTTAAGGATGGTGATATTGTCTTGGATAAGGCATATGGACATCTGAGTTATGAAAAAGGGGCTCAGGCAGTCAACAACCGCACAATGTATGATATAGCATCCATGACAAAGGCTACAGCCACTGTTGCCGGTCTCATGCTTGCGTATGATAAGGGTCTGTATCGTCTGGATGATCCTGTATCGGGATATTTACCCCGTTTAAAGGATACCGATAAGGCTGGTATCACTATACGTGAGATGATGCATCATGAATCCGGGTTGCCATCTACTCTGAACACCTATGCTCTTATGGTAGATTCCGCATCTTTCACGGGGAGATTGTTGAAATACAAGTGCGTTGCTCCATATACCGTAAAAGTGGATAAAGGCGTGTATGGAAACAAAAATGCTCGTTTGCGGACCGATATATTCCGTAACAGACGCTGCGAGGGTTATAAAACAGAGATAGCACGGGGCATATTTGGTGGCGCGCAGATGAAAGAGGTGATTGACAGTGCGATATATTCGGCCAAGCTTGGCAGTAAGAAATATCTCTACAGTTGCTTGAATTTCTGCATACTAAAGGAAATGGAAGAGAAACTGACCGGTGTGGCGCATGACCGTTTGCTTGACAGAAATGTGTTCCAACCGATAGGTGCGTATTCCACCATGTTCCGGCCGTCGGAGAAGGTTTCTGTAGCTTGTATAGCCCCGACAGAGAAGGATGGCTTTTTGCGGCGGCAGACTCTTCAGGGCTTCGTCCACGATGAGATAGCTGCATATTCGGGTGGAGTGCAGGGGAATGCCGGGTTGTTCTCTACGGCAGAAGATATAGCCAAACTGTGTCAGACCTGGCTGAATGGTGGGTCGTATGGTGGTGTGCGCATTTTCAGTGAGCCTACGGTGCGTCTGTTTATGACGGAGAAAAGCACCTCGTCTGACCGGGGGCTTGGATTTGACAGAGCCACACGTCTGCGTGCGATGGCAAAGATCGGTATGCCTGAGAGTGTGATCGGCCACACAGGATTTACCGGCACCTGCTTTTGGATTGACCCCGAAAATGATATTGTAGTTGTGTTCCTATGCAACAGGGTCAATCCATCGCGTGATAATGCGGCGTTCAATGAACTTGTGCCACGCACGGAGATAATGCGTATTGTCTACGATTCTTTGGTGAAGTAGGGGGGATGAGGCTATTTCATGAAAACGAGATAGACTGCTGCTATAAGAAAGCAGAATGCGAGGATATGGTTCCATTTGATTGTGAAGCCGTCAAAAGCCCAGAAACTGAATAGCACGAATACCGTAAGCGTTATCACTTCCTGAATCACTTTCAGCTGTATGAGGGAGAATGGGCCGCCATTTCCTTCAAAACCTATGCGGTTGGCCGGAACTTGAAAGCAGTATTCCAGCAGGGCTATGCCCCATGAAAGAAGGATTATCCCGTAGAGAGGCCAGTTGCTGGTCACTCCTGTCGCCGATAGTTTCAGGTGACCATACCAGGCGAATGTCATGAATACGTTGGATATGACTAAAAGGATAAGGGTTATTACCGCCAGATACATTTTATCCGATTGATCTGTTTTAAATCTGTTATTTACTGCAAATTTAGTGATAAATGAAAAAAATGTCAAAATAAATTTGGTCGTTACAAAATTTATATTCATCTTTGCGGTATAATATTTGAATAATGAAGTCGAATTGCATTAATATACAATATTGGTGGCGCCTGAGCAAAGATGTTCCGGCACTGATCTTGTGATGCAATAGATTTTGTAGCAATTTCCATAATTTTAATTACTCATAGTCAGCCGCCGGATAGTATATCCGAGCGGTCATTTTTTTATTATCCAACGTTATGATACATTACTCTTACGAAAATCTCCTTCCTGTTGACAAAAATGGTTTTTATGGCGAATTTGGCGGTGCCTTTATTCCCGAATCTCTCAAGTCGAATCTTGAGGAACTTGAAAGTGCTTTCAGGAAATATATAGCCGATCCTGAGTTTCAGGCTGAGTTCGAGCGTTTGCTCCGCGATTATGTGGGACGTCCTTCTCCATTGTACCACGCCGAATCCTTGAGCCGGATATACGGTGCGCAGATATATCTGAAAAGAGAAGATCTCAACCACACAGGGGCTCACAAGATAAATAATGCGATCGGACTCGGACTCCTTGCAAAGAGGATGGGTAAGGATAGGCTGATTGCCGAGACCGGTGCCGGTCAGCATGGGGTTGCGGCAGCTACCGTAGCCGCCTTGCTTGGCATGAAATGCACGGTCTATATGGGGGCGGAGGATGTCAGACGTCAGCAACCTAACGTGATGCGCATGAAAATGCTTGGAGCGGAAGTGGTGGCCGTGGATGCCGGGAATGCTACCCTGAATAATGCGGTTGATGCCGCTCTGAATGCATGGGTCAAGAATCCCGATGATGCTTTCTATCTGATCGGTAGTGCCGTCGGACCGCATCCTTATCCCGAGATTGTGGCACGTTTTCAGTCGGTCATTAGCTTTGAGATGAAAAAACAGCTGAAGGAGCAGATTGGCCGGGAAAATCCCGACTACGTTGTGGCTGCTATCGGAGGTGGCAGCAATGCAGCCGGAGCCTTCTATCATTTTATTGATGAAGCGTCTGTCAACCTTATAGCTGCCGAGGCTGCCGGAAAGGGGGCTGATTCAGGCGAGACTGCGGCTTCCATATCGCTTGGCTCTACAGCTGTTCTCCATGGCTCGCGGACAAAGGTTCTCGTTGGGGAAAATGGTGATTTAAAGGAGGCTTATTCAATCTCGGCAGGTCTCGACTATCCCGGAATCGGGCCGTTGCAGGCTTATCTGGCTTCGATAGGACGTACCCGGATTGTTCTCGCTGACGATAAGGAAGCTCTGGCGGCAGCGTTTCAGCTTGCGCGTACAGAGGGTATAATCCCTGCTTTGGAAAGCTCTCACGCACTTGCCGCGCTTGCAAAGCTTGATCTGAGGGAAGATGATGTGGTAGTGGTCAATCTTTCCGGCAGAGGAGATAAAGACATGGACACATATATGAAGATATTATCCGAATAATTGGTTTCTAAGGTGATTCTAACCGGTTGTTGAGAAACAGCCTGTTAGTTGTTAGATTGGTTTATAATGGCGTTGATGTGGTCAATGGCTCGGTCAAGAATGGTATCGTGTCCGTTGGCTGCATCTTCGTCATTCATGTCTACGGCAAACCCTTCTGTCGGCTCTACTCCGAATTCCGTGCTCTTTCCTTCGGCATCAAGGATCGGACAAGCAGAGAACCTTATCCCCCATCCGTTAGGCAATTCGGAAGAATAGGGCATTCCGCTTCCGCCACCGGTAGTGCTGCCTATGATGGTGACACCGGGCAGTAGTTTCATAATGGATACAAAGTTGTTTGCCGCGCTGAATGTGCTCCTGTTCGTGAGCACCACCACCGGTTTTGACCATGCTATGTGGCCGTTGCCAACAGGGTCGATGTAATAGGCGAATGGCTCGTCGAAAGCATCATGTCCCGGGCCTGTCTTGTGGATGATATAACCGGCAAGTATCCGGTGGGTGATGAAGCGGTTTACGAATGGCTCCACATTTGTGAGGTTGCCGCCGCCATTGTCGCGAACGTCGATGATAAGTGCTTGCGCTCCTTTGAAGTAGGACAGAACATAGTCCATGTTGCCTTCGCCGAGTCCGGATGAGAATGATCCGTAGTGGATATAGCCGATGTTGTCGGTTAGCAGTCCGTAGTCAAGCGAACCGATGGAGCGGTAATTGAAATTGAAATAGTATTGCTGGATTAACCGGGCGTTATAGTTTTGGGGATAATCGCTCCACCATTGGCGGTAGTAGGATGTTGAGAAGGGAGTGGAGAGGTTGGTGTGACCGTCCTTCAGCTCATCAAGCATCTCGCTGCACAGGTTGAACAGATCCTCGCGGCTCATGCTGTTGCTCACTCTCGGAGCGTAACGGGAGTAAACTTCGTTCCAGTCAACGTCTTTTTCCTTGAAGAAGCAATAATGCTGATCCAGTATTGACCACAATGCATCAAAATTGCCTTTGGGATCATTGTCAAAATCCTCAATGTCGTGACATGACGGCAGCGACAATGCGAGTATGATTATGGAAAGTATTTTCTTCATCTTAGAGTATGTTTGCTTTTGACAGGTGTTAATATTTGAACTGGATTTATGAGTATGTTTTTGGCCTTTATGAAGAAGTTATGGGGTTTCATTACGACTGAATGAAAGCCGGGAACAGATTGTAAAGACGGTTTGAAGATTTCATGATGTTAAAAGTAAACATACTCTTAATCATCTCAATAGGTTGCACTGATAATCCTGGCTTCGGATGACAGTTTTTTCCGTGGGTTTATGGAGATCCATTCGCCGGATAGTCCTATGATGGCGCAGTGGGTGAATGTGCGTGTGACGATATTGTTGACTTTGGTGGAGAAAATATCACCACGATAGCCTATTTGCAGGGAGGTGCCGCCAAATGATATGTCGGCGGTGAGCCAATGGCGTAGGCGGAAATAGTTCCCCGGCCATGCGAAATGGCACAGGTTGGAGTGGTTGCCGAGATAGATCTCGTAGTAAAGTTCTCCGTAATCAGGCGAAAAGAATGCGCCTGTCACGGGCATTGAGGCTTGATACCGCAGGGTAAGCGGTGTGTTGAATACGGTGCCGTTCCATGCGGCATAACCGTCGGCATTTATGGTGAGTGCTGCTTTGGCCGATGCCGGATTATTGCCGTTGCGCTCAAGATACAGACAGCCGAGATTGAGAGCCATAGCCGGGCCGATGCCTGCCGAAAAGCCTTTCGGTAGCTTCCAGCGGTGGAGAAATGCGTAGGAGAAATCAAGGCCGGCATACCACATCGTTGCGTTTCCGGATATGTTTTGTGTGCGGTCCACATCAATGTCAAGACGTAGTTGCGTGACCCATTCAAGCGGCGATGCCTTGAATGCCTGACGGCGCTGATAGCCAAATCCGGCCGACCATCCGGAGTATTTGATCGGCGACAGGTATGTGTCGGCATGATGCGCGGAGCCGATCTGCAAGGTGTATGCGGCATTTACAGGCCGCAGGATATCTATTGAATCGGTCTGGGCTGCTGCGGTTTTCAGCAGCAGTCCTAATGCCAGGATCAGGGTAAATGTGATTGTTCGCTTCATATCAGAAAATGCGCTGCTGTCCGGTTATCTCATCTCTGACTTCATCTTCCGACTTGTCGTCATCTTCATTGTCAGATATCAATTCGTCCGGTTCTATTGCTTCTACCGGTTCTTCGGGTTCCTCTTCTTCTGCTTCCGGACGGGGATCGATCTCTGTGATTGAAGCCACGGTGAAGTTTGTCAGGCGCTTTCCTTTCGCCCTTAGCGATTTCACGGCGATAAATTCTGCGGCATCCACAATCTGTGATCCGCGGAATTCGTCACCTTCGCCGAATGTGATCTCGAAGCGTGCGCCGGGATGATCGCTCAATGCTATAAGGGTTGATTTCGGATTTTCTCCTATGAAGCTTTGTTTTTTACCCGACGGCTCGAATTCAAACCGCTTGATATATGGATAGTTCTGCTGTGAAGCGTCGTAGAGGACCGCTGTCCAGACATGTTTGGGACGGAAACGTTCAATCCGCAGGATGTTGTCCTCGTAATGGTTGCTTGCATCGAATGTGGAGGTGTAATATTCTCCGTTTTTGAGAATTACAAGAACAAGATCCGAGGGCCCGAATTCCCCGAGATATTCTCCGCGTCCATCGAAATTGAGACGCAGCACATCGCGGTCGAACCACACCTGACGGCCGCCTAATGTTGACTGGCCTTTCTCTTTGAGCGAGATGCGGTGCACTTCGTTCTTGGTCACGATATTGCCCATCGCTGCTTTGCCTTTGATCGCGAGCTGGCTGAAATCAACATCGATGAAGAGGCTTTTAAGGCGTGGTTTGGGTTTGAGTGTGACTTTGACAACTTCTGCCTCGCCATTGGGGTTGGCTGTGAACCATACAACTTTTGATCCGGGTTTGCCTTGGGTCAGGTTGTATTCCTTGTCGCGTGTTATTCCGGTGACATTGAAGCGTTTCTGATAGTATGTGCCTCCCTTGCCGTCCTGATAGATCACATTGTAGATCGTTCTCAGGTCGTTGCGTTTGAACACGTTGATGTAGATCACATTCTTGTCTACAAACAGTTTGCCTTGCACTTTGCAGACTTTGTAACGTCCATCTTTGTAGAAGATGATTATGTCGTCGAGCTCGGAGCAGGGGGCTATATACTGTATCTTTGCCGGATCGTTGCCGAGAAGTTTGAGGTTCGTGCCTGCGAAGCCCTCCTCGGTGTTGATGTAGAGCTTCTCGTTGGCTTCTGCAACGTTTGCTGCCTCGATGTTGTCGAAGCTGCGGATCACGGTGCGACGCGGATAGGCCGCGCCATACTTCTCTTTCAGCGATTCGTACCATTTGATAGTGACTTCGACAATGTGGGAGAGCTTTTCCGTGAGATCCGCGATCTTGGCTTTGTATGCGGCGATGTTCTCGTCGGCTTGCTGCGAGTTGAATTTTAGGATTCGTCCCATCTTGATCTCGAACAGGCGCACTATGTCGTCGTAGGTCACTTCACGGATGAAGTTTTTCTTGAATGGTTCAAGACGTCGGTCTATATGAGCAATAGCCTCTTCTTTCGATTTGCTTTCCTCGAATTCCTTGTCTTTGTAGATGCGCTCTTCGATGAATATTCGCTCAAGGGATGCGAAATAAAGCTGTTCGTTGACTTCCGACAGCTGTATCTCAAGTTCGGCCTTGAGGATGGCCTTGGTTGTGTTGACACTATGGCGCAACACATCGCTGACTCCGATGAAGCAGGGCTTGTCGTTGCTGATGACGCAGCAGTTGGGCGATACCGGCAGTTCGCAGTCGGTGAACGCATAGAGCGCGTCAATAGCTTTGTCGCTTGATGTTCCTGGTTGGAGATAGACGATGATATTTGCGGTTTTGGCTGTGTTGTCGTCTACTTTACGGATCTTGATCTTCCCTTTTTCGTAGGCTTTGATGATTGAATCGATCAGGGAACCGGTGGTTGATCCGTGGGGTATCTCGGTTATGGCGAGTGTCTTGTTATCGATTTTTTCTATTTTTGCCCGAATCCTGACTTTGCCTCCGCGTGCGCCGTCGTTGTAGCGGCTCACATCGATGAATCCACCCGTCGGGAAGTCGGGGTAGAGTGTGAATTCCTCGCCTTTTAGATAGGCAATGGCAGCTTCAAGGAGTTCGTTGAAGTTGTGGGGCAGGATGAGCGATGACAGACCGGCGGCGATACCTCCGACTCCCTGCGAGAGTAGCAATGGGAATTTAGCCGGAAGGGTCACCGGCTCTTTCTTGCGGCCATCGTAGCTGAGGGTCCATTCGGTCACTTTGGGGTTATAGAGCACATCGAGAGCGAACTGCGACAGACGCGCTTCGATGTATCGTCCGGCAGCGGCAGAGGCGCCGGTAAGGATATTTCCCCAGTTTCCCTGGGTTTCCACGAGCAGGTCTTTCTGTCCGAGCTGTACAAGCGCACCATAGATCGACGCATCGCCGTGGGGGTGATACTGCATGGTGTTACCCACAATGTTGGCCACTTTGTTGAATCGGCCGTCGTCGAGGGTTTTCATCGAGTGGAGGATGCGTCGCTGCACCGGTTTGAGACCGTCGTTGATGTGGGGGATGGCACGGTCGAGGATGGTGTAGGATGCATAGTCGAGATACCAGCTTTGGAACATTCCGCGCAGATGCTGGCGCACAACATCGTCGCTCAGGTCAACAAACATGGAGGAAAAGCCGCCTTCCGTTGCCTCTGCGCTTTCCTCGATATCGTCGTTGTATATTTCGTCGCTCATGTGTATGATTGGTTTTCGGGTGGATTGTTATGCCGTTAAGGCCTAACTCTCACAAAGGTACAAAAAAATATCGTAAGGTTTGTGCTTTTCTGCGTTTTCGTTTGATAAAAAACGAAGGAAGCGTCTGGTGTGAGCCAGACGCTTCCGCTATGCTTTATGTCCGGTTTTAGGCCGGTTGTACCTGTGTGTCGGGTGTTATGTCGACATTTGTGTCTGTGGTTGTCTTGATTGTAGTGCCGTCGGTCTTGAAGTAGAGCTGTGTGTCGGGTTGTCCGGTTTTTTCCACTTCAATCAGATAGAAGTTTGAACTTTCAGTGGGGTATTCATAGTAGGATATGTCGTCGATCTGCCATGTACCGTATTCTGATTTTACAAATGCTTCATTGATCACGGTAGGAATCATGAACAGATCTTTGCCGTAATCGTTCTCGGTCATTTTCCATTCACCTGCTTTTGTGAACCATGCTTCTACATCATTTTGGTTGGCGAGTGTCTTGAACTCGGCCACGGTGTAGATTCCTTTGGTCTCCCATTGTACCTTCGACTGGTCGACGTCGGGGTATTTATCTTTGAATGCCTGAGCCACGGCTTCAGGGATGTTGGGATTGACTGCCGGTTTGTTGTTGTCGTCATCGTCGCTGCACGCTGTGATGTTGGTAAGCCCGAAAATGGCTATCAGAAGATAGAATAGTTTCAGTTTCATATAACAAAAGTTTTTAAGAGACATTTACATACCTCAAACGCCTGTAACCGTGATTTTGTTCCGGCAACAGGCGTTTGGTTTGTTTTTTTGTGGGGTCAATATGTGATCACAGGTTCAAGAATGGCCGCTTCGTCGATCATTGCCTGAAGCTGTTCGGCGGTGGGGACGCGTCGTGTCAGATGTTTCGTCTCGTTGACTTCAGCCATTTTTGCCGCGAGATTGTCTGCACGGCGGTGGCGCAGTTCTTTGACGGTGTCCACGCCGGATGCTTCGAGAAGTTCGGCGAATTGCGGCCCGATGCCGTTGATTCTGAATAGATCCGCATGGTTGGTCCATTTCAGGATCAGTTTTTCGGAGATGCCGGTTTCTGTGGCCAGTTTCTCGCGGTCGTAAGCCTTGGCGCACCTTTGCAGTAGCTGTTCCACGGTGTCGATGCCGGCGGATTGGAGCTTTTCAGCGTAGGATTCGCCGATGCCCTCGATGTCGATAATCTTGTAGGTCATAATACTGAGTTTTGGTTTCAGCAGTATAACAAACAAACGGGTCGGTTTGTGCGTCCGACCCGTTCAAATCTTTTGATTGACAATTATCTGTCAAGGTATTTCGTAGGCTGGTATGTCAACGAGCTTGATTCCGAATTTCAGGGTTGTGTAGGGGTTGATGCCTGTTGTTCCCTGTGCGCCATAGCCCATGGTGTAGGGCATGACAACTTCGCATGTGTCGCCTACGCGCATGTCAGTCAGGGCAACTTTCCAGCCGTTTACTAATGATGACAATGCAAATGTTCTGACAGAATCGGCAGTGGCGACTGTTGTGGAATCGAACACCGCGCCATTGTAGAGCATGCCCTTGTATTTCACGGATACTTGGCTGGTGATCATGGGCGAGAGATTTCCTATGGTTTTTGACCTGTCATTGAAATAGTGGATAAGGACTCCGGAATTCTCATACCAATCGGGGTTGAGCACTGTGTAATAGGGAGTGCCGTCAGGATTCTTGAGATCCATCTGCTCAAGATACCAGCTGTTGTTTGTGTTGCGCCATTCGGCATAGTCGGTCCATTGGTTTCCATCATCGCCACACGAGATGAGTGAGGCGGAGACGCCAATAAGGAGCGACACAAGATATAGTAATCGTTTCATATATGTTCAGGGTGGTTAGAACTTGACTTTCGGGGCTGTCTGTGCCGCCTGATCGGCTTCGTACTGCTGCATGGCGTCAAATCCGAACAATCCTGCAACAATGCTTCCGGGGAAGCGTTTCACACGAAGATTGTAGTTCTTGACGGTTTCGATGTAGCTGTGGCGTGCCATCTCGACGCGGTTTTCTGTCCCTTCAAGCTGTGCCTGCAGGTTCTCGAACACTTCGTTGGCTTTCAGGTCGGGATATGCCTCGTGGACTGCGTTGACATAGATGCTGAATTCGCTTTTCAGCTTGGACAGTGCGTTGGCATACGAGTTGGGATCTGAAGCTCCGAGTGCATTCTGAGCCGCAGCCATCACGGCAGTGGTGTCGGGCGGTGTGATGCCGGCGCGTGCATTGGTCACATTCTGGAATGTCGAGGATTCGTGAGCGGCATAACCTTTCACTGTCTCGACGAGGTTGGGGATGAGATCGTAGCGACGCTGGTATTGGTTCTGGACTTCACCCCAGCTGGCCTCGGCCGACTGTTGCTCTGTGACGAGTTTGTTGTAGGTCGAGCATGTCGGGATCGCGAGGATGAGCACTATGCCGACAATAACTGCCAGAGTGATAAGAGTTTTGTTTGATTTCATTTTATGGGTTTAAGAGAGTTTACGGAGAAGAGAATTGAGACTCACTTTGTCGTGGATCAGGCGATGGAGTTCGGAGATCTCAACGCGACACTGTTCCATCGAGTCTCTTTCGCGGAGGGTTACGGTGTTGTCCTCAAGTGTCTGGTGGTCAACGGTGATACAGTAGGGGGTTCCCACGGCATCCTGACGGCGGTAGCGTTTGCCGATTGAGTCTTTTTCGTCGTAATGTGTGGCGAAGTCAAATTTCAGATCGTTGACAATCTCGCGTGCTTTTTCAGGAAGCCCGTCTTTGCGTACAAGAGGCATGACGGCACATTTCACAGGCGCGAGTGCTGCCGGAAGGTGGAGCACGACACGGGTCTCGCCGTTTTCAAGTTTCTGTTCATCGTAGGATGAGCAGAGAACAGAAAGGAACATGCGGTCAACGCCGATCGAGGTTTCGATCACATAGGGAACGTAGCTTTCGTTGAGTTCTGGATCGAAATATTTGATGTTTTTGCCTGAGAATTTCTCGTGCTGTGAGAGGTCGAAGTTGGTGCGAGAGTGAATACCTTCCACTTCCTTGAATCCAAACGGCATCTGGAATTCGATGTCGGTTGCGGCATTGGCGTAGTGGGCGAGCTTCTCATGGTCGTGGTAGCGGTATTTTTCGTCGCCGAGACCAAGGGCTTTGTGCCATCTGAGTCGCCATTCTTTCCACTGCTGGAACCATTTGAGCTCTTCGCCGGGACGAACGAAGAATTGCATCTCCATCTGCTCGAATTCGCGCATGCGGAAGATGAACTGACGGGCTACGATCTCATTGCGGAATGCTTTACCGATCTGTGCAATGCCGAAAGGAATGCGCATGCGGCCTGTTTTCTGCACGTTGAGATAGTTGACGAAGATGCCCTGTGCGGTTTCCGGACGGAGATAGACGGTCATTGCGCCGTCGGCGGTGCTGCCCATCTCGGTCTTGAACATAAGGTTGAACTGGCGCACTTCCGTCCAGTTGCGTGTTCCGGAGATGGGACATGCGATTTCCTGATCTATGATGATCTGACGGAGCTCTTCAAGGTTGTTGTCGTTCATAGCCTGAGAGAAGCGTTCGTGCAGAGCCTCACGTTTTGCAATGTGTTCGGCCACACGGGGATTGGTCTGACGGAACAGAGCCTCGTCGAACGACTCGCCGAAGCGTTTACGGGCTTTGGCAACCTCTTTCTCTATTTTGTCGTCCATCTTGGCTATCTCCTCTTCGATCAGCACGTCGGCGCGGTAGCGTTTCTTAGAGTCGCGGTTGTCGATCAGGGGATCGTTGAATGCGTCAACGTGGCCAGATGCTTTCCAGATGGTGGGGTGCATGAAGATGGCAGAGTCAATGCCTACTATATTCTCATGGAGAAGAGTCATCGAATCCCACCAGTATCGTTTTATATTGTTTTTGAGCTCTACACCGTTCTGGCCATAATCATAAACAGCGGAGAGGCCGTCGTAGATTTCGCTTGAGGGGAAAACAAAGCCATATTCCTTGGCGTGAGAAACTATTTTTTTGAATACTTCGTCTTGTTGAGCCATGATTTTAAATGGTATGATGTTATTATTGGCGCAAATTTACGAAAAAATCCCGATTATTTACTTCGCCTGTCCATAAATTCAGTTAATCAGGCTTATTGCCGTTAATAATATGCAAGTAAAACATGAATAAATGCTTGCGTACACGGCGAATGCAATGCTTTAAGTGTTAATACTGATAATGCTTGTGTGGGGTTGAATGGTGTTGTTTGGTGGATTTTATGCGTTTTCGGGTGGTGCGCAGTGCGCTGAGTAGTCCGGGTGAGGGGTTTTGCAATGACAGCATGTCGAGATGCTGTTCGAGCTCTGTGGTCAGCTCAGGATAGAACCGACACATTTTGAATGCGCAATAGATGGAGAATGCCCGGATGGCGTACGGTTCACATTCGGCATTGATTTTTGCAAAACAGAAGTCGAGGAAGTCCGGACGTATAGTGTCGCAGGTGTAGGTCTGTTCCCTGAGTAGCTGTAGGAGCATCCGCTTTTTGCCTGTGTGGTTCTCGGCCAAAAGCATGTCGATGAGTTCGGGCTGCTTGGATTGTAGGAGTGTACGGTCTTGTTTCTGAACGTGGGTCAGAATCCACAGTGCATTTGTGGCTGTTCTTGTGTCCGGCGACTTGACGAGGCGGAAGATGGTGTCGATGTTGTCGGGGCTGCTCAGCACCCAATTGACAATGTTGTGAATTTCCGGCAGATTGATCTTGCGGTTCAGTAGCTCTATGGGGTTTGGGGATGTTTGCATTTTAGTCAAAATCAGATGCGAATTTACAAAAAAATACAATGAGATGGCCACCGGTTAATGCAATATGTTGGTGTCGGCTTGGAAAGCTGCTTGTAAAGTGTTATCTTTGCAATCGTTTTTCAGATCTGGAATAAATATGAGAATAAATATAGCGTTATTAATCGCGGCTCTGACGGCGATAACATCTTCGGCCACGGAGGTCGAATCGGATAGCACTCGCTGGCTCGGTGATGTCACGGTGACTGCAATCAAGCAGTCGGCGGATCTGAGTCTCACACCGGGTGCCGTTACGGTTGTTGGGTCGCGGCAGGCTCGTGTCTGGGGTATTGAGTCGATGAAGAATCTTAGCGAGATAGCCCCGAATTTCTATATTCCGGATTATGGCAGCCGCATGACTTCGAGTATCTATGTGAGAGGTATCGGAGCGCGTATGGATCAGCCGGCGGTGGGATTGAGCGTGGATAATGTCCCGTTGATGAACAAGGATTCCTACGATCTCGATATTGTGGATATCGACCACATGGAGGTGTTGCGTGGCCCTCAGAGCACCCTTTATGGGCGTAACACAATGGCAGGTCAGATCAATATCTACACGCTGAAACCTATGGACTATCAGGGTAGCCGGGTCAAGGCTACATTTGGTAATGGACCAGACGCATTGCTGGCCATATCTCACTACCGGAAGTTCAAACCTAATCTGGCGATGGGTTTTATCGGTAATTTCCGCTTTTCCGACGGATTTTATAAAAACCACTACAATGCCCGTAAGATCGACACTGAAAAAGGTGGTAATCTGAGATGGAAAACGCAATGGCAGGCCTCCGATCGTGTGTCGGTTGACAATGTGGCCTCATTTTCTCTTTCACGTCAGAATGGATATCCTTACGAGCTTGCCGGAAGCGGTATAGTGAATTATAACGACACCTGTTTCTATCGCCGCAATCTGTTGACAGACGCGCTGACGGTGAAATGGACAGGTCGGGATTTCTCGGTGTCGAGCATAACGAGTGTGCAGTATCTCGATGATAATATGACGCTTGATCAGGATTTCCTTCCGCTGGACTATTTCACTCTGACGCAAGCCCGTCACGAGTGGTCGGTGACGCAAGATATAGTTGTGCGTGGCACGAAGAATTCGTATTCATGGGTTGCAGGCGCTTTCGGATTCTATAAACACACATCCATGAATGCTCCGGTTACATTGAAAAAAGACGGGATAGAGCGTCTGATCACGGATCGTGTGAATCTAAACGATAAGATTCCGGTGGAATTGCGCTGGAACAGTCCGGAGATACCGCTCGGCAGTTCTTTCAAGATTCCTGTGTGGGGTGTGGCGCTGTACCATCAGAGCACTCTCGATCTCGGCAAATGGAATATAGCTCTCGGCATGCGTCTGGATTATGAATCAACGCGCATGGATTACAACAGCCTATGCAATACGTCGTTTTCTGTTTTTATGAAAAGCGGCGTCCCACCATCCTCTCTCATGGATTGCAATATAGAGATAGATGAGAGCGGACGTTTGAAAAATCATTTTCTTGAATTTGTTCCGAAGCTGACTGTCAGCTATGAGCTCCCGATGCCTTCGCGCTCCACGGTTTATGCGAGTGTAGGGAAGGGGTATAAGTCCGGTGGCTACAATACTCAGATGTTCAGTGAGTTTTTGCAGCAGAAAATGATGTCGGAGGTTCTTTCCAAGATGCCGAATATGGGTGGCGCTCCAACGGTGTCGGATGGCCCTGATGTTGATGAACTGGTCAGTTACAGACCTGAAAAATGCTGGAACTATGAGGTTGGCGCGCATATAGGTTGTGCCGAGGGGCGTGTGATGACAGATCTGGCTCTTTTCTATCTCGATTGCCGCGATCAGCAGCTTACCATGTTCCCTGAGGGGACTACGACCGGGCGCATCACGACCAATGCCGGTAAAACGCGGAGCTATGGCGCGGAGATTCAGATTCGTTATAATCCGACAGAACGCTGGGCTTTCAATCTTGCTTACGGCTATACTAACGCGAAGTTCGTTCGGTTTGTGGATGGAGAGAATGACTATAAGGGCAATTATGTGCCGTATGCGCCACGCAACACGCTCTTCGGCTCGGTTGTGTTTAATCATCAAGTCGGTCGGGACTGGCGGTTCACCTATAATTTGAATTGCCGTGCCGTCGGTTCAATCTATTGGAATGAGGAAAACTCCGCGCGTCAGCCTATGTATGCGTTGCTTGGTGCATCGTTTATGGCTTCGAGAGGGTGGATTTCGTTGGAGGCATGGATGCGCAATATCACTGGAACGCATTACGACACGTTCTATTTCCGGTCGATGAACAATGATTTTCTGCAACGTGGCGATCCGAGATCTTTTGGGCTGACTGTCCGTCTGGCATTTTCCGAGTGATATTGCCGGAACAATTTCGGGCTCCGGGCGGTTGAAAGTATATGAAACCGCTTCGACTTTGCATATTGACTTCGTTGATTCTGACTCTGGCCGGGTGCCGGAATTCAGATCCCTTTGAGAATATCGTTACGGCGGACATGCCGCGTGCGTTCAACTATGTCACCTCGGTTGATGCCCGATCGGGCTCCGGCTCTGTGTTTGACGATGTGACCTATTCTATAGTGTTCGATGATACGCGTCGCACTGCCAATCTGACAATCTCCAATCTTCGTGTGAGTGAAGATGCGACTCCGCTCACACTGACGTTTTCGGATGTGGAGATGACATATACATCGGATAATCATGAGAAGGAACGTATGATCAAGGCCGACGTGCTAATCTCGGATGATCCTGTCAACAGTGGCACGGCTATAACCGATGTCGAGATTGTCTATACAAAATCCAATGACCTTGATCCGAATGGAACATCCGGTATCTATGCCAGCTATGTTGTCGACGGTCGTTATCAGGTTATGGCGTACCCTTATAGGATACTTGCCGATGGAACCACGAGGGTGGATGTTGTCGGTGGGGAATCGGAACAGATCGACTACTCGCCTGTCTATCGGCTTTCAATACGCCCGTCGCAGGGGCGTGCGGATCTGACTGTTGACGGGCTGTCGATCGGAGGATGCAGGATGTCGCTCTCTTTCCACGGGCTTGTCTTTTCCCTGACCGACGATGGTTATACGTTGGATATGGGTGATTCGGTCAGCTGCAACGGAGATGTTGCGGTGGATCTTCTCTCATTCTCTGCGACAGCACGACTTCGTGATGAGTTGAGGATAGAGATGGTGGTCTGTGTAGATGACGTTTCCTATCGCGTGTCAGGTTTTCTGACGCCGAATTTGACCGGATCATGAATTGTCAGGGGCTTTTAGGGAGAGGCAGATGGCATGATTGTTATTAACATTGTCTGCCTTTTTAGGGGAATCTGTGAAATATTTTAAATAAAATTTTGTATATTTGCACCGTATTAAATCAATTGCCATTGTACGCGCATTTGCCATTGGGATTTATTTGACTGATGAATAGTGTGTTTGCGATGGAAATAAGAATGCGTAGTGTAAAATATACATTTTTTATAATATGATTTCATTGACGATTCTTTCATCCACGTTGGCCGTTACGGCTGCGCTGACCGGTATCGCGCTGGTCTTTCTGGCGTTGTGGGTGGCAAAATTAATGGCACCGCGCTCGTTCAATGCGCAGAAAGGCGAGCCTTATGAATGCGGTATTCCGACTCGCGGTGAGAGTATGGCGCAGTTTAAGGTAGGCTACTATCTGTTTGCGATCTTGTTCCTCATGTTTGATGTAGAATGTGTGTTCCTGTTCCCATGGGCAACCGTTCTTCAGGATCTCAAACAGTTCGGTATGCAGAGCCTGATCTCGATCGCTTTCTTTTTCTCAATCTTAGTGCTGGGACTGGTTTATGCCTGGCGGAAAGGAGCTCTTGAATGGAAGTAACAACAAAAAGCATGCCCTACGAGGCGTGGAAAGATAACGAGTATATCGAAAAGATGGTCTCCGAACTACAGGAGGCCGGAGTCAATGTAGTCGTAGGAACATTTGACAAGCTTATAAACTGGGGTCGTTCGAACTCTATCTGGCCTCTTACATTTGCAACAAGCTGCTGTGGCATCGAATTCGTATCTCTCGGTGCCGCTCGTTTTGATATGGCACGCTTCGGATGGGAAGTAGCCCGTTCGTCGCCACGTCAGGCCGACTTCATGATGGTTGCCGGTACGATTGTGACCAGAATGGCTCCTATCGTGCGTCGACTCTATGATCAGCTTGCAGAACCGAAATATGTCATTGCATGTGGGTCCTGTGCCGTTTCCGGTGGCCCATTCAAGAAATCATATCATGTCGTGATGGGCGTTGATCAGATTATACCTGTCGATGTCTATCTGCCCGGTTGTCCTCCGCGTCCGGAAGCCATGATCTATTCTATCATGCAGCTTTCGCGTAAGATGAAAGTTGAACGCTTCTTTGGCGTTGTCAACCGCAAGGAGAAGCAGGAAGAATTTTTGAAAGCTCACCCGGTTGAAGGCGTAGAGGATTAATGTAAGTGTAAATACAATAACGAAAAATATATGGCACAGATACAGGAAACCATAGCTCGTTTGTTCCCCGAAGCGGTTATCACCGAAGGCAAGATGCTTGAGGTCGAGATCGCTGATGCCCAGTGGCATGCTCTGGCTAAGGAACTCAAGGAGAATGAAGCTTTAGGTTTTGATTTCTTGGTGACTATCGTGGGTATGGACTGGACCGATAAATTCGGTTGCGTCTATTATCTGACATCAACTGCACATAATGAGCATATCTCCGTGAAGGTTACAGCTCCCGACCGTGAAAAGCCCATGCTGCACAGCGTAGCTGATCTTTGGAAGATTGCCACTATTTTCGAACGTGAGGTCTATGACTTCTTCGGAATTATCTTTATCGGCAATCCCGATATGCGTCGTCTGTTCCTCAGCATTGATTGGGACGGGTATCCATTGCGTAAGGATTATGACGAAAGTCCCGAGCACAACCATTTCACAACTGAAAGTGAACGTCAGAGTGATTTCACAACAACATATGTTGAGAATGAGGACGGAACTGTTGAGGCAAAGGAAGTGCGTGTGTTCGAACCGAATGATTTCGTTGTGAATATCGGTCCGCAGCACCCTGCTACCCATGGCGTGCTCCGTTTCCGTACGGCGGTAGACGGAGAGACTGTACAGAAGATCGATGTCTACATGGGTTATATTCACCGCGGTATTGAAAAAATATGCGAGAAACTGACTTATCCGCAGACTCTCCACTTCATGGACCGTCTTGACTATTTCTCCGGCCATCCTTATCATCATTGTCTGTGTATGACAATCGAGGAGGCTGCCGGTATCGAGATCTCACGCCGTGCGCAGGTGATCCGTGTGCTGATGGATGAGCTTTCACGTATCGCATCCCACTGTCTGTTTATCGGTACTTATTGCATGGACCTTGGTGCTACAACCATGTTGTTCTACACTCTTCGTGTCCGTGAGCAGATTCTTGATATCATGGAGAAAACATGCGGTGCGCGAATGACTTTCAACTATGAGTGTATCGGTGGTGTGATGCAGGATCTCGCGCCTGATTTCGTTGATGATGTCAAGGCTCTTCTTGCTGTTATCCCGAAGAATATCAAGGAATATAATAAGGTGTTTACTGGAAATGTCATTGCAAAGAACCGTATGGAGGGCGTAGGAGTCCTTTCACGTGAAGATGCAATCAACTGGTCTGTGACCGGACCTTCGGGACGTGCTTCGGGCTGGGCTTGTGATGTCCGTAAGACTGATCCATACAGCATTTACGGTGAGCTTGACTTCGAGGAAGTTGTACGCACCGAGGGTGATGCCATGGCCCGATTCAAGGTCCGTCTTGACGAGATGACCCAGAGTGCGCGTATCATAGAGCAGCTTATCGATAATATTCCCGAAGGCGAATATTGTGTGAAAGTTCCCAAAGTGCTTAAGTTGCCTGTAGGACACTGGTTCCGCACAGTAGAGGGATGCCGCGGCACTTTCGGTATCTATCTTGAGAGCGACGGCAATACCAAGCCTTATCGTCTGAAGATAGCTCCTCCGTGTCTGCCGGCTGCTGCAGTCGTTGACCATCTGACGCGCGGAAGCAAGATTGCCGACCTTATCACAATCGGCGGATCGCTTGACTATATCGTCCCTGATATGGACCGCTAAGAATTGATTATCCACAGAGTAAAATAGTAATTTCCAACAGATATGTTTAATTTCTCAGTACTGACCAACTGGATCGACAATCTTCTGCGGTCGTTTATGCCTGAGTGGCTCACAGTGGTCACGGAATGTGTGCTTATTGGCCTTGTGTTGCTTCTGACATATTCCGTTCTGGCGTTGTTCTACATCTATTTCGAGCGTAAGATCTGTGCGGCTTTCCAGTGCCGTCTCGGCCCGAACCGTGTAGGCCCCTGGGGTTTGCTCCAGAGTATCGCCGACATGTTCAAAATGCTTATCAAAGAGCTTATTTCGCTTAACCATACTGATAAGTTCTTGTTTGCTCTTGCTCCTTATCTCGTGATTCTTGCTTCGATGCTTGCATTCGCAGTGCTTCCATGGGGTAACGGACTTCAGGTTCTGAACTTCAATATCGGTATTTTCTTCCTTCTCGCTGTCTCCTCAATCGGCGTTCTGGGTATCTTGCTCGCCGGATGGTCGTCGAACAATAAGTTCACCCTTATCGGTGCGTTGCGTTCAGGTGCACAGATGGTCAGCTATGAGATCTCCATTGGTCTCTCTGTCCTGACTATGGTTGCTTTCGCCGGTACGATGAACGTTGTTGAGATCGTTGAGAAGCAGGATCATCTCTGGTTTATCTTCTCGGGTCATCTTCCTGCGATCATCGCATTTGTGATCTATCTGATTGCCGGTACTGCCGAGACTAACCGTGGCCCGTTCGACCTTCCTGAGGCTGAAAGTGAGCTTACCGCCGGCTACCATACTGAGTATTCCGGTATTCATTTCGGTTTCTTCTATCTGGCAGAGTACCTCAACCTGTTCATTGTTTCAGGCGTGGCTACACTCCTGTTCCTCGGTGGCTGGATGCCGCTTCACTTCCCGGGTTGGGATGGCTTCAATGCTATAATGGACTATATCCCTTCAGTAGTATGGTTTATCGGTAAGGCTGTCGCAGTATCGTTTATCATCATCTGGTTCAAGTGGACATTCCCCCGTCTCCGAATCGACCAGATGCTTTCACTGGAATGGAAATACCTGATGCCTTTCGGTTTGTTCAACCTCATTCTGATGGCTATCATCATTGTGACCAATCTATATTTTTAAATTCGAATAACAGATAATATCTATATCATGAGCGATAAATTCGGAAAAATTGCACAGGTGATCGGTCCTGTAGTCGACGTTTCGTTCGAAGGCAACGATCTACCGCCTATCTATACGGCTCTGAAAGTTGACCGTCCCGACGGATCAATGCTGATCCTCGAGGTTGAGCAGCATATCGGAGAGGATACGGTGCGTTGTGTGGCTATGGAAAGTACTGATGGCTTGCAGCGAGGTGTCAGAGTGGATAATCTTGAACGTCCGATCGCTGTTCCCACCGGTTCGCAGGTGAAGGGTCGTCTTCTTAACGTTATCGGTGATGCAATTGACCGTCTCCCGGCTCTTGACCGCGATAATCTCCGTCCGATCCATCAGCCGGCACCGGCGTTCGATGATCTTACGATCGGCACAGAGATTCTGTATACCGGTATTAAGGTGATTGACCTCCTTGAACCTTACAGCAAGGGTGGTAAGATCGGTTTGTTCGGTGGTGCAGGTGTCGGTAAGACCGTGTTGATCATGGAGCTTATCAATAATATTGCCAAAGGACACAATGGTTTCTCGGTGTTCACCGGTGTTGGTGAACGTACACGTGAGGGTAATGACCTTCTGCGTGAGATGATCGAGAGCGGTGTAATGAAATATGGTGAGAAATTCCAGGAGGGAATGGAACGTGGCGAGTGGAACCTCGAGGATGTTGACATGGAAAAGGTCAAGGAGTCGCAGGCGACACTGGTGTTCGGTCAGATGAACGAGCCGCCGGGTGCACGTCTCCGTGTCGCTCTCTCGGGGCTTACTGTTGCCGAGCAGTTCCGTGATCAGGATGGTGGCGGTAAAGAGATTCTTCTGTTTATCGACAACATTTTCCGTTTCACTCAGGCAGGTAGCGAGGTTTCCGCTCTTCTCGGACGTATGCCTTCGGCCGTTGGTTACCAGCCTACTCTTGCATCTGAAATGGGTATGCTTCAGGAGCGTATCACATCAACAAAGAATGGTTCGATCACCTCAGTACAGGCTATCTATGTGCCTGCCGACGACTTGACTGACCCTGCTCCTGCAACCACTTTCAGCTTCCTTGACGCAACCACAGTGTTGAGCCGTAAGATTGCCGAGCTTGGTATCTATCCGGCTGTGGATCCGTTGGAATCGACTTCGCGTATTCTTGATCCGAATATTATCGGTGAGGAACACTATAATACTGCACAGGCTGTCAAGCAGCTGCTCCAGAAATATAACGAGTTGCAGGATATTATCGCGATTCTCGGTGTTGACGAACTTTCCGATGAAGATAAGCTCGTTGTATCCCGTGCCCGTCGTGCGCAGCGTTTCCTCTCGCAGCCGTTTAATGTGGCAGAACAGTTCACCGGTCTTCCCGGTGTGATGGTGCCGCTGTCGGAGACTATCCGCGGCTTCAAGATGATTCTGAGCGGTGAGATGGACGAATATCCCGAACAGGCGTTCCTTAACGTCGGCACAATCGATGAAGCGATTGCCAAAGGAAAGAAAATGCTTGCTGAAGTGCAGGCTTAATGAAGCAATGAGACTAATTTGACTATGACACTAAAGATTATTTCAGCGGAGGACATTGTTTTTGAAGGGGAGGTGACCATGGTTTCACTTCCCGGAACAATGGGTGCGTTCACCGTGCTCCATAATCATGCTTCCCTGATCTCTACTCTGACTCCCGGAAATGTGGTTTATGAGGAGAACGGCAATCAGACATCAGTGGAAATTGGTGGCGGGATTGTTGATGTTGATAATAACGTAGTGTCGGTCTGCATATATTGAACGGTATGATTAAAAAGGGACTCCTTATAATGGCTTTGATTCTCTCGGTGCTTGCGGCGCCGATGAATGCCTTTGCCTCGGATTCAAGCGGTGAGGGGGAGAATAAGGTCAATCCTAAGGAAATTATATTCGAACATCTCGGGGACGCTTATGGCTGGGAGGTTCCGTTCAATCACCATAAGCGTATTCCGTTGCCGATCATTCTTATCGGCAAGGATGGCGTGCATTGCTTTATGTCTTCCCGTGTCGAGCACGATCAGGAGTATCGTGACGGAGATGCCGTATTCAAAATCGCAGGTGAGGATAGCAAATACAAGGGAAAGGTTGTGCAGATCATGCCTGACGGGTCGGAATATAGACCTTGGGACATATCGATAACAAAAAATGTGTGCGCTCTTTTCATTACGGTCGCTCTGCTGCTTTGGTCGGTATATGCTGTGGCCCGTTGGCACCGACTCAATGGCCATAAGGCTCCTCGCCGTATCGTGGGTGCTCTTGAGGCTTTGATTGAGTTCATATACAAGGGTGTGATCCGTCCCACTCTTGGCGACCGTTCGATGAAGTTCGCGCCGTATCTTCTGACGGTTTTCTTCCTGATATTGTATTTCAACTTGCTTGGTCTTATCGTGATTTTCCCCGGTGGAGCCAATCTGACCGGCAACATAGCCGTTACGATGGTGCTGGCGATCTTCACGTTCCTTGCCACCAACCTGTTTGGCACGAAGCATTATTGGAAGGATATTTTCTGGCCGGATGTTCCATTGTGGCTCAAATTTCCGCTTCCAATCATGCCGTTGATCGAGCTTTTCGGTATATTCACGAAGCCGGCGGCTCTGACAGTCCGTCTGTTTGCCAATATGCTTGGCGGCCACATGATAGTCATTGTGCTTACCTTGCTTATATTTATATTCGCAGTCATGGGACCTGCTGTCGCAGGAGCTACAACCGTAGTGTCGATGCTTTTCTCGATCTTCATGCTGTTGATTGATGTGTTGGTAAGCTTTATCCAGGCATACGTGTTCACAATGCTGTCCACATTGTTCATCTCGTTCGGACAGGAGCATGGACACGAGAAACATGAAGAGAAAAATGAAAGCCATGTGGCGGATGCCGCAGTGGCACAAACTAAATAAGAAATTAAAAATTAACGAAACAATAATCTTTTAAAACTTTTCAGTTATGTTAGCAACGATTTTAGCAGCTATCGAAGGAACTATTGGTCTTGGCGCATGTCTTGGCGCCGCCATCGCAGCAATTGGTGCAGGTATCGGCATCGGTAAGATTGGCGCATCGGCTATGGAGGCCATCGCACGTCAGCCTGAATCTGCCGGTGATATCCGAAGCAACATGATCGTGATCGCAGCTCTTATCGAGGGTGTTGCCCTGTTCGCGGTTATCGTTTGTGTTCTCTCGATGTTCCTCTAATCTCTGGAATAAGTTATGGAATTATTCACGCCTGATTTCGGCCTTGTTTTCTGGATGTTTGTTGCCGTTGCGGTGCTGCTTGTTGTTCTCTACAAGTGGGGCTGGCCGGCAATATTGAAAAGCATCGACAGCAGAGCTGATCTCATAGACAAAGGTGTGGAGTATGCTCAGAATGCCAAGGAGCAGCTTGACAATGCGCGTGTAGAGTCGGAGAAATATCTGGCTCAGGCACGTGCGCAGCAGGCTGAGATGCTCCGTGAGGCAGACCGCATGAAAACACAGATCATCGACGAAGCCAGATCGGCTGCCCAGGTTGAGGCTCAGAAGGTGATGGACGCTGCAAAATTGTCCATCCAGCAGGAGCGTAAAGAGGCTGAATTGCAGTTCCGCAATGAAGTGAGCTCTTTTGCTCTCGACATCGCCTCAAAGGTGGTTCGTGGCCAGCTTGCGGATGAGAAAGCACAAAGCAAGCTTGTCAACACGCTTCTCGATGAAATGGAAAAACAGAATTGAACTAACCTTACCGCGCAATGAATGAAGGATTGATACCGGCACGTTATGCCAAAGCCCTTTTTATGGTGGCCTGCGAGAAGAAAGTCGATGCAGGGCTTTATGATCTTATGAAGACCCTTGAACGCAGTTTTTCGCAGCAGCCGTCGTTACAGTCCGTGCTTGGCAACCCCTACGTCAGTGATTCCGATAAGATGGATCTGCTGATGACCGCGTCCGGTGCATCGGTTGGTGGAAATGTCCTGTTCTGTGATTTCCTCAAACTTTTGTCGCAGAATCGTCGGTTGGATATGGCACGTGCAATTGCAAGTGCGTATATCGCCCTGTACCGCCGCCGTCATGACATCTATGACGTCAGAGTGGTGAGTGCGGCGCCGATGAGCGATGAAGAGCAAAAGCGGTTGCGAGATCTGATCGGCCGTCATCTCGGCGGCGGACAGATGGAGTATTCCACATCTGTGAATCCGGATCTGATAGGCGGATTCACGGTGAGTGTCGGTAACGAACGTATCGACGCTTCAATCAGTAATGAATTAAAACAATTGCGTTTGAATCTAATTAGCAAATAAAACTCTGATGATTAATCCCAGCGAGATTTCAGAAATATTAAAGCAGCAGCTTGAGAGCGTCAATTCAAAGGTGTCGTTTGAAGAAACCGGCACAGTGCTTGAAGTTGGCGACGGTGTTGCTCACGTTTATGGCCTCGACAATGTCTGCGCCAACGAACTTGTGGAGTTTGAAAACGGTGTGAAAGGTGTGGCCCTCAACCTTGAGGAGAGTAACGTGGGTGTCATCTTGCTTAACAATGTTGACAAGGTGACAGAGAACATGTCGGTTAAGCGTACCGGCGAAATCGCTTCAATTCCTGTGGGCGAGGGTTTGCTGGGACGTGTCATCAATGTTCTCGGTGAGCCGATCGACGGACGCGGCCCTATTGAGGGCAATCTGATGCGTCTGCCGTTGGAGCGCAAGGCTCCCGGCGTCATCTTCCGTCAGCCGGTGAAGCAGCCGTTGCAGACCGGTATAAAGGCGGTTGACTCCATGGTGCCTATAGGCCGTGGACAGCGAGAACTTATCATCGGCGACCGTCAGATCGGTAAGACTGCAATCGCCATCGACACCATCATCAACCAGCGCAAGAACTACGAAGATGGCAAGCCCGTCTACTGCATCTATGTAGCTATCGGACAAAAGGCATCGTCGGTTGCCGCGCTTGTTGAGACATTGCGTAAACATGGAGCGCTTGACTATACGGTTGTTGTTGCTGCAACAGCTTCGGATTCAGCATCCATGCGCTATTACGCTCCGTTTGCCGGTGTTGCTATCGGTGAGTATTTCCGTGATACCGGCCGCGACGCTCTTATTGTCTATGACGACCTTTCGAAACAGGCTGTTGCCTATCGTGAGATCTCTCTGATCCTTAAGCGTCCGTCAGGACGTGAGGCCTATCCCGGCGATATCTTCTATCTCCACTCGCGTCTGCTCGAACGTGCGGCAAAGATCATCGACAACCAGGAGGTTGCATCTCAGATGAACGACCTTCCTGAGCCTTTAAAACCGATCGTTAAGGGTGGTGGCTCACTTACAGCACTCCCTATCATCGAGACCCAGGCCGGCGACGTTTCCGCCTATATCCCGACCAACGTAATTTCCATTACCGACGGTCAGATCTTCCTTGAGACTGCGTTGTTTAACCGTGGTATCCGTCCGGCGATCAATGTCGGTATCTCCGTGTCGCGTGTGGGTGGTAATGCCCAGATTAAGTCCATGAAGAAGGTGGCCGGTACGTTGAAGATCGATCAGGCTCAGTTCCGCGAACTCGAATCGTTTACCAAATTCGGTGGAGATATTGACCCGGTGACTGCGCGTGTGATCGACAAGGGCCGCAAGAACGAACGTTTGCTCATCCAGCCCCAGTATCATCCTGTTGCGGTTGAAGATGAAGTCGCCGTTATCTTTGCCGGCACAAAAGGTCTTCTTGAAAATGTTCCCCTCGATAAGGTTGCGGAATTCGAGCAGCTCTATCTCCAGTTGCTCCACGCCAAACATCAGGCCGATGTCCTTGACGTGATCAAATCCGGTCAGTTGACCGATGATGTCATGGCAAAACTGACGGCTGCCGCAAACGATATAGCTGGAAAATATAAACAATAATAAACGGCAATGGCTACACTAAGAGAACTTAAAGGACGAATTGGTTCGGTTGCATCTTCCGAGAAGATAACCGGAGCGATGAAAATGATTTCCTCGGCCAAGATGCACAAGGCAGAGCAGTCGTTGCGTCGTTTGCAGCCGTTCCGCAATCAGATTGAAAATATCATCGGCAATCTATTGAGCGCCGATGCCGAGTTCTCGTCGCCTCTGCTTGAAGCTCGTGATGTCAGGCATGTGTCAATTGTCGTGCTTGGTTCCGACGATGGCCTTTGCGGAGCATACAATGTCAATATATTCAAGATCCTGCTGGGTCAGCTTGCATCCTATCGTGAAAGATTCGGAGAGGATGTGAAGATCGACATTTATCCTGTGGGAGCAAAGATGTGTAAGGCTGTTGCAAAGATCGCCGGTGGAAACATCAGCGTACGGACTATCGAGGGCGTGGATTCAAAGACAACCGGAGATGGTGTGAAGATCTTTATCGAAAGCCTCCAGAATGAATTTTTCGGCGGAGTGACTGATAAGGTCGATGTGCTCTACATGAGTTTTAAGAGTGTCAGCCGTCAGCGTCCCGTTGTAGAACAGCTGATACCGGTGGTTCAGGATACCTTTGCCGAGAATGGTGTTACGCAGCAGTGCCGGCCATATATTTTCGAACCGGATGCCAATACCATTTTCCGTTCAGTGCTCCCGATGTTCCTGATGGCCGTGATGCAGGATATCTTCACGGAAAACCGTGCGTCGGAGCAGGCGGCACGTGTGATGGCCATGCAGAGCGCCAACGACAATGCCAAGAAACTTCTTGAGCAGCTCCAGCTTGAATATAACAAACTCCGTCAGCAGAGTATTACGACAGAACTTCTTGATATTCTCGGCGGACAGATACGATAAAACTGATTATAAGAACAAACTATTAGATAATAAACAAGCAAACCTATGGGTAGTGTAAAAGACTATTTTTCATCTTTGGGTTCCGGCATTGCAAGCCTTGTAAAGGGCATGCAGGTGACCGGTAAGGAATTCGTTACCCCGAAGATCACGGAAAAATATCCTGAAAACCGCGAGACCGTCAAGGTGCCCGAAAGATTCCGTGCCATCCTTCAACTGAAGTATGACGCCGACGGCAACCACAAATGTATCGCTTGCGGTATTTGCGAACGCAATTGCCCCAATGGCACGATCGCACTGACAACAAAGATGGTCGATACTTTCGACGGCAAGAAGAAACGTAAACTCGACAAATATCAGTACGACCTCGGCAGTTGCACATTCTGTCAGCTTTGCGTGACATCCTGCCCACAGGATGCCCTTGAGTTCTCAAATGATTTCGAACAGGCCGTGTTCACACGCGACAAACTCGTCAAGAAACTCAATTACCTCCCTGAGAAGGAAGAACCGGCTCCGACACCTGAACAGATAGCCAAGATGCAGGCCGAGAAGGAAGCCAAGATAGCTGCCGCAAAAGCAGCCATGGCAGCCAAGAAAGCTGCGGAAGCCGCTGCCGCTGCCGGCGACAAGGCTCCGGTAGCCGATGACAAAAAAGATAATAATAACTAATCATTAATATGGAATCAGTAGGAAGTATCATCATGTATCTGGTAATCGCACTGTCGATTATCATATTCTCCGTACTGACTGTAACGACGCGGAAGATCTTGCGTTCGGCCACATTTCTGCTTTTCACGCTTTTTGCAACAGCAGCTCTCTATTTCAAGCTCGATTATGAGTTCCTCGGAGCTGTGCAGATTGCCGTATATGCCGGTGGTATTGTGGTGCTGTTCGTATTCTCGATCCTTTTGACAAGCCATCCGGGCAACAATAGCGAACGCCTGGTGTCAAAGCGTCGTGTGCTCGGTCTTGCAGCCGCAGTCCTCACATTGGCGGTCACCGCTTATGCGCTGCTCTACCGTTGCGGTCAGGCTCTTGTTGAATTGCCCGAAATGAGCAATCCGACAATGAAAGAAATTGGCAAGGCATTGATGGGAACAGGGGAGTACCAGTACCTTCTGCCCTTCGAAGCCGTGAGTGTTCTGTTGTTGGCATGTATAATCGGCGGCGTTGTGGTTGCCCGTAAAAGATAAAGAATTATGGAATTGACAATGATTTACTATCTGGTGCCCTCGCTGATCATGTTCAGCTGCGGCGTTTACGGTTTCATCACCCGGAAAAACATGATCGCGATGCTGATCTCGCTTGAGCTTATGCTCAATGCTGTCGACATCAACTTCGTGGTGTTCAACCGATATCTCTTCCCCGGCGAGATGGAGGGCATGTTCTTCACTCTATTCGCCATCGCCATCGCTGCCGCTGAGACAGCTCTGGCCATCGCCATAATCATCAATGTGTTCCGCGCTGCTAAAAACATCAATGCGGCCGAACTAACCAAAATGAAACATTAAGGCATTATGGAAGCAACAATTCCCGTTTTAATACTTGCCATTCCGCTGTTTATGTTCCTCTTCCTGGGTATTCTCGGGAAGTTCATGAGCCATAAATGGGCCGGAATCCTCGGCACTGCAGGCATGGGTGTCACACTCTGTCTTGCATATTTCACAGCGTTTACTTATTTCTTCTCCGGAAACCCCGATTTCATTGCCGCCGACGGCCAGCGTCTGCAAAACCTCGTGTTCAATCTCGACTGGCTTCATCTTTATGGCAACCTGACAATCAAGCTCGGTTTCCTTCTTGATCCGATCTCGGCGATGATGCTCGTTGTGATCACCACGATCTCTTTCATGGTGCATCTCTACAGCAACGGATATATGCGCGACCATCACGGCGTGTGGGAAACAGGTTTCCAGCGTTTCTACGCTTTCCTGTCGCTCTTCAGCTTCTCGATGCTCGGTCTCGTCGTTGCCACCAACATTTTCCAGATGTATATCTTCTGGGAGCTTGTGGGCGCATCGTCCTACCTTCTGATCGGATTCTACTACACTAGGCCTTCCGCAGTATCAGCGTCAAAGAAAGCGTTTATCGTCACCCGATTCGCCGACCTTGGCTTCCTGATCGGTATCCTTGTACTTTCGTACTATACCGGCTTCTTCGATTTTACCGAACTCACATCCGCAGCCGTTCCCGGCATGGAAAATGTCTATTCAGTAAGCGAAGGCACCGCACAGGGTATCTTCAATGTGTTCCAGACCAAGGCCGCTGCCGGATTCATGGGTTGCTCCGTGATGACATGGGCTCTCGTGCTGATCTTCATCGGCGGTATGGGTAAATCGGCCATGATGCCGCTCCATATCTGGCTTCCCGACGCTATGGAAGGCCCGACCCCTGTTTCTGCACTCATCCACGCTGCAACCATGGTTGTGGCCGGTGTATATCTGGTGGCTCGTCTGTTCCCCTTGTTCATCGTCAACGAGATGCATGGAGGTGCTGCCCTTGAGATCGTGACATGGGTAGGTGCGATCACTGCTCTCTATGCAGCTATCGTGGCTTGCACTCAGATCGACATCAAACGCGTGCTTGCATTCTCTACCATTTCTCAGATCGCTTTCATGATGGTTTCCCTCGGTGTCTGCACAATTGACGAAGCCGGACACCATGGCCTCGGTTACATGGCATCCATGTTCCACCTGTTCACCCATGCAATGTTCAAGGCTCTGCTCTTCCTCGGTGCCGGTGCCCTGATCCATGCGATCGGATCCAACGATTACACCGCAATGCACGGCTTGCGTAAGTACATGCCGGTAACCCATATCACATTCCTTATCGGCTGTCTTGCCATTGCCGGTATCATTCCCTTCTCAGGCTTCTTCTCAAAAGACGAGATTCTCAGCTCTTGCCTCGGCAACAGCACTGTGGTCTACATCTGGATGTCGCTTGTTGCCGGTCTGACCGCGTTCTACATGTTCCGTCTCTACTACCTTATCTTCTGGTGGAAAGAACACAAAGTTCATGAAGGTCACCACGCGCCCCACGATCAGCCCTGGACCATGACACTTCCGTTGGTGATCCTCGCAGCCGTATCGGTTGTAGCCGGATTCATTCCTTTCGGAAACCTCGTCAGCTGGAATGGAGAGCCCTACGATTTCATGGCTCACTTCGACTGGAGTGTAGCGACTGTCAGCCTCATCATCGCCATTGCGGCAATCGCGCTTGCAACAAAGATGTATATGAAGGAAAATCCGCTCCCTGCAAAAATGAAGAATGCCATGCCTGCTCTCTGGCGCTGGGCCCACCATCGCTTCTATTGGGACGAGCTCTATTACTTTATCACACATAAGATCATTTTCAACGGCATCTGCCGCCCGATCGCATGGTTTGATCGCCATATCATTGACGGAACCATGGATGCCTGCGCCACTGTCACTCAGAAAGTATCTTATGCCATCCGTGGTCTCCAGAGTGGAAATCTTCAGATGTATGTCTGGGTTTATCTGTTCGGAGCGATGTTGCTCGGCATAATCACGGCTATAGTGCTGATTCTTGTGTGATGCAATGGATAATTAAACAATCCTTATTGAAATAATAGTAATTATGCTTTCCAATATATTGATTTATTTTGTGGTGATTCCCGTGCTTATGCTTGCCGGGGTCGCTCTATGCCGCAACATAAAGCAGATACGTGCGGTGGCCGTTGTCGGTTCGCTTGCTCTGACTGCGTTGTCGGTCTACCTTCTGATTGATTATCTCGCCCTCCGTGCGGCCGGAGATATGGATCCTATGCTCTACGTGCAGTCCGTTTCCTGGTTCGCTCCGCTCAATATCAATCTTTCGGTGGGTGTCGACGGTATCTCCGTTGCAATGCTCATCCTTTCGTCGATCATTCTTCTGACCGGTAGCTTCGCATCATGGAAGATCGATCAGCCCAAGGCTTTCTTCCTTTGGTTGATCCTCCTTTCGACAGGTGTGTTCGGTTTCTTCATCTCGATCGACCTCTTCACAATGTTCATGTTCTATGAGGTTGCTCTTATCCCGATGTACCTTCTTATCGGTGTGTGGGGCAGCGGCAAGAAAGAATATTCAGCGATGAAACTGACGCTGATGCTCATGGGTGGTTCCGCATTCCTGATGCTCGGCTTGATCGGTATTTACTATCATTCGGCTCCCGAAGGTGGTAAGCTGACATGGAATATTCTTGAGATTGTCCAGAACGATGCCATCTCTCATGGCTGGCAGAAATTCCTCTTCCCGATGACATTCGTTGGCTTCGGCGTGCTGGGTGCTATGTTCCCCTTCCACACATGGAGCCCCGACGGTCATGCTTCCGCTCCGACTGCGGTGTCCATGCTCCATGCCGGCGTGCTCATGAAACTTGGTGGTTACGGTTGCTTCCGTGTCGCCATCTATCTGATGCCTTATGCCGCTCAGGAACTTGCCTGGATATTCCTTATCCTCACGGGTATCTCCGTTGTCTATGGTGCGTTCAGCGCATGTGTGCAGACCGACCTCAAGTATATCAACGCATATTCTTCCGTCAGCCACTGCGGTCTGGTGCTCTTCGCAATCCTGATGCTCAACACAACCGCGATGACCGGTGCTATCATGCAGATGCTCTCCCATGGTCTGATGACGGCTCTCTTCTTCGCGCTGATCGGTATGATCTATGGACGTACACACACCCGTGACATCCGTCTGATGGGCGGTCTTATGAAGATCATGCCTTTCCTCTGCGTGTGCTACGTGATTGCCGGTATGGCATCTCTCGGTCTACCCGGTCTGTCGGGCTTCGTTGCCGAGATGACGATCTTCGTCGGTTCGTTTGAACATGCCGATATGTTCCACCGCGTGTTCACTATCCTTGCTTGCTGCTCGATCGTGATCACCGCTGTCTACATTCTCCGAGTGGTAGGCAAGATCCTTTTCGGCCCGGTTCAGGATCAGCATCATCTCTCGTTGACCGATGCAACATGGTGGGAACGCACTTCTACCGTCACCCTGATCATCAGTGTGGCTGTGATCGGCTGTTTCCCCAACTTCTTTGCCGAACTGATTCGTTTCACATTCAGTTCCGACATTTTCAAAGTTATTGGAATGAATTAATAAGACAATAAGAAATGGATTACTCACAGTTTTTAGTAATGAAGCAGGAAATATGCTTGTTGGTAATATTTCTTTTAGTCTTCCTCAATGACATCTTCATGCCCCGTAAGGCTCAGTCGGCCATAGGCGTGATCACATGCATCCTTTTCGGTATCTTCACTCTGTTCGGCTTCTGCCCCATGGTGATCGGCAATAGTTCTGCTGATGCCTTTGCCGGAATGTATGCCACATCTCCCGTTATTGTTAATATCAAGAACATATTGAATGTCGGTGTGCTCATCGTCCTCATCCAGTCTCTGCGCTGGACAGCGAGCGATATGCAGCGTATCCGTCGTGGTGAGTTCTACGAGCTGCTGCTTGTGACGCTCTTCGGTATGTATCTTATGATCTCTTCGCGCCATTTCCTGATGTTCGTGATCGGTCTGGAGACAGCATCTCTGCCGCTCGCAGCAATGGTGGCGTTCGACAAACATCGCTATGAAAGCCATGAGGCCGCTGTCAAGTATATCCTGACAGCCGTGTTCTCCTCGGCCATCTTCATGATGGGTCTTTCATTCGTGTATGGTCTGACCGGATCGCTCTACTATACGAACATTGCAGCCGGTATACAGTCCGGAGCTGCAATCGTTCCGTTGGTTATCGCATTGGCTTTCGTCATTGCCGGTATCGGTTTCAAGCTTTCGCTTGTTCCGTTCCATCTCTGGACAGCCGACGTTTATCAGGGTGCCCCGACTCCGGTCACCTCTTATCTGTCGGTGATCTCCAAAGGCTCTGCTGCGTTTGCGTTCCTCGTGATTCTGTGGCAGGTGTTCGGCAGCGTTTATGCTGATGCATGGGAATGGATGCTCTATGCTTTGATTATCCTGACCATCACCGTGGGCAACCTCTTTGCAATCCGTCAGCGCAATCTCAAGCGTTTCCTTGCCTTCTCTTCTATCTCGCAGGCCGGATACATCATGCTCGGCGTTATCGCTTTCACTGCTCTCAGCCAGATGGGCAAAGCCGCTCTGATGTTCTACATCCTCGTCTACATCTTCTCCAATCTTGCAGCGTTCGGTGTGATCGGTGCGATTGAGAATTATTGCGGTAAGGTTTCGATGGACGATTACAATGGCCTTTGCAAGACCAATCCTCGTCTTTCATTCGTGATGATGCTTGCCATGTTCTCCCTCGCAGGTATTCCTCCGTTTGCAGGATTCTTCAGCAAGTTCTTCATCTTCACCTCTGCGATCAATCAGGGCAGTGTCGCTATCTATGTGCTCGTGTTGATAGCATTGATCAACACTATCATATCTCTCTACTACTATCTGCTCGTGGTGAAAGCAATGTATATCAAGACAGAGGAACCTTGTTCGATTTCGACATTCCGCAGCGCGTGGTCAGAACGCATTGCAATGTGGATTTGTGTTGCCGGAATAGTTGGTCTTGGCATTGTAAGCTACTTCTACGATAATCTCCTGACTCTTGTAGGCTGCTGATCTGCATAGTCAATCAGATTCAATATCAATGGCGGCGGCTCAACCC